>ENA-ORBV01001223-ORBV01001223.1-microbial-mat-metagenome-genome-assembly--contig:-NODE-1223-length-57646-cov-6.131633_pt1 | contig 57646 bp, 54 predicted proteins | sample MGYA00237777_ERZ505514 | MGnify/ENA primary metagenome ERZ505514 (study PRJEB26160, sample SAMN06269048) | microbial mat metagenome | isolation source: Oligotrophic lake microbial mat | place...
GCCAGGAAGATCGCCAGCAGCAGCGAGCCGACCAGCACGACCGCGACCGGCACGTCGCGCTCCGTGCGCAGCTGCACGCCGGCCCCGCCCGCGCCAAAGCCCTTCAGGCCTTCGCGGGCCGAGGCGATGATCGTCGGCAGCGTTCGCGCCAGGGTGATCAGGCCGGCCGCCAGCACCGCGCCCGCCCCGATGTAGCGGATATAGGCGCTCCAGATCTGTCCCGGGTTCATCTCCGAGATCAGGAAGGGCAGACCAGTCGCCGGATTGTTCGCGAAGTTGGGATGGATGGGTGGAAACGGTGTGGTGATCGCGGCGCCAAGCAGCGACAGCAGCGGTAGCAGCACCAGCCACGACAGCACGCCGCCGGCGAACATCGTTCCCGCAATGCGCGGACCAATCACGTAGCCGACGCCCATGTATTCGGGGGAGATGTCGACGTTCAGGGTCGCGTTGGGGAACTGGCTCGTCCGAGCCATCGAGTGGCCGATTTCCTGACGGAAGATGTTGAACGTCCACGACAGCGACTTCCAGATCGCGCCAATGCCGAGGCCGCTGAACACCAGCGTTGCCAGCTTGCCGCCGCGTTCGCCCGCGACCAGCACTTCGGCGCACGCGGTGCCTTCGGGGTAGGGGAGCACGCCGTGCTCCTTGACGATCAGCGCGCGCCGCAGCGGCACCATCATCAGGACGCCGAGAATGCCGCCAGCAAACGCCAGCATCGTGATCTGCGTATAGCTGAAATACTTGGGGCCGTCGGGCAGCAGGAAGATGAGTGCCGGAATGGTGAAGACGACACCGCCCGCCACCGATTCACCCGCCGAGCCAATGGTCTGGACGATGTTGTTCTCGAGAATGGTCGAGCCGCCAAGCCTCTTGAGGACCGAGATGGCGAGCACGGCGATCGGAATGGACGCACTGACCGTGAGCCCGGCGCGCAGGCCCAGGTAGACGGTGGACGCGCCAAACAACAGCCCGAACAGCACGCCGAGGACGATCGCCTTGGCCGTGAATTCGGCGGGCGATTGTGACGCAGGAATGTAGGGCTGAAAGGCTTTGGCGGGGTCGGCCATGGGCCGGATGATACTCGCTTCGCTGCGCGGATTGCGGTATTCTGCAGTCTGCTTGTGAATTCTCCGAACAAGCGGAGACCGGCCGCCGAGCCCGTCTCCGAGCTGACCACCAATCGGCTGTCAGTCTACCTTCGCTGCCTCACGCAGCTCGAGTCAGCAGGCGTCAAAACCATTTCCTCGCAGGCCCTCGCCGAGCAGTTCCACTTGAACGCCGCCCAGATTCGCAAGGACCTCGCCTACTTCGGTGAGTTCGGCGTGCGCGGCGTCGGGTACTACGTCAAGGACCTCAAGCGCCACCTGCGGCAGATCCTCGGCCTCGACCGCAAGCTGCGCGTCGCCGTGATGGGCGCCGGCAACCTCGGCCTGGCGCTCGCCGATTACCCTGGCTTCAAGCGCGAAGGCTTCGAGATTGTCACGATGTTTGATGTCGCCGACAGCAAGATCGGCGACCAGTCGCGCAGTGGCGTGCCGATCCACGATCTCAAGGATCTGAAGAAGGTCGTTCGCAAGGAACACATCGACATCGCCGTGATTGCCGTGCCTGCCGAATCGGCCCAGCACGTGCTCGACCAGGTGGTGGCGGCCGGCATCAAGGCCGTACTCAACTTCTCGCCCGGCGCGCTGAAGGTGCCGGCCGGTGTCAAGATGAAGGGTGTGGACCTGACCGTGTCGCTCGAAAGCCTGTCGTTCTACCTGGCGCAGGGGATTGATGTCGAAAGCTAAGCTCAGTCACGTCGATGCGAAGGGCCGCATTCGCATGGTCGATGTCGGCGCCAAGGCGGTGACCGATCGCGAAGCGGTCGCGCGTGGTGCGATCAGCATGTCGGCCGAGGCGCGCAAGTTGATTCGCGCCGGCGGCGTGAAGAAGGGCGATCCGCTGCAGGCCGCTCGTCTGGCCGGCATCATGGCCGCCAAGAAGACCAGCGATCTGATTCCGCTGTGCCACCCGCTCGTGCTGAGCCACGTCGCCGTCGAGCTCACGCCGACCCGCGCCGGCTACGCGATCGAAGCGCGCGTCCGCACCTCGGGCCAGACCGGTGTGGAGATGGAAGCCCTCACCGCCGTCTCGGTGGCCGCGCTGACGCTGTATGACATGGTGAAGGCCGTCGACCAGACCATGACCATCAGCGGGATCGCGGTCGTGGAGAAGACGGGGGGCCGTTCCGGCCACTACCGCCGCTCGAACCGCGAATAGCGAACCGCGAACAGCGAGCAACGTTGAAAGTTCTCGTCTCCATCCAGCAGCCCGTCAAGCAATGGCAGATCCCTGCCGACGGCGTCGCCACGCTGCGCACGCGATTCCCACACGTTGAGTTCGTCTATGCCACCTCGGATGAGGAACGTGCCCGTGGCCTCGTTGATTGCGACGTGGCGTATACCTGGATCCTGAGGGCCGGCGAGTTCGCGACCGCCACCAGGCTGCGCTGGCTTCACACCTCGGCGGTGGCCGTCGAAACGCTGTGCCTGCCCGAGCTGTTTGCCCACGGCGTCGTGGTCAGCAACACGCGCGGCGTGCAGGCCGTCCCAATCGCCGAGCATACGCTGGCCGTTGTCCTGGCGCTGTCCAAGCAGTTGCCGCTGGTGCTCGAGCATCAGCGCGCCGCGCACTGGGCGCAGAACGAATTCATGGGATCTCGCCTGCCCCGGCTGCTGCAGGGCCGCACGCTCGGCCTGATTGGCATCGGCACGATCGGCTCGGCGATCGCGTCGCGCGCGCGCGCCTTCGGCATGCGCGTGGCCGCCATGCGGCGGCGCCGCGGCCACACTGACGTGCCGGCGGTGGATGAAGTATTCGAGGCAGATCAGCTCGAGGCGTTCCTCAGGCACACCGACGTGCTGGTGATTGCCGCCCCGCTCACGCCGCAGACCGTGGGGCTGATCGGCGCCGCGCAAATGGCCGTGCTGCCGCCCGGGGCCGTGATCGTGAACGTCGGCCGCGCCAGGATCATCGATACCGATGCGCTGATCGCTGCGCTCCACTCAGGTCATCTTGGCGGCGCCTCGCTCGATGTCTACCCGCAAGAGCCGTTGCCCCCTGAACATCCGCTGTGGACGTGCCCGAACATCATCCTGACGCCGCACACCTCCGGCTTCCGCCAGGGGCACTGGGAAGAGGTGGTCGAGCTGTTCGCGGAGAATCTCGAGCGGTTCGAACGGGGAGAGGACCTTCGCTTTCGGATCCAACCCGAGTTGGGGTACTGAGCTCCGGCTAAAGCCGGAGGCTACTCTGCGGGTGCCGGAGGCTACTCTGCGTCTTCGCCGTCGCGCGGCGGCGGCTCGATGTGAATAATCGCGTCCTTGATTTGCGGGAAGCGCGCCATCAGCCGGTCCTTGACCACGTGCGACAAGCGATGCGCCTCATCCAGCCGCATGTCGCGGTCCATCCAGACGTGGAGATCCAGAAACACGAAGTCGTTCGAGCCGCGGGTCCTGATGTGATGGCACCCCAGCACCTTGGGCACGCCGCCGACGATCTCACGGATGGCATCTTCGGGAATGACGAAGCGATCGGCAAGAATGCCTGACGACGACTTGAAGATCTCCCAGCAGGCGTAGCCGATGAAACCGGCGATCACGAGTGCGGCAACCGGGTCGAGCCACGAGTAGCCCAGTCGCACACCGACCAACGCGGCAATCACCGTCGCCGACGTCAGCAGGTCGCTGGTGGTGTGATGGGCGTCGGCCAGCAAGACCTCACTCGCCAGGCGGCGGCCCGCGGCTCGCTCGTAGAACACGACGCCAACGTTGACCAGGAACGTCGCCCCCATCACCACGAAGGTGAGCGCGGTGATGACCGGTGCGCCGCCCGACTGCAGCCGCGCCACTGCCGCCGACAACACGCCGAACAGCACCAGGATCAGGAAGATGAGAATGCCGACCGAGGCCATGGTTTCGAACTTGCGATGGCCATAGGGATGGTCATCGTCTGGCGGCTGGCTGGCAATGCGCACGCCGACCAGGGCGACGATGTTCGAGGCGGTGTCGGTGAGCGAGTGGAAGCCGTCAGAGAGAACACTCACGGAGCCGGAGGCCAGGCCGAGCGTGATCTTGGCGACCGCGACGATCAGGTTCAGGAAGAAGACCCGCCACAGAACCTGCGAGACCTGGACGTAGCGTGCCGTCACGGAAAGTCAGGGCTGAAAGGTGGACAGTGACCGCTGAAAAGTCAGCGGTCTCAGAACACTCGTGCGTGCGGCATCGGCCACCAGCGGACCTGCACTTTGCCGATGATGTATTTCTTCGGCACGAAGCCCCAGTGCCGGCTGTCGGAGCTGCCATTGCGATGGTCGCCCATCACGAAATAGTAGCCCTCGGGAATGACCTGCGGCCCCCAGTCGTCGTGGCTGCGATACTCGGCCGGCACGAAGTCGTCGCGCATCGGCACGTCGTTGACATAGACGCGGCCATCGACGACCCGCACCGAGTCGCCCTCTTCGGCGATCACGCGTTTGACGTAGGACTTGTCGGGGTCGAGCGGGTAGTAGAGCATCACGATATCGCCACGCTGCGGCGCGTGCAGGCGATAGCTCAACTTGTTGACGATCAGCCGATCCTGATCGGCGAGCGTCGGCGCCATGCTCTGGCCCTCGACGCGCGCCACCTGAACACCGAAGGTGACGACCAGCGTGGCATAGACCGTGGCCTGCGCGAGCGTGCGGACCCAGGCGAACAACTCTTCGCGCCACACGATCATGCGTTGGCGGCTGGTGATCGCCGGGGCTGCGGCGGGCTCGACCGGACTGGCCGGTGGCGCCACCGACCCCTCGGGAGCGCTGACTGATTCGGTGACTTCGAGCGTGGGCGGTTCTGGTTCCATGGCGTGAGACTGACGACTGCGGTTAGAACATCCGCGCGCTCGGCACGGGCCACCAGCGGATCTGCACCTTGCCGATGATGTATTTCTTGGGCACGAATCCCCAATGACGGCTGTCGAGGCTGTTGTTCCGGTGATCGCCCATGACGAAGTAATAGCCTTCGGGGATGACCTGCGGACCCCAGTCGTCGTGGCTGCGATATTCGGCCGGCACGAAGTCGTCGCGCATCGGCACGTCGTTGACGTAGACGCGGCCATCGACCACGCGCACGGTGTCACCGTCTTCCGCGATCACGCGCTTGACGAACGACTTGTCCGGGTTGACCGGGTAGTAGAGCATCACGATGTCACCACGCTGCGGCGAGGTGAGGCGGTACTGCAACTTGTTGACGATCAGACGATCCTGATCCGCCAGCGTCGGCGCCATGCTGAGGCCCTCGACACGGGCGACCTGGAAGCCAAACGTGACGATCAACGTCGCGTAGACGGCGGCGGAAGCCAGGGTGCGCACCCAGGCGAAGAATTCATCGCGCCACACTTCGAGGCGGCGCATGACCTGCGCCGAATCCTGATCGATGGCCATGGGCAGCGGCGTTTCGCGTTCGAGCGCGGCGGCCGCCGTCACCGGGACAGGCGTGGTCTCGTCGCCGGGGTCGGCGAGCAAGTCGCCGGGATCGGCGAACCGGTTGCCGGGATAGGCGAACAGCGCTACAGCTTCAGGTAATCCCGAAGCCGGCGGGTCTGCGATCGGCTGACCGGAATCTCCGTCGCCTTCGCGTCTGTCATCCGCAGGATGTAGTTCCGGCTGAACCAAGGCACGATCTCCTTGACCTTGTTGATATTCACCAGGTGCGATCGATGAACCCGCCAGAACACTTCCTGGTCGAGCCTGGCATGCAGTTCATCCAAGGTCCGGTCGTTCGATGTCCCCGAAACCTGGCTGGTCACAATATTAATCGAATCCTCGACGAGCGACGCATGGATGATGTCGTCCGCTTGCACCAGTACAAAGCGGTCACTCACTTTGACAGCCACCTGCTCGCGGCGGTCTTTGTGGCTGGCCATCATCCGCACCAACCGCTCCAACCGGCCCGCCAGGGGCTCGGCCTGCCCCTGGCGACTGCGCGCCCGCGCCACCGCGGTTTCCAACCGCCGCGCGTCAACCGGCTTCAGGATGTAGTCGACGGCATTGACCTCGAACGCCTCGATCGCCCGCTGATCAAAGGCGGTGACGAAGATCACGCCCGGTCCGGTTCCCTGTTCGAGCAGCCGCCTGGCGACTTCAAACCCGGTCAGCCCCGGCATCTGCAGGTCGAGGAACGCGACGTCGGGCGCGTGCCGGGCAATCTCGTCGAGGGCCTCGACGCCGTTGGCCGCCAGGCCCACCACTTCGACGCCGCCCAGTTGCTGCAGCAGGAAACACATCTCATCCCGCGCCAACTGCTCATCGTCGGCAATCACGGCGGTCAGGGGCAGGGTGGTCATGCGGTGATTTTTTCGGCGGCCAGGTCCAGCGGGATCTCGACGCGGGCACAGGCGCCGCGGCCGGGCGACCCGGTCAGCACCAGGCGGCCAGTGGCGCCGTAGAGTACCCGCAGGCGTTCGTTCACGTTGCTCAAACCAATGCCGCTCGACAGTGCGTGCGGCAGTCGCTCCTGCGAAATCCCCAGTCCATCGTCGGCCACCTCGATGATGGCGGTGCGGCCCTCGCGCCAACTCCGCAACGTGATGGTGCCGGGGCCGACCTTGCGGGCGAAACCGTGCTTGATGCAGTTCTCGACCAGCGGCTGCAGCAGGAGGCTGGGGATGATGATGTCCAGCGTATCAGGGGCAATCGACTTGCGGATCGCGAGGCGGGTGCCGAAGCGGATCACCTCGATGTCGAGGTACTCGTCCACCGCGGCGAGTTCTTCGCGCAAGGTGACGAACTGCACCTGGTTGCTCATCAGCTTTCGCAGCAGCCCCGACAGCTTCTGGATCACCTCGCGAGCGGTCTCGGGCTGCGAGCGAATCAGCGATGACACCGAGGTCAGCGTGTTGAACAGGAAGTGCGGGTTGATCTGGCTCTTCAGCGCCTCGACCTTGGCCGCGAGCAGCAGCTTTTCCTGTTCCTGCAGACGATGCTCGATGCGGGCGTTGTTCCAGATCTTGATGGGGGTCGACACCGTGATGATGGTGGCGAGGTAGCCGAGCAGCGTGATCCAGGCCGACGGGCTGGAGAGATGGAACAGCCTGAGCGGGTAGCGATCGCCGATGGTTTGCCGAATCACCTCGAGGCCGATGATGGCCAGCAGCAGCAGGACCTGCCAATCCACCTCGACCCGACGGACCATGCCCCACACGTGCCGCGGAATGCTCAACAGCACGAAGGGCGAAAAGCTCCAGATTTCTTCCTTCGGGCAGGCCTCACGCAGGCCGCCCCCGGCAAACCCGCAGCCAATCGCGAAGAATGGCGCGCCGTATTCACCTGCGGCGAGGGCCGGCATCGCGATGGTCAGAGCGACCAGCGCGCCGGTGTAGGGGCCGGCAATCAACCCGGCCAGAAACGCGCCTTCAAGCATCAGATCGGCAGCGTCGTAGTTGAGCAGCACCCGAGCGGCCACCCCGGCGGTGAGAGGGACGCCCAGTCCCAGGGCAAACACCAGGCGGTCCGGCCAGTTGCGTTGTTCGAAGATCAGGATGTGGCGGAATCGCCGGTAGCGGGCGAGCATCGTCGCCAACGCGGCCATGGCTGCGAGTTTGACGACCAGGGTTGTGAGCAGGAACTGCTCGGCGGAGAGGAATCTAGGTTCTTGCAGCATTCAGGTCCGCCCGCCGCAGCTCGCGCAACATCTTGGCAAGCGCAGGCGGACGAAATGGTATCATTTCCTCCTATGATCGTTCCGCTCGTCAAAGGCTTTGCACTTACGTTCAAGCACTTGTTCCGCCGTCCCATCACGGTGAACTATCCCGACCAGAAGGTCCCGATGTTTCCGCGTTATCGCGGCAAGCAGGTCCTGACGCGCGACGAAGCGGGGCTGGAGAAATGCGTGGCCTGCGGGTTGTGCGCGGTGGCGTGCCCGGCCGATGCGATTTATCTGGAGGCGGCGGAGAACGACGGCACGGTGATGGCCGGCCCGCGCTACGCGTCGGTCTATCAGATCCACAAGACGCGGTGCATTTTCTGCGGCTACTGCGAAGAGGCTTGCCCGGTGTCGGCCATCTTCATGGGCAAGGACTACGAGCTGGCGGTCTACAGCAAGGACGACTTCGTGTGGGACAAGACTGAGTTGCTCGTCCCCGCCGCGGCGGATCAACAGGCGCCCCTGCCCGCGCGCTAGGCGGCAGCCGCAGCCTTGCCGCCAATGGGCCGGTGAACCTCGCCCATGTGAACGCCGTCTGTATCTGTAACTACCAAACAGTGAAGCCCTTTCTATTTGCGTTGGACGATCGTGTGCTCGTGTGCGACGGCGCCATGGGCACCATGCTGTACGCGAAGGGCGTGTTCATCAATCGCTGCTTCGAGTCGCTGAACCAGACGCAGCCCGAGCTGGTGGTCGAGGTGCATGGCGACTACCTGAAGGCTGGCGCCGACGTCATCGAGACCAACACGTTCGGGGCCAACCGAATGAAGCTGCGCGGCTTCGGTCTCGGGGATCAGGTCGGCGAGATCAACCTGGCTGGCGCCACGCTCGCGCGGCGGGCGGTGGAGAAGTCGGGACAGCCCGCGTATGTCGCCGGGGCCATCGGTCCGCTGGGCGTGCGCATTGAGCCGTGGGGCAAGACCGGCCTGGACGAGGCGGAGGCGATGTTCCGCGAACAGGCGCAGGCGCTGTTCGAGGGCAAGGTCGACCTCTTCATTCTCGAAACCTTCCGCGACCTGAACGAGATTGGCGCGGCCATCGCCGCCGTGCGCAGCGTCTGTGACCTTCCGATCGTGGCGCAGATGACGACCGAAGAGGATGGCGCGAGTCTCGATGGCGCGCCGCCCGAGCAGTTTGCTCCCGACCTGATCGCGCGCGGCGCGAGCATTGTCGGCGTCAACTGCAGTGTCGGCCCGGCGCCGATGCTCGAGACCATCGAACGCATCAGCGACTGCACCGACGTGTGGTTGTCGGCGCAACCCAATGCCGGCCGGCCCCGCGATATCGAGGGGCGCAATCTCTACCTGTGCTCGCCCGAATACATGGCCTCGTACGCGCGCCGGTTCATCGCCTCGGGCGTGCGGCTGGTCGGCGGTTGCTGTGGCACGACACCCGAGCACATCCGCCAGATCGCCTTGGCGGCCAAGTCGATGGCGCCGGGACTGGCGCGGCACGCCGGCACCACCGAGGTGCGCACGCCGGTCGCGAGCCAGCCCAACGCGCGGCCGTCGCTGCCGCGCGAAGCCAAGTCGATCATGGGCCGCAAGCTGGCCAATGGCGGGTTCATCCGCGCCATCGAACTGGTGCCGCCGCGCGGCCACTCGGCCAGCGCGGCGTTGGCCGATGCCACGCGTCTCGCGAAACACGGTGTGGATGTGGTGACCATTCCCGATGGTCCGCGGTCGGGCGCCCGCATGAGCGCGCTGTCGCTGGCGGTATTGGTGCAGCAGCACGCGGCGGTCGAAGTGCTGTTGCAGTACTCGTGTCGCGATCGCAACTTGCTCGGGATCCAGTCCGACCTCCTGGGCGCGCATGCGATGGGTGTCCGCAACCTGCTCGGCATCACCGGTGACGTTCGCAGCCTCGGAGATATTCCCGACGCGACCGCGGTGTTCGACGTTGATTCAATCGGACTCACGAACGTGATCGCGCGTCTGAATCATGGGCTCGATATCGGCGGCCAGTCGATTGGCGAGCCGACGTCCTTCCATACCGGCGTGATGGTGAATCCGTCGCGCGATCTCGATCAGGAGCTGCGGCGCCTGGAGTTCAAGGTTGAAGCCGGGGCTGAGTTTGCCGTGACGAGGCCGGTGTTCGATGTGGCCACGTTCGAACGCTTTCTCGCGCGGGTCACGCCCCTGGGCGTACCGATTATCGTGGGCATCTGGCCCTTCGAAAGCGCGCTGAACGCCGAGTTCATGGCCAATGAAGTGCCGGGCGTCACGGTGCCCGACGCGATTGTGGAGCGAATGCGCCGCACCACCAGTATCGAGGCGGCAGCGGCGGAAGGCGTGCAGGTGGCGCGCGAGTTGGTCGAGGCCATCAAGGGGATGGCCGCGGGTGTGCAGATCTCAACGCCGTCGGGCCGGCTCGATGCCGCCCTCGACGTGCTCGACGTGGTATAGTCCGGTTCGGTTCGGAGACCGCTGAAAAATGGCCTTATTTGACGCAGAAACACGGCGATCGGGCGACGCGGCCACCAGGGCGCTGTCGGTCACCACGGTCGAGACCGACTTCGTCGAGAAGGTCTATCAAAGCATTGCCGCCGCCTACGACTATACCTACGGCCCCACGCTCCAGCCCGGCCGTCTCGAGGCCATGGAGAAGATGGCACTCCGCGCCGGCACGCACGTGCTTGAAGTCGGTGTCGGCACCGGCATCAACCTCGCGCTCTATCCCAGCAATTGCCGTGTGACCGGCATCGACCTGTCGAGCAAGATGCTCGAGAAGGCGCAAGGCCGCATCGACTCGAAGGGGCTGCAGAACTGCGACCTGATCGAGATGGATGCGACCAAGCTCAAGTTCGCCGACAACTCGTTTGATGTCGTCTACGCGCCGTACGTGATCAGCGTCGTGCCGGAACCGGTGAAGGTGGCGCGCGAAATGTATCGCGTGTGCCGGCCCGGTGGCCGCGTCATCATCCTCAACCACTTCAAGAGCACCAACCCCATCATGGGCCGCATCGAGCGCGCGATTTCGCCGCTGACCGTGCATATCGGCTTCACGGCCGACCTCGACCTGCCGGCCTTCCTCAAGCAGGCCGACCTCACCCCGGTGTCGCTCGAGAAGGTCAACATCCCGAAGATGTGGACGCTGATCACGGTCGTCAAAGACAAAGAGTAAGAGACCGACGGCAAGCTCGAAACGAAGCGTCGTTGCCACCACCGCCTGTGACGCCTGAACCCGGCTGGACCCCCGTCCAGCCGTTTCCATCTCTACCCGATCACTCGTTTCTCGTCGCCAATCCATCTGGCGAGAGCGTCCGCATTGCCTACTTCCGCGGGCCCGAGGCCGGCGTGCTGTTTGCGAAGGCCTGGTTCGGTCGCGAGACCCAGGGGCCGCCAGGGCACGTGCACGGTGGCGCCATGGCCGCGGTGCTCGACGAAGCCATGGGCGGCGCCGGCTGGATGAACGGCCACCGCACCGTCGCCGCCAAGATTTCGGTGTCGTTCCTGGAAATGCTGAGGCTCGAGTCCGAGACCACCGTCGAGGCGCGGGTAGAGCGGGTCGAGGGCCGGAAGATCTATTTGCGGGCGACACTGTGCGACGCGCAAGCGCGAATCATCGCCGAAGCCGACGGCCTGTTCATCGTGCTGCGCGAGGACGCCTTCAGAGTTATGACCTCCTGATTTCCTGTTAGTGCCAGGATCCGAGGGCCTACGGGCTACAATTGCCTGGTGAGCTTTGACGAACGCGCCTTCTTCAGCGAGAAGCCTGAGTCCCGTGCGGCGAAGTACCCGTGCCCGCGCTGCAAGCGGATCAACGAGTACACCATCCGCTGGATGCGCCGCACCAAGAAGGGCGCGCCGCAAAACGCCGACGACCGCAAGAAGTTTGACAAGCTGCGCGATCACCTGCTGCGCCTGGACGATGAGGTGACGTGCAAGACGTGCGCGAAGAAGTTCGAGATCCCGTCGCTGAACTCGATGATGTTCCTGGATCAGATCGACGGCTTGCCGAAAGACGTGGACGAAGACGCGACCGACGGGGCCGAGGCGCCGGGCAAGCCCATGGATGCCACCACGCGCGCGGCGCTGCCGGCGCGGTTCACGCGTCCCACCAAAGGGTGGCGCGGGTAGGCCACCGATCGGCCAGCCACAGATTGACACCGATTAGACACCGACAGGTCGGGCCGGCTGTCGTCTACCAGATGCCCGGCAGCAGGCGCGAGCGCACCTGCCGCTGGTAGGCGCGATACTTCTCGCCGAACGCTTCCACCAACGACGCTTCTTCCCACGGAATCGCCGCGACCAGATACGCGGAGCTGATCACCGCGAACAGCAGGCGGCTGTGGGTCATGCGCGGCATGCTGAACACCATCAGGATCCAGGCCAGGTAGATCGGATGCCGGACGAAGCCGAAGAGTCCGGTCGCCTTGAACTCCACCGGACGGCTGGGCGATGGTACGCGAACGCCTGCGAGCTCCCACACCCCGATGGCCATCGCTGCGCGTGCGGTCATGCTGACGCCCGTCGCCAGCAGGAGCCACATCACCCAGCGCGCCGGTCCCTCGACCTCCCAGGCCATGCCAGGTAGCGGCCGCCAGAGCCAGCACACCGCCAGAAACATCAGGCTCGCGACCCACACGTAGAGGCTGCGTTCCAGCTGAGCGGGAATGGTGCGGGTGAGCCACGCCTTGGCACCGGTCCGCGCCATCAGGCTGTGGTGGAGGGCGAAGACGGTGAACAGCGCCACGTTGATGAGGATGGCCGGCCACACCGGTTGGCCGGTCGCCGGTGCGGGGGTGTCGAGGCGGATGCCGTAGACGAGGCCAAACGACGCCAATGACACGGCAAAGAGCAGCGCGCCGATCCAGACGAAGGCTGTTCGCACGAACGGTATTATAGAGGTCACTTGAACTCCCCCAAGATCGCAATCACGGGCATCGGCGTCGTGTCGGCATTCGGCGTCGGACGCGAAACGTACTGGGAGGCGATTCGTCGCGGCCACAGCGGCACCCGCGCCATCACCGAGTTCGACGTCTCCACGTATCCCTGCAAGGTGGCGGCGCCGGTGCCGCCGGTCGACATGACCGCGGCCATGCCACTGGTGGGTGAGGCGAGCGCGCGCGACTCCCACGCCGATCCCAGGCGTTACTCCCGCGCCGCGCTGTTCGGGGTGGTCGCCGCGCGCGAAGCCTGGAACGATGCCGGCCTCACGTTCGGCGAGGCCAATGCCGGCGTGATCATCGGCAGCGGCGGTGGCGGCATCGACGTCGGCGAACGCCAGTATCAGGATTTCTTCACCACCGGCGGCAAGAACGTCACCCCGTACGCCATCGCGCTCGGCATTTGCGGCATGGTGTCGAGCGAGATCTCCATCGCCCTGGGCGTGCGCGGCATCAGCCACGTGCTGTCGACGGGGTGCACCAGTTCCACCGATGCGCTTGGCTACGCCTGTATGCTGCTGAGGCAGGGCGAGTGTGACGTGTTGCTGTCGGGCGGAGCCGATGGCTGCGTCTTGCCCGGCATGATCTTCGGGTTCTCGCGCATGCGCGCGGTCTCGACCCACTACAACGATCGCGGCGCTGAGGCCTCGCGGCCCTTCGACCGCGGCCGCGACGGCTTTGTCCTGGGTGAAGGCGCCTGGATGCTGACGCTGGAACTTGAAGAGCGCGCGCGGGCGCGCGGCGCTCAGATCTACGCGACCATCGACGGCTATGCCTCGACCTGCGATGCCTATCACCGCGTCCAGATGGATCCCGATGGCGAGCAGATCGTCCGCTGCATGCACACGGCCCTCGCGCGGGCGGGACGCGCCGCCGAAGAGATTGGCTACATCAACTACCACGGCACCTCGACGCAGCTGAACGACGCGATTGAAGCGCGCTGCACGCGCCTGGCCTTCGGCGGCCTCGCCGATCGCATTCCCGGGTCGTCGACCAAGTCGATGATCGGCCATCCGCAGGGCGCCAGTGGCTCGGCCGGCGTGGTCGCCACCGCGCTCGCCCTGTCGCGCGGCTTTCTGCCGCCCACCATCAACCTCACCGATCCGGATCCGAACTGCGATCTCGACTTCATTCCCAATCACGGCCGCGCGGCGCAGCCGGAAGCCGCGCTGTGTAACTGCCTGGGCTTCGGCTCGAAGAACAGCGCACTGGTGCTCGGCCGCGTCCATGGATGACGTCGTGATCGCGGGCGGCGGGCCGGCCGGCGCGCTGGCCGCGATCATCCTCGCGCGCTCGGGCGTCACCGTCCGGGTCTTCGAGCGGACGCGCTTTCCTCGCCACAAGCTGTGCGGCGACACGCTGAATCCCGGGGCACTCGCGGTGCTGTCGCGCCATGTCGACATCGCGCCGCTGGTGGCGCAGAGCGACGGCATCCACGGCATGCTGATCACCGGGCCTGGTGGTGTCTCGGTGCGAGGGGTCTACGGCGCCGGCCTCGCCGGACGCGCCGTGACCCGCAGCGTGTTCGATGAATGGCTGTTGCGGCAGGCTGGCGACGCCGGCGCACAGGTTGAAGAGGGGGTTGCCGTGAAGGCCGCGCACCTCGCCGCCGGCCGCGTCGGTGGCGTCGTGGTCGCGGGGCCCAACGGGGCGGTCGTCCACGCGAGCCGCATGGTGATGGCCGCCGATGGGCGGCGCTCGGCGCTGGCGTTCGGGCGTCATCTGGCGCATCAACCCGCACGGCCTCGTCGTTGGGCCATCGGTGGCTACTTCACCGGTGTGACTGGCTGCGGCGCCGTCGGCGAAATGCATGTTCGGCGTGGGCACTACATTGGCGTGGCGCCCGTCCCAGGCGGACTCACGAACGTCTGTGTCGTCGTCCCCCACGCGCCGGGCGACCAGCCATTCGGCGCGCCAGCTGACTTGATTCGTGCCCGGCTCACGGCCGATCCCGCGTTGCGAGAGCGGTTCACCAACGCGAAGTCCGCTGGCGATCCTGTCATGTTGGGACCGCTGGCGGTGGATGCGACGGCGGCCGGCGAGCCGGGCCTGTTACTGGCCGGCGACGCGGCGGGTTTCATCGACCCGATGACCGGCGATGGTTTGCGCCTGGCCCTCGCGGGTGCGGAACTGGCTGCGGCCGTGACGCTGGAGGTGTTGGCGGGCCGCCGGTCTGCGGATTCCGCGCATCTGGAACTGGCGCGCCGCCGGCACGTCGCGTTCGCGTCGAAGTGGCGCTTCAATCGCACGCTGCGATTGTTGGTGACATCGCCGCGAGGCGTGTCTGCCGCCGCGCTGGCCGCGCGTGTGGTGCCGTCGGCGTTGGCAGCGGTGATCCGATATGCGGGAGACTGCGGGCTGAGCCGACTGTCCGCCTGCTCGGACGCGAACACGGGCGCGAGGCTCGACGCCACGGAAGAGAGTTATGACTAATCAGCCGCTGGCCATTGCCCTCCTGACTGTCGTCGCCGCGTTGCTCATGATGGGCGGCGAACTGGTGTTGTCGCGGTTCAACGAGCGGCAGCTGCGCGCCAGGGGCGCGGTCGAGCCGCCCGGTGATGTCATCGCGATCATGCGCTGGTCGTACCCGGTGTCGTTTCTGGCGATGGCGGTCGAAGGGGCGCTGGTCGGACCGTCGCCGGCGCCGATTCTGCTCGGTGGGTTGGTGTTGTTCGGATTCGCCAAGGCGTTGAAAGTCTGGGCCATTTCTTCGCTGGGCTCGCGCTGGAGCTACCGTGTGTTGATTCTTCCGGGCGTGCCGCTGGTGACGTCGGGACCCTATCGCTTTCTGCCCCATCCCAACTACCTGGCCGTGGTCGGCGAGTTGGTCAGCGTGGCGATGATCGTCGCCGCCCCCATTACCGGCGTCTTGGCCACGTTGGGTTTCGGCATGCTGATGCGCGCGCGCATCCGCGTCGAGGACCGCGCACTGGGACGAGTAGAATAGGCTCCGTGAAACTGCCCAAGTGGGCGACGGCACTGGACATCATTGCCGTCGCGATGGCGATCGTCGCGATCTCGGTGTTCATCGCCGGTGGTTTCCGTCTTCTCATTTTCGGTAGCCGTCTCTCGGTGACCGAATGGTGGCGTCCGGCGCTGTGGAGCGTCCTGGCGATGATCATCCGCCACGCCATCGTGCGTCAGCATCCGTTGCCACAACGCGTGCTCCTCGCGCTGGTCAACTGGTGGCGCGACCCCGTGACCAGGACGGTGTTGCCGATTCATCTGGCGACGCGCGGGGGAGTCCTCGCGGTGGGCTTTCTCGCCGTGATTCTGATTGGCTTTCCGCCCGAGGCCTCGTCGCGGTGGCGCATCTATTCGAACGATTTTCTCGACCTGCCGGCACGGTGGGATACCGGGTGGTACCTCGGCCTTGCGACTGAGGGCTATCGCTTCGATCCCAACGCGAGGGCCCAGACGCAGCAGAACATCGCCTTTTTTCCGGCGTTTCCCATGACCGTGCGGTACTTGTCGACGGTGCTGGGCCGGCAACCGCTGTGGACCGGCGTCGGCGTCTCGCTGGTCGCGTTCTTTGTGGCGCTCGGGTACTTCCTCCGCCTGGCTCGCGACGAACTGCGCGATGAAGAGGCCGCCGTGACGGCGGTGATGCTGCTCGCGGCGTATCCGTTTGCGGTGTTCTTCAGTGCGGCCTACACCGAGGGACTGTTCCTGCTGACCCTCGTGGGCGCCGTGTATCACTTCCGTCACGATCAGTTGGGACGCGCCGCCGGCTGGGGCTTTGTCTGCGGACTGACGCGGCCCAACGGCTGCTTGCTGTCGATCGTGCTGGGCTTGCTGGCGGTGGCGCCCATGTGGGACGCGGCGCGCTGGCGCCCAGTGGCACCGCCCGCCGGATGGTTCGCGATCGGCAAGCGCCTGCTGTCGGCGTCGGCACCGGGGTTCGGGATGCTGGCCTTCTCGGCATATATCTACACGCTCACCGGCAATCCGTTCCAGTGGACCATGCAGAATGCGGCGTGGGGGCGGGTCTATCGCGGTCTCGATTCGCTGGTCTCGGATCGAGTCGGATTCATTGCCACCAACGGCCTGTACAGCTACGCGTCGACGCAGACGATCGATTTCTTCTACCTGCTCGCCGTGCTGTTCGCGCTGGGGGCGGTGTGGCCGGTGTATCGCCGCTTTGGCTTGCCGTATGCGGTGCTGCTGCTGGTCAACGTGTTGCCGCCCATGGCTGCGGGCGGGTTGCTGTCGATGGGCCGCGTGACGTCGGTGCTGTTCCCGGCGTTTCTCTGGATGGGCGGCGCCATTCCGGCGCGGCATCGCACGGCGTGGATTGCCTGCTTCGCCTGCTTGCAGGGCTTTGTCGCGGTGATGTTCTTCACCTGGCGCCCCTTGTTCTAGCGCTGGCGCCCAGCCCGGAGCCGTCGGTGTGCTAGACCGACAGAATCCACAGCCGCACGATGGCTTGCAGCGCCGAGGCGTGCGCCTTGACATCCTCCACGCCGGCAAAGCTGATCATCGCCCGATCGCGCGCCAGCCACTTGATCAGTCCGTCGGGATCCGCGACCTGAAAGGTCGGCACCTCGTGGACCTTGGCGCCCAGGTGCAGGATGACGCCAACCCCGTCCTTCGTGCGCAAGTGCGTGGTCGCGAAATACTCGGTCGTTCGAAAGCTGGGGGCGTTCCATTTCACGCCCTCGGCAATGCTGGGATGGGCGGCGCAAATCAACTGCCGCAGGGTCTCGATGGCCGTCTTGTGCGGGTGGTCGAGCGTGGTCATGAATTGGTCGACCGCGGCTGAGGTGTCGGTCGCCCCCAACTTGCGGGGAGTGTTTTCGCTCATGGGGTTGCGAAGACCGGGTGAGCCAGAGTGTCTCCAGATGTGAAACGCATCGCTTCCCATGCTAAACGCTTTTCCCGCCTCCGCTCGAAAAGCTTCGGCGTGGCAAGCGCAGGCCTGCACGGTGGTTCCAGCGTCCAAATCACATGCGCGGAGGCTATACTCGACCCAAGACCATGTCTCGCCGTGTCTGGTTGCTCCTGGCCTCGGTCGTACTAACCATCGGGCTCGCGCCGTTCGTCACGGCGGAGCAGTCGCCGGCTGTCGCTGCCGTACGCGCCAACGCCGAGCAGTCGTGGCGTTCCGGGCGTCTCGACGAGATCGCCAAGTTCGCCGACGCCTTTCCGAAAGACGAGCTGCTGGCGGTGTGGCGGGCCAAGTCCGTCGCGGCCCGCGGCGACTACGCTGGCGCCGAATCGATCCTCCAGCCCTTCGCGGCCGCGAATCCGTCCGGTGAGGCAGCCCTGGACGCCGGGCTGTTGCAGCAGCTGGTTGGCCGCCGGGTCGAGGCGCGCCGTTCGCTGCAGCTGGTCATGATGGGCGATCAACGCAACCCCACTGCCCGCGACTACCTTCGGGCGGCCCGCGCGGCCCGCGCGCTCGGCCGTTTTGAGGATGCCAACGGGTTCTTTCGGGATGCGGATGGCCTGGCCCCCGGTGACGCCAGCATCAATTCGGAATGGGGCGACCTGTTTGTCGAGAAGTACAACAACAAGGACGCGGCCCGTTCGTTCCAGGAGGCGCTGAAGTCCGACCCCGAATATGGTCCCGCCCTGCTCGGCATGGCGCGCTCGCTGGCCGATCAGAACCCGGCGCAGGCCGTTGGCCTGGCTCAGCAGGCGCTGAAGCAGAACCCCAACGACTTCGGCGCGCACCTGTTCGTCGCCGAGATGGCGATCTACCAGGACAAGAAGAAAGACGCGCTCGAATCGATCGGCCGGGTGTTGGCCGTCAATCCGAGGCATCTCGAGGCGCTGTCGATGCAGGCGGCGATGGCCTACGTCGAGGGACGCACCGTCGATCACGCCGCCGCCGTCGCTGCGGTCCTGAAGATCCATCCCACCTACGGGGAGGTTCACCGCGTGGTCGGCTCGATCACCGCGCACTACTACCGCTTTGACGAAGCGGTTGAGCACGTGCGCAAGGGCATTGCCCTCGATCAAGCCAACGCCCAGTCCTATGCCGATCTCGGCGCACACCTGATGCGCACGGGTGACGAGCGAAACGCCCGGCGGGCGCTCGAAACCGCCTTCAAGGTCGACCCGTTCAACGTCGTCACCTTCAACCTGCTGGCGCTGCTCGATACGCTTGAACCGTTCGACACCATTCGCGAAGGCGACCTGGTGATTCGTCTGCATCCCGATGAGAAGGACGTGATGCGGCAGTACGTGCCGCAACTGGCGAAGGAGTCGCTGGCCGCCCTGAGCCAGCGATGGGAGTTCACGCCGAAGGGGCCGATTCTCGTCGAGATGTTTCCCAATCACGACGACTTCGCCGTGCGCACGTTGGGCCTGCCGGGCATGATTGGCGCGCTCGGCGCCTGCTTTGGCCGGGTCATAACCATCGATTCGCCGCGGGCGCGTGCGCCCGGCAGCTTCAACTGGGGCGAAACGCTGTGGCATGAGATGGCCCACGTCATCACGCTGCAGTTGTCGAACAATCGGTTGCCCCGGTGGTTGAGTGAGGGCGCGTCGGTCTACGAAGAGCGTCGCGCCCGGAAGGAATGGGGACGGGAAATGGAGATCCCGTTCGCGCGCGCCATGGATCGCGGCAAGTTGATCAGCCTGCGTGATCTCAACTCGGGCTTCAGCAATCCAGAGCAGATCTCTTATTCCTACTACCAGGCCTCGCTGGTGGTGGAGCACATCGTCGAGGTTTACGGCCAGCCGAAGCTGCGGGCGCTGGTCGCGGCCTATGCCGATGGCGCCGACACCGAAGCGGCGATCACGAAGGCGCTCGGGGTGGACATTGACGCGCTGCAAAAGTCGTTTGACGGCTTCCTCGAGGGTCGCTACGCCGGTCTGCGCACGGCGCTGGCGGTTCCTGAAGGGCTGACGCCAGCGACGCCGCTTGAGTTGGTCAAGGTGATTGCCTCGGCCAATCCCGGCAGCTACACGGCGCAGATGGCCCTGGGTGACGCGCAGATCGAGAGCAATCCCGATGGTGCCATTGCCGCCTTCGAACGCGCGGCCAAGCTGATTCCGAACGTGACCGGTGAAGACAGTCCCGACGCCAAGATTGCCGCCGTGGCCGTCAAGAAGGGCGACCAGCCGCGTGCGGCGGCCGCCCTGGAGAACCTGACCGGTATGAGCAATACCGATCTGGCCTCGGCACGACAACTGGCGACGCTGGTCGATCCGGCTCGGGACCGCGGCCGCTTGCAAATTGCTCTCAAGAGCATCGTGGCCATCGACCCGTTCGATGGCGCGGCCCATGCCACGCTCGGTCGCCTCGCGCTTGAGGCCAAGCGGGTGGATGAGGCCATACGCATGTTCCGCGTCGCCCTGGCGACGAAGCCGCTCGATCGCGCCAGCGCGCACGTCGACCTGGCCGAGGCACTCGCCGAAGGCGGGCAGCGCGACGAAGCGAAGAGGGAGGCGCTCGCCGCGCTCGAGATCGCGCCCACGTTCACGCGGGCGCAAGACCTGCTGCTCAGGCTCGCCCAGGGAAGTCGTTGAGGCGTCAGCCGCGTTGGGTCAGTGCCATTGCCCTGCTCGTGGGACTGGTGTGGCTGGCGTCCGAGGTGAGCGCGCAGATTCCGGTCATTGGCGGCGACAAGTTTCAGGGCCTGAAGTGGACGTTCGTCCGCATCAAATACGGCTCCTACGAGGGCGAAGGCGCCGCCCGCAATTCACAGCTCGCCTACTGGGACGACCCGTGGGCCATTGACGCACCGGCCGCGGAACAGAACCTCTCTCGTCGCATCAAGTCGGTGACCGCCATCGAAGTGGGTGAGCCCCAGGTCCTGACCCTGGACGATGAGAAGCTCTGGGAGTATCCGTGGATCTACATCGTCGAACCCAGCAACCTGGTGCTGGCCGAGAAGGAGGTCACGATCCTGCGCGAGTTCCTGCTGCGCGGCGGCACCCTCACCTTGGACGACTTTCATGGTCCTTACGAATGGGACCTGACGGTTCGCCAGTTGCAGCGCGTGTTTCCCGATCGCCAGATCGTCGAGATTGCCCCGCCGCATCCGATTTACGACTGCTTCTATCGCCTCGAGAAATATCCGCAGATTCCTGGCCTCGGCTCGTTCTTCAGCGGACGGACCTGGGAGAAGGGCGGCTTCGTGGCGCGGCTGCGCGGCATTCTCGATGACGCCGGCCGGCCCATGGTGTTGATTAACTGGAACACTGACATGGGCGATGGGGTCGAGTGGTCGAATGCGCAGGAGTATCCGGGCTATGTCAAGTGGACGGCGCAGGCCTACCAGATGCTCATTAATGAAGTGATTTATTCGCTGACACACTGAGGTCTCATGAATCGGATGACGGACGTGGCGGTGGCAGGCCTGGCGGAACGGGTCGCCGGCAGCCGGCGGAAGATCCTGACTGAGCTGCGGAAAGTGATTGTCGGGCAAGACGACGTGGTCGATGAGGTGTTGATGGCGCTGTTTTGTGGCGGCCATTGCCTGATCACCGGCGTGCCGGGCCTCGCCAAGACGTTGCTGGTGAAGACCATCGCGCAGATTCTGGACTTGAAGTTCAAGCGCATCCAGTTCACGCCCGATCTGATGCCCGCCGACATCACCGGCACCGAGGTGCTGGACGAGGAGAACGGGCACCGCGCCCTGCGCTTCGTGCACGGGCCGATCTTCGCGCAGATCATCCTGGCCGACGAGATCAACCGGACGCCGCCCAAGACGCAGGCCGCGCTGCTGGAAGCGATGCAGGAGTATCACGTCACGGCCGCCGGCCGGACGTATCAGCTGGAGCGGCCGTTCTTCGTGCTGGCCACGCAGAATCCGATCGAGTTGGAAGGGACCTATCCGCTGCCCGAAGCGCAGCTCGATCGCTTCCTGTTCAACGTGGTCATGACCTACCTGTCGGAAGACGACGAGGTGCAGGTGGTGACTGACACCACGAGCACCAGGAGGGCCGAGCCGTCACGGGTGCTCGATGGCGCCGAGATTCTCGCGATTCAGGACTGTGTGCGGCAGGTGCTGGTGGCCGAGGACGTGGTGCGGTACGCCGTCCGGCTGGCCGACAGCTCGCGTCCGGGTCGCGGCGCCAAGCTCGACTTCATCGACAAGTGGGTGAAGTGGGGCGCCGGTCTACGGGCATCGCACGCGCTCGTGATTGGCGCCAAGGCGCGCGCCCTGCTGCATGGCCGCGTGCATGTGTCGGTCAAGGATATTCAGGCGCTGGCCAAGCCCATTCTGCGGCATCGCGTGCTGCCGAATTTCTATGCCGAGGCCGAAGGCATCACATCCGACCGCATTGTCGGGCAGCTGATCGACGCGGTTCCGGTGCCCGCCAGCGGGTTGTAGACCATGGCTGGCGAGGCGCGGTACCTCGACCCGGCGATCGTCGCGCGACTTGGCACGATCGACCTGAAGGCGCGGACCATCGTCGAGGGATTCCTCACCGGATTGCATCGCAGTCCGTACAAGGGATTCAGCGTCGAGTTTGCCGAATATCGCCAGTACCTGCCCGGCGACGACCTGGCCACGCTCGACTGGAAGGTCTACGCCCGCTCCGACCGTCACTTCGTCAAGAAGTACGAAGAAGAAACCAACCTGACGTGCCATCTGCTGCTGGATGTCAGCGGCTCGATGGGCTACGGGTCTGGCGCCGTCACCAAGTTGCAGTACGGGTCGTACCTGACCGGTGCGCTCGCGTACTTGATGAACCGGCAACGGGATGCCTTCGGGCTGGTCGCGTTCGACGACAAGGTCTCGACACTGCTGCCGGCCAGTGCGCGGGCCGGCCACCTGCGCGTGGTGCTGCTGGCGCTCGAGCGCCTGAAGCTGGGCGCCCGCACCAACGTGGCCAAGCCGCTGCACGATCTGGCGGCCGCGGTTCGCAAGCGTGGACTGGTGGTGCTGGTCTCGGATCTGCTCGACGATCCCAGGACCGTGCTCGATGGCCTGAAGCATTTCCGCTATCGCGGCACCGACGTCGTGGTGTTTCACATTCTCGATCCCGACGAGTTGAAGTTTCCGTTCGAGCAGTCCGCCCGTTTTCGCGACATGGAAACGGCAGCCGAAGTGATGGCCGTGCCGAGCGCGGTGCGCGCCGAGTACATCGAGCGCATGCAGGCGATGATTGCGCACTACCGCCGCGAGCTCGGCCTGGTCGGCATCGACTACTGCCTGCTCGATACCTCGCAGCCGCTTGAACTTGGGTTGATGGCGTATCTGATGACGCGCCGGCGGGTGCTGTGATGTTCGGCATCGCCTTTTTATCGCCGCTGTTTCTGATTGGCGCCCTGGCGGCGGCCGTGCCGATCCTGTTGCACCTGTTTCATCGCAAGACCGATGTCGTCATCGACTTCCCCTCGATCAGTCTGCTGACGAAGGCCCCGGTCCAGAATCACCGGCGCCGCCAACTGCGGGAGCTGATCCTGCTGCTGCTCCGGGTCGCGGCGCTGATTCTGCTGGCCGTCTCGTTCGCGCGGCCCTATGCGGCGGGGGCGGCGGCGCCGATGTCCGCCGTCGTGACCGTCGTGGCGCTCGACACCTCGATGAGCCTGTCGGCACCCGGACAGTTCGCCAGGGCGCAGCAGGCGGCGTCGCAAGCGGTCGCGTCCGCGCCAGCCTCGAACGCCGTGGCGCTGATCACGTTTGCAGATTCCGCCACCGTGGCGGTGCCGCCGACCTCGGATCGTGGCGCGGTGCAGGCGGCGATCGCGGCGGCCGCGGCTGGCGCGGGCGGCACGCGTTTTCGGACGGCGCTGGCGAGCGCGAGCGAAGTGCTCGGCACCCGTGAGGGCAACGTCGTGATCGTCACCGACCTGCAGCAGGCCGGCTGGGACGCCATTGACGAGGGCGGGATTCCTGATGGCGTGGCGGTGCAGGTGATGGCGATCGCCGCCCCGGCCGGCAACGTCGCGGTGACCTCGGCAATGCGCCGCGCGGGTGAAGTGATCGCGACCGTTCAGAACTACGGTCCCGACGAGACCAAGGCGGCCGTGCGGCTAGTGGTAGACGGCAAGGAGCTGACGCACGCGACCGTGATGATGGCGCCGTATGCAGCGGCCGACCTCGACCTTCGTGGCAGCCTTGGTGAAGCCAGCGTGGCGCAGGTGGTGGTTGACGATCCGATCGGCTATCAGCCTGACAACACGCGCTACGTCGTGCTCGATTCGTCGCCGGCCATTGCCATTGCCGCACTGGTGGCAGATCCCACAGGCACGACCGGTGGCCTCTATCTCGAGCGGGCCCTGACGGTCGTCAACGAGGGTCGTGATTTTGCTGTCACCGTGGCGGACGGCCGGGTGCTCTCGAAGTGGACGACCGCCGAGATGTCGAGGCATGCCGCGCTGGTCATCCTTGGCACGCGCACCCTCGATCGCGCGGGGCGCGAACTGGTGAAGACCTATCTCGCGGGCGGCGGCCAGGTGCTGTTGACCTTGGGGCCCGACGTCGACCCTGGAACCATCGGTGATGTCATCGGGATTGACCTGGGCGTGAGCCCCGCACCGGTTCGCTCTCCGGGCGCCACGCTGGTTCCTGCCGACAGCCGTCATCCCATCTTCCGGCCGTTTCTCATCCCCTCGGGCGCCCTCGGAGACGTCCAGGTCGACCAGCATCGGCGTCTGACGGATCAGGCCGGCCGCACCGTGCTGGCCCGGTTGACGGGGGGTGATGCGGTGCTGACCGAGCAGACGGTCGGGCAGGGACGGTTGCTGGTGTTCGGGTCCGATCTGGACAACCAATGGAGCCGCTTTCCGCTGCAGCCGTCGTTCGTGCCGTTTGCCGTTGAGACCGCTCGCTACCTGACGCAGGGCCGATCGCCGCGTCAGGAGTGGACGCTGCCGGACGTCCCTGCCGGCGCGCCGATGGCGCCGGGCATTGTCACCGCCGGAGAAGGAGCGACGACTCGTCGGATGGTCGTGAACGTCGACGTGCGCGAGTCGAGTCTGGCGGCGACCAGCGCTGAGGACTTTGCGAAGGCGATCGCACGCACGCCCCGATCCGATCAGGGCGAGCCCGTGAATGCCGCCCGCGAGGTCGAGGATCGGCAGCGGTGGTGGCAGATCGGATTGTTGGTGATGTTGGCGGCGTTGGCTGGTGAGGCGCTGGTTGGCCGCCGCGCCGCGTAAGTTACGATGGAGGCACCGAGCAGCATGAGCGACCGCTTCGTCGAGCTTCGGACCATTCTCGCGGACGTCAGGGCGCGATGGACGCGCCGCGCCCTGCTGCGGGCCTGGACCCTCGGCGCCGTCACGGCCGCCGCCATGCTGCTGGTCGGCCTGTTCGCGGTGTGGCTGGTCGCCCGCGAGGGCGTGCCGCTGGTGATTGCGGTGGTCGCGGTCAGCGTCGTGGCCGGCATCACGCTGGTGTTTGCGCTGTTGCCGCTCAGGCAGGCGCCATCCGACCGGCAAGTCGCACGGTTCATCGAAGAACAATCGGGCCACCTGGACGATGTGCTGGTGACGGCGGTGGAGAAGGGCGCTGCCGGTTCGTCGCCAATGACCGAGGTGCTGCTGGCCGATGCCATTCGCGCCGCTCGCTCGCTGAATCTCGACACCATCGTCAGTCGTGACACGGTCAGGCGCGCCATGGCTGGCGCCGCGCTAGGCAGCCTGACGCTGGTCATTGCGGCGGTGTTCTTCGCGCCATCCGCCAGTCGCGCCGCCGATGTCGTCGGCGCGTATCTGTTCCCGACGCGCTATGCCATCACGGTGACGCCTGGTTCGGTGAAAGTGCGAGCGGGTCAGCCGCTCACGGTCACGGCCAGCATTCCAGGCATCGACGGCGGACTGGTGCCAGACATCACCGTGGGTACCGGGGAGGCCGCGCGATCTGCACGGCTGGCGCCGGGCGCCGCCGCCGGCGAGTTCACCATCACCTTGAACAACATCGAGACCTCGTTCCCGTATCTGGTCTCGCTTGGCTCTGCCCAATCCGCTCAGTTCGAGGTCGACGTGATTCGACCGGTACGGGTGTCGCGCGTCGATGTTCGCTACGAGTATCCCAAGGGCGTGGGCTTGCCGCCCCAGACCGAACAGGATGCCGGCGACATCTATGCGCCCGCTGGCACCACCGCGCATCTCACGATCACGACGGACAAGCCGGTGAAGCAGGGACAGCTGACCTTGTCGGATGGCACGGCCGTCTCACTGGCCGGCCGTAACACCGAGTTGTCGGCGGCGCTGACCGTGTCGAAGGACGGTTCCTATCGCATTGCGCTGAACGACCGTGATGGACTGTCGAGCGAGGGCACGGAGTATTTCATCCGCCTGCTCAACGATCGACCACCGGATGTCCGCATCTTGCGGCCGGCCGGCGACAAACACGTCTCGCCGCTCGAAGAGGTGGCGATTGAAGCGCGCGCCGACGATGACTACGGCGTGCAGTCGCTGGAGTTGGTGTTCAAGACGTCGGCCGGCCAAGAGACGGTCGTGCCACTGGGACGTCCGATCAGCGGCGCGGTGGCGGTGGGTGCGCACACGGTGTATCTGGAAGACCTGCGCGTGACGCCAGGCGATTTCGTCACCTACTACGCGCGGGCGCGCGACGTGGGACGGGGCCGGCGCGCCACCGAGGCCCGCAGCGACATCTTCTTTCTGGAAGTGAAGCCCTACGAAGAAGAGTTCACGGCATCAGAAAGCCAGGCCGCCGGCGGCATGCCGGGCGAGCAATCCGGCCTGGAGGAACTGATCGCGCAGCAGAAGGATGTGATCGCGGCGACCTGGAAACTGGATGCCCGTGCCCGTCGTGCCCGCGATGCGCGTTCGCAGGGCGACATCAAGGCGGTCGCCGTGGCGCAGACCGGCATCAAGGCGAAGGCGGAAGAGATGGCCGGCGAGATGGCCGCGGCGGCGTTCGCGCAGCAACGCCGGCGTCGCACCGCGCAGCCCGGTCTTTCGCGCGCGGGTGCCGAAGATCCGATCAGCCAGGCCGTCGCCGCCATGGGCCAGGCCGTGACCGAGCTGGATCGCCTCAGCACCGCCAGGGCGCTGCCGTTTGAGGAGACCGCCCTCGGCCACTTGTTGAAAGCGCAGGCCGAGATTCGCCGGCGCCAGGTCGCGATGCAGCAGGCGCAGGGCGGCGGCGGCAACGGCAACCGGCAGTCGCTCGATCTCTCGACGTTGTTCGAGCAGGAGCTGCGGAAGCGCCAGCAGACCAACTACGAGACGCCATCGACGAGCGAAGCGCGCGAGGAAGAGACCAGGAAGGACGACGATCCGCTGGCGGGCATTCGAGAACTGGCGCGCCGCCAGGAAGCGTTGGCGCGACAGCAGCGTCAGCTGGCGAAGAGTCAGGCTGAACTCACGCCTGAAGAGATCAAGCGCCGGCTCGAGCGCCTGACCCGCGACCAGAATGAGCTGCGCCAGCAGGCCGAGCAGCTGTCGCAGCAACTGCAGAAGCAAACGCAGACGGCGAATCAGGGCGGCTCGTCCGAGCCGCCACCGCCGCGGGGCGGACCGGGCGAGCCAGGCCAGTCGCGCGGCGGTTCGCCAGGCCAGGGAGGTCAAGGCGGGCCCGGCTCGTCTGCTGAACAGCAGAAGCTGCGGGAAGTCTCCGAAGAGATGCGTAACGCCGAGAGCGACCTGCGCCGGCAGGACCCGCAGCAGGCGAGCGCGCGTGGCGAGCGCGCGTCGCAGCAGCTCCGCAACCTCGAGCAGCAGATGCAGGGGGCGCGTCCAGACGAGCGGCGCCGCGCCATTGGCGACCTGCAGATGGAGGCGCGGCAGTTGGCCGAGGCCGAGCGCCGCCTCGGCAACGAAGCCAGCCGTGCCGGTACCGGTAGGGCGGGCGAAGACGCCCGCCGGCGCCTGGCGGCGGAGCAAGAGCGTTTGGCCGATCGCACGGACCGCCTGGGCGACACCGTGCGGCAGTTGTCGCGCAGCACCGCTGGGGCCGAGGGGGACGATCGTCAGGCCATGGCCGAGGCTTCGCGCGAACTCGACCGCCAGAAGATTGGCGAGCGCATGCGCCAGGCCGCCCAGGGCATGCGCCAGCCGCAAGTAGCGGCGCAGGGCAGCGCCGGCCAGCCAGATGAACTGGCGCGTGCCTTGGACAAGGTTGCCGAACGCCTGGGAGCAGCGACCGGAGCGCAGGATGGCGAGACCGCGCGGCTGTCGGAGCAGTTGGCACGGACGCAGGAGTTGCGCGACCGGCTGAGCGATCTGCAGCGCACCATGGATGCTCTGGCGCGGTCCGGTGACTCGCCCCAGGGGCAGTCGCCAGGCCAGCCGGGTGAGCGCGGGCGGCCAGGCCAACCGGGTTCGCCCGGGCAGTCATCGCCGGCCTCCGGTCAACCTGGTGCGAGCGGGCAGCAGGGCAGCGCCGCAGGGGGACGGGCCGAATCGGTGGCGCGTCTCCAGCGGGATGCCGACAACCAGCTGCGCGACGCGCAGAAGCTGGCCGAAGGCGTGCAGCGCGAAAATCCGCAGATGCCCGGAGGCACCACCCCCGAGCAGTGGTCTCGCAGTGTCTCGGCGCCGGGCACCGAGGCCTTCAAGCAGGACTTCGCCAACTGGGAATCGTTGAAGAACAACCTGTTGGTCGCGCTCGAGCGCACGGAGTCGCAGCTGTCCGAGCAACTGCGCACGCGTGAGAACCGCGAGCGCTTGAATGCCGGACGGCACGACGCCGTGGCCGAGACCTATCGTCAGCTGGTCGATCGCTACTACCAGTCGCTGGCCTCGCCTCGAAAGCCCAGCCGGTAGGGGAATCCGGTGACACCTGCATGACATTCGCCGTCGTCCTTCCCTGGTGGGGTTACGCGCTGGCCTTTGGCAGCGCGCTGGTGCTGGCGTGGCTGGCCTACGCGCGCGTGCCCATCTCGTTGACGCCGCCCATGCGAGGGTTGCTCACCAGCCTGCGCGCGATCACGCTCATGTTGCTGATCGCCATCCTGCTGCGGCCCATGATCGTGGTCCCGCCAGCGGCTGCCCGCAACAGTCTGTTGCCGGTATTGGTCGATGTGTCACGAAGCATGCGCCTTGATGACGGCAGCGGCGCGTCGCGCCTCGATCGCGCCCGATCGATCGTCCGCGACCTGCAGTCGGCGCTGTCGAGCGAGTACCAGATCGAGTTGCTGACCTTCGGCGAGGCACTCTCGCCAGGCCACGTCGAGCAGTTGGCCGCCACGGCCAGGCGTAGTGACCTGAGCGGCGCGCTCTCGGATCTGGCCGAACGCCATCGGCGGGATCGGGTGGCCGGCGTGATTGTGCTCTCGGACGGTGGCGACACCTCACCGCAGGAACGCGAGGCCGCCGCGCCGATGGTGGATGCGCCAGTGCTGGCGGTCGGGGTTGGCCGTACGGAGGCGCCGCGTGACCGCGAAGTGCTCAACCTGACGGCCGGCGAGCCGTTGCTGGCCGGCGCCTCGATCGACCTCAGCGTGTCGGCGTCGAGCACCGGCTTTGGCACCGATCCCGTGGAACTCCGCATCAGCGCCAACGGTCGTCCGCTTGAGGTCCGCCGGGTCACGCCACAGCAGGACGGCGCGCCGATGCACGAGGTCTTCACCGTCTCGCCCGCACCAGACGCCGCCACCGTCTACGCGATCGAGATCCCGGTGGCCGACGGCGAGCTGGCCGCCGAGAACAACGTCCGCAGCGTGTTGGTGCCGGCCCAATCCGGCCGCCGCAAGATCCTGATGGTGGAAGGTGCGCCCGGCTACGAGCACACCTTCCTGAAGCGGGCGCTGGCCCAGGATCCCGGCCTCGACGTGGATGCCGTCGTCCGCAAGGGAACCAATGACGATGGCCGCGATACGTTTTATGTGCAGGCGGCGTCAGGCCGGGTGGCCGCGCTGGCGAATGGCTATCCGTCGACGCGCTCGGAGCTGTTCGTCTATGACGCGATCATCTTCGGCAACATCGAAGCGGACTTCTTCACGCGTGAGCAACTCGAGCTGACAGCGGCGTTTGTGGCCGAGCGCGGTGGTGGGCTGCTGGTGCTTGGGGCGCGGTCGTTCGAGCGCCAGGGCTTGTCAGGAACAGCGCTGGAAGAAGTGCTGCCGATCGATCTGACCGATCGGCCAGCGGCGGTGGCGCTGGCCTCGAATGCCGTCGACACCCTGGCGCCCCACTCCGCGGCCGTCACCGCGGATGGCTTGCTGCACCCCGCGACGCGGCTGGCGGTGACGCTCGACGAGAGCCGCCAGCGATGGGCGCAGTTGCCGGCGCTGGCCTCGGTGACGCCGATCGGTGGGCCGCGGCCAGGGGCACAAGTGCTCGTGGCCGCCACTGGCGGCGGCGGCGCGCCGCACCCGCTCATCGCGGCTCAGCGTTATGGTCAGGGACGGTCGCTGGTGTTTGCTGGGGAGGCGTCCTGGCGTTGGCGCATGATGCGTCCGGCGACTGATCAAAGTTACGAAACCATCTGGCGGCAGCTGGCGCGGTGGATCACGGCTGGCGCGGGATCGCCGGTCACGATTGCGCCGCTGACGCCCACCGTGCCTGGGGTGACCGAGCGCATGGCGGTCACAGTGCGGGATGAAGACTTCGCGCCGGTCGCCAACGCCGAGGTCTCGCTGGCGGTGACGGCTCCCAATGGCGACGCGCGCCTGCTCACGCCGTCGCTGTCGAGTCCGCAGGATGGGCGCTACGCGGTGGCGGCCAAGTTCGATCAGCCTGGCGTGTATCGGCTGGAGGCCACCGCGGTGCGCGCGGGCACCCGCATTGGGACCGCCTCGCGGCAGGTCCTGGTCGGTGGCGCCGATCTCGAGATGGCGCAGCCGCGACTGAACGATGCGGTGTTGCGCCGCCTGGCCAACGAGACGAAGGGCCACTACTTGTCGGCCGATCGGGCGGGCGAGCTACCGGCGTTACTGCGCGAATCGCGTGTCGACGCCGGTCTGCCTGAACAGCGCGACCTCTGGCAGAATGGGTGGAGCTTTGTTGCACTGGTCGCCCTGCTGGGTGCCGAATGGCTGCTGCGGCGTCGCGCCGGGCTGGCGTAGCCTCCTCTCGTGGTGTGGTGATTTGGCGATTGTGCGATTTGGGCTGCCTGATTGGGTGATTGGGTAATTGGGTGATTTGGTGACGATATTGAAAACGTTCGTGGTGCTCGTCGTTCTGGCCATGTCACCGGCACCGGCCCTGGCTGAAGCGCGGTGGGCCGTCATCATCTCTGGCGCATCTGGCGGCGAGAAGTATGCCGGGCAGATGCGCGACTGGCGCGAAGGCCTGCGGTCGGCCTTGGTCGATCGCTACGGCTTCAAGACCGAGCACGTGCGGGTGCTGGTGGACGAGTCCGTGGCGACCGGCGAGAAGGGATCGGCCGACAACGTCCGCAAGCTCTTCACCGAGATCAAAAAGGCCGGCACCAAGGACGACTTTGTCCTGGTCGTCATGCTGGGCCATGGCACCTACGACGGCGAGATTGCCAAGTTCAACCTGGTCGGCCCCGACCTCACCGCGAAAGACTGGACCGACATGCTGGCCGGCGTCCAGGGCCGGCTGGCGGTGGTCAACACGACCGAAGCGAGTTTTCCGTTTCTCGAGTCGCTGACCGCCAAGGGCCGGGTCGTGATCACCGCCACCGATTCCGCGGCGCAGAAGTATGCGACGGTGTTCCCCGAGTACTTCGTCAAGGCGCTTCGCGAAGCCTCGACCGACCTCGACAAGAACGGCCGGACCTCGCTGTTCGAAGTGTTCACTGCGGCCAGCGCCGCGGTGAAGCAGCACTACGAGCAGAAGGGCCAGCTGGCCACCGAGCGAGCGGTGCTCGACGACAACGGCGACGGCAAGGGCCGTGAGGCCAGCGCCGAGGGGCCGGACGGCGGCGTGGCGCGCATGTCGTATCTGGATGCCGAGAGCGCGGCCGAGAATGCCACACCAGAGCTGGCCGCCCTGGCCAAGCGCCGTCGGACGCTCGAGATACAGGCCGAAGAGCACAAGCAGCTGAAGGGCGTGATGCCCGATGCGGAATGGAACTCGACCTTCGAGAAGCTGATGCTCGAACTAGCTCAGGTGTCTGCGGAAATCAGAAAGAAGTCTTAATTCTTACTGCTGATCTCTTGATCTCGTGTTCGTACATCCCACCACTCGACGTTCATGCGCTCGCGTCGGCGCATGGGAATGACCAGCGCCAGGCCGCAGACGAAGCCGGCCACGTGCGCCCAGAAGGCGACGCCACCGGAGATGTTCTCGGGTCGGAACATTGGCAGCGACCCGACGCCGCTGAGGAACTGTACGAAGAACCACAGTCCCAGGAAGAACACCGCCGGCAGCTCGAACAGGATGGGCGGGAACGGGAACAGCATCAGCACCCGTGAGTGCGGATACAGCACCAGGTAGGCGCCCATCACGCCGGCAATGGCGCCGCTGGCTCCCACCATCGGGATGAGCGAGTTCGGATTGAGCGCCGTCTGCGCGAACGCGGCGACGAACCCGCATACCAGGTAGAAAATCGTGAAGCGGCCGTGACCGAGCCGGTCTTCGACGTTGTCGCCAAAAATCCAGAGGAACAGCAGGTTGCCGGCGAGGTGCGCGACTCCGGCGTGGACGAACATCGACGTGAATACGTCGACGAGCGAGAAGTAGGCCGGCACCACCGCGAACGTCGTAATGAATCTGTCGGCGGCCCGCTCCGGCAGCAGTGAGTGCAACAGGAACACGAGGACGTTGACGGCAATCAGGCCGATCGTCACGCCGGGGCGTGTGCGAGAGGGAATGACGTCGCGTAGCGGAATCATGATTAGGCGTCTTCAAGCCGCAAGCCCCAAGCCGCAAGCCCGCATTCAGTAGAATAGCGAATAACGATGAAATGTCGCTCGTGCAGCGCCGAGATTGCGGTCAACGCCCTGATTTGCTACAAGTGTGGAACGGCCACCTCCGAGCCGCGCATCACGCCGCCGTCGGCGCGCCCGCGGCGCTCGCGCTTGCCGTGGGCCGGCTTGGTTCTGCTCGGCCTCGCGCTGGCCGCGGTCATCCGCCAAGTGGCCTGCGGAAGCCTGTTATGATGAAGCGTTCGGACTCCCCGATCGGAGCACCGTCATCCCTATGGCAAACGCGCGGCTCGAAGTAAACGACGGTCTCGGCCAGAGAATCGTTCCGATCACCAAGGCGCTGATGATGATCGGCCGGCGCACGGAGAGCGACCTCCGGCTGGTCGGTAGCGATGTCTCGCGAGAACACGCCGAGATCGTGGAAGTCGGTGGCGAGTGGCTGCTGCGCGACAAGGGCTCGCGCTATGGCACCTACGTCAACGGTGAATCGGTGACCGAACACCAGCTCGCGCATGGCGACAAGGTCCAGTTCGGGCGCGCCAGCGGCGCCGACGTCGTCTTTTTGACCGGCGACTCGCCACCCCAAACCGACCGCTCGCAGGCCAGCGCCGTCAACGACCTCCGCCAACTCGCGGCGCTGCTCGAAGGCTTGCGCGCCCTGGGCTCAGGACGCGTGCTGGATGAAGTGCTCGCCCTGGTGCTGGATGCCGCCATCGACGTGGCCGGCGCTGAACGTGGTTTCATCATGCTCGCCGCGACCGGCCAGCCACTCGAGATGAAGCTGGCGCGCGCCAGGGGCCGCATCACGCTGCCGAACACCGGGTTCAACACCAGCCGCAAAATTCCCGAGGAGGTGTTTGCGACCGGCGAGCTGAAGATCGTCGCCGACCTGCTCGACGGTGACCTCGCCAATGTCCACATGGGCACTGTCGCGCTGGGTATCCGCCACGTCGCCTGCATTCCGCTGCGCATGGTCCGCTACCTCGATCGCGCCGACATGGCCAGCGAGACCAAGAACATCGGCGTGCTCTACCTCGACAGCCGCGAGAAAGGCAGCCTGCTGGCGCCCCACACTCGCACGGCACTCGACACCCTGGCCACCGAGGCCGGTGTCGCCATCGAGAACGCGCGCCTCTATCGCGAGACCCTCGAAATGGCGCGGCTCGAACACGAGTTGAAGATCGCCGCAGTAATTCAGCGCGCGCTCTTGCCTGAAGGTACGCACAAGGGCGCGTTCTTCGAGTCGGCCGGCACCTCGTTGCAGGCGCGGTCGATCGGCGGCGACTTCTTCGACCTGATCGACACGCCAGATGGCATGTTCGGGTTCCTGGTCGGCGACGTCGCCGGCAAGGGGCCTGCGGCGGCGCTGCTGACCTCGAAAATTCTCGGCATCTTCTCGGCCTTCGCGTCGATTGGCGACGACCCGGCGCAGACCGTCGATCACATCAACAAGGTACTGACCCGCCGCCAGATCGACGCCCGCTATGCGACGTTGATGTACGGGCAGCTCGCGCCGACCGGCAAGCTGGTGTTCTGCAATGCCGGCCACAATCCTCCGCTGATCTACGGCGTCGATGGCCTGCGTCGCATCGAGGCCGGCGGCATGCCGGTCGGCCTGTTCGAGTTGGCGCCGTACTCGGCTGACTCGATCGACTTCAAGCCTGGCGACACCATGGTGCTCTACAGCGATGGCGTCACCGAGGCGCAGAACCTCGCCGGCGAAGAGTTTGGCGAGGCCCGCATGGCCGATGTGCTCCAGCGGTATTACCAGGAACCCGCGACGGTCGTCCTCGAGAAGCTGGTCGACGCGGTCCAGGTGTTCGCCAAGGGCGCCGAACAGTACGACGATGTCACGGCGCTGATCGTGAAGTACACCGGACCGTCATGACCAGGCAGGCCCGCCTCGCCATTGGCCTGTGGGCCGTGTTGGCGCTCGCCGTGTTCAGCGTGACCTTCGACTGGCAGACCCGCACCGCGGGGCTGGTGTTCGCTGGCGAGCAAATGCGCCGCCACGCCGCCGGCCTGCCCGTCGCCACCATCAACGACGGGTTCCGGCCCATGGTCCGCTCCGCCGCCTTGCGATCAAGCCTCTGGCTGGGCCTCATTCTTGGCACGGGTGTCGTGGCGACGGTCGCTGCGTCAAGAGCCGCAAAGCACTAGATGTTGGACTCCCTGATCTACGACTGGAACAAGTTCGGTGCGCCGGTGGTGCCCAAGCGGGTGATGCTGGACGACGAGACCCTGCGCGACGGCCTGCAGTCGCCGTCGGTGAAGACGCCGACCATCGCCCAGAAGATCAAGATTCTTCACCTGATCGATCAGCTCGGCATCGACACCGCGGACATTGGCCTGCCAGGCGCTGGCCCTCACGTCGTCGAAGATGTCGAACGCCTGGCGCGCGAGATTGTCGGCGCCAGGCTCAAAGTGCGCGCCAACTGTGCCGCGCGCACCACGATCAGCGACATCCGGCCGATCGCCGAGATCACGCAGCGCACGGGCCTGCCGATCGAGGTGGCCACGTTCATCGGCTCGTCGCCGATTCGCCAGTACACCGAAGGCTGGACCATCGACTGGCTGCTGCAGAGCACCGAAGACGCCATTACCTTCGCGGTGAAAGAAGGCCTCGACGTCATGTACGTGACCGAGGACACCACCCGCGCCGATCCTGAAACGCTGCGGCGTCTGTATGTCTGCGCCATCCGTGCCGGCGCCAAGCGCATTTGCCTGGCCGACACGGTCGGGCACGCCACGCCGTGGGGCGCGACCGCGGTGGTCAAGTTCGCGGCGCAGGTGATCAAGGATGAGGGCGCCGACGTCGGCATCGACTGGCATGGTCACCGCGATCGTGACCTGGCGATCATCAACAGTATCGCCGCGCTCGACGCGGGCGCCTCGCGCGTGCACGCGGCCGCGCTCGGGATTGGCGAACGCGTCGGCAACACGCCGATGGATCTGTTGTTGGTGAACCTGGTGGTGATGGGCTTCATCGAGCGCAACCTGACGCCGCTGATGCCGTACTGCGACGCCGTATCTGAAGCCTGCGGCGTGCCTATTCCCGACAACTATCCGGTGGTCGGCCGCGACGCCTTCCGCACCGCGACCGGCGTGCATGCGGCGGCGGTGGTCAAGGCCTGGCGCAAGGGCGATATCGAGCTGATGGACGCGGTCTACTCGTCGATTCCGGCCAGCCTCGTCGGCCGGCACCAGGAGATCGAAGTCGGCCCGATGTCAGGAAAGTCGAACGTGCTGTTCTGGCTGGAGCGGCACGGCATTCCGTGCAGCGATCCGGTGGTCGACCGGGTGTTTACGAAGGCCAAGCAATCGGCGACGGTGCTCACCGATGCCGAAATTCTCGCCGAAGTCTACCGCTGAAGGATCAACACGAAGGGCACGAGACGTGCTTCGCGATCTTCGTGTTTAGTTTTTAAGCAAGCGCGCTTCGATCTCAGGCAGCGCCGCGACGACCACCTCACCAACAATCTGCAGGCTGCGCGCTGACACGGCGTCGAGGGTGTCCTGCGCGGTGTGCCAGGCGGGATAGTCGAGGTCGATGATGTCGATCGACGGCACGCCGGCCTTCAGGAAGTGCAGGTGGTCGTCTTCCACCGCCATCGACTCGCTGATGAAGCTGGCCTGGTGGCCCAGCCGGCGGGCGACGTTCCAGACAATGTCGGTCAGCCACGGTGTGGAGTTGCTTTCGCGGCGGATGTTCAGTTGGCGGTCGCCGATCATGTCGAGCAGAATCAGCGCGCGTAGCGACTTCAGCGTGCCGGCCGTGCGGGCGATCTCGACGTAGTGGCGGCTGCCGTAGGTGTTGTCGGTGCCCTGCCACTCGCCGGTGGCTTCTTCGCCATCGAGAAACAGCAGCTCAATCGTGAAGGGCAGTTGCGGCCGCGCCTTGAGCACGCGTCCCAGCTCCAGCAGTGCCGCGGTGCTGGACGCGCCATCGCTGGCACCAACGAAGCGAAACTCGCGGAACAGCTTGGTATCGAAGTGGCTCGCCAGCACAATGCGCTCGGTGCGCTGGCCGGGGATGGTCGCCATGAGGTTGACCATCTTAATCGGTCCGAGGGGCGTGGTCGCCGTCCAGGCCTGTTCGACCGTCTTGAGGCCGATGGCGGCGAGCGTCCTGGTAATGTATTCGCGGTTCTTGACGTTGCCGGCCGACCCTGACGGCCGCGGGCCGATGGCCACTTGCTGACGCAGATGCTCCCAGGCCTTGGCGCTGTCGAAAGCGACGGGCGCCTGAGCCGAAACGGCCGCTGATGCCAGCAACCCCACCATTGCCAGAATTAGCGGCCGCATCGTGACTCCTATCGGTTTGACATCGGGATGTAATCCCGAGTCGTGGCGCCCTCGTATAGCTGCTTCGGGCGCGCGATCTTGGTTTCCGGGTCGACCAGCATCTCTTCCCACTGTGCCACCCAGCCTACCGTGCGGGCAATGGCGAACAGGACGGCGAACATCTCGACCGGGAACCCCATGGCCTGGTAGATCAGGCCGGAGTAGAAGTCGACGTTCGGGTAGAGCTTGCGGCTGACGAAGTACTCGTCTTCGAGAGCGATCCGTTCGAGTTCGAGGGCGATGTCGAGCAGCGGGTTCTTGCCCGTGACCTCGAACACCTCGTACGCGGTTTTCTTGATGATCTTGGCCCGCGGGTCGTACGACTTGTAGACGCGGTGGCCAAAGCCCATCAGGCGGCCGTCGCCGGCCTTGACCTTCTTGATGAAGGCGGGGATGTGGTCGACCGAGCCGATTTCCTTCAGCATGCGCAGCACGGCTTCGTTGGCGCCGCCGTGGAGCGGACCGTAGAGCGCGGCGGCCGCGCCGGCCAAGGCCGAGAACGGGTCGACGTTCGAGCTGCCGATCGCCCGCATCGCGCTGGTGGAGCAGTTCTGCTCGTGGTCGGCGTGCAGGATGAACAGCACGTCGAGCGCGCGCTCGAGCGCCGCGTTCGGCGTGTACTTCACCTCGGTCATCTTGAACAGCATGTTCAGGAAGTTGCCAGTGAAGCTCAGATCGTTGTCGGGATAGACGTACGGCCGGCCGGTGCTGTGGCGATAGGCGTAGGCGGCCACGGTCGGCGTCTTGGCGATCAGTCGGAGGATCTGCTTCTGCCGTGACTCGGCGTCGAAGATCTGCTTGCCGTCCGGGTAAAACGTCGACATCGCGCCGACGGTGCTGATGAACACGCCCATCGGGTGGGCATCGTAGGTAAAGCCCTCCATGAACTTCTTGATGTTCTCGTGCACCATTGTGTGCATGGTGATCCGGTGGGTCCACTCGGCGAGCTGGCTCTGGTTGGGCAGTTCGCCGTTCAGGATCAGGTAGGCCGTTTCGAGGTAGGTGCTGCTCTCGGCCAGCTGCTCGATGGGGTATCCCCGGTACATCAGGATGCCCTTGTCGCCATCGATGAACGTGATCTTGCTCTTGCAGGCCGCGGTGTTCATGAACGCCGGGTCATAGGTGCACAGGCCGGGATCTTCGCCGCCGGTGGTGATTTTCTTCAGGTCGGTGGCGCGGATGGCGCCTGACGCGATCGGGACTTCGTAGGTCTTCCCGGTGCGGTTGTCGGTGATAGAGAGCGTTTCAGGCATGGGTGATCGGATTCATTCTAGATCAGCCGCCCATCGTCGTCACGGATAGAGTGAGCGCCATCCATTTGGGTGGCTTATCGGTTCGATGAGCGAAGGGGGACTATTCGGCCTTCGGCACCCCGGAGCCGGTATGCCTGACATCCTTGGCCGACAGGATGAAGATCACGTCTTCGGCGACGTTGGTGGCGTGGTCGCCAATGCGCTCGAGGTGGCGGGAAATCAGGATCAGGTCCAGCGCCGGCTCGATCGTCGCCGGGTCGGAGAGCATGTAGGTGAGCAATTCCCGGAAAATCTGGGTCTTCAGGGCGTCGACCACATCGTCCTGGGCCAGCACCGCTTCGGCCAGGCCAATGTCGCGGCGGACGAAGGCGTCGAGCGAGTCCCGGAGCATCGTTTGCGCCAGTTCGCCCATGCGGGGAATGTCGATCAGCGGTTTGACCGGGGCGTGCCGCAGGTAGCGCTTGCCGGCCTCGGCGATGTTCACGGCCAGGTCGCCGACCCGTTCAAGGTCGGTGTTGATCTTCACGGCGGCCACGATCACGCGCAGGTCGGCGGCCATCGGCTGGTGCAGGGCCAGCAGCTTGAAGCAGCGGTCGTCCAGTTCGATGTGGAGGTCGTTGATAGGCTGGTCGCCCGTCAGCACGGCATCGAGCGCCGCGCTGTCGCGGTCCATCAACCCACGCACGGCTTCGCGCACGCGCTCTTCGGCCAGGCCGCCCATGGCCAGCACCCGCTGTTTGAGGCCGTCGAGATCGTCCTGGAAGTGTCGAAACACGCGTTCCATCAGCCGCACCTGCCTGTGACGTAGTCTTCCGTGAGTTTCTCGGCGGGCGCCGTGAACATCCGGTCGGTCCGGTCGAACTCGACCAGCCGGCCGAGCCAGAAGAAGGCCGTAAAGTCCGAGACCCGCGCCGCCTGCTGCATGTTATGCGTCACGATCACGATCGTGTACTGTTTTTTCAGCTCGTAGATCAACTCTTCGATGCGCTGGGTCGCAATCGGGTCCAGCGCTGACGCCGGTTCGTCCATCAGCAGGATCTCGGGCCGAATCGCCAGGGCCCTGGCAATGCACAGCCGCTGCTGCTGGCCGCCCGACAGCGCCAGGGCTGAATCGTGCAGCCGGTCTTTCACTTCTTCCCAGATCGCCGCCTGCCGCAGGCTCTCCTCGACGCGGTCGGCCATCTCGGCCTTCGACTTGACCAGCCCGTTGATCCGCAGGCCGTAGGCGATGTTCTCGAAAATCGACTTGGGGAACGGGTTCGACTTCTGGAACACCATGCCGACCTTGCGGCGCAGGTGGACCACGTCGACCCCCGGCTCGTAGATCGACTCGCCGTCGATCAGCACCTTACCCTCGACGCGGGTCAGCGGGATGATGTCGTTCATCCGGTTGAGCGTGCGCAGGAACGTGCTTTTGCCGCAGCCCGAGGGGCCAATAAAGGCGGTCACCAGGTTGGCGCGGATCTGGATGGTGATGCCATCGAGGGCGCGCTTGGCCGCGTAATAGAAATTCAACGCGTCAACGTCGATCTTGACCGGCGCGTCGAGCGAGACCTGAGGCCGGTCGCCGCGGCTCGCCACGCCGGCCAGGCTGGCCGGCACCGGACGGTTGGCGACGTTCATATCCGCCCCCGGCGCTGTTGGCGATCGCGAACCACGATAGCGATGGCGTTCATCGAGAGCAGCAGCACCATAAGCACAAGAATACCAGCGGCGGCGTTCGCCTTGAATTCGGGTTGAGGACGCGACACCCAGTTAAACACCTGGATGGGGAGGACCGTGAACTTCGACCAGATGCTGTCGGGCGCAAACGGGATGTAGGTGAGCGCGCCAATCGTGATGAGGGGCGCGGTCTCGCCAATCGCGCGCGACAGCGCCAGGATCAAGCCGGTCAGCACGCCGGGCATGGCCATGGGCAGCACCTGGTTCCAAATGGTCTGCCACTTCGTCGCGCCCAGCGCATACGACCCCTCGCGAATGGAGTTGGGCACCGTCCGCAACGCTTCGCGCGTCGACATGATGACCACCGGCAGCGCCAGCAGGGCGAGCGTGGCGGAGCCCGCCAACACGCTTTGTCCCATGCCCATCAGGCGGACAAACAGGCCGAGGCCGAGCAAGCCGTAGATGATCGACGGCACTGCCGCGAGATTCGAGATGTTCAACTCGATGAACCGCGCCGTGCCGCTGCGGGAGCCGTATTCCTCGAGGAAGATCGCGGCGGCCACGCCGATCGGCAGCGCGAGCGCGCCGGTCAGCGCGATCACCCAGATGCTGCCCATCAGCGCGTGATACACGCCGGCGTCTTCGGCATTGCGCGACGCGATGCTGGTGAGGAACTGGAAGCTGAGCCGGCCGGCGCCGTCCGACACGATGTCGAACACCAGCGCCGCCAGCGCCGCCAGCGCTACCAGCAGCGCGCTCAACGACACCATCTGGAAGATCAGGTCGGCGTGCTTCCTCATGCGTATTCCTCTCGGAACCGCTCGCGCAGCCAGGTGCTGATCAGGTTGAGCGTAAAGGTCATCAGGAACAGCAACATGCCGACCGCGAAGATCGTCCGGTACTCAATCGTCCCCTGCGGGGTGTCGCCGAGCGACACCTGGACGATGTAGGCGGTCATGGTTTCGATGGGGACGAACGGGTTGCCGGTCAGGCGCGGCTGTTGGCCGGCGGCAATCGCGACGATCATCGTCTCGCCAATCGCGCGCGACACCGCCAGGATGAAGGCCGCCGTGATGCCGGAGAACGCCGAGGGGACCACCACCCGCAAGGCCGTCTGCATCCGTGTGGCGCCGAGCGCGTAGGAGCCTTCACGCAGGCCCTGCGGCACCGCGCGCATCGCATCCTCCGACAGCGACGAGACCAGCGGCAGAATCATCAGTCCCATCACCAGGCCGGGGCTGAGCGCATTGAAGCCCGACAGGGTGGGAAAGACCTGCTGCAGCAGCGGGGTCACGAAGGTCAGCGCGAAGTAGCCGTACACCACCGTCGGCACGCCGGCCAGGATTTCGAGCACCGGCTTGACGACCCGCCGAAAGCCGCTCGGCGAGTATTCACTGAGGTAGATGGCCGAGAGCAGGCCCATCGGGAGCGCCACCACCATGGCAATCGACGACACCAGCATGGTGCCGACGACCAGCGGCAGCACGCCGAACTTCTGGTTCGAGAAGAGCGGGGTCCACTCGGTGCCGGTCAGGAAGTCGAGTACCGGCACCTCGCGCAGAAACTCGTAAGTCTCAATCGCGAGCACGGCAATGATGCCGGCGGTGGTGAGCACTGAGAGCGCTGCGCACAGAAACAGCGCCCGCTCGATGATCCATTCGAGCGTCCGGGTCGTCATAACGTCGCGCTACTGCGCGCGTTCCTTGCTGAGCAGCTGATCGATGGTGACGCCAACCGTGTTCTGGCCCGAGAACACCGAGCCGGTGTGGCGCTTGGCGAAGCGGTCGCTCACCATGCCGTAGATTTCCGGGCCCAGGCCGACGTAGTTGACCTCGCGGACGAGCGTCTCGGCGTTGGTCATGAAGAACTCGACGAACTTCTGCACCTCGGGGCGGTCAGCGGCCTTCTTCGAGACGTAGATGAACACCGGACGCGACAGCGGCTGGTAGGTGCCGGTCTTGATGGTGTCGGGTGACGGCAGCACCGCCCCGCCCCCGTTGTCGGCCTGCTCATCGTCCACCGGCACCAGCTTGAGGCGCGCGGCGTTCTCTTCGTAATACCCGAAGGGGAGGAAGCCCAGTGCAAGCTCGTCGTTACTGATGCCCTGCACCAGCACGTTGTCGTCTTCGCTCGACGTGAAGTCGCCGCGGCTGGCCTTGGCTTTCCCCATGATGGCTTCGGTGAAGTAGTCGTAGGTGCCCGAGTCGACGCCGGCGCCGAACAGGTGGATTTCGCGATCCGGCCACGAGGCGCGCACCTGGTTCCATTTCTTAACCTGCCCCTGGGCTTCCGGGGCAAACAGCGTCTTCAGCTCGGCGACCGTGATCTTGTCGGCCCAGGCTGCCTTCGGATTCACCGCGATGGCAATACCGTCGTAGGCCACCGGCATCTCGATAAACTCGATGCCGCTCTTGCCGCAGGCCTCAACTTCGCTGGCGCTGATCGGCCGCGACGCGTCGGCAATGTCAATCTCGCCGCGGCAGAATTTCTGAAAGCCACCACCCGTGCCGGAAATGCCCACGGTCACGTTCACGCCCTGGTTGGATTTCTGAAACTCTTCCGCGACGGCTTCGCTGATGGGAAAAACCGTGCTGGACCCGTCGAGTGTCACGAGCGCGGTGCCTCCTGAGCCGCCGTTCGAGGCTCCGCCGCCACAGGCGGCAAGAACGACGACCAGCGACAGCGAAGCGACCAACGCCAACGGCTTGCCCTGAGCGAGCGAAGCGTGTCGAACGGGTAACAGCAACATGGTCACTAGCCTATGCGGCGGGGATTTCGAGGTAGTTTCTAGCGTGTTAATTCCGTGTTAACGGACTAGCTCTCGCACGGCGGGTGGCGTGCCGGCGGCGCGGCAAGGCCGAGCTCGCTGCGGTCGGCGGCGTCGAAGGCCGCCTCGTCGATGGCGTTGTTGTCGCGCATTCTCTCGAGCACACGGTGGCGAATGCCGGCTGTCTTCTCGGGGTCGCACCACGGGTCAGGCCCCACACCGCCGATCAGGGCCGCGGCCAAGGCTGCCTGCGGCAGCGTTAGCCCAGAGGCGGGGCGGCCGAAGTATCCCTGGGCCGCTGCCTCCAGGCCACGAAATCCAAGACCAAACTCTCCGCGCTCGGCCAGCGTGGCGAGGAGCTCGGCTTTCGTCCACGACCTGGTCAGCCAGACGGTGGTGACGAACTTCGCGTGACCCTTGCGGAACCCGGGCTGCTCGAGGCCGGCCGCCCGCAGGTGCTGCTCGGAGACGTACTCCAGGGCCTCAAAGCCCGGCATGTAGTGCTTGCGACACTCCGCCTGACTGGCGTCGCGCACCGGCCCCGGTTCCTCGACGATCTCGGCTTGAGCCACGCAGAAGATAAGTTGCGCGATGTTGATGGGAGTGAAGGCATTCAGGTCAGTGGCCGCACCACCATTGGCCCGAGCCCAGAGCGCGGCGTTCGCGAGTGGAGTGACGGGATCGGTGGCGGCCACCGGCCAGGGCGGCGCGAAGAAGAGACCGAGCGATAGATAGGCGGCCAGCAGCAGGGGAAGGCCGAAGAGGCCGACGATCGAGAGGCCGATCAACCAGCGACGGGTTTGCGGGCGCATCCTTGATTTGTATCACAAAGTAATTTGGAGATAGCAGCTCATGGCGCCGGGAACCGCGCCGCCACGGTCTTGGTCAGCTACGTCACCTGGACGAGCGACAGGAGTAGTGCGGCAACGGTGGTGAAGGCCATTTCGATTCTACCGTTTCGGCGGTGACGGGCGGTCGCTGCGGACCCGGCCGGTGGGCACGATGCGCTGGCGCGTCAGCTCGGTCTCCACCGACTTCAATCCCTTGCGATAGGGGACCTTCTCGATGCGAATCTTGCGGTCGAGCGCCAACGCGAGTGCACGGGCTTGTTTGTTCGCCGCCCACACTTCCAGCTCGGCGTCGCCGACCGCCTGCACCTTGATGCACAACTCGCCCAGGCGCTCGCGCATCTCGAGGCTGCGGATCACCCCGTGCCGGCTCCGGTCGAGCGTCTCGGCCAGCCGCAAGAACGCTGACAGGACGGCCACGGTGCGGCGGCGCGGTTTCTTCAGGTCCTGCTGACCCTCGTCATCGTCCTTCGGCAAGCCGCGACGGTGATAGCGCGCGACCAGCGCCATGATGTCGATCTCTTCGGGTTCGAAGCCGCGCAGATCGCCGTTCTTGATCAGGTAGTACGAATGGCGATGGTGCCCCCCGTAGCTGATGTGGTTGCCGATGTCGTGCAGCAAGCCCGCATACTCCAGCCACTCACGCTCGCGGTCGCCCAGCCCATGAATCCGCTTCGTGAAGTCGAACATCGTCAGGGCCAAGGCGGCCACCTGGCGCGAGTGTTCCGCTTCCCAGCTGCAGCGCTCGGCGAGCTCGACGACCGAGCGGCGGCGCACGTCGGGATACGAATCGACGCGGGCAATGTCCTTGCGGTGCGCGTGGATGTAGTCGAGCAGCACCCCTTCGCGCAGCGCCAGATCGCACAGCGTGATCTCGTCGGCGCCCAGCCGCTTGATCAGCGTGTCGAGCAGAATGGCGCCGGCGACCATCAGATCAGCGCGCCGCGGATCCTGGCCGGGCAGGTGCATCCGCTCTTCCAGATCCATCTCGACCGCCGTCTTGCGCAGCCGCCGCAGGCTCTTCGCCGGCACGCGCAGGTTACGCACTTCCTCGGGCGCGATCCCGCGATCCATGGCGGTGGCCACCGTCCCGAGCGACAGGATGGTGCCCGACGTGCCGATCACGCGGTCGTACCCGGCTTCGACGATGTGCCCCAGATAGCGATCGACTTGTTCGCTGATGAACTCGACCATCCGGCGTTCGTCGCGGCTGGAGATGGGATCGGAGTCGACGAAACGTTCGGTCAGCCGGATCACGCCCAGCTTGAAGCTGCGCGCGAACTCGACCGCGCTGCCGCTGCCGCGGGTGATTTCGACGCTGCCGCCGCCGATGTCGATCACCACGGCGCGCTTCGGCGTGTCGACGCCGTAGACGGCCGCCAGGTGGATCAACCGCGCTTCCTCGGTTCCCGTGATGAGGCGGGCACGGATGCCGGTCTTGCGCTCGATCGCCTTGAGAAACGCGCCGCCATTCTCGGCCTCGCGCGTCGCGCTGGTGGCGACCGCCAGGATTTCGTCGACTTGATGTGAGGTGGCGAGCCGCTGGAACTTCGACAACGCCTGCAGCGCGGCGTTCATCGACTCCGGCGTCATCTTCTTGCCGTCGAGGCCGCCGGCACCCAGCCGGACCATTTCCTTCTCGCGGTCGACCACTTCGAATGAAAAGTCCGGACGCACGCGCACCACGATCATATGGACCGAATTGGTGCCGATGTCGATTGCTGCCAGTCGCATGGGTATAATGAAAAATTCATCCTAGCATGGAGCGCTCAGCCCTCTCCGTCGCCATTCTTCGACAACACCTCGTGACCTTGCTGGCCGCCATGCCGGCGGCGCAGTCGGGCGATGAAACGTCGGTGCATCAGGCGCGCGTGGCGTCACGCCGGCTGCGCGGGGCGTTGCCGATGCTGAGCGCCAGCGCCGATGCGGACGCGCTGGCGCGGTTCGATCGCCGCGTCCGCCGGATTACCCGCGCGTTGGGACCGGTACGCGAACTGGATGTCGTGTTGCTGCTGCTGGCCGAGTTCGAGAGCCGCGGCGCGGCCTCGCCGGTGGCGATTGGCCTGGTGCGCGAGGCGGTGAACGCCGAGCGCTTGCAGCGACGCCACGACATGCTCGAGGAGATCACGCCGTCGCGTCTCGACCAGTTGAGCAAGCGTCTGGTCGACGTGACCGCACCAGAAGCGCGCCGCGGCTCGCCGGCCGACACGGTGGCGGAAGCCGCAGCCCAATCGCGCACGCGGGCACGCCGGCTGCGCACGGCCATTGAACGCGCTGGTGGCCTGTACCTGGCCGAGCGGCTGCATCGCGTGCGCATTGAGGCCAAGAAGCTGCGCTACGCCCTCGAGATTCAACGCGAGTTGACGCGCTCACGTTCCCGCGCGCACGTGAACCGGTTGAAGACCCAGCAGGACTTGTTGGGCCGCATGCACGATCTGGAGATCCTGATCGATCGCACGCGCGGCGTGCAGGAATCGCTCCCGGCCCGCAACCGCCGGGGCATGGCCGAACTGGATTCGCTGATCCGCGTCCTGGAAGATGAATGCCGCGAAGGGCACGCGGTCTATGTGCACGCGCGGCCATCGCTGCTGAAGCTCTGCGAGTCCGTCATCAACACCGCCGCGCAATCCCGCACGACGGCCGCCTAGCCCCAGAGAGACATGGCCGCTACCATCGAGCTGTACCTCGTTCGCCACGGTCTGGCTGCCGAACGCGGACCCACATATCCAGACGACCGCCTGCGCCCGCTGACCCCCGCCGGCGTCAAGAAATTTGCTTCGTCGGTGCCCGGACTGATCGAGTTGGACGTCGTGGTCGACTTGGTCCTCACCAGCCCGCTGGCGCGGGCCCGCGGCACCGCCACCTTGTTGGCTGCCGGCCTCAGACCCAAGCCGGCCATCGTCGAGCTCGACGCGCTGGCGCCGGGCGGACGTCATCAGGCCGTGATTGATGCCATCAAGACGCAGGCGAAGCGCCATCGCCGTCTCGCGCTGGTCGGACACGAGCCCGACCTGGGCGAGTTGGCGGCGAGGCTGCTCGGGGCCCGGGGCATCGTCCAGTTCAAGAAGGGCGCCATCTGCGCCATCGATGTGAATGGTGTGACGCCCGGTGGTCCGGGGACGCTCCGCTGGCTGCTCACGCCTCGCGCGCTGCGCGCCCTTGCCTCCTGATGAAAGCCACCGTCGTCATTAACCCGATCGCCGGTCCCGGTCGACGCCGCACGCTCGACGCGTGCTCGCAGCTTGCGAAGGACGTGCTCGGACGCGGCGGCTACGACACGCACGTTCGCATCACCACCGGACCGGATGATGCGCAACGGTTTGCGACCGACGCGCTCGACGCGGGCCACGTGTTGGTGGCGGCCTGGGGCGGCGACGGTACGGTGAACGGTGTCGGCGCGGCGCTGGCCGGCTCGCCGTTGCCAATGGCCATCATCCCGGGTGGATCCGGCAATGGCCTGGCGCGGGATCTGGGCATTCCACTCGCCGCCGCTGCCGCCTTCACGGTGGCCGCGACCGGCGTGAACCGCGCGATCGACGCGGGTGAACTCAACGGCTCGTTGTTCTTTAACGTCGCGGGCATTGGCTTCGATGCCAGCATCGCGAGACGCATGGCCGAGCCAGGCGCCCGCCGCGGGCTGCTCGGCTACGTGGTCTCCACGTTCGCCGAACTCCGCACCTACAGTCCCCGTGACTACATCGTCGAGCTGCCGAGTGGCGAACCCGGTTCGACCTTCACGACCGCAGCCTTGTTCATTGCCATCGCCAACTCGCGCCAGTATGGCAACGGCGCACAGATTGCTCCCCGCGCGGCGCTCGACGATGGCCTGATGGAGTTGGTGGTGGTGAAGCCGCAGTCGGCGTTCAGTATGCTGTCGCGCATTCCCGCGTTTTTCAACGGCACCCTGCGGGCTGACGACAAGGTGCTGATGCATACCTCGGGCACGGCGACTATTCGCGGCGCCAGCCTGATTGCGTTTCATGTGGATGGGGAACCCCGAAGCGGCTCGCCAACGCTGACCCTTCAGACGCACAAGCGCACGCTCCAGGTGCGTGTTAAGTCGTTATAAATAAGCGAGTTATCGCATCCGACCGAGAATTTGTCGCTAAGAATTTACACCCGGCCCACCGCACACTGCGGCACGATGACTCAGTCATGGATGGCTTCACCAAGAAGTTTCAGTTGCAGGATCAGACCCGCCGATTTTCAATCCTCACGACCGAGGATGGGTGGGAAGTGAGAGAGGAGCACGACAGCCAGGTCGTGCGCCAGGCTCACTATCAGGACTGGCATCGCGTCGAGCGTGCCACGCGCTCGATGGCGATGGAATTGGATGACCTCCGAACCAAGGGCTGGTCGGAAGTCACCTAGCACATCACGGTCGCGCGGTCTTATTTCTCGATTTCGACAAACCGATAACCCAACCCAACTACCGTTTCAATCTGCTTGCCGGCCGCGCCGAGCTTGCCGCGCAGGCGGCCGACGTGGACGTCGACCGATCGCGTTTCGATCATGCGGTCGTAGCCCCAGACGCGCTCGAGCAGGCGATCGCGCGACAACACGCGGTTGCGGTTCTCCACCAGGTAGCGCAGCAGTTCAAACTCACGCCGGGTGAGACGGATCGAGACGCCATCGACGGCGATTGCCACGGCATCGAAGTCGGCCACCAGGTGCTCGCCGCGATAGATGGGGGGCGGACCGGGCTCGTCCGGCCGGCCGCGGCGCAGCACCGCGCGCACACGCGCGGAAAGCTCGCGCGGGCTGAACGGCTTGGTGATGTAGTCGTCGGCGCCGGCATCCAGGCCGACCACGCGGTCGCTTTCGCTGCTGCGCGCGGTGAGCATGATGATGGGCGTCTTGGCCGTGGCCGGGCGGGTCCGCAGGAGGCGGCAGACTTCGAGGCCGCCCAGCACCGGCAGGTTGAGGTCGAGAATGATCAGGTCGAGCTGCTGCTCACTCGCCAGCTTGAGTGCCTGGTCACCGCTGGCGGCGATATCGACGACGGCATCGCCACTGCGTTCAAGCGTGTGCTTGATCAGTCCGGAGATGTCTTTCTCGTCTTCAACGACCAGCACCCGCGTCTTGCTGTTGGCCCCGGACACGCCGGTGACCCGAGGACGCGTCGACGTGGCGGAGTGATCGGTACGATCCAAACTGTTCTGTTGCATTCTGCGTTCCTTTGCCAGCATGAGGGGCACCCTTACCGTAGTGGCCGCAGATTTCCGACCCGTGACGGTGGCGTTAATTCTGGGTTACCAAGTAGGGCGCGTGGGGCGTGGGGCTGTCACCTTCGCCGAAGGCGACGGCGCGACCAGCCGCCGCTTGTGGGGCTCGCGCCTGCCACCTCCGCGCCGACGCGCTACGGCGGACAAGTCGGCCCTCGTGGGCAAGGGTGACGAGTTCACCAAGCTGTTACCCGCGTGTGATCGAGCTGTCACGCCGGCCCGCTACGCTGTGTCTCCAGATTGATCATCAGCGTCATCGTCTGCGCCTACAACGAAGAGCACTATCTTGAGCCGTGCCTGCACTCGCTGCGGTCGCAGAGCCGGCCTCCTGACGAAATCATCGTGATCGACAACGCGAGTTCCGATCGCACCGGCCAGGTGGCGCGGGCGGTGCCGGGCGTGCGCGTGGTCGACGAGGCACGCAAGGGTCTGGTGATCGCACGCGAACGCGGCCGTCAGGAAGCGCGCGGCGACGTGCTGGTCTATGTGGATGCCGATTGCCGAGCGCCACGCACCTGGCTTGAGCGCATCGAGCGGCGCTTCGTGCGCGATCCCGACCTGCTGGCGCTGTCTGGCAACTACCGCTTCTACGACTGGGACTGGGTGGGGCGAACATTGCTGCGTGCCTACGACTTCACGCTGGGTCCAGCCACGCATGTGCTGGTGAAGTACATCCTGCGGATTGGCGTGGTCTTCTATGGCGGCAACTTCGCGGTACGGCGCGAGGCGCTGGAGCGCATTGGCGGATTCGACACGACCATCGAGTTTCACGGTGAGGACACCAACCTCGGTCGGCGGCTGTCACGCGTGGGCCGCGTCGAACTGCGCTACGACTGCTTTCTCTTCACCTCGGCGCGGCGCTATAACGCGATGGGGAAGGGCGCGGTGTTCCGGCTCTACGTGCGGAACTTCGTCTCCGAGTTGTTGCATCACCGCCCCAAGGATACGGTCCACCTCGACGTGCGCCCCTAGATGTTGCGGTGTTGATATCAAATCGCCACCCGTCTGTCATTCGCCCTTGCGATACTGACGTCAATAAGGGAGGCGTTGTTGAAACTTGACGCTCACGTCCACACGAGGCACTCCGGTCAAACCACGATCTATCCGCTGAGCCTGATCATGCGCGAGTCATACAACACGCCCGAAGGCGTGTACCGGCTGGCCAAGGCTCGCGGCATGGATCTGGTGACCATTACGGACCACGATCAAGTCAGCGGCGCACTCTCACTGTCTCAATCTCCCGACGTGATCGTCGGCTGCGAAGTCACCGGCGAGTTTCCGAACGACCGTGTTCGCGTTCACCTGAACGTGTTGGGCCTGTCGTTGGCGCAACACCACGAGATCCAGCGTCTGCGCCGCGACGTGCGCGAGCTGATGCCGTTTCTGAAGCGCGAGCGCCTGTTCACGTCGCTCAACCACGTGGCCTCAGGCGTGAACGGGCCGCTCACGGCCGCCCACGTCGCCGCGGTTCTGCCGTGGGTGGATGCGCTCGAAACCAACAACGGGTCGCGACTGCCGGAACAGAACCTGACCGCGCAGTGTCTGGCCGAGGCCAGCGGCAAGCCGGGCATTGCCGGCAGCGACGCGCACACCATGCGCGGCATCGGCCGCACCTGGACCGAAGTGCCCGGTGCCCGGACCCGCGACGAGTTCATGGCGGGGTTGTGGGCAGGGCGGTGCCAGGTGGGTGGCCGCCAGGGCAGTTACTTCACGCTCGCGGGCGACATGCTGCGGTTTGCGGCCGGATTCTACGGCGAGCGCTTCGGTAATGTCGTGCACGAGCCGTGGCGATGGCAAACGCATGCCTTTGTCTTTGGCGGCGTACTCGGCCTGCCGCTGATCGCCGTGCCGCTGGCCGGTGCGTATCTGCACTTCGTGACCGAAGAGCGCTTCAATCGCACCTTGCTCTACGACCTGGTGAGACGGCCCGCGCGCACGCTGGCGGCGGTACCGGATCTGGCGGCGTGACCATGAAAGTAGCCGTCTTTACCGACAACGACTTCGACAAGATCAACGGCGTCACCACCACGCTGACGGCCGTGCTGCGACACGCTCCCGCCGACATCAAGGTCCGAATCTACACGGCGGCGGCGCTCGGGTCGGATCAGCCCGACTATCTGGCCCTGGCCTCCTATGGTGTCGGCATTCCGTTCTACCGCGAGATGAAGATGTACCTGCCGCACTGGCAGCAGTACCTTGATCGCGTGCGGCGCGATGGCGTTGACGTGATTCACCTGACGACTCCGGGACCGCTGGGCCTGGTGGCCCTGTGGGTGGCAGCCCAGGCGTCGCTGCCGCTGGTCGGCAGTTTTCATACCGACCTGTCGGCCTACACCCGCCTGCTGAGCGGCTCAGCTCGTCTGGGCGCGCTGATGCGGGAGTACATGCGGTGGATGTATGGGCACTGTCGCCGGGTGATGGTGCCGTCCGAATCCACCCGCAGCCTGATGGTGGCGGCGAAGTGTCCGGCCGACCGCATCCGCATCTGGAGTCGCGGCGTCGACACGCAATTGTTTGCGCCGGAGCGGCGTTCACAGCAGTTGCGCGACGAGTGGCGGGTGTCGGCGGATCGTCCGGCACTCTTGTATGTCGGCCGGCTCTCGAAAGAGAAAGGCCTCGCGTTGCTGCCGCAACTGCAGCGAGCGCTGCGGGCGAGGGCCGTCGATCATCGCCTGATCATCGCCGGTGACGGCCCGCTGCGGCGGTACCTGTCGTCTGAGTGTCCCGATGCCGTGATGACCGGACCGCTGGGCCGCGACGACGTGGCGACGGTCTTCGCCTCGGCCGACCTCTTCGTGTTTCCCAGTGAGACCGATACCGCCGGCAACGTCGTCCTCGAGGCGCAAGCCTCGGGCCTGCCGGTCGTGGTGTCGGACGCCGGCGGCCCGAAGGAACACATGCGCCCGGGGCTGACCGGCGCAGTCTGTGCCGGCCGTGATGCCGGCACCTGGGCCGACGCGATCGCGGGTCTGTGTCCGGCGCCCGGCCGTGACGTGGCTGCTGCCGCCGCCCGAGACTACGCGCTGGCTCGGCGTTGGGACCTCGCCCTTGCGCCGCTGTTCGACGCCTATCGCGAACTTGCGGATCGGAGGGCGCCACGTGCCGCCTGAAGCAGAAGTGCCGCCGGGTCTCAGCGTCAGCGAGGTACTGTGGCTCGTGGCCCGGCACCCCTGGCGCTACGTGGCCCAGCGTTGGAACTACAAGTCCGCGGCCCTGAGTTCGCTGTTTCGGGCGCTCCTGTTCTTCGCCATCAACCTCAGCGCGGGCCTCGGCGCCGCCGTCAGCGCCATGGCGGCGGAGTTTGGGTTCCGCTTCGCCACCGCCGGGTTCTATGGCGCCTTGACTCAGGCATTTCGCCGCGCCGAACCCGAGCGGGCCGCCACCCTGGCGGCCATGGTGCTGCTGCCGATCGCCGGCCACAGCCTGGAGTTGGCGCTGCACTGGGCCCGTGGGACGCCGCGCCTGGCCGAAAGCATTCTGGCGTCGGTCGCGCTCACCGCGTTCTCGACCGCCTTCAACATGTTCGCCATGCGCCGGGGCGCGCTGATCGTCGGCACCGGCAGCCGTTCACTGTTTCAGGACCTCCTTCAGATGCCCACACTCTTCGCGTCATTCCTGCTCTCATGGCGATCAAGACCCTCCATCTGACCAACGCCTATCACGCCACCTCCGGTGGCATCCGCACGTTCTACCGCGCCTTGCTGACCCGGGCCAACGAAGAGCAGCGGCCCTTTCGATTGGTGGTGCCTGGCGCCACCGACAGTGTCGAAGACATTGGCGCGTGGGCTCGCATCTACACCGTCCGGGCTCGGTCGTCCCCGGTGTTCGACGCTCGCTACCGTCTGCTGCTGCCCCCGTCGTACCTGGCGCGCGACGGACAGCTGCGACGCATTCTCGAAGACGAACAGCCCGACCTGATCGAGATCTGCGACAAGTATTCGCTGTTCTACCTGGCGGCGTTGTTACGCCGGCAGTGGCTGCCGGCGATCAAGCGGCCAACCCTGGTCGGCTTGAGTTGCGAGCGGATGGACGACAACGTCTCGGCGTATCTGTCGCGCGGCCGCGCCGCCCGGGCCTTCTCTCGCGCCTATATCCGGCACTTGTATGGTCCACCGTTCGATGCGCATGTGGCGAACTCCGAGTACACGGCGGCCGAACTGCGACGCAGCCTGTCGGATCGTTCGCCCGACTTCATCCAGGTGTGCCCGATGGGCGTCGACTTTGGCGCCTTCGGTCCGGTGCATCGTGACCGGCAGCTGCGACGACGGCTGCTGATCGAAGCTGGCGGTACCGGCGACAGTGTCCTGCTGTTCTACGCCGGCCGGCTCTCCCCGGAGAAGAATCCAGGCCTGTTAGTCGACATGCTGCAGCACCTGCAGCGAACCACCGAGTGGGATGCCCGCGACTATCGATTGGTAGTGGCCGGCGACGGCCCGATGGCCGAGACCTTGATCAGGGACGCGTCAAGCCGTGCCCGTCACCGGGTGCTGTGGCTCGGCGCCATTCGTGATCGCACGGAACTGGCCAAGTACTACGCGAGCGCCGATGTGTTCGTGCACCCGAATCCGCGCGAGCCATTCGGCATTGGCCCGCTCGAAGCCATGGCGTCGCGCGTGCCGGTGGTGCTGCCCTCAGCGGGGGGCGTGTTGAGCTACGCCAATCCGACGAACGCCTGGCTGGCCGAGCCCCAGGGCGAGTCATTCGCCCATGCCGTGCGATCGGTGATGGCACGGCCCAGCCCGGCGCGAGTCGCTGCCGCCACCGAGACCGCCCGGCAACTCGATTGGAGTCAGGTCGCGTCGCGGTTCTTCAAGGTCTACGACGACCTGCACCGCCGTCGCCTCCAGGCCTCGCCAGCCACCCCGGCACCCACTGGGTTGCGGTTATTGAAGCCAGTGACCCCAGAGTTTGCGCTATCGACAACCGTAAGCCACGGAATCGTTACGGGCTTAGGTCATTCTGCCGTGCAGGAAAGCGAGGTGACCGAGTGAAGCTCGATACCCACGTTCACACATACCATTCCGGCCGCGCCAGCGTGTTTCCGTTCAATCACTTCATGCGCGAGTGTTACAACACACCCGACAGCGTTTACGACACCGCCAAGCGACGCGGCATGGACCTGGTCACCGTGACCGACCACGACGCGATCAGCGGCGCTCTTGAAATTGCTCACCGGCCGGATGTGCTGGTGGGCTGCGAGGTGACGGCAGAGTTCGCGGATGTCGACCTGTGCGTTCACCTCAACGTTCTTGATATCACCGCAGCGCAGCACGACGAGATTCAGCGCTTGCGGCACGACGTCCGCCAGTTGATGCCCTACCTCAGCCAGCAGGGCATCTACACGTCGCTGAATCACGTGGCGTCAGGGATCAACGGCCCGCTCACGGCCGGGCACCTGGCCGCGATTCTGCCGTGGGTCGACGGTCTCGAGGTGATTAACGGCACGCGTCTGCCGTCGCAGAATCGCACCGCCATGTGCCTGGCCCAGGCCACGGGCAAGCATGTGCTCGGTGGCGGCGACTCGCACACCGGCCGCGGCATTGGCCTGACCTGGACCGAAGTGCCCGGCGCCCGCACGCGCGAAGAGTTCATGGCGGGTCTGCGCGCCGGCCGCGCCGTCGCCGCAGGTGACCACGGCGGTCACCGCACGATGCTGTCAGACATGTGGCGCTTTGCCGGCAACTTCATCGCCGAAGGCGTGACCGACACCGCGACGAGGCCCACTCACTGGCGCGGCTACGCCTGCGCCTTTGGCGGGGTACTCGGCCTGCCGATCATGCCGCTGGTGATGACCGGTGCCTTCGTGCACTTCGTCCACGAACAGCGGTTCAATCGGGACTTGCTGTATGACCTGCTCGCGAAACCTGCCGAGGCGGCGCGAGTGGCGGGCGTGCTCGCGGCGTAGCGAGGGCGCGGTCGCTCGGCGACCGCGAGCGGCTCGCGGCTGCGCCGCTCGTGGGGCTCGGCGCTGTGCGCCTTCGTCGGGCTCGGGCCTTCGGCCCTCGTGGGGAAGGCATTGTCCCCAGGAGCGAGCGCAGCGAGCGACCCCCACGCCTACCAGAATCCGAGCCACTTCCACCACGCCGCGCCCGCCGTCAGCCAGATCACGAGGTGAGCGACTGACGTGACAAACCCCACTTTCCACCAATCGCTGCGCGACACATAGCCCACGTTAAACAGGATCGGTCCCGTCGTCGTGCCGTAGTGGGTGAGGCCGGCGGTCAGGTTGGTCGTGCAGAGCAGGCTGTAGACGGCCAGTGGCGGCGGCACGCCGATGCCAATCAACACCGCGACAAACGGCGGGAACATCGCCAGCATGTGCGCGGTGATGCTCGCGAAGAAGTAGTGGGCGTAGTAGTAGATGATCAGGATCCCGACCAGCACGAAGACCCACGGAATACCGACGAAGAGGCTGGCGACGTTCTCCGCCAGGACGCGGGTGGAGCCGGTGTTGTTGAGCAGTTCGCCCATCCGCAACATGCCGCCGTACCAGACGAACACGTCCCACGCCGAACGCTCGCCCGACGCGGCTTGCCAGGTCAGCGTGCCCGAGGCCAGCAGCACGCCCAGGCCGACCATGGCCACGAACGTCACGTCGAGACCGTGCCAGGCCGAGGTGATCCAGGTCAGGCCGACCCCGAGGAACACGAGCAAGGCGGTCCACTCGTCGCGGCTGAGCGGCCCCATCTTCTTGAGCTCGCTGGCGGCGAACAGTGGCGCCTCGGGCGTGCTCGTCACCTCGGGCTTCAGCATGCGATATGCGATCCACGGCACCACTGCGCACGACAGCAGGCCGGGCACGATGGCGGCGACAAACCAGCTCGCCCACGTCACCTGGACATTGGCGAGTTTCAGCGCGAGGTCCGCGCCCAACAGGTTGCTCGCCTGCCCGGTCAGGAACATCGCGCACGCCACGGCAGAGCCCTGATACACCGCGGTGATCAGGAACGCACCAAGGCGGTTGGCGGTCGGTCCTGGCCGTGAATCAAACAATTCGGAAATACTGCGCGCGATCGGCAGCACCATACCGGCGCTGCGCGCGGTGATCGACGGCACCCCCGACGCCAGCGTCACATCCGTCATCTGCAGCGCGTAAGCGACACCCAGGGACGTACGGCCAACGGCGCGTACAAACAGCAACGCGATGCGCCTCGCCAGGCCGCAGTCGAGCATCACCTTGGCAATCAGCATGGCGATGATCACCAGCCAGACCGACGGCTGCCCGAACCCGCCCAGCACCTCGCGCATGGGAATGCCGTTGGCCGCCATGCCGGTGAGGCCGATCAGCACCAGCGCCGAAGCCGGCAGCGGCTCGGTGACCATGCCGGCAATCACGGTGATGAAGATGGCGGTCTGTCGCCAGCCCTGGGGCGTGATGGTGGCCGGCGCGGGGATCAGGTGAGCGAGAACAATGTAGAGGAGGACGAGCGCGGCCAGACCGCGAGTGCGCGACATGTGGGGTGAATTCTACTCGGACTCGTCGCTTGCGCCTCGTTGGGGCTAGGAGCATTCCACCTTCGCCAAAGGCTACGGTGGACAAGCCGCCGCTCGTCCCAGGAGCGAGCATAGCGAGCGACCCCTACGAGGCGGCGAAGCCGCCGAGCCCCACGAGAGCCTGCAGGGCCCGAGCCCTACAGAATTCCCCGCTCCCAGGGCCCGGTAATCGCCACCGTGAATCCCGGCGTTTGAATGTTCAGGAACAGCCAGCGACCATCGGGGCTGAAGGTGGCTCCGGCGAACTCGCGGTCGCGGAAGTCTCCGGTGAAGCCGTTCCGCTCGCCGTTGAGGATGACGTTGTTACGGGCAAAGCGCACAATCTTGCCGTCGCGCGTCAGCCCATGCACGCAGGGATTCGCCGTGCCGTCTTCGCAGAGGACCAGACCGCCACGAGGACTGACCACCAGGTTGTCCGGCATGTTCAACACCTCGGCACCTGGCGATTCGTAGATCAGCCGGATGGCCTGCTCCCGAATGTCGAGTTCCCAGACCTGGCCCATCTTGGCTTCGCCGCCATCCGTGCTGGTGACGAAGATGCGGCCGCCGCCGTACCAAGCGCCTTCGAGGCGGCCGAAGATCGCGCCGCCGCCTTCGAGCCCTTGGGCGAAGACACCGCCGCCATCAAACCTGGCCGGATCGACGTGTGCCTTGTCTGGCTGTTCGATCTCCACCCAATGAATGCCGAGCGTCGTCCCGGCCCGCTGGCCCAGGCGCAGATCGGCGCGCGGCTTGCCATCGATCGCCAGCATCTGCAGCCGCCCGCCTTCGGCCAGGCGCCGCGGCGAGCGTGGCGTAAAGCGGTACAGGCCGGATCGGCGCCGGTCTTCGGTCTGGTAGACCACGCTGGTTTCGGGATCGACGGCAACCGCTTCGTGAACGAAGCGACCCATCTCGACGATTGGCTGCAGTGATGGCCGTCCATCCAGGGGTACTTCGAACACATAGCCGTGGGCTTGCTGCAGCCGCGGATTCTCCGGAGGCCCAACCGTCGTCTCCTCGCAGGTGAGCCAGGTGTGCCAGGGTGTCGCGCCGCCGGCGCAGTTGTTGACTGTGCCGGCCAGACTGGTTCGTGAGCTCGTCACCAGTCCAGTCGCGGGATCGAACAGGACGGTGGTTGTCCCTCCGCCGGCCTGCGGGTCGTATGCGAGCGTGGCGTCGAAGGCGATTCCGGGCGGCAGTTCGTGATTGCGGATCAGCGCGACGGTGCCGCCGGGGCCAGCGAAGGCGGCCATTCCGTCATGGGCGCCGGGTGTCCGCGTGCCGGACTCGAGGGCGTCACCGGTCCAGCCGAACGACCGGTAGCGAAAGCCCTCGGGGAGTTGCAGCAACGGCAGGCCGGTGCTCTCGTCGTTGACCGGCTGCAGCGGGCCATAGCCCAGGTCATCGGGCGCGAGTCGCCCCGTCGCGTCCGGCCGCCAGAGCGCTTGCAGCGGAACGGTCACGGCGGCGCTTCCGATCAGGGCCGCCTGCACCAGGAAGTCGCGTCGGGGCGTGGTCATGAGCCCGAGTGTAACGGGAATGCGTCTCGACGGTGCGACGGCTCCGTTACCGCGCGTCCGCGCGGGGTAACATCCGCGCAAAGTCTTCGTATTGATCGGTGGCGACGAAATCCACTCCGGCCTCGATCGCGGCTTGCCATCGCGGTCGTACTGCGGTGGACGATCCGAAGTTGTAGCCGGCGCTCCATCCGCGGTTGCCCGCTGCGTCTGTCTCTTATACACATCTCTGAGCCCACGAGACTAAGGCGAATCTCGTATGCTGTCTTCTGCTTGAAAAAAA
>ENA-ORBV01001224-ORBV01001224.1-microbial-mat-metagenome-genome-assembly--contig:-NODE-1224-length-57635-cov-10.186907_pt1 | contig 57635 bp, 72 predicted proteins | sample MGYA00237777_ERZ505514 | MGnify/ENA primary metagenome ERZ505514 (study PRJEB26160, sample SAMN06269048) | microbial mat metagenome | isolation source: Oligotrophic lake microbial mat | place...
CTCTCTATTCGTCGGCAGCGTCAGATGTGTATAAGAGACAGGGCCTGGCTGGCCGCGAAGCTGCGCGAGTTCACCGACGACCACCCCGACTTCGAGGTCCCCGTCGAGCGGCTGGCGACCTGGCTGGCCCGCTACGACGACGAAGACGACGAGACCGGAGGTGTCGGTGGCTGACCGCGAGATCCGTATCTGCGTCGTCGGGGACGAACTCGCGGTCGGCGTCGGGGACCCACGCGGCCTGGGGTGGGTGGGCCGGATCGCCGCGCGGACCCCGCAGCTGGACCTGACGCTGTCGATGTACCCGCTGGCCGTTCCCCGCGAGACGACCACGGGCCTCGCCTCGCGGTGGCAGGCCGAGGCGGCTCTGCGGTGGACCGGTCACGACGCGGCCGGCGTCTCCCCGCCCGTGGAGGCGCGCCTGGTGATCGGGCTGGGCATGGGGGACCTGCGCAACCGGACGACGCTGGCGCGCAGCCGGCTCAACCTCGCCAACATCCTCGATGCGGCCGAGAACAGTGGGATCAAGACGCTCGTGGTCGGTCCGCCGCCGGTGGCGGCTCGCGGGGCGGACGCCGCCGTGGCCGGCGCGGTCGGCGAGCTGTCGTCGGCCTTCGGTGACGTCTGCCATCGCCGCCGGGTGCGCTACGTCGACACCTTCACGCCGCTGTCGGCACACGAGGACTGGTTCGCCGACCTGGCCGCCGGTGACGGCCGACACCCCGGACAGGCAGGGTACGGGCTGCTGGCCTGGCTCATCCTGCACGCCGGGTGGAATACCTGGTTGGGCTTGGAGGCCTGATGAGCGTCAGTGTCACAGCTGTGTCGCAGTCCACCGAGGACCCGCTGTCGGGGTTGCGGGTCGCAGCGCCGGACGGCGTCACCGGAGCCGATCCGGTACCGGCGGACTGGGTCGAGGTCCGGGTGCGGGCGGTCACCCTGAACCATCACGACCTGTGGTCGCTCAAGGGCGTCGGACTGCAGCCGCAGCGGCTGCCGATGGTGCTCGGCACCGATGCCGCGGGCGTCACGACTGACGGCCGCGAGGTGATCGTCCACGCCGTCATCGCCTCGCCCGACTGGACCGGTGACGAGACCGAGGACCCGGAGCGCAGCCTGCTGTCCGAGCGGTACCCGGGGACGCTGTCGCCCACGGTCGCAGTCCCGGTGAGCAACCTGCTCGACAAGCCCACGGAGCTGTCGTTCGCCGAGGCGGCATGCCTGCCCACCGCGTGGCTGACCGCCTATCGGATGCTGTTCGTGCGTTCCGGGCTGCGGCCCGGTGACACGGTGCTCGTGCAGGGCGCCGGCGGTGGTGTGGCCACGGCCGCGATCTCGCTGGCTCGGGCCGGGGGCATGCGGGTCTGGGCGACCAGCCGGAGCGAGGCGAAGCGGGCGGGGGTGCTGCAGATCGGCGCGCACGCGGCGTTCGCCGCCGGACAGCGGCTGCCCGAACGCGTCGATGCGGTGATCGAGACGGTCGGGGCAGCCACCTGGAAGCACTCGGTGCGTTCGCTGCGCCCCGGCGGCACCATCGTGGTCGCCGGTGCCACCAGCGGGGACCCCACGGCCGCGGAGCTGTCCCACATCTTCTTCCGCCAGCTGCGGGTGATCGGGTCGACGATGGGCACCCGGGGGGAGTTCCGGGCGCTGCTGAGCATGCTGCTGGCCACGGGCGTCCGCCCCGTCGTGGACACCATCGCCCCCGTGGCCGAGGCCGCCGAGGCCTTCGAGCGGCTCGCGTCGGGTGACTCCGTGGGCAAGATCGTGCTGAGCTACGAGGACTGACGGCGCCGAGGCCGCCCCTGGGTGGACAGCCGCGGCGGCCACAGCCGGGCCACGACCACCGCCTGCAGATCATCAGTCGGGACGGCGCCCAGTGCCCAGGAGTCGACTCCCTCGTGCGGATTGTCCCGTTCCACCCACCAGCCCTCGGGCTCGCGACGGATCAGCCGCTTCACCGAGCGCGGGCGGTCCCCGGGCAGGTCGACGACCACCAGGTTGTCGGGGCGGGCGGTCCGGGCCGCTCGGACCAGCAGCAGGTCGCCGTCGCGCAACGTCGGCAGCATCGAGGCGCCGGCCACCCGAACCAGGCCGTAACGCAAGCCACGCGGCACGCGGGTAGTGTCGCAGGCACCCGGTGAGAGGCCGGGCAACACAGCGTCGAAGGGATGACAACCAGCATGTTTGCCTCGTGGATCACCTCCCGTGTGAGCACCGTCAGCGCCCACTGTGACCTGCCCTGCGGTGTCTATGACCCCGCCCAGGCCCGGATCGAGGCCGAGTCGGTCAAGGGGTGCATGACCAAGTACAACGGCTCCACCGACCATGACTTCCAGACTCGCGCCCTGGTGATCAAGGAGGAGCGCGCTGAGCTGGTCAAGCACCACCTGTCGGTGCTGTGGACCGACTACTTCAAGGCCCCGCACTTCGAGGAGTACCCGCAGCTGCACGTTCTGTTCAACGACACCATCAAGCTGGCCGGCGGCTCCGGCGTCAAGAACAGCACCGATATCGCGGTCGCGGACCAGCTGCTCGCCAAGATCGACGAGATCGCCGAGATCTTCTGGGCCACGAAGAAGGCCTGAGCGGATCGAGAGGTCGGCGGCACAACGAATTCACTGCAGACTGCCTTGAGGTCTTCAGTGTTCGAGTTCCTCGAACAGCGTGATCTGCAATCCGGCGGGAGCGTTGAGCCGGGCGTTCAAGGAGTTCCAGGGCGTGGTCGTCGCCGGCGCCACCACCTCGGCTCCCGCTGCCTGCAATGCCATGGTCGAGGCGGCCGCGTCGGCGACCTCGAACGCCACGCGGATGCGGGGCGCCACCCGGCGGCCGACCTCCACCGCGTCGATGTAGGCGACCTGCGCCGGGTTCGCCAGTTCGAGAGTCGCCCGCCCGGCCGCAAGAATCGTCACTTGGGCGCCGCCGGGCCCTTCGAAGGCCCCCTCCTCTGGCATACCGAGCACGTCGCGATAGAACGTCACCGCAGCCTCGTAGTCCTCGGCCTCGACGATGATCCGCAACTGGCGGACGGCGTGCTGCTCTGCGCCGGCCGACGTGTTGTCCTTTGTCATGCTCGCAGTCTCGACCTTGGTCATGCCGGTGAGCACCGGGACATCGGGCACCGGATCGAAAGTGCGTCCGGTCACCGCGGACTCTCCGCTCTCGCCCTCGCCCTCGCGATGACCAGCTCCATCGCCTCGGCGACACCGTACGGCCGCGAATGCGACAGCACTTCCGCCACCTGCGCGGCGGTCCGGCCCCACGGCTCGCGGCCGATCTCGGCGGCCAAGCGCTGCCAGTCGCCGAGGTCGCCGCGCTCCATCGCGGTCTGCACGGCCTCCGTCGGCCACGTCGAGACGGGATCGGACGGATCCGTGGTGAGGTTGCGGAACGACAGCGCCATCAGCCCGCGCCCTCGAGCATGACTGCGGACAGCTCAACACAGGCGCGACGCACCTCGTCCCAGTCGGCCCACCGGCGAGCGAGGTTGCGGTAGGAGTCGAGTTGGCGCGTCACCGACGTGTCCGCCGGGACAGGGTCCGCCAATTGTCGTGCAACCTGCGCGGCGACTCCCCGCCCCTCGCCGTGCTGGTCCAGGTAGTACGAGTCGATGTCGGCGAGCACGCCGGCGCTATGACCCACGCCGATCCGGTCGGCAAGCGCGGCGACGTCCAGGTAGTCCCGCGTCTGGTTGCGCCGGACGATGAGGAACGCCTTGACTCGAAGTGTTTCATCCGCGGTCGGCACCCGCAGCGACCGGCCGGACGACAGCTCGACCTCGACGGTCTCCAGCGGCCTGGACCTGATGAGCTGCCGCACGCCCGCCTCGATGTCCCCCAGCCGACCGAGGATGATCTTGCCGGGCCGGACCCGGTTGGTCACCCAATCACCTTCGGACTCCAGGGCCTCAAGCACCACGTCGAACCGGTCCCGGAGATCAGCCAGCACGTGATCGTGGTCGAACGAGTCGCGATGGCCTGCGTACAGCGCCGCCGCCGAGCCGCCCACCAGAACGGCGTCTGGCACGAGGGCTTGCAGCCGGGCGGCAGACTCTAGGACCGCCGCCAGAGCCGGGCTAGCCGCCATGACAGCCATCATGGCCGACCAGGGCACCAGCCCGGGCGCCACCACGCACAGTAGATGACGAGAACAGGCTCCTCAGCCGCATGGCGCCGCGATTGTGCCAGCCTCTGAACATGCAATCCGTGTACGAGGCCATGGGTGGCGCAGCCGGTTTGCTTGGGCTCGCCGACGCATGGCACGCGAGGGTGCTGGCCGACGAAGTGGTCAGCCACGCGTTCAATCACGGCTTTCCTCCCGAGCACAGCACCCGGCTCGCTGCGTATTGGGCCGAGGCGCTCGGTGGACCGACGACCTATTCGGACTCCTACGGCGAGGAGAGTCTCGTGGTGAGGATGCACAGCGGCAATGGCCCACACGAGGAGGTGGATCGTCGGGCGATTTCCTGCTTCGATCAGGCCCTGGTCGCCATCGGTCTCGTCGGCGACAATCAACTTCGGCAGGTGCTGCACGACTACTTCTCGTGGGCGACTGTCACGACGATGTCTCGATACCACGAGTCCGCAGACGACGTCCCCAACGGACTTCGGATCCCGAAGTGGTCGTGGGACGGACTCGTCGACGGAATGGGCCCGGACGATGCGGTCTAGCAACGGATCGGGACCTGTAAAAGCGAGCGCAGACCCCCCCGAAATAGCGAGCACAGGCAGCGCCGCGCCTCGCGCACGCCCCGGCCGCGTTATCGAGCCGCCCCCGTTACGGCCCAGAGGACTACCAGACGACCTGCAACCCAGGCAGCGCAGCCATAGCTCGATCCGCGGTCACCAGTCCGAGCGACTCCGTCATGCACTGCGCCTTGATCATCCGGTCGAAGGGGTCGCGATGGCCCCACGTCAACAACCCGGCAGCGAGGGCATGCTTGGACGACATGGGCGGCTCTTCTGCGCGAAGTCGGGACAGGTGCCCGTTGTACCCGTGGACGACGGCCTGCACGCCGGGCAGTTTCCCTAGCCGGAACTTCGCGCCGATCTCCCACGCGCTGGCGGCCGATACCCACAGCGCAGTCTCCGTGTCCGCTACCAGGTCCAGCGTGGCGGGTGGCAGTCGCTCGGGTGAGAGCAGCACCCACAGCAGCGCGTGGGTGTCCAGCATGAGCCGTGCGCTCACTCCCAGGCCGCCAGCTCCTCCTGGGAGAGCTCGTCCCAGAACGACTCGTCGAAGCGACCCGCCACGAATCCGACCGGACGCCGCGGTGGCGCCTGCACGGGGACGAGTCGGGCGACCGGCGTGCCGCCTCTGGCGATCGTGATGTCCTCGCCCGCCTCGACGCGGGCCAGGATCTGCGACAGGTGGGTCTAGGCCCGCTGCATGTTGACTGTATGACTCACCTGACCAAGTCCACTAGACCACCAACTCACCAAGCAGCAACCCCTCGAGACCCCCAGCTGGAGGGAGGCATGCAAGCGCTCGACGGACCTGCTCGGTCCATGTGGTTGCCGCCCCGAGTCACAGCAGTTCGAACGCCACGCCAAGTGCGTGGTACGTTCGCGCAGCCCTGATGTCTCTACTCAGGAGCAGGTGCTGAGAAGCCTTCGACGACAGGGCGATCAGTCCATCGTAGGTGGCGCCCCCCGAAATGCCGGCCTCTGCAAGCTGTCCCACCGCCTCACTCACGGCAGGCATTCGGAGCTGCCGCTGCACTGGAAACCAGGCCTCGATCAGCGTTACCGCCGTCGCCGGATCAAGCCGGAACCGCGGAGGCAGACGCGTCAGTACCGAGTACGTCTCAGCGACCACGTGTGCCGGGAGCCAGGCACCGATGGCGCGCTCGCGGCACAACTCATGCGCTTCATGCGCCGACAAGATGGCCGCTACTGCGACACTGCTGTCGACAGCCGTCACCGCCTGCCCGACTCCAGCGTGGCTCGAACAACATCATCGGTCAGAGCCTCTTCCGTTTGACCCACTGCCACCGGAAGTCCATCCGTCCAGACGAGATCCACCGGCGTCACGACAGGGCGAATCTCGACGCCACCCTCGATCTCGCGCAAGCTCACCGTGCCCCCACCCTCCAGATGCAACCGGCGGCGCAGCTCCTTCGGCATGACAAGACGACCCGACCGATCGATGGCAACAAGCATGGCATCGGAGATGGGGGGGTCATGGTGCAAAAGATACCATCGGTCCACGTCATAGGACGGGCCCCGTCACGCGGTGCGTGACGGGGCCCCCGGGTCCGGCAGAGGCTGGCGGTACGGGTCGTGGTCCAGGTCCTCCGGGGGTACGGCCTGGCCGGAACCGACCCGCTGGGGTCAGCTTGCCGATGATCACGTTCTCCTTCAGACCCAGCAACGGGTCGGACTTGGCGTTGATCGCCGCATCCGTCAACACCCGCGCGGTCTCCTGGAACGACGCCGCCGACAACCACGACTCCGTCGCCAACGACGCCTTCGTGATACCCATCAACTCCGCCCGACCCGACGCCGGCCGGCCACCCTCAGCCACCACCCGACGGTTCTCCGCCTCGAACCGCGACCGCTCCACCAACTCACCCGGCAACAACTCCGCATCCGAGGAGTCGATGACCGTGACCCGCTTCAACATCTGCCGGACGATGACCTCGATGTGCTTGTCATGGATCGTCACACCCTGGCTGCGGTACACCCGCTGCACCTCATCCACCAGATGCTGCTGCACCTTCCGCGGACCCAACAGCCGCAACACCTGCTTCGGGTCAATAACCCCGAAGATCAACTGCTGACCGACCTGCACCGAATCACCATCAGCCACCAGCAGCTTCGCCCGCGAGCTGTACGGGACCTCGATCTCCTCAGCACCATCATCGGGCACCAACGTGATGACCCGCGCCTCCTCGTCCAGCTTGATCCGCCCGTTGACCTCAGCGATCGGGGCGACACCCTTCGGGGTACGCGCCTCGAACAGCTCCACCACACGGGGCAGACCCTGCGTGATGTCGATATCGCTGGCCACACCACCGGTGTGGAACGTGCGCATCGTCAACTGGGTCCCCGGCTCACCGATCGACTGCGCCGCGACGATCCCGACCGCCTCGCCGATGTCCACGAGATGCCCGGCAGCCAACGACCGGCCGTAGCACATCGCGCAGGTCCCCACCGCCGACTCACACGTCAACACCGAGCGGACCTTCACCTCGCGAACGCCACGGGCGATCAGCGAGTCGATGACGGTGTCGCCCAGGTCCACCCCGGCCACCGCCAGCATCTCGTTGTCGACCACGACGTCGGCGGCCAGGGTACGGGCGTAGACGCTGGACTCGACATGATCGTCCTTGACCAGCACCCCGGAGGCGTCCGGCGTGGCGATCGGCATGAGGAAGCCGCGCTCGGTGCCGCAGTCCTCCTCGCGGACGATGACGTCCTGGCTGACATCGACCAGACGCCGGGTGAGGTACCCGGAGTCAGCCGTGCGCAGCGCGGTGTCGGCCAGGCCCTTCCGGGCACCATGCGTGGAGATGAAGTACTCCAGCACGGTCAGGCCCTCACGGAAGTTGGTCTTGATCGGGCGCGGGATGATCTCGCCCTTGGGGTTGGCGACCAGACCACGCATGCCGGCCAGCTGCCGCAGCTGCATGAAGTTACCGGCTGCCCCGGAGCTGACCATCCGAGCGATCGGGTTGGTGTCGGGGAGGTTCGCCTCCATGGCCGCCGCGACCTCCGCGGTGGCCTCGGTCCAGATCCGGATCAGCTCCGAGCGCCGCTCGCTGTCGGTCGTCATGCCCCGCTCGTACTGAACCTGAACCTTCGCCGCCCGGTCCTCGTACCCCTCGAGGATCTGCGGCTTGCTGGCCGGGGTGACGACGTCGGCGATCGAGACCGTGCTGCCCGACCTGGTGGCCCAGTGGAACCCGGCCTCCTTGAGCGCGTCCAGGGTCGCGGCGACCGCGACCTTGGGGTAGCGCTCGGCCAGTTCGTAGATGATCGACGACAGCTGCTTCTTGCCGACGGTGTAGTTGACGTAGGCGAAGTCCCCCGGCAGCGTCTCGTTGAACAGCGCCCGACCGAGCGTCGTCTTCAGTCGTAGCTGGTCCCCGACCGTCCACGACTCGTCCAGGCCCTCGTGCCCGACCGGCGGCACCACGTCGTCCAGCCGCATCGTGATGGCTGCGTTGACATGCAGCTCGCCCATGTCATGGGCCATCAGCGCCTCGGGGATCGAGCCGAACGTGCGGCCCTCACCGACGAAGCCCTCGCCCTCGTTGGTCAGGTGGAAGATCCCGATGATCATGTCCTGGGTGGGCATGGTCACCGGCCGGCCATCGGCTGGCTTGAGGATGTTGTTGCTGCTCAGCATGAGGATCCGGGCCTCGGCCTGCGCCTCGGCGGACAGCGGCAGGTGCACCGCCATCTGGTCGCCGTCGAAGTCCGCGTTGAACGCCGTGCAGACCAACGGGTGGATCTGGATGGCCTTGCCCTCGACCAGCTGCGGCTCGAAGGCCTGGATGCCCAGGCGGTGCAGCGTCGGCGCCCGGTTGAGCAGCACCGGGTGCTCGGCGATGACCTCCTCCAGGACGTCCCACACCACCGAGCGCGAGCGCTCGACCATCCGCTTGGCGGATTTGATGTTCTGGGCGTGGTTGAGATCGACCAGCCGCTTCATGACGAAGGGCTTGAACAGCTCCAGCGCCATCTGCTTCGGCAGGCCGCACTGGTGCAGCTTCAGCTGCGGGCCGACGACGATGACCGAGCGGCCCGAGTAGTCCACCCGCTTGCCCAGCAGGTTCTGCCGGAACCGGCCCTGCTTGCCCTTGAGCATGTCCGACAGCGACTTCAGCGCCCGGTTGCCGGGGCCCGTCACCGGGCGGCCGCGACGGCCGTTGTCGAACAGCGCGTCGACGGCCTCCTGCAGCATCCGCTTCTCGTTGTTGACGATGATCTCGGGCGCGCCGAGGTCGAGCAGCCGCTTGAGCCGGTTGTTCCGGTTGATCACCCGGCGGTACAGGTCATTGAGGTCGGAGGTCGCGAACCGGCCGCCGTCGAGCTGGACCATGGGGCGCAGGTCCGGCGGGATCACCGGGATGCAGTCCAGCACCATGCCGTTGGGCGAGTTGGTGGTGGTCAGGAACGCCGAGACGACCTTGAGCCGCTTGAGCGCGCGGGTCTTCTTCTGGCCCTTGCCGGTGGCGATGGTCTCGCGCAGCGACTCCGACTCCGCGGCCAGGTCGAAGCTCTCCAGCCGCTTCTGGATCGCCGCCGCCCCCATGCCGCCCTCGAAGTACAGGCCGAAGCGGGCCCGCATCTCGCGGTAGAGGACCTCGTCGCCCTCAAGGTCCTGGACCTTCAGGCCCTTGAACCGGTCCCAGACCTGCTCCAGGCGGTCGAGCTCCTGCGTGGCGCGCCGGCGCATCTGCGCCATCTCCCGCTCGCCGGACTCCTTGACCTTGCGGCGGACGTCGGACTTCGCGCCCTCGGCCTCCAGCGCCGCGATGTCGGCCTCCAACGCCTGGGCGCGGGTCTCGATCTCGGCGTCGCGCCGGTTCTCGATCTCGCGCTTCTCGTTGAGGATCCCCGTCTCCAGGCTCGGCAGGTCGCGCTGCCGGCCCTCGACGTCCACCGACGTGATCATGTAGGCGGCGAAGTAGATGACCTTCTCAAGGTCCTTGGGTGCCAGGTCGAGAAGATAACCGAGCCGGCTGGGCACACCCTTGAAGTACCAGATGTGGGTGACCGGAGCGGCCAGCTCGATGTGGCCCATCCGCTCGCGGCGCACCTTGGCCCGAGTGACCTCGACACCGCAGCGCTCGCAGATGATTCCCTTGAACCGGACCCGCTTGTACTTACCGCAGTAGCACTCCCAGTCCCGGGTAGGGCCGAAGATCTTCTCGCAGAAGAGCCCGTCCTTCTCCGGCTTCAGGGTGCGGTAGTTGATCGTCTCGGGCTTCTTGACCTCGCCATAGCTCCACTGCCGGATGTTCTCGGCGGTGGCGAGGCCGATACGGAGCTCATCGAAGAAGTTGACGTCGAGCATGCAGCTCAATCCCCTCTCGGGTGGTGCGACGGGGCGGTACTGATGGTGTGGCTACAGAAGTTCAGCGGTCAGACCTCTTCGACACTGCTGGGTTCACGACGCGACAGGTCGATGCCGAGTTCCTCGGCGGCCCGGAACACGTCGTCGTCGGTGTCACGCATCTCGATCGACTCACCGTCGCTGGAGAGCACTTCCACGTTGAGGCACAGGGACTGCATCTCCTTGATCAACACCTTGAACGACTCCGGTATGCCCGGTTCGGGGATGTTGTCGCCCTTGACGATCGCCTCGTAGACCTTGACCCGACCGGTGACGTCGTCGGACTTGATCGTCAGCAGTTCCTGCAGCGCGTAGGCGGCGCCGTAGGCCTCCAGGGCCCACACCTCCATCTCGCCGAACCGCTGGCCACCGAACTGCGCCTTACCACCGAGCGGCTGCTGGGTGATCATCGAGTACGGGCCGGTCGAGCGGGCGTGGATCTTGTCATCGACCAGGTGGTGGAGCTTGAGGATGTACATGTAGCCCACCGACACGGGCTCCGGGAACGGGTCACCGGTGCGCCCGTCGAACAGCTGTGCCTTGCCGGTCTCGTCGACCATCCGGTCGCCGTCCTGGTTGGGCAGCGTCGAGCCGAGCAGGCCGATGATCTCGTCCTCCCGGGCACCGTCGAAGACCGGGCTGGCAACCGGCGTGCCGGGTACCCCCTCGCGGACCTGGTCCGGCAGCTGGTCCGCCCAGTCAGGATTGCCCTCGACCTTCCAGCCTCGCGACGCCACCCAGCCGAGGTGGAGTTCGAGGATCTGGCCGATGTTCATCCGGCGGGGCACACCCAACGGGTTGAGCACGACGTCGACCGGGGTGCCGTCGGGCAGGAAAGGCATGTCCTCCACCGGGAGGATCTTGGCGATGACGCCCTTGTTGCCGTGCCGGCCGGCCAGCTTGTCGCCGTCGGTGATCTTGCGCTTCTGGGCGATGTGGACCCGGACCAGCTGGTTGACGCCGGGGGCGAGCTCGTCACCCTCGTCGCGATCAAAGACCCGGACCCCGATGATCGTGCCGGATTCGCCGTGCGGCACCTTCAGCGAGGTGTCGCGGACCTCCCGGGCCTTCTCACCGAAGATCGCGCGCAGCAGCCGCTCCTCGGGCGTGAGCTCGGTCTCGCCCTTGGGCGTGACCTTGCCGACGAGGATGTCGCCGGGCACGACCTCGGCACCGATTCGGATGATGCCGCGCTCGTCGAGGTCGGCGAGGATCTCCTCGCTGACGTTCGGGATGTCGCGGGTGATCTCCTCCGGGCCCAGCTTGGTGTCGCGGGCGTCGACCTCGTGCTCCTCGATGTGGATCGAGGACAGCACGTCCTGCTGCACGAGGCGCTGCGACAGGATGATCGCGTCCTCGTAGTTGTGACCGTTCCACGGCATGAACGCCACCAGCAGGTTGCGGCCCAGCGCCATCTCGCCGCCGTCGGTCGCGGGACCGTCGGCGAGGATGGTGCCGGCCTCGACCCGCTGGCCGGTGTCGACCAGCACCTTCTGGTTGTACGAGGTGCCCTGGTTGGACCTGGTGAACTTCCGGACCCGGTGGGTGACGTGAGTGGCGTCGTCGTTCATGATCGTCACCGCGTCGGCGGCGACCTCGGTGACGACCCCGCCCTGGTCGGCGACGACCACGTCACCGGCGTCCACCGCGGCCCGCAGCTCCATGCCGGTGCCCACGAACGGCGCCTCGGAGCGGACCAGCGGCACCGCTTGGCGCTGCATGTTGGAACCCATGAGCGCACGGTTGGCGTCGTCGTGCTCCAGGAAGGGGATCATCGCGGTGGCGACGGACACCATCTGGCGGGCCGAGACGTCCATGTAGTCCACGTCGTCCGGCAGCACGTAGTCGACGCCGCCGCCCTTGGACCGGACCAGCACGCGCTCCTCGGCGAACCGGCTGTTGGCATCCAGCGGCGCGTTGGCCTGAGCGATGACGAAGTTGTCCTCCTCGTCCGCGGTCAGGTACTGCACCTCGTCGCTGACGACGCCCTCGTGGACCTTGCGATACGGGGTCTCGACGAAACCGAAGGAGTTGATCCTCGCGTACGTGCCGAGGGATCCGATCAGGCCGATGTTCGGGCCTTCCGGGGTCTCGATCGGGCACATCCGGCCGTAGTGCGAGGAGTGGACGTCGCGCACCTCGAATCCGGCGCGCTCCCGCGAGAGGCCGCCGGGGCCGAGCGCGGACAGTCGCCGCTTATGGGTCAGGCCGGCGAGCGGGTTGTTCTGGTCCATGAACTGCGACAGCTGCGAGGTGCCGAAGAACTCCTTGATCGCCGCCACCACGGGGCGGATGTTGATCAGGCTCTGCGGGGTGATCGCCTCGACGTCGGAGGTGGTCATCCGCTCGCGGACGACCCGCTCCATCCGTGACAGACCGGTGCGGACCTGGTTCTGGATCAGCTCGCCCACGGTCCGCATCCGGCGGTTGCCGAAGTGGTCGATGTCGTCGACCTCGACCCGCAACGAGACGTCCTGGCCGTCGCGCCTGCCCGGCATGGTGGTCGAGGTGCCGCCGGCCGCGTGCAGCGTGACGAGGAACTTCAGCGTGGCGACGATGTCGTCCAGCCTCAGCACCGAAGCCGAGAGCGGCGCCTCCACGCCCAGCTTGCGGTTGACCTTGAATCGGCCGACCTTGGCCAGGTCGTAGCGCTTGGGGTTGAAGTACAGGTTGTCCAGCAGCGTCTGTGCAGCCTCCTTGGTGGGGGGCTCACCCGGGCGCAGCTTGCGGTAGAGGTCCAGCAGCGCGCCGTCGGTGTCGGCGGTGCCGTCCTTGTCCAGGGTCGCCAGCATCGAATCGAAGCCGGCGAACTCCTCGCGGATCTCGGCCTCGGTCATGCCGAGTGCCTTGAGGAACACGGTCACGCTCTGCTTGCGCTTGCGGTCGACACGGACCCCGACGGCGTCTCGCTTGTCGATCTCGAACTCCAGCCAAGCGCCGCGGCTCGGGATGATCTTGGAGGTGAAAACGTCCTTGTCGCTGGTCTTGTCCGGTACCCGCTCGAAGTACACGCCGGGTGAGCGGACCAGCTGCGAGACCACGACCCGCTCGGTGCCGTTGATGATGAAGGTGCCGCGATCGGTCATCAGCGGGAAGTCGCCCATGAAGACCGTCTGGCTCTTGATCTCGCCCGTGCTCATGTTCATGAACTCGGCGGTGACGAAGAGCGGCGCGGCGTACGTGATGTCCCGCTCGCGGCAGTCCTCGATGGTGTACTTGGGCGGCTCGAAGCGGTGGTCGCGGAACGACAGCGACATCGTCTCCGAGAAGTCCTCGATCGGGGAGATCTCCTCGAAGATCTCCGCCAGCCCGGACTTCAGATGGGGCAGCTCCTGCGTGGCGGCACGCTCGATCCAGCGCTCGTTACCGAGCAGCCAGTCGAAGCTGTCTGTCTGCAGCGCCAGGAGGTCGGGGACTTCCAGCGGTTCGCGGATCTTGGCGAACGAGGGACGCCGCTTGACGGGGATGGGCATAGCACGGTGTGCTGGAGCGGTTCGCGAGGCGGCCAAGAGGGTTCCTTCCACGGGCCTGCGGGCTCAACTAGGCGCACGCCTCGCCTGGCCCGACAGAGCGGGTCAAGGGTTTGGCGTGACGGCAAAGATGCAGACTAGCTGCTTGAGTAGCAAAGTGCAAATGGCATGCGCAACTGCCCGGCGACCAGCACTGGTCGTCGGGCTATGCGCCTGCTGTCGCGGTCCGGGTGGACCGCTGCTGAGTCACCGATACCGAGAGTGGTGCAGCACGGGCATCGCGGTCAATTCGACCAGCCTGCTCCTGCTGACCGACCGCCGGGACCTGCTGGTCGGCTGCGAGCTGGAGCCCGGCGTCACTTGACGGTGACGGTTGCTCCGGCGCTCTCCAGCTTCTCCTTGGCCGCGTCGGCGGCCTCCTTGGCGACCTTCTCCAGGACGGCCTTGGGGGCGCCGTCGACGAGGTCCTTGGCCTCCTTGAGGCCGAGGCTGGTCAGCGCGCGGACCTCCTTGATGACCTGGATCTTCTTCTCGCCAGCGGCTTCGAGGATGACGTCGAACTCGTCCTGCTCCTCCTCGACCGGGGCGGCCTCGGCGCCACCGCCGCCGGTGGCACCGGCCGTCGCGACGGCGACGGGGGCGGCCGCGGTGACCTCGAAGGTCTCCTCGAACTTCTTGACGAACTCCGACAGTTCGATGAGGGTCATTTCCTTGAACGCGTCGAGCAGGGCGTCAGCGGTCATCTTGGCCATGGTCTGTCTCCTTGTTGGCTACTGCAGTGGATGCGTGAGTGGTCTGTGGTGGGTCAGGCGTCGGCGGCGGTGTCGGCCGGGGTGGCTTCGGTGGGCGCCTCGGCGGTGGGTGCGACGTCGGCGTCGGGTGTGGCTTCGTCGCTGGTTGAGGCAGTTGCTGGTGCCTCAGCAGGGGCGGCAGGAGCGTCGGCCTCGAGCTTGGCACGCAGCGCATCGAAGGTCCGGGCGGCTTGTGCCAGCGGCGCGCTGGCCATGTAGACGGCCTTGGACAGCGGCGCCTTCATCGCGCCGGCCAGCTTGGCCAGCAGCACCTCGCGGGGTTCGAGGTCGGCGAGCTTCGACACCTGGCTGACGTCGATGACCTTGCCGTCCAGCACCCCGCCCTTGATGACCAGGGCCGGAGTCTGACCGGCGAAGGTGCGCAGGCCCTTGGCGGCCTCGACGACGTCACCGGTGACGAAGGCGATGGCGGTCGGTCCCTTGAGATTGGCGTCCAGGCCGTCGACTCCCGCGGCACGGGCCGCCAGCAGGGCCAGGGTGTTCTTGGTGACGGCGTACGTGGCGTGCTGGCCGAGGGCGCGTCGCAGCTGGGTGATCTCCGAGACCGTCAGGCCGCGGTACTCGGTCAGAACTGCGGCCGACGACCGCTGGAACAGGTCGGTCAACTCGGCAACGGCCGCGGCCTTCGCTTCGGTGGGCATGTGGGTCCTTCCCGGGGGAGGCTGGGGTGCGCCTGGCCCGCGGGTGCCCTGACATGCGAAACGCCCCGGCGCAGCGGCACGGGGCGCCAAGCCCAACTCTTGGTGTTGGGACTGGTCACGTGCCTGCGCGGGCCGCCCGACTATCGGGACGTTCCGCCTCACTCGATACCTGGGCAGGACCTAGTGCGACGACCAGCGGTCTTCGGCAATCAGACTGTACGCACGGTGCTCGCCGCGGGCAAATCGTGGGCAGGAATGGAAGGTCATGGCAGGTGCGGCGGATCAGCCCAAGGCTCGAATGGCGCCGATCATGAGGTCCCAGAAGCCCTCGACGTCGACTCCCACGGCCACCTGCACGTTGGCCGGCGATCCGGTGCGCCCATGCAGATCGACCACGGTGGCCCCGCGAGTGTGCTCGCCGTTCGTCTCGATCGCCACGTGTACCGGCTCGCACGTCACCAGCGACGGGTCGATGACTCGGGCGACCGCGAGCGGGTCGTGCAGCGGCGGGTACTCGAACCTGAAGACATCTCGGTAGGTCCGGGCGAAGAACGTCACGAGATCGACGCACAGTGCGGCCAGAGGTGTGTCGACGTCCCGCAATCGGCCCAGCACCGTGTCGCTGACCAGGACCTGGTGCGTGACATTCAACCCGCACATCGTCACGGGGAGACCCGACCCCACGACGATGGCCGCGGCCTCCGGATCAGCCGCGATGTTGAACTCCGCGTAGGGCGAGAAGTTGCCGCGGTCGGTGGATCCGCCCATGAAGACGATCTCGGCTATCCCCTCGGTGACCTCCGGGTGGTCGCGCAGCAACGTGGCGATGTTCGTCATCGGTCCCGTGGCGATCATGGTCACCGGCCGCTGGCTCGACGTCAGCAGGTCGCGCATCAGGGCCACCCCGTGCCGCTCGTCCAACGGCACCTCGACGTCGCCGAAAGCAGGCCCGTCGAGGCCGCTGGGGCCGTGAATGTAGTCGCCGAGGATCGGTGGTCCCGACAGCGGCCTATCGCAGCCGGCCGCGACGGGGATGCCCTTGATACCCGCCGCCGTCGCGATTCGTCGAGCGTTCAGCGTGGTCTTGTCGAGCGTCTGATTGCCGGCGACGGTCGTGACGGCCTTGAGGTCCAGTGCAGGGTGCGCCGCGGCCAACATGATGGCCATGGCGTCGTCGTGGCCGGGGTCGCAGTCGAGGATCACAGGAATCGGCGTGCCGCGACCTGAGTTCCCCGCCCTCGCGTCGCTCATGATCGGACCTTAGCCAGGTGGTCGATGGCCCACGCTCAGGCGGTGGCGCCCTCGACGATCGCCGGTGCCGTCGGGTCGACCGGCACGCCGGGGCCCATGGTCGTCGCGACGGTGACCTTCTTGATGTAGCGGCCCTTGGCGGCCGACGGCTTGAGCCGCGCCACCTCGTCCATCGCGGCCGCGTAGTTCTCGAGGAGTTGCTGCGTCTCGAACGAGGTCTTGCCGATGATGAAGTGCAGGTTGGCGTGCTTGTCGACACGGAACTCGATCTTGCCGCCCTTGATGTCGGTGACGGCCTTCGCCACGTCCATCGTCACTGTCCCGGTCTTGGGGTTGGGCATCAGGCCGCGCGGGCCGAGCACCTTGCCCAGCCGGCCCACCTTGCCCATCAGGTCCGGCGTCGCGACGACCGCGTCGAAGTCCAGCCAGCCGCCCTGGATCCGCTCGATCAGGTCGTCGGTACCCACGTAGTCGGCGCCGGCGGCGGTCGCGGCCTCGGCCCGGTCACCGCCGGCGAAGACCAGCACCCGTGCGGTCTTGCCGGTGCCGTGCGGCAGGTTGACCGTGCCGCGGATCATCTGGTCGGCCTTGCGGGGATCGACCCCCAGCCGCATCGCCACCTCGACCGTGGAGTCGTAGCTGGTCACCGAGGTCTCCTGGGCTAGCTTGACCGCGTCCACGGGCGTGTAGAGGGCCGTCGCGTCGATCTTCTCGGCCGCCGCGGTGTACTTCTTGCTGCGCTTCATGTCGTTGCTCCTGTGTGGTCTGGGAGTCGTGGTCGACGGGCCGCGCGCGGCCCTCCCACGTGGTGCATGGAATTGTTCGGTGCTGCTGGTGGTGCCGATCGATCACTTGTCGAGTCGATCAGTTGTCGACGGTGATGCCCATGCTGCGGGCGGTACCAGCGATGATCTTGCTGGCGGCGTCGACGTCGTTGGCGTTGAGGTCTTCCATCTTCATCTCGGCGATGGCCCGCACCTGGTCGCCGGAGAGCCGGGCGACCTTGGTCTTGTGCGGCTCACCCGAGCCCTTGGCGACACCCGCCGCCTTCTTGATCAGTTCGGCGGCCGGCGGGGTCTTGGTGATGAAGGTGAACGAGCGGTCGTCGAAGACGGTGATCTCGACCGGCACCACGCTGCCGCGCTGGGACTCGGTCTGCGCGTTGTACGCCTTGCAGAACTCCATGATGTTGACGCCGTGCTGACCCAGCGCAGGGCCGATGGGCGGCGCCGGGTTGGCGAGGCCGGCCTTGATCTGGAGCTTGATCATACCGACGATCTTTCGCTTCTTCTTGGGAGGCACGTTCGGATCCTTCTACTGGGATGAGACGGGGGGAGGACGGGGTCAGAGCTTGGAGACCTGGTCGAACGAGAGCTCCACGGGCGTTTCGCGACCGAAGATGGACACCAGGACCTTCAACTTCTGCGAGGCCGGGTTGATCTCCGAGATCGACGCCGGGAGGGTCGCGAACGGCCCGTCCATGACGGTGACGGACTCACCGATCTCGAAGTCGACCTCGGCCACCGGAGCGGCCGACTGGCCGGGGGCGTCGGCAGGGCGCTCCAGCGTCGGCGCGAGCATCGAGACCACCTCGTCCAGGGTCAGCGCCACCGGGTGGTGGGCGGAACCGAGAAAGCCGGTGACACCCGGCGTGTGGCGCACCACGCCCCAGGCGGCGTCGGTCATGTCCATCCGGACCAGCACGTAGGAGGGGATGCGCACCCGGCGGACGATCTTGCGCTGACCGTTCTTGATCTCGGGCACCTCCTCCATCGGCACCTCGATCTGGTGGATGCTCTCCTCCTGGTTGAAGGCCCGGACCCGGCTCTCGAGGTTCTGCTTGACCTTGTTCTCGTAGCCTGCGTAGGAGTGGATGACGTACCACTCGCCGACCGCGCGACGCAGCCCAGCCCGGAACTCCTCCAGCGGATCGACGGCAGTCGGGCTCTCGTCAGGCAGGCTCGTGGGGGCATCGGCAGTGTCGACAGCGCCCGCGGGCACGTCGTAGTCGGTCTGGTCAGTCATGGGTGGAACGTCTCTCTTCTACGCGGGCGGGTGCGGTCTGGCCGACCGTCGGAGCGCCGACCTGGGTGTCGGGCCTCAGCCCCCACCGCCGCCGAACACGAACAGCACAAGCCGGCCGAAGCCGAAGTCGATCACTGACACATAGATCATGATGGCGATGACGAACACGAGGACGACGCTGGTGTAGGCGACCAGTTCCTCGCGAGTGGGGCGCACCACCTTGCGAAGTTCCGCGACCACCTGCCGCAGGAACAGCGACAGTCCGCTGAACACCCCACCGCGGCGCCCCCGAGGGGACGAGTCCCGATCGGTGTCTCGGGTCTGGGTCACGGCTGCCGCCTTTCGATGATCCTGTGCGGACGTCCACGCCCGCCGGATGACGGGAGCGGGGCAGGGCAGGAGGGACTCGAACCCACAACCCCCGGTTTTGGAGACCGGTGCGCTGCCAATTGCGCCACTGCCCTACGTGCCACCGCCTCGCTCCGGCATGCCGCAGCAGGGCGTGTGGAACGCCAGTCAGCCAGCATACGTCGTCACAACCGCTGCGGTCGACCAGCGAGCAGTCTCGCCAACTGGTGGCCGAAACCCACGGGCGGCGAGCGGCCCAGCTCCGGCAGGATGGGACCATGCCCGTCGTCACCGCCGGCGCCCGCCTCTCGGGCCGCGCCTCCTCCATCGCCGAGTCCGCCACCCTCGCCGTCACCGCCAAGGCCAATGCACTGAAGGCCGCCGGACGGCCGGTGATCGGCTTCGGCGCCGGCGAACCCGACTTCGCCACCCCTGCGCACATCGTCGAGGCGGCCATCGCCGCGTGTTCCGATCCCGCCATGCATCGTTACACCGCCAACGCCGGCCACCCGAAGCTCCGGGAGGCGATCGCCGCCAAGACCGCTCGCGACGCGGGCGTCGACATCGCCGCCAACCAGGTGCTGGTCACCAACGGCGGCAAGCAAGCGGTCTACCTGGCCTTCGCCACCCTGCTCGACCCGGGCGACGAGGTGTTGCTGCCCGCGCCGTACTGGACCACCTACCCGGAGTCGATCCGCCTCGCCGGCGGCGTGCCCGTCGAGGTGTTCGCCGACGAGTCGCAGGACTATCTCGTCAGTGTCGAGCAGCTGGAGGCCGCCCGGACGCCGCGGACCAAGGTGCTGCTGTTCGCCTCCCCCGCCAACCCGACCGGCGCCGTTCTTCCACCGGAGCAGGCGGCCGCCATTGGGCGCTGGGCCGTCGAGCACGGCATCTGGGTGATCACCGACGAGATCTACGAGCACCTGCTGTACGACGGCGCGCAGGCCCCGTCGATCACGACGCTGGTGCCCGAGCTGGCCGACACCACGATCGCCGTCAACGGCGTGGCCAAGACCTACGCCATGACCGGCTGGCGGGTGGGCTGGCTGATCGGCCCTCGAGACGTCGTCGCAGCGGCCGACAACTACCAGTCGCACCTGACGTCGAACGTCTGCAACATCGCGCAGCGGGCGGCGCTCGCCGCGGTGTCCGGCCCCCTCGACGCCGTCCACGAGATGCTGGCGGCGTTCGACCGCCGCCGCCGCACCATGGTCTCGATGCTGGCCGAGATCGAGGGCATCACGGTACCGACGCCGCGCGGCGCGTTCTACGCCTACCCGTCCGTCACGGGCCTGTTGGGCCGTTCGCTGCGGGGACGCACCGCGACCACGTCGGCGGAGTTGGCCACAATCCTGCTGGAGGAGGCCGAGATCGCCGTCGTCCCGGGCGAGGCGTTCGGACCGAGCGGGTACCTCCGGCTGTCCTACGCGCTGGCTGACGAGGACCTCGCCGAGGGGGTGGCCCGTTTCCAGCGCCTCGTCGCCGAGGGCTGAGTCACCCCTCTCCGGAACGCGATCCGGGCATCGTTCGTCCCTGGCCCGCGGCCGCCACCGCCTTGAGCTGTTCGTGCAGGTCGTCGGGCACGTAGCCTTGGACTCTGGCCATGCGCCCGACCGTACGCAACATTTCCCCTATACGCGGGTCAAGCGTGACTCACACCACACCACAGGAACCCGGATCGCGTGTCCATCAGGCGGTGGACAGCGGGTTCGGTCCCCTGGTCCTAGCCGTCGGCACCGCGAAGAGAGCAGGGTTGAGCCATGACACAGCTCGGCACTCTCGATCTGCCCGACGACGAGGTCGCCATCCGGGTCCGCGGCCTGCGCAAGGTGTACAAGGTCTCGCGCGGCGTCACCAAGGCCGCCGTCGACGGCGTCGACCTTGACGTGGCGCGGGGCGAGATCCTCGCTCTTCTTGGCCCGAACGGCGCCGGCAAGACCACCACGACCGAGATCCTCGAAGGCCACCGCCACGCCGACGCAGGCAGCGTCTCGGTCCTCGGCGCCGACCCCAAACATGGGAGCCTGCCGTGGCGGGCACGCATCGGCATCGTGCTGCAGACGGCGAGCGACGCCGGTGACCTGACGGTCAGCGAGGCCACCTCGCTCTATGCGCGGATGTATCCCGACCCCGCCGACCCGGACAGCGTGCTGGAGCGAGTCGGGCTGAGCGAGAAGCGCAAGGCCCGGATCGCGTCACTGTCCGGCGGGCAGCGCCGCCGGCTCGACGTCGCCCTTGGGATCATTGGGCAACCGGAACTGCTGTTCCTCGACGAACCGACCACCGGATTCGACCCGGCCGCCCGTCGGCAGTTCTGGTCGCTCATAGAGGACCTGCGCACCGATGGCACGACGATCCTGCTGACCACGCACTACCTCGACGAGGCCGAGCGACTGGCCGACCGGATCGCGGTGATCGCCGCTGGGCGGTTGGTGGCATGCGGCCCGGCGAGCGAGTTGGGCGGCGATGCCCGGTCAGCCGCAGTGATCACGTGGCAGGACGCTGGCGGCCCCCCCCAACAGGTTCAGAGCGAGCACCCCACCGCCGAGGTGCTGCGCCTCGCCGCCTCATACGACGGCGAGATCCCCGGCCTGCAGGTCCGCCGGACATCCTTGGAGGACGTCTATCTCGAGCTGGTCGGAGGCAGCGAGAGCACGCCGGCCCAGCACAGCACCCAGCGTCAGGGAGTGTCCGCATGAACCGCCTGCCGACCATCGTCGCCGCCCGCTCCTCGGTCGAGATCAAGAGCTACTTCCGGCAGCGGGAGTCGCTGATCTTCAATTTCTTGTTCCCGATCATCCTGCTGGTCATCTTCGCGAGTGCGTTCGGCTCGCAGGACATCGAGGTCGGACCGGGACAATCCATCACGTTCGCCCATCTCTTCCTGCCTGGGATCGTCGCGGTGGGCGTGTTCCTGTCCAGTTTCCAGACGCTCGCCATCGAGATCGCCATCGAGCGCGACAACGGCACCCTGAAGCGGCTGCGGGGTACTCCGATGCCAGCCGCTGCCTACTTCATCGGCAAGATCGTCCAGGTGGTGGTCACGACCGTGATCCAGCTCGGGCTGTTGCTCATAGTCGCCGTCACGTTCTACGACATCCCGATGCCGAACGACTCCGACACATGGCTGCGCTTCGGCTGGCTGGTGCTGCTCGGGTCGGCCAGCGGCACCGCGCTGGGCATCGCCTACTCCTCCATTCCGCCGAATACCCGATCAGCGTCGGTCATGGTGACGCTGCCGGTCATCATCCTGTCGTTCATCTCCGGCGTGTACTTCACCTGGAATCAACTTCCGGACTGGATGCAGAACGTCGCGTCGCTTTTCCCGCTGAAGTGGATCGCGCAAGGAATGCGATCGGTGTTCCTGCCCGACAACCCGGCAGCATTCGAGGCGCAGGATTCGTGGCAGACCCCGCAGACCGCCATCGTCATGGCGGTCTGGCTGGTGGCCGGCCTGGTGCTCGCCCGGCTGACGTTCCGGTGGCTGCCGAAGGGTGACGGGTGAGACGCCCGACGCTTGGGCCCGACGTCGACCGCGTTGCGTCGATGACCGCACCCGCGCTGTCACGATCGCCCTCGAACGCGGCATCCGCCGGATGTCCTCATGAGAAGGCGGCTCGGGCGGCCTTCATAACTCGGCCCCGACCAGGCGCGGCTCGGGGTCCAGGGTGATACCGAATGCCTCTGATACCGCGGCCCGGACCTCCCGCGCCAGCGCCAGAACGTCCGAGCTGCCGGCCCCGCCCCGGTTGGTGAGGGCAAGGGTGTGTTTGGTCGAGACCGCGGCGGGGCCGGGCAGGCCGTGGCCCTTGCCGACACCGGAATGCTCGATCAGCCACGCGGCGGAGACCTTGACGCGGTCGGGCCCGGCCGCCCAGCGCGGCGCCGCCTCGGGTAGCCCAGCCGCCATCGCCGCATCGAGGATCGGGTTGGTGAAGAAGGATCCGACGCTCCATGTGTCGTGATCAGCCTCGTCGAGAACCATCCCCTTTCCGCGGCGCAGTTCCAGCACCGCCTCACGCACCTCTCGTAGCGGTGCCCGCTGCCCGACCTCGATCCCCAGCCGGCGAGCCAGCTCCGCGTAGGCCACCGGTAGGGACAGGTCGGCCAGCGGCAACTGGAACGTCACATCCAGTACGACGTAGCGGTCGGTTCCGCCGGGACCGTCACGCGAGGTGCGCTTGAAGATCGAGTCGCGGTAGCCGAACTCACACTGGGAGGTCGCGAAGCTCCGCAGCCGCCGCTCGCCCCGGTCCCATGTCCGCACCGCGGCGATCGTCTGCGACACCTCCTGACCGTAGGCGCCGACGTTCTGCACCGGCGTCGCCCCGACCGAACCTGGGATGCCGGCCAGCGCCTCGATCCCACCGAGACCCGCGTCGACGGCGTAGGCCACCAGGTCGTCCCAGGAGTGCCCGGCGGCCACGACCAGGGTGGCGTCGGCGCACGACGCGACATCAGCGTCCGGGTGCCGGATGCCATGGGTGGCGATGTGGACGACCACGCCGTCCCACCCGGCGTCGTCGATCACGAGGTTTGACCCGCCCCCGAGAAGCAGCACCCGTTCCCCGGCCGCATCCGCCGCCTTGACCGCGTGCAGCAATTCCGGCTCGGTGGTGACGGTCAGCAACGAACGCGCCGGCCCACCCACCCGCAGCGTGGTCAAGCCAGCCAGCGGCACCCCGGCTCGGCTGTCCACCAACCCAGGTTAGGGCGCGGCGCGTTCGGCTGTTGGGTTCGGGCGGACCGAGGCCGCGAGCAGGATCCCGGCCACCCCGGCCGCCGCGGCCACCAGCAGGCCGACGACCGTCGCGCTGCGCTCGGCGACGAAGCCGACCAGCGGCGGCCCGGCCAGGAATGCCGTGTAGCCGATGCTGGCCACGACGGAGACCCGCAGCGACGCGCGTGCCGGATCGTCACTGGCGGCGCTCATTCCCACGGGGAAGCCGAGGCTGCCACCCAACCCCCACAGCACCGCACCGATGACGACCCCGACGAGACCCGGCAGCAGTACGACCGACAGCACGCCCGCGACGGCCAGCACCCCGGTCGCCATGAGCACCCGGAACCGGCCGTAACGGTCCAGGAACCACGACCCCGCGAACCGCCCCGTCGTCATGGCCGAGACGAATACCGCGAAGACGGCGGTCCCCACCCAGTTCTCGCTCCCCCGGCTGTCGATGACCGCGATCGCCAGCCAGTCGTTGGCGATCCCCTCGACCAACGCGAAGCACAGCACCAGGCCCCCGATGGCAATGGTGCGAGGCTCGCGCCAGGCCTGTGCGACACCGAAACCGCGTGCACGGGGTGCGGCCGCGTGCTCGCCGCTGGTAGGGATGAAGGCCCTGGTGCCCAGCCAGAGCGCGGCCACGGTCATCGCCCCGACCACCAGCAGGTGCGGCCCGCGGGCTACACCCGCCCACGCCAGCAGCGCACCCAGACCTGCCGCGACGACCGTGCCCAGGCTGAACGCGCCGTGGAAGCTCGACATGATCGAATAGCCCAGGCGCCGCTCCACCTCGGCGGCCTCCACGTTCATCGCGACGTCCCAAGCGCCCACGGCCAGGCCGGTCAGGTACAGGCCGAGCGCGAGCAGCCACGGGTCGAAGGCGAACGCCGGCCCCATCAGCGCGATGCAGCCCAGTGTCCCGAACACCCTGATCGTCGTGGCCGCGCCGAGTCTCGCGACGACCGGGCCGGAGGCCGGCAGCGCCGTGATCGCGCCCGCCGAGGCAGCCAGCAGGATCACGCCGAGACGCTGCGGGCTCAGCTCGAGGTCGTCACGGATCGCCGGCAGCCGCGACAACCAGGTCGCGAACAAGAACCCGTTGGCGGCGAAGACGGCATAAACCGCCGCCCGCGAACGGCGCAGCCCGATCGTGGTCTGCGGGCGCGAGGCGACGGCCGACTCCGACACGATGCACTCCACTTCACTCGAACTCGTTTCGACAGGACCGATTCGAGTGTGCGGCTTCCGGCGGCGCGACACCTGCTGGAACTGGGTCATCGCGACATCGCGGTGGTGGCGATGCCGTGGCGACTGGACGGCACACGGAGCCCGCTGACCGCCGATCGCCGTCGGCGACCCGACTATCCGGACGCGACGGCGCGGCTGGGCGGAGTGCAGGACGTCCTCACGCCGGTGGCAGTCTGGGAATGCGCCGCGTCCTCGGTCGAGGAAGATGCCAGGGCCGCGACCGAACTGCTGGGAGCGCCGGGCCGCCCTACGCCACCAGCAAATACCGGCTGATCAGGACAGCTTGACCGTGGCCCTGGCACGTCCCAGCACGGTGGTGCCCGCCAGCCGGACGTCGAGGTCGAGGTCGGCGGTGCCTGCCGAGGAGTCAACCGCGCTGACCCGCCCGGTGATGACCAGTTCGGCCGAGCCGGGGTCGGGCACCGGAACCGGCTTGGTGAAGCGGCACGAGTAGGAAAGGACGGCCGCCGGGTCGCCGGCCCACCGGGTAAGGATCGTCGAGGCGGCGCCCATGGTCCACATTCCGTGGGCGATGACGCCGGGCAACCCCACGGACGTCGCAACCCGCTCGTTCCAATGGATCGGATTGTGGTCGCCGGAAGCGGCGGCATAGGCGACGAGGCGCGCCCGGTCCACCTCGGCCCGCAACTCGCCGATGGTCTCGCCAACCCCGACGTCGGCCAGTGCCCGGCGGCCGCTCACGACTCGCCCCGCACGACGATGAGCGAGACGGCGGTGCAGACGGGGTGCCCGCCGACGGTGGTGATCTCGCTGCGGGTGGTGACCATGGCGTGCCCGCCCGCGCTGCGGACGGCGTCGACGTGCAGGCTGGCGACCAGTTCGTCCCCGGCCACGATCGGGCGGTGATGGGTGAACCGCTGCTCGCCGTGCACCACACGCGAGTAGTCGATGTCGGCGGCGGGGTCGGTGATCAGCCGGGCGTCGCTGCGCTGCGCGAGGACGACCGCGAAGGTCGGCGGCGCCACCACGTCGGCGTAACCCGCCCCGCGGGCGGCGGCCACGTCGTGATGCCACGGATGGTCGGCGCCCACCGCGACGGCGAAGGCCCGGATCTGCTCCCGGCCGACGACGAAGGGCTCGCCCGGCGGGTAGGTCCGCCCGGTGAGCCCCCCGTCGACAGCGGTCACGGCCGCCTGCTGCGTCTGCTACCTGATAGTGATGCTGACGAGATCAGCGGGTCTCGCGATGGGGGGTGTGCTTCTTGCAGCGCGGGCAATGCTTGGCAAGCTCCAGCCGGTCGGGGTCGTTGCGGCGGTTCTTCTTGGTGATGTAGTTGCGTTCCTTGCACTCGGTACACGCCATGGTGATCTTGGGGCGGATGTCGGCGCTCTTCGCTGCCACGGTTCCTCCTGGTGGGTGCGTCGCACGCCGGGCAACGCCTGCGAGCTGATCGGTGTTCCTTGCGTTGCGTAGCGATGGCCGGACTTGAACCGGCGACACAGCGATTATGAGTCGCTTGCTCTGCCAACTGAGCTACACCGCCAGGCCAGGCATCCGGGGCACCCGCTGTGAGCGGACGCTCGGACGAGCCCCGATAGGGATTCGAACCCTAGACCTTCTCCTTACCATGGAGATGCTCTACCACTGAGCTATCGGGGCGAGGCGGCAGTAGCGTACACCGGGCCCGTCATGATGTGCCCATGACGACAGCCGACACCCGACCTGCCGGCGGCCCCACCCCGAACCTCATTGTGGCGCTGCTTGGCACGGGCACGATGGGTGCCGGGATGGCCCGAAACATCGCCAAGGCAGGGTTCCAGCTCCGGGTCTGGAACCGCACCCGCGACCGGGCAGCCGCACTGGCGGGCGACGGCATCGAGGTGGCCGACACCGTGCCCGACGCTGTTGCCGGAGCCGACGCCGTCGTCACGATGCTGTGGGACGCCGACAGTGTCGAGTCAGCCCTGCGGGAAGGTGCGGGCTCGTACTCTCCCGGCGCGGTGTTGGTGCAGACCAGCACGGTCGGCGGCGCGGGCTCCGACCGGCTGGCCGCGGTCGCCGCCGAGGTCGGCCTGACCTACGTCGATGCCCCGGTGCTCGGCACCAAGCAGCCCGCCGAGCAGGGCACCCTGGTCGTGCTGGCCTCCGGGCCGGGTGACGCGCTGGAGCGGGTGATGCCCGTGCTCGACGCGATCTCGTCGCGAGTGATGCGGCTCGGCGCAGCTGGGCAGGGCTCACGGCTGAAGCTCGCCACCAACGCCTTCGTCATCACTCTGCTCGGTGGCATCGCACAGTCGGTGGCGCTTGCGCGTGGTCTGGGCGTCGACCCGACGGACTTCCTGGCCGCCCTCGACGGTGGCGCCATGAACGCCCCGTACGTACAGGTCAAGGGCAAGGCGATGCTGGCCGGGGACTTCGCGCCGGCCTTCACGCTGGACGGTGCGCTCAAGGACGCCGACCTGATCAGCCTCGCGGCCGCCGCGGCGCAGGTCGACACCACGCTCATCGACGCCTTGCGAGCCCAGCAGCTGCGGGTCGTCGAGGCCGGCCACGGCGAACTGGACATGTCCGCGGTCTACCTCGGCTATGCGGGGGCGTCGACCAGATAGTCCGGGGACTCGCGGTCCATGGCCTCGGGGGCCTCGAAGCGGCCGGGGTCCTCACTGGTCACGCCTTTGCCGGTGGCACCCTCGATGAGCCGGATCAGGGTGTCCTCGCGAGCGGCGAAGAAGGCGTCGAAGTCGTCGCAGCGCAGCGCAGCCGGGTCGATGGCATGGCTGGCGACCACGGCGTCCACGGCCGCCGGGCTCGCATGAGCCTCGTCCTGCAACCGGTACAGGTACTCGGCCGGCGACGCACCGCCGATCAGAGCGACGCTGCGGGGTGACAGCAGCGTTTTGTTGACGATGCTGTCACGCCGGCCGGCGTCGACGCCGTGAGCGTTGCACCACGCGGGGCTGAACACCAGGTGGACGTCCAGCGGCGAGCGACCCTGAGAGGCCTGGTCGACGCCCTCGGCCCAGTCGACGAGGCCCGATCGCATCAGCAGCGCACACAGGCCGCGGTAGGCCGCGGACTGCCGGCTGCGCAGCGTCAGCAGGCGGGCCCGTGAGAAGGTCCGGCCCTTCACGGTATCCGGCAGCGGCGGCTCGTGGGACGGCCGGAAATCGTCGCGGGGCGAGGCCAGCGCCCAGACCGGCACCTCCTCGACATCGCGGACGAGGCGGGTATCGGTCGACCCGCTGTACAGCTCGCCGAAGACGCCGCACCAGAACCACTGGCTGATGCGCTCGCGCACGGCGGGACGGTCGCACTGCTCGCCGAGGACGACGCGGAGCACCACCAGTGCCACCAGCTGGCTGCGGTACGGCACGAACTGCGCGGTGTGGATGTGCTCGTGACGCAGAAAAGCGGCAACCCACCCAAAGGCATCGCGCAGCCGGGGCGCCCAGCGGCGGTAGGCGTCGAGGTCGAGATCGAGGATTTCCTCCCGACGGGCCGAGACGGCGGGCGGACGGCCGGGACCGTGGTGAGCCTGCTTGGCCTCCAGCGTGCCAAGCAGGGTGACCGCCTGCAGGAAGTCGGTGCGGCGCAGCCCGGCCAGGACGGGATGGCCGGCCAGCACCTGCTCGGTCAGCTTCCAGTCGTCCAGCAGCCGGAAATCGGTGCCGTGGTGGCGGAAGTACGACACGTCACCGGCGAACATCGCGGTCAGCAGCTCGAACACATCCAACGGCAGGCCGCCCGTGTTGACCTTCTCGAAGACGGTCGCGACCGCCTCCTTGGTGGTGCCCTCGTCCAGCCGGATCGCCGGGATCAGGTACTCCGTCGCCGGTGTGACCAGCAGGTCGGTCAGCGCGTCGACGTAGTCGAACCGCTCGTCGATCTGGTCGTGGCCTGCTGACCGCGCCCACTTGTTCAGCCAGGAGCCGGCCCCGCCCGGCCCGAACAGCGCGGTGACCGGCATCAATCCAGCCGCGAACTGTCCATGCGGGGTCGCCACCTCGAACGGCTGTGCGCGCCCGGACGAGGGCCGGACCACCCCGTCGGCGGGCAGCGACCGTACGACGTCGCGGTGCCCGTCGCCGACCGTCATCGCCGCGGCGATGTCGATGAAGTAGCGCCGCACCATCGGCTGGCCCCGGCCGTCGACGGTCTCGACCATGCCCTCGCCGGTCAGCGACTGGAACAGCGATGTCAGGCGCTGTTGGCCGTCCAGCAGCAGCCGCCGGGGCTGCTGTGCGGCAACGGGGTCGACGCCCTCGATGGGCTTGGGTTTGAAGCGCAGGTTCTCTCCCCCGGCCTCCAGGAACATGATCACCCCCATCGGGTGCCCGCGCATCACTGTCAGCAGCAGCTCGGTGATCCGATCGTCGTCCCAGCGGTACTGCCGTTGGAAGTCCGGCAGCTGGATCAAGCCGGCAGCCATCTCGCGCAGCAACTCACCGATCGTGCTCTGCTCGAGCTGGAATCCCATCCCGTACCTCCTCGCCGCACACGCTCGCCCGAGCACACCCTCATGGCCCGGCCGGCGACGGGGAGTCTATGTCTGCGCTGCTCACCCGGCCTCGCTTCGTCCACACCCGGGCGCGCCGGGTTGCGCGCTCGGCAAGAGGTGACGCGGGCCTCTTCCCGGACCGGGTCGTCGGACTCGCACCCGGGCGTCCAGCCACGCTGCGTGGCCACCTGAGTCGTGCGGATGGGTCCGGTGATGTGGCTACACTGACAGCATGATTGTGGCCACAACCGTCGGCATCAGAGAACTGAAGAACAACCTCAGTCGGTACGTGGACGAGGCGCGGGCGGGACACGACATCGTCATCACGGATCGGGGCCGGCCCGTAGCGAGATTGGCTCGACTCTCAGCCGTGGAGGAGCACCTTGCCGCCCTGCTCGCCCGAGGCGTCGTCCGGGCGCCGGTTTCCCCCCGGACACCACTGCCGGAACCCACCGTCACGGCCGGGACGATCAGCGACCTGGTCGCCGGCCAGCGTAGTTGATCACCTACGTCGACACCTCGACGCTGATCAAGCTACTGGTCGCCGAGCCCGGCTCGGACCGGGCACGAGAGGTGTGGGATGCCTCCGATCGGCTTGCGACGGTCGTGCTCACCGCCGTAGAGGGGGCCGCAACGCTGGCAGCCGGTGAGCGTTGCGGTCGGATCACTGGTGAGCAGGCCGAGCACTTGCTGGTCACCTGCCGGGGCCTGCTCACGCAGATGTCGATCGTCGCGGTCACGTCCGAACTGGTCGACCAGGCCGCGGTCCTGGCCAAGGCGCAAGCCCTGCGCGGCTACAACGCCGTTCACCTGGCTGCGGCCCTCAGCATTGGGGCCGATGTCCTGACCAGCGCCGACCGCGCCCTCTGTGTCGCCGCGTCCCGCTGCGGCCTGCACGTTGCCGATCCACTTCAGGCATTGGTTCGCGATCGTGCGGATGGCAGTTGCGGTGGCGGGACCAGCCCCACCAGCTGGAGACGACTCATGAGGCCATGTGGCCGGTCACCGTCGAGCGCCCGGGCGCACCGGGTCGCGCGCTCAGCGAGAGGTGACGCGGGCCTCGTCCCAGACCGGGTCGTCGGACTCATAGACCCGGCCGTCGGCGCCGAAGACGACGAAGCGGTCCAGTGACCGGGCGAACCAGCGGTCGTGGGTTACCACAATCACGGTGCCCTCGAAGGTGCCGAGCGCCGATTCCAGAGCCTCCGCGGATGCCAGGTCGAGGTTGTCGGTCGGCTCGTCCAGCAGCAGCAAGGTGGCGCCGGACAGTTCCAACAGCAGGATCTGGAACCGGGCCTGCTGGCCACCGGACAGCGAGTCGAACGACTGCTCCGCGGCATGAGCCAGGCCATAGCGGTCCAGCACCCGGCTCGCTGGTTCGCGAGGCAGGCCGTCGCGATGGTCGGTCCCCCGGTGAAGCACGTCGAGCAGCGTTCGGCCCGCCAGCTCCGGGTGGACATGAGTCTGCGCGAACCAGCCGGGCCGCACCCGGGCGCCCAGCCGCGCGCGTCCCACATGGGCGACGGGCGCGACCGGCGACTCGTCGACCGGCCGGTGCTCGGCCTCGGGGTCGCTGCCACCAGCGGCGAGCAGCCGCAGGAAGTGCGACTTCCCCGACCCGTTGGCGCCGAGGACGCCGATCCGCTCGCCGAACCACACTTCGAGGTCGAACGGCCGCATCAGCCCGGTGAGCTCCAGCGCCTGGCACACCACCGCCCGCTTGCCGGTACGACCGCCGCGCAGCCGCATCGTGACCGTCTGCGTCAGCGGCACCGACTCTGGCGGCCCAGCCTCGACGAACTTCGCGAGGCGGGTCTGGGCAGCCTGGTAGCGCGAGGCCAGGCCGTCGTTGAACGTCGCCTTCACCTTCAGCGACTGCACCAGCGCGACGAGCTTCGCGTGGTCCTCGTCCCAGCGCCGCTTGAGCTCGTCCAGGCGGGCGTTGCGGTCCTCGCGCGCCTGTGCGTATGTGCCGAAGCCGCCACCGTGGACCCACGCCCCCGCGCCGGCCGGGCGCGGCTCCAGCGTGACGATCCGGTCGGCGGCCTGGTGAAGCAGTTGCCGGTCGTGCGAGACGAGCAGCACGGCCTTGGCAGTCTCGCCCAGCCGCTCCTCCAGCCAGCGCTTGCCGGGGACGTCGAGGTAGTTGTCCGGCTCGTCCAGCAGCAGCACATCATCGGGGCCACGCAGTAGCGCCTCCAGTACGAGACGCTTCTGCTCCCCACCGGACAGCGTCCTGACGTCGCGCCACTGGGCGCGCTCGAAAGCGGTCCCGACAGCGGCGGTGGTGCAGACGTCCCACAGCGTCTCGGCCTCGTAACCGCCGACGTCGGCCCAGTCGGCCAGCGCCTGGGCGTAACGCAGCTGAACCGGCTCCTCCTCGCGCTCCATCATCGCCAGCTCCGCCGCGCCCAGCTCGACCGCGGCAGCCCGGATCCGCGGCGGGGCGACCGAGACCAGCAGCTCACGCACGGTTGTGTCGTCCCGGACCGACCCGATGAACTGCCGCATCACCCCGAGCGCACCGCCGCGCCGGACCGAGCCGCCCTGCGGATCGAGGTCCCCGGCGATGATCCGCAGCAGCGTCGTCTTCCCGGTGCCGTTGGGACCAACCAGTGCGGTGGTCCGCCCCTCGGGAACGTCGAACGCCACCTCGTCCAGCAACGGCCGGCCATCAGGCAGATCAAAGGACACACCATTGACCGCCACATGCCCCATGCCCGCCATCGTCGCGGCACGCGATGCCCCGAGTCGAGAGTATTTCCGCGGGTGCCGTTACCGTCTGAGCGATATGACGATCGGGATCCAACGCCTCATATGGCAGATGGAAGGGGTCTGGGACAGCTATCACCGGGCGGTGTTCACCGCCGGTGACGTCGACACCGCGGTCGCGGTCACTACCCGGGAGTGTGTGCTCCGTAACGAGCCGATGCACACGGGGTCGGTCGAAGGCGAGCTGCGACAGTTCCTCCGAACGAGCCTTGTGCCGCACCTGCCCGCCGACCTCGCCTTCCAGCGGGTCTCGCGAACGGTGGACCAGCAGCGGCTGGTCGCGGAGGCGATGGTCTCGTTCATCCACGACCGAGAGGTGCCGTGGCTGCTCCCGGGCGTGGCGGCCACCGGGCGTCACGCGGAGGTGCGGGCGATCTCCGTGGTCACCTTTGCGCACACCACGAGTCTCGGAACGGTGACGTCACGGATCTCCGCCGTTCGCACACTGTGGGATATGTGGGGGCTGACCAACCAACTCGGCGTGCCCGATGATCAGGTGGTGTGATGCAGCGCTACGCCGACACATCGACATTGATCACGCTGCTAGTGAGCGAACCCCCCGTCCGATCGGGCGCGAGAGGTGTGGGAGGCGGCATGACGGACGAGGTGGTCAACGCGCCCTCGTCCAGCCGTCGGCACAGCTCGTCCGCTCGCTCGTGCGACTCGACGTCGATCATGTGCCAGTCCGCGACGAGATCGCCGGTCTCGGGCAGCGGGCACAGTCGGTGGTGACCGGCGGCGTCGGGGCCGCCGCGGTAGTGCTTGAGGAGCAGGTACTTAGCCATGGTGGTCTCCTGTTGTCGTGAGCCGCGCCTAACGTGGCCCTTCACCCGGTGAACGGAGCCGCTCAGAGCCTCTCGACAGACAACAGGTTGTCGATCTCAGTCACCTGTGCGGGCCGCAGCGGCCCGAAGGCCATCGCCCCGACGTTCTCCTCGACCTGGGCCACGGTGCGGCAGCCGGGGATCGGGACGATGCGCTCGTCGAGTGCCCACAGCCACGCCAGCGCCCCCTCGGCAACGGTGCGGCCGTCGCTGGTCAGGATCTCCCGGACGGCCTCGCGCCTGGCGAGGTAGTCGGGCGAGGGGCGGCCGTCGACGAACCACCGCAGCCAGGCCGGGCCAGTTCGGCGGACATCTCCCTCGCCGATGACCGTCTCGTTCGTCATGCGGTCACTGAGCAGGCCCATTGCCAGCGGGCTACGAACCAGACAGCCGAGGTCGTGAACCCGAGCCGTTGTCACCATCTTGGGCGACGGGTCGACGACGTTGGCGCCGAACTGCACCACTCCGCACCGCTTCCCACCCGCGAACCCGGTGGCACGCACCGGATCGTCGGTGCTCCAGCCGTAGGTGCGGATCAACCCCTCGTCGACCAGATCCTCGCAGCAGGCGATGAGATCCTCCACAGGCCCGGGTTCGAGATCCGACAGGTGCAACTGCCAGATGTCGATCCGGTCTGTCGATAACCGGGCGAGCGAGGCGTGCAGGGCACGCCGAGCCCACGCGGTACTGGCGTCGGTTCCGGTCCACTGCCGACGGGCCTCGTCGTAGGTGTTGCCCCACTTGGTCGCGTAGACGACGTCGTCCCGGCGGTGTCCGAGCGCCCGCGCGATGACCCGCTCGGCGTGGCCCGCTCCGTAGACGTCGGCGGTGTCGACCAAGGTGGCTCCGAGGTCGACCGCGCGCTGCAGAGCGCGGATCGAGACCTCATCGTCGACCTCGCCCCAGCCCAGCTCGTCATCACCGGCAGCGAAAGGGCCGCCCATCGCCCAGGTACCGATTCCTACCGCGCCGACGTCGATACCGCTGCGCCCCAGGAGGCGCATCACCGGACGACCTCGGGAACGTGGTCCTCATGGGCCAACACGAGGGCACAGTAGGCATCGATCTTCCCGTCGATGACGGCCACCTCGTCTTGCGTCTGACGGATCCGGTCGAGGACGCGCTGCCGGTGCGCCTGCAATACGACCAGACGCTCCCGCGGCCGCACGGTTGCGTCGACCGAGCAGAAGGCTCGCAGGTCGGCGATGGTCATCCCAGTGTCGCGGAGGCAACGCAGCACTCGCAGCCATCCGACGTCGTCGGCCGTGAACCGCCGATTGCCTGCTGCGTCTCGGTCAAGCGCGTCGAGCAGGCCCTCCCGGTCGTAGTACCGGATCGTGTCCGGGGTCGTGCCGGCCGCCGTGGCGGCCTCACCGATGCTCAGGTCAACCATGCCGTGAGTCTGTGCCTTGCAGCGCGCTCCAAGGCAAGTCGGCTTTTGGCCGGCGACCCTCGCCCGTTTGCTGCGGAAGCGCTATCGGCCGACGCGGGACTCCTCGGCTGCAAGCCTGGCCTCAATCCGCGCTCGCACCCTTTCGACGACACGGTCGGGAGCCCGGGCAATGTCGGGCAGGAGATCAGGTTCGACCGGACCACTCTGCTCCGTGGCGCTCAGCGCCAGGACCTCTCCCACCGTCCAGACCTTCGCCATCTGGGCTCACCGCCTCATCCCGTAGGTGACTGACCGTAGGCGCCGAAAGGCCAGAAATCGACGGCGGCGCGCACAATCAGCTGCTTGGACCGGAAACGGCGCCCGCTCGCGCAGCGTCTCGCGACACGTTGTGCGCCCCTCTCAGCCTGACCGGGGATGCAGCGTGAGTCGCAGCCTGACTGTCAGTGGGTACGGCGGGCCGTTGCCCCAGGTATCACCATTGGGCGAGTCCACGGCCTGGGCCCAGTTCCAGGAGTCGCCGACATTGCCGACGTCGTAGCCGTTCTCGACGCGCTGGAACTGCTTCACGGGGACACGTTCCTTGACGACACCCGAGGGGCCCTCGAACATCGCCCCGCCCCGCACGTACGCGCTGCTGCCGTCGCCGGGTCCCCACCCGATGAGGTAGTAGATCGGGACCACCGAGGGGTCGGCCACGCTGATGAGTTCGATGCACACGGTGACCTCGCCGTTGGCGTAGTCGACGGGCGCCAGCCAGTCGGGACCTACCGCAGGGTTCACCCAGTCGCTGAGGGGGTGGAAGTCCTTGTCGTGGACGAAAACCGGGGTGTCGATCCATACGACATCACCCGGTGCGAGGGGCTGGACACAGGGCGATGTCGCCGGCGGGTCCGGTGGTGGTGGCCGCGGCGCCTCGGGGGGCGGCGTAGAAGGGCTGCCCGATGATGCGGGCTGCGGCTCGGCTGACGTTTCGAAGGCGGTGGCGCTGGCCTCCGGCGTGGGGGACATCGATGAGGTGCTGACCGTTGACCACGACACGGCGGGTGTCGGGTTGTCCGGGCCCAGGCTCACCGTGGCCAGTGCCCCCGGGCCCGCAGCGCCGCCGCACCCCGTGATGGTGACGATGGACAGGACGGCCGCTGCCGCGGCCAGCCGTGCCGTAGTCGGCCGGGCCGTAGCCGGCGTTGTCATCCGCTTGCCCGGACGCGGCACGTGCTGTCGCAGGTCATGAGGGCGGCGTTGGGGCAATCCTCGGGACCTCGACAGGGTGCACCGGGGATCGCCCGGGTGTCGAAGTCCAGCCGGTCGATCCACAGACATCGGCCACCAATGATCGGGCCCTCCCACGCGTAGTATCCCGTCGCCGCGATCTCCTGCAGCTGGACGTCCTCGACCCGGCCGACCGCCTCGCCGGTGTCCTGATTGATGGTATCCAGCACCATCCTGCCGCTCACCGCCAGGTAGAGCTGCTGGATATGGTCACCGCTCACGTCCTCGAGCCCGAAAACGCAGTGGCGGCACGTGCGGTAGTCGTTCTCGATGGGGTCGGCCAGGTCGAACGTTCCCGGCACCTGCTCGTAAGGGGTGATCGTGTCGAGGTAGCCGTACCCGGTGCGCAGCCGGATCCCGAACGCGTCCTCATAGGACGGGTCGCCCGAGCTCTGCAACTCGGTGTAGATCCCCGCTCCGAAGAAGGAGTCGACATACGTCGGTCTGCGGCTGGGAGCCGGGGACGGGCAGCTGCCACGCGGGGCGGCAGACGCCCGTTGCGCAGCCGGGAGGGCAACCGTCAGACTGGGCGTTGTCGAGGATGTCACTGCCGAGGCTGTCTCATCCGTCGCCGTCGCCGTCGCTGTCGCCGCCGCTGCGGTCTCGGTCGTCGTCGCGGTGGCGGATCCCTGCGACCTGCTGGCCGTCGCTGTGGTGGGCTCTGCCCAGCCTGAAGCGGTGGGAAGTGCCGTGTCCGGCCCCGTCCCGCACGCGGCGGAGACCATCGTGAGAGCGGTCACGAGAATCGGGGCGAGCCTCGCCGGGTGGCGTGTCGGTCTGCTCACCCGGCTCACGCTATTCGCCCGATCCGGGCGCCGTGCCGTCCACGCTGTGGATAAGCGAACTCTCATCGACCTGCCTGAGGACCTCAACGCGCGCGTTACCAGGGCGGTGGTACGGCGGTCAGCGGGTTCCCGCGCCGACGAGCATCTCGCAGGGGCCGACGAATCCGGTGCTCGTCTCGAAGCGTCGCAGGGCGGTCTCGATCTCGTCCCAGACGGCCGGCCGCTGCTCGCCGGGCAGACCGGCGAGCATCTGGTGCAGGGCGCCGAAGGACTCCCGCTCGAACCGCACGCACTCGGCGGCCGAGGAGAGCATCAGCGGCGCGGATACGGCCTCGACGGTCACGTCGTGGAACCCGGCGTCGGTCAGGGTCTTCACCAGGACGCCGGGGCCGCCGAGGCTGAAGGGCCCTGGCTGGCCCGGCTGCGGCGGTGGGAGCTTGGCCCGGGTACGGATGATCGAGGCGGGCAGTGAGAAGAACTCGTTGCGGTCGGGTGTCGAGTACACCACTGCAGCGATGCGGCCACCCTCGCGCAGCGCTCGGCGCATTCCGGCCAGAGCCCGCTGCTGGTCGGGGAAGTAGATCAGCCCGACCCGTGAGATGACGGCGTCGAACGACTGCTCGGCCAGTGCGTCCAGGGCCTCGCCGTCGGCCTCGAATGTGTCCAGGGTGCTCAGCCCGGCCGTGGCGGCGGATTTCGCCACGTAGCTGAGGATCGTTGGGGAGATGTCGGTGGCCAGGACCCTGCCGGCCGGCCCGGCGCGCCGGGCCGCGGCCAGGCTCTGCCCTCCTGCGCCGGCAGCCACGTCGAGCACGTGGCTGCCGGTGTGCACTCCGGCGGCGTCGAGCATCCGTTCGGTGGCCTCGCCGAGCCATTCTTCCAGGGTCGGCCCCCAGCGGTGCCAGGCCTCGGCGGCGTCTTCCCACTGCTGCCGGGTGGTGCTCTTGTACTGGTGCGGGTCGAAAGTCATCGTGACTCCCTCAGTGGTTGCGTTGCCCGGGCGGATGACGTCCCGATGTACGTCGACCACCATGACGAGCCGATCCCGGGGTCACATCCGTGCCAACCAGGGATCCCTCCTCAGTGGTTCCGCACCAAGGTAAAGGCATGCAGTGATCGGAGCGTTCCGAACCGGTCCGAATCGCGCGATAGTGGCGTGGGTGAAGGGTCGGGCGCCGCAAACCGGCGCCGTGACAGCGCGCGAGCGTGCTTGGATGCGGTTCTCGGACCCCACGCTGCGCCCGTCTCCATGAACGGCGCACGCGAAGCCGGTCGCCTGAGGCCACGCCGACCACGCCATAAGGTCGTTCTCGTCCGCCACGGCTGCCCGCACCTGGGCCGACGGGCGGTCGATCATCACACCCTCGGTCCACTGCATTGTTCGTCTCCTTGTCAGGGCTCGGGTACTACCGGTCGCCAGACGCAGGTAACGTCACACCACCGAGAGCGGTCCTTCGATAGCCGAATGTTTCGATCGTTGAGGAATGATGCCAGGCGACTCCGAGACCACAACAGCGGGGGTCCCCCCCGGGCCCCCCCTGCTCGCAGCCGTTCGCGCCCTGGGCGACGCGGTCGACCGCTTCGACGACGCCGCAGCGCGAGTGCTGGGGCTCGCCCGCTCGGACCTGCGGGCACTGAACCTGCTGGAGCACGGCGCTATGCCCGCTGGTGTGATCGCGACCCGGCTCGGCCTGTCGGGTAGCAGTGCCACCGCCCTGGTGGACCGGTTGACAGCATCCGGCTACGTATCGCGCCATGCGGTCCCCGGGGACCGGCGCAAGGTCCTCGTCCAGCTGGAACCCGCGACCTATGCCGCCTTCGCCCGCGTCTACGGCGCATGCGGCCGCGCGGTCGCGGACGTCGCCGCCGACCTTCCTGAGCTCGATGTCGCCGCCGCCGCTCGCGTGCTCGACCGCGTCGTGATGGCCCTGGAACAAGAGAGAGCGGCACTGCGGGGTCAATGAGATCACTCGCCTGGGCACGCTGGGCCCACGTGTCCGAGGGGGCGCTGTATTCGGCGCTGCGCCGATGCGCCGACGAGGGCGGCCACCGGGCAGCGGTCTCGCGGGAGGACTGATGACCTCACCGGACCGGTTCCCTCACGTCGAGGTCAGCTCACAGGCCGATCTCCATGAGTGGCTCCTACGGCACCACCAGCAGGACGAGGCGATCTGGCTTGTGACCTACCGGAAGGCCGTACCCGGGAAGTACGTCACGCGCGAGGCCGTCCTGGACGAACTCGTCGCCTTCGGCTGGATCGACGGCATCCGGCGGCGCATCGACGACGAGAAGACCATGCAACTCCTATCCCCTCGGCGGACCCAGCAGTGGGCCCGCAGTTACAAACAGCGGGCGGAACGGCTGATCGGGGCCGACGAGATGCAGCCCTCGGGGCTGAGATCCGTCGAGAGGGCCAAGGCGACCGGCATGTGGGACGCCTTCAACGACGTCGACGACCTCGTCGTCCCGCCCGATCTGCAAGACGCTCTCGAAGCCGCCCCGCCCGCCGCAGCGCATTTCACCGCCTTCCCCCCATCCACCAGGCGGAACATCCTGCGCTGGATCGCGTCAGCCAAGACATCCCGAACCAGGGGAAAGCGAATCGCCCTCACCGTCGAGGACGCGCGAAGCAGTATTCGAGTGAAGAGCAACGGGTAATCCCGGACGCCCATGTTCAAGATTTTCGCACGTCGAGGGCAACAACTTACGACTCCCCTGCCGAGAATCACGGCGCGGAGCGTCACCAGGCAACTGTGTGCCTGGCGACGTCTCCGGTGTCCGCCCGTCGGTGACTTTGCGCCCTTCAGGTGGTGGGTGTTGCCGTGAACGCGAAAGTCTGGACCGCGATCTTGCCGTTTCGCACCAAGAATGTGTCGGTCCCGAGCTGGTACGCGTTGTCCGGCGTTTCGCCGATCCAGCGGATGTAGGCAACCTCGCCCTCGATCACCTGCTGCTGCAGTTCGAACGTGGCGCCGGGCTTGGCGAACTCGGCAAACAAGGGCTGGAAGAATGGCGTTATCTCGGGCACACCTCGGAGCACGCCGGTCGGCACGATCAACACCGCATCCGGGGCGTAGTCCGCAACGACGCCCTGCAGGTCGAGGGCAAGAAAGCGTTCGAGGTGGTGATTGACGACAGCTTCGGTCGTCGAGGTCGCTGAGGTGAGTGTCATGACTTCGTGTCTCCTCTTGTGATTGCTGATGCTGTGGCCCGACGGATGACTTTCGTCGCACATGTAACGTCGGACACATGTGCGGCGCGGTTCATGCGCTGAGCTCGCTGACGGGCAGGATGTTCTGGTTGACATGGAATGTGTTGTCAGGGTCGTAGCGGCGCTTGATATGGCTGAGCCGGTCGAAGTTGCCGCGGTAGGACGCTTTCACCCGCTCGGAGCCCTCATCCATCAGGAAGTTGACATAGGCGCCGCCGGCCGATGTCGGGTGCAACTCCTCCCAGTAGTCCCGGGCCCATTGCGAGATGAGGCCGGCGTTGGCCGGGTTGGGGTCGACACCCGCGATGATGCCTGCCCAGCCGCCGGCACGGTAGGCGAAGGCCGTTGCGTCGGGGGCCACCCGGCTGGCTGCGCCGTCAATGGGGTATAGGTGCATGGTGGAGTGGCCGGTGGGCAGCTTCTCGCCGTATCTCCGGTGCACATCGATTGCGGCGTCCGAGATCTCATTGAAGAAGTCCGCGCGCCAGTACCACTGCAGCCCTGTCGGGTAGAGCGCGTCGAATGCGCTTTGCAGCACGTTGAACGGCATGGCCTGCACGCCCACCAACAGCGGCGATCCGTAGGTCTTGACCGGCGCGAGCACCTGATCCGCCAGGTGATGTGAGCCGGTGTAGCACCAGATGATCGCGCACGCCTTGCGACCCCACAGCGCCTCGGGGAACGGGGGCGCGGGCGGGATGGTGAGCAGCCCGATCCAGCCGCTGAGCTCTTCCGGGAGCGAGGGCAGCAGTTCCCGGTACCAGCGCATTACCTCGGCGGTATCAGCGAAGTCGTACAGCACCGGGCCGCCGATGATCGTGCCCTGCTCGCCGATGTCGTGGCAGCGGAACGTGAAGGAGGTGACGATGCCGAAATTCCCACCACCGCCACGCAGCGCCCAGAACAGATCCGGGTGGGAGTGTTCGCTGGCGGTGACGAACGTGCCGTCGGCGAGTACGACGTCGGCGGTGAGCAGGTTGTCGACGGTGAGGCCGAAGCGGCGAGACAGGTAGCCGATGCCGCCGCCCAGCGTCAGGCCGGCCACGCCGGTGGATGCGATGAAGCCGGAAGGCGTGGCCATGCCGAACATCACCGTCGCGTGGTCAACGTCGCCCCATGTGCAGCCGGCATCGGCGCGCACGGTGTGACCCGCCGGGTCGACCGTGGTGCTGCGCAGCAGCGACAGGTCGATGACCAGCGCGCCGTCGGCCACCCCCAGTCCAGCCGCGCTGTGACCGCCGCCGCGCACCGCGATCTCGGTGCCGTGTTCGCGAGCAAATCGCACGCATGAGATCACGTCGGCGGTGTCCCGGCATCGTGCGATCGCCGCCGGGTGCTTGTCGACCATGGCGTTGTACACGGCTCGTGCCGGCTCATAGCCCTCATCTGCCGGCGTGATCAGCTCACCGCGCAAGACGGCGGCCAAAGCGTGAAACGGCGCGGCGGCGACGTCTGCTGTTGAGGTGGTCATGGGGCTCCCCCTTTGGTTGATTAATTAGCACGATCGTTCGTGCTTTTCGGACTATACGATCGATCGTGCTATCTTGTCAACGTGGTCAGTGGAGCGATAGAGCGACGTGACCGTGCGCGGCGGCCGCCCCGCGCGGACGGGGAACGCACGCGCGCCTCGATCCTGCGTGCTGCTGCTTCGCTGGCCACGGTCGACGGGCTGGAGGGTCTGTCGATCGGGAATCTGGCCGCGGCGACCGGGCTGAGCAAGAGCGGCCTGTACGCGCACTTCGGCTCCAAGCAGGAACTCCAGCTGGCTACCGTCGAGGAGGCCGGCCGGATCCTCGCCGAAGAAGTCTCGCGGCCCGCCCTGGCGGCTCCGCCGGGCCTGGCTCAGCTGGTGAAGGTGTGCGAGTCCTTCTTCGACTACCTGCGGCGCCGCGTCTTCCCCGGCGGCTGCTTCTTCGCAGCGGCGGCGCTGGACATGGGTACCCGCCTCGGGCCGGTCAAAGAACGGATTGCCGCCCTCCAGTCCGAGTTCGTGGCGCTGATTCGCGGCTTCGCGGTTGCCGCGCTCGACCAGCAGGAGCTTGCCGCCCGAGAGGACCCCGACCGGCTCACCTTCGAGCTGTACGGGATCATGCTCGCCGCCAATGCCAACTTCGTCCTGCACGACGACCCCGCAGCCCTCACCCTGGGTCGGCAGATCGTCCACCAGCGTCTAGGCGTGGACGACTGAACCGGTGGCGGGGTGGACACGTCGGGGCGGGTACGCACCGGGCGCTCTTGCGTGCTTTGTCCTCGGGGTAGCGCTTCTCGGGTGCGCTGGTGGATCGGCGGGCGGCGGCGAAGTAGGCGTCTCGGGCGGCTGCGTGGTCGCCGGCCTGTTCGAGCAGGTGGGCATGCACGGCTGGGAGTCGGTGGTGGCGGGCCATGCCTGGGTCGTTGCTGAGCATGTCGAGCAGGCAGAGCCCGGCGTGTGGGCCGTGGACCAAGGCCAGCGCGATGGCACGGTTGAGGGTCACGACCGGGTTGGGAGACAGGTCGTCGAGCAGGGCGTGGAGCCCGAGGATCTGTGCCCAGTCGGTGTCCTCGGTGGAAGTAGCTTCGGCATGCACGGCCGCGATGGCGGCCTGGAGTTGGGAGGGCCCGATTGGGCTGGTGGTCAAGGCGGTGGTGAGCAACGTGACGCCTTGCCAATGCCTCGACAGGGCAGATCGACAGATGAGATCGTCTTATGACCCTGTTGGACGAGTGCCGCGATGCGCGACGCGACGAGGACGTCGCGCGGCTGCGTCGTCATCTCGTTGCGTGCGATGGTCGCCACGGGGATGAGCCAGCGGCAGATCGGCGATGCGTTGGGCATCTCGCAGCCGGCGGTCAGCCAGCAACTACGGCACTCCCCGGATCTCGACGGTGTTCATCCCGAAGCGCTGATGGAGGCGGGTGGGCCTGTCCTCAAGGCGTTGGCAGCGGACCATGGCTACCGGCGGCTGGCAATGTTCGGCTCGGTCGCGCGCGGCGAGGCGCGTCAGGACTCGGACATCGACCTCCTCGTGGACGCGCCACCAGGCACATCGTCGTTCGCGTTCATGAGGTTCAAGCAGTTGATCGAGCAGGTGCTCGGGCGTGAGATCGACCTGATCTCGTACGGCGGCCTGAAGCCGAAGATGGACGATGACATTCGACGTGACGCGGTGCAGTTGTGATGGACCGCACGACCGTCAAGGAGCTGCTGAACATTGAGGGCTGGCTCGCCCGTGCCGCTGAGATCAATGCGCGCGGCAAGGATGCGTACCTCGGCGATGACCTCCTGCAGGAGGCAGGGGACTCGCTGATGATGAAGCTCGGTGAGGCCGCGAATCGGTTGTCGCGGCTCGACGTGCTCGCACCCGACGGCGTCACACCCCCCAAGCCTAGGCGCGGTAGTTGGTGCGCTTCTTCACGGTGCTGTCATGGTCGGATACCATCCACTCCCCGACCTTGGTGCCGCGGTCGAAGCTGCCCTCGTCGAGGAGGCTGTCGGTCGCTGTCCACCGCTGCCAGCATCCGTGCTTCTGATCGTGGAGGAAGCCACCCTTCTGCGCGAGTCCTCCGGTAGCGCGGTACCAGGTGCACCCTGCGGTGAGCTTGCCCGCGTCGTAGTGGAACTCGGAGCGCACGCGTCCGTCGGCGAAGTGGTGCAGCCACTCGCCCTGCCGCTCGCCGGCGACGTAGCTCCCCGCGACGACACCGCCGTGCGGGTCGCGCTCCTCCCACGGGCCAGTCTTGAGGCCGTGCTCGTCAACCTGGTTCAAGTCAGGCTCGCGATCTGAATGAGGTTGCCGCAGGTGTCGTCGAGGGTCGCGGTGGTGACCGGCCCGATATTCGTGGGTGGTTGGACGCCCAGGGGCGTGAGGCGCTCGTGCTCGGCGACCACGTCATCCACCCCGAAACTCGTGAACGGGATGCCGTCCGCGACCAGAGCATCCTTGAAGACCTTTGCGGCCGGGTGATCGGACGGCTCGAGCAGCAGCTCGACCCCGTCCGGGACGGCGGGCGACACGACGGTTGAACAGCGGTGCTCGCCCACGGGACGTCGGTCTTCTTCACGAAGCCCAGCACGTCCGTGTAAAGCGTGAGGGCCCTGGCCTGATCGTCGACGAAGACGCTCGCGGTGTGATCTGGATCATGGTGTTCCCTTCCGGTCAAGCCAGTCTCTCTGCTCATTCAGTGGTGCGGGATTCAGGTGATGGATGCTCGTGCGCCCGACCCGGTCGATGCTGAGCAACCCGGCCTCGCGGAGCACCGCGAGATGCTTGCTCACCCGGGTGCACGGTTCGAACAGCGACTGGTCGTTGCGCTCGCTCAACTCGTCGATGAGGGCACGCCGGATCGGGTCAGCGACTGCCCGGAACACGTCCTCCATGGGGCGTGTGTCCTTTGCTCCTCTGTCAAGCGGCGAGTCGATGGGCGTCGGTTTGGTTGGTGATAGCGAGGTCGGTTCGTAACGCTGTGTAGACGACGTCGGAGAGTCGGCGTTGGAGGATGCGTAGTGCTTCCATGCCTCCCGTCGCCGGCTGCTCGGCGTCGTTGGATCATGGCTTTGGCGCCGGGATGGCAGCGCATTTGGGTCATGGCCATGCGGTGCAGGGCAGCGTTGAGTTGCCGGTTGCCGGTGCGGGAGAGCCGGTGCCGGGCCTTGTTGGACGACCACACCGGCAGTGGTGCGGTCCCGTTGAACCGGGCGTAGGCGTCTTTGGATGTGAACCGGTCGATCCCGGCGGTCTCCCCAAGGATCTTCGCCGCGGTCAACGGCCCGACGCCGACGACAGCGAGCAGCGTCGGAGCCATGGCCTGGATCAGGGTGGTGATCTCAGCTTCGAGGTCGTCGATTTCCGTGGTGAGATCCCGTAGGCGTTCGACCAGGCGGCGAGCCAGCCGTGCGACGGTGTCCTCGTGGCCGATGAGGTGGGTGGTGATGGTGTCATAGGCGCTGGCCCGGTCCAGGCTGCGGGCGGTGGGCAGGTTCGGCTCCCGCAACGCAGCTCGGGCCACAGCCAGGGCATCGATCGGGTCGGACTTGCCATACGTCCGGGCGGAGTCATGGATGTGCGCCATGAGTTTCGGCGGGACCCGAACGATGCGATCACCAGAGGTCAGCAGGTCGCGTTCCAACCGGCGGGACAGGTGCCGGCAGTCCTCCGCCGCCACGCCGATCAACCCAAAGGTGGTCCGGCGAGCCGCATAACGGACAGTAGCCACGGAGGCGATGAACTTTGTGGAGCGAGCTCGCCGGACCACCACCAGCGTGACACTGGGAAACTTTCTGGGTGGGGTCGGCGTGACCTCCACGGCCTGGGGCCGTGCGTTGAAGTTGATCACTTATGGGCACACAGACAGTGACGATGACGGCGGACCGTTCGGCGTGACATCGTCGTCCCGGACGGTGTGGCCGAGCAGCTTCTGGCTGCGGCGAAGGCCCAGGGGGTCTCGCTGACAGGGCCGGGTGGGTTGTTGACCGGTCTGACCCGGCAGGTCCTACATCGGCAGCTTGGGGGGGGACGCCTGACGACTCGTGAGGCGTCAGGCCGAGCGTTCCTCGCCGCTGATCGTCGGGAACGGCCTGACCGAGAACGCCACCTCGACGGGCACCCCGAAGAACTCGGCGATGCGCAGCGCCAGGTGCAACGACGGGCTGTACTCGCCCCGCTCCAGGTAGCCGACGGTCTGGTAGTGCACACCCAGCGCCTCGGCCAGCTCGCGTCGACTCACGCCCTTCTCGACACGGAGAAGGGCGATGCGGTTGTGGACGGTCTCGCTCACCGGACGAACTGGCCGGCCCGTTCCCGGGCGCCCTTGACTGCCGAGCCGGACTGTCGCCGTGCCATGCGGCGCAGGACGACGGTCGCGACGAGGAGGCCCACGACCGCCCAGGCACCGAGCACGGCGAACGTCTCGACGGTCCGCCACGTCCCGGTGATCTCCAGGGCGGCCGCACTGTCGGGCAGGAAGACCGATCGCATGGCGAGCCCCGTCCAGTACATGGGGAACACCTGGGCGACGACCTGGACCCACTGCCACAGGACCTGCATCGGGAAGAAGATCCCCGAGATAGTGAAGAGGGCGATGACGGGGAAGAAGCCGTAGGTCCCCATCTTCTGCGTGTTGGGGACGACGGCCCCGAGGACCAGTCCGACCGGCAGCGCGGCCACCATCGCCAACAGCCCGAGCGGGACGAGCAGCAGCCAGTCGGCGGCCCCCAGTCGGACGGCGTCATCGAACAGCAGCGCACTGGGCACGAGGATGACGAGCAGCAGCGGCAGGATGCTGAGCGAGTGGTAGACGACCTGGCCGGTGACGTAGCCCACCAGACCGTGCGGGGTGGCCTTCGCGCGCAGCAGGGTCCCGTCCTCCTTCTCCATGACGAGGGCGAACGCCGGGCCGATGACCATGCCGAAGACGAGGAATCCGCCGAGGATGCTCGGCAGCGCGACAGTCGGATACAGCAGATCGGTGCCCTCGACCTCACCGGTGCGGTTGATCCACAGGTAGGCGAGGACGCCGAGGCCGACGAACAGGTAGTAGCCCTGGTCCTGGCCGCTGCGCAGGCCCAGCACGAACTCGGTCCAGCCGCGGCGCAGACCGACCCGCACGGCGTGGGCGACGGGGTTCACGCGACCACCTCCAGCGGGCGCTCGCCCTCACCGGCCCCGGATGGCGTCGACTCGTCCCGGTGGACCATGGCAAGGTAGGTGTCCTCCAGCGTCGCCCGACGAACCTCGAGGTCGCCGACGGCGTCACCGTGCTCGGCGAGCAGCTGCCGAACGAAGGCCGTCGCGTCCTCCGCCGCGTGCACGTAGTGCGTCCCGTCGAGGCTCCATCGGATCTGCGCCTCGCGTCCCAGGTCCCGGGCGAGCTGGTCGGCGCTGCCGTCGGCGACGATCCGCCCGCCGGACAGGATGAGGATGCGGTCGGCGAGCTTCTCGGCCTCGGCGAGGTCGTGCGTGGTCAGCAACACTGTCGTGTCCTCGAGATCGGTGAGCCGGTGGACGAGGTCATGGAAGTCCCGGCGCGCCTCGGGATCGAAGCCGGCGGTCGGCTCGTCGAGGATCAGCAGCTCGGGCCGGCCGACGATGCCGATGGCGACGTCGAGGCGGCGACGCTGGCCGCCGGAGAGCGTGCCGATCTTCCGGGTGGCCAGGCCGTCGAGGCCCACCATCGCCAGGAGCTCGTCGACGTCGTAGGGGCGCGATCGGTCGGGTGTCGAGTACGGGCGGTAGTAGTCACCCAGGTGAGCCAGCAGGGCCCGGGGACTCCAGCGGGCATGGTCGCGCCACGACTGCAGGACGATTCCGAGGCCGGCCCGCCACCGATCGCCGGCCGTCGCCGGGTCGGCGCCGAGGACGCTCACCTCACCGGCCGACCGGGCGCGAAAGCCCTCGAGGATCTCGATGGTCGTGGTCTTCCCCGCGCCGTTGGCCCCCAACAGGCAGACCACCTCTCCCCGGCGCACGCCGAACGAGACGCCGTCGAGCACGTCGGTCGCCCCGTACCTCATCCGAAGGTCGCGGACCTCTACCAGACGTTCTCTGTCGCGCATGGACACCTCCCGTGGGTCGTCGATGCGCTGATAGTAGTCCTGCTACATCAAGAGCACTAATGCTATGCGGGTGGTGTCGCTTGTCGCGGCGTGTCAGCAGCGGGTGGATGGCCGGAGCGGTGACCTGCCAGGAGGTCGTGCCCTCGGTGTCAGGCGATCTCCAGTGGTCCGCGGTCGAACCGGCGGAGCCACAGGTGGGCGAAGGCCACGACGGCCGCGGCGGTCACCGCGTACACGCCCAGTGTCACCGGCACTCGCGCGTCCCCCGCTCGCACCGCGACGCCGAGGCCCCAGCCGTATCTCAACCCGTCCTCGGCGCTGCCATGGAAGGCATGGACCTACCCATCTCCAGCCGTGTCGGGCAGGCCACCGCCTCAGCAGGCACCCCCACGCCAGCCTGCAAGCAGGCCTTGACCTCTTCCTCGACGGCCTCTCCCAACGGCTGCAGATGGTCACCGACGACGCCAGCGCCGCCCACAGAACGTTCGCCGCCAACCACGAGCACTTCAAGTAGCGCCCCAGGCAAGCGACACACCGTTGAAGTTCTCACGTCGTTCCTGAACGGCCGGCGTGTCGGTTGACGCTCGGTCACCGGACGGTCGACCGCGTGACCGCCCGCCGCGCCACGGGCAACAACCGCAACGCCCTGGCCACCACCACGGCGTTGCCCGCCTCCACCCCCGCGACCTGGACAGCACCAAAGCGCCGCGCCAGACTCCCCTGAACTGCCCTGCGTGTCTCGGAGTGTGGTCTCACTACAGTGTTCCGAGAAGGAGTGTGGATCATGGCGACGAAGAAGTATCAACAGTTCAGTCCGGAGTTCCGTGAGGAGGCGGTGAAGGCGGTCATCGAGACGTCTCGACCGGTCGCGACGGTGGCACGGGAATTGACCATGAGTGAGGGGACGTTAGCGAATTGGGTATCGAAGTACCGGGTTGAGCACGCTGGTGACGAGCCGGCGTTGACTCTCACGGAGCGGGCCCGGTTGCGTGAACTGGAACGCGAGAACCGTGAGGTTCGGATGGAGAACGAGTTCCTGAAAAAAGCGGCGGCGTACTTCGCGCGCGACCCTCGGTGACCGAGCGGTATGAGTTCATCGACTCGTGCCGTTCGGGTGACCGAGCTCGTGGCTGGAAGTACGCCTACCCCGTGACAAAGATGCGCTCCTGGTTGGGTGTCTCGGCGTCGGGTTTCCACGACTGGCGGGCCGTCCGGAGTCGGCGACCGCCCGCAGGCGCCGTCATCTCACCGACCTGGTGGCCACCATCCACGCCGACTCCGAGCAACGCTGCGGCTACCGGCGGGTCCACGCCATGCTCGCCCGCGCCGGTGTGCGCACTGGTCTGGGTCTGGTCCGGGATCAACCCACCACCACCAGCGGATTCGGGTCTGAGCAGATCCTCGACGATGGCTGCCAGTAGGTGGACGGGCCGGGTCGCGTCGAGCTCCACGGTCGCGCCGCGACGCAGAAGCGGTTCGACGTCGCGGAAGTTCGCACGGATTTCGGCCTCGTGCTCGGGGGTTCATCCATAGGGGTTGTTAGTCCGGGAGCGCACTCGCGCGAGGAGGACGTCTAGGGGCGCGCTCAGCAGCACGACCTCGTGGAAGGAGCCGTAGAACCCCACCTGGTTCTCGACAGTTCCGCCGACGGCGACCGTGTCGTTGGACGCCAACAGTGCTGCCATCCGCGGCTCGTCCCACAGCCCCTGGTCGAGCGTCCACCCGTCGTAGTCAGTGTCCACAGTGGCATGCCCGAGCGATGCGAGCGCATCGAGCAGAGTTGTCTTCCCCGCGCCCGACATCCCGGTAATGAGGACCCTTGCCATGACCTGGTCAGCGTAGGCCGCGATTCCCGGCGGCGCGGACAGCTACGGTGCTGTCGGGGGCTGCCAGGACTGCGTGGGTCAGAACAGGGCGGGAATGCTGCGGGCCGCGGTGTAGAGCGCGACGGCGACGAGCAGGACGGCAAAGGCCCTCGTCAGATGTCGGGGCTCGACGCCGGAGGTGATGCGTCCGCCGAACAGACTGCCGACGATGGCGGCCGCCGTGAACCCGGCGATGAGAGCCCAGTCGAGGTCAGGGGCCCCGGCAGAGAGGCGGGCTGTCAGGGCAGTGGCGCTGTTGACGGCAATGACCAGCAGTGAGGTGCCGACGGCCACGGGCATGGGGAACGACAGCGCGAGGACGAGGGCCGGGACGAGGACGAAGCCTCCGCCGACACCGAAGAACCCGGTGATCAGGCCGACCGCGGTCGCGGTGAGGACGACCTTGGCAAGGCGCGAACAGGCGCAGGTGAGTGGGTGAAAGGTCAGGATGGGCTCGGCGGTGGGGTCCTCGGAGCTTCCGACAGCCCCCGGCCGTAAAGACCGCCGAAACATGAGGGTGGCAACTACGAGCATCAGCCCCGCGAACGCGGTCAGCAGGACCTGTGGGGCGACGCGGGAGGCCAGCGCGGACCCTGCGAATGATCCTGTAGTGCCCAGGGCGCCGAACATGAGCCCTTGCCCGAAGCGGACCCGTCCGGCACGGCTGTGTGGGACCAGGGCGATGAGGGAGGTGAGGCCGACGATGAGCAGCGAGCTGGTGGTGGCCGTTCTCGGGTCCTGGCCGAGGACATAGACCAGGGCTGGGACGGTGAGGATGGAGCCGCCGCCGCCGAGCGCGCCGAGCGCCACGCCGATGAACAGCCCCAGGGGGATTGCCAGAGGTGACACGGGCGGTGCTGCCCGGATCAGCCGCGGCCGAAGAGTCGGTCGAAGAACGACCCGCCGCTGGCGGCAGCCTTCTCGTCCGCGCTGTGGCCGGGGCAACGGTCAGCGTGGGGGACGCCCGCCATGACCTGGTCGACGTGCTGGCCGCAGCCGGCCCAAGTGGTCTTGCCGCAGACCTTGCAGTTGGCGGGACGGCACATGGTGGTTCTCCTTCAGGTGGTGATGATCAATCCGGACGCCGCGGCGTTCTCGCCGAAGCTGTCGTCGACGGTGACCACGGGGATGCCGCGAGCGGCCAGGACGGATGCGGCGATGCAGGCGCGGTAGCCGCCGGCGCAGTACACCCACACCTCTCCGCCCGGAACCTCGTCGACGCGTTCGAGGAGTTCGTGCAGGGGGATGTTCACGGCACCGTCGACGTGTCCATCGGCGTACTCGAGTGCGCGGCGGACGTCGAGGACGGTCACCGGTCGGTGATGGCGGACCTGGGCGAGGTCAGCGAACACGGCGCGCCCGAACGCCCCCAGCAGGTCGTCGGTCCACTCGTCGGGGGCGCCGGTGGCAGCGCCTGCGAGGTGGTCGATACCGATGCGGACGAGCTCGCGCTGCGCTTCGGCGACCTGCTCCGGGAAGTCCCCGAGGAGGGTCAACGGGGTGCCCCAGGGGATCAGCCAGCCCAGGTAGGTGGCGAACTGGCCGTCGAGCCCGAAGTTCAGCGTGCCGGTCACATGGCCGGCGGCGAACGCGGTGCCGGTGCGCAGGTCCACGACCCACTCACCGGCATCGATGCGAGCAGCGAGGGTGTCCTTGTCCGCGGTCTCGGGAGCGGACAGATCGGGGGCGCCCGGGCCGTTGCTGTTGGCCGGGGCCATGTGGGCGTAGTAGGCCGGGTAGGCGTCCAGGCCCGCCAAGGTGTCGGCGACCCAGCGCTCCTCGTCCTGGGTCAGGGCCGGGTTCTGCCGCTTCTCCGCGCCTATGGTGGACGCCGTCGCGTCCCCGGTGGACCCGGCTGAGCAGAACGACCCGAAGCCGTGGGTGGGCAGGACGTGGGTGTGCTCTGGAAGCTCGTCGGCGAGGCGGCGCGCGGAGGCGAACTGGTGGTGGACCAGGTCGTGGGTGTGGTCGTCGCCCAGCAGGTCCGGTCGGCCGGTTGCCCCGAACAGGAGCGATCCGCCGGTGAACACGCTGACCGGCTCGAACCCTTCGCCGGAGGCCTGCGCAGCCTCAAGGGCGTAGGCCAGGTGCGTGTAGGTGTGGCCGGGAGTGGCGATGGCGCGCACCCGCATGGTGGGCGAGGCGTTAACGATGTCGCCGGCGCTGATGGCGGAGCGGTCGAAGGCGACGTCGTCGGTGGCGTTGACGTGGTACCGCGCACCGGTGGCGAGAGCGAGGGCGAGGCCGCCGGTCACGTAGTCGTTGTGGATGTGCGTCTCGAACACGTCCGTGATGCGCACGCCAGCCTGCTCCGCGAGGTCCAGGACGCGGTCGATGTCACGCTGCGGGTCGATGACGATAGCCACCTGCCCGTCGTGCGCCAGGTAGGAGCGGTCACCCAGGGTCGGGGTGTCGATGGGGATGATGACCGGCGTCGACACGGACGTGGTGGGCGCGCTCATGGCTGGCGTTCCTTCCCGATCAGCAATCCGAGCAGGGCTCTGGGTGGACGAAGCGACAGCGGGTCGGTCGGGAACCGGTCACGACCAGACATCGCCTCTGATACCCACCGGGGTATCTAACGTGGCCAACGGTAGTACCCCCCGGGGCATTCCGTCAGATTGAGAGCGATGGTGTGATGTACCCCACGGGGTATCCAGCGAGGATCCGGGAAGGGTCCGGGCCGGTCCTGCGCTGTATACCCCGGTAGGTATACTCAACTCGGTAGACCAAGGAGAAAACGTGAGCACCCAGACCCTGACCGGTCAGAACTTCGAATCCACCATCACCGCCGGGAGCATCGTCCTCGTCGACTTCTGGGCGTCCTGGTGCGGCCCGTGCCGCCAGTTCGCGCCGGTCTTCGAGGCCGCCTCGGTCCAGCATGAGGACATCGTCTTCGGCAAGGTCGACACCGAGGCCGAGCAGACCCTCGCCGCTGCTGCCAAGATCACCTCCATCCCCACCCTCATGGCGTTCCGCGACGGCATCCTGGTGTTCAGCCAGCCGGGCGCCCTCCCTGCCGCAGCGCTTGAGCAGGTCATCGACGGCGTCAGCGCCCTCGACATGGCTGCCATCCGTGCCCAGCTCGCCGCCCAGACCCAGCCCGCCTGACCATCCGCCAGGACCAGCACCACACCAGAACCTCCAGACAACACCGAAGGAGCACGTCGTGGACTACGCCATCAGGACCACCGTTGAACAGCCGTTCGACCAGGCGCTCGCAGCAGCGCGGGCCGTCCTGGCCGACCAGGGTTTCGGAGTCCTGACCGAGATCGACCTCGCGGCCACCCTGAAGGCCAAGCTCGACGTCGACATCGCGCCGCAGGTCATCCTCGGCGCCTGCCGGCCCCCACTCGCCCACGCTGCCATCCAGGCGGAGCCGTCCATCGGGCTGCTCCTGCCGTGCAACGTCGTCGTCCGGTCGCTGCCTCACGGTGCGACCCTGGTCGAGGCCATGGACCCCGAAGTCATGGTGACGATGACCCGCAACGAGAACCTCGTGGACGTTGCCACCGAAGCCCGCGAGCGGCTCACCAACGCCCTGATCGCCCTCCACGGCACGCTTACCGACTAGACCTGCTCTAGCCACCGTCCCATCGACCCACGCTCCCGTGGGCGCCATACCGAAGGACACCCGATGGTCACCCTCAACACCGACGACATGACACCTGTCATCAACCGCCTGCGCCGCGCTCAGGGCCAGCTCGGCGGCGTCATCCGCCTCATCGAGGAAGGCCGTGACTGCAAGGACGTCGTGACCCAACTGGCCGCGGTCAACCGTGCGCTCGACCGCGCTGGGTTCGCCATCGTTTCTTCCGGCATGCGCGAGTGCCTCACCTCACCCGACGGCATCAGCGCCGAGGATCAGGCGATGATGGAGAAGCTCTTCCTCACGCTCGCGTGAGCGGGCCTCTGACTGAGGAGCTCGGCACTCTGGGTCGTGGCAATGGACCTGTTCGTCGGTGATGGCCCCTCCAGGTCATCCACAGGTTGAAGCATGCTCCACGTCGACCTGAGCAAGATCAAACCGACCCTGGTTGAGGCGGCTCCTGACGACGGCGCCACGCCGTGCTGCATCGCTGTGGAGGCGCATGCTCACAGCTGACGCGCGGAGCCTTGAAGCAAGCGCCGGACGGCCGCCCTCGACAACAACAGGGTGATGATCAGCAATGTCACCGAGAAGAAGCCGCCGAGGCTGACGCGGTCGCCGAAGATGAGGTTGACGGCCTCCAGGACGAGGAACTTGCTCCCGAACACGACGGCCTACACCATGATCGCCGCCACCACTTTGCCGATCGGTCTCGACGCTCGGCGAAACCGCGCGACGACCAGCTTCTTGGCCACGAGGACGACCTCGATAACACCTTTCAGCACGACGGCCGTGAGCAGGGACAGGGTGAAGGTCTCGCTGACCACAGTGGGTAGGTACTGCCCGAACAGGTTCAGGACGACCACATAGACGAAAACGTCGATCACTGCTGCCGCGCCTCGCGGCTCTACTGGCGCGACAGCGTTCTCGTCCCGAGCAGGCATGTGATCATCGTCTTCGGTCGTCGGCGGAAAGATGCGCGCAGCGCCGTCGGTTCGTGTTGCGCCCACCCTAGCCTTGGTCCCGATCACGGTCGTGCATCTTGGACCCAGGCCGACCGACGCATCTCACCCCTCGTAGGGGATATGGCCTCGTGCACCCCCATCCCTGATGCCGGGGGTCGGAACCTGTCCGCTCGTCTGAGGGGGCCGCAGCCCATTTGCGGCCCCCTCAACGGGTCCAGCAGTCCCGACCGGTGGGCGAGCACGGCGGCTTGCGTGCGGTCACGCGCGGGCAACTTGACCAGAACGGCACGTCTCAGCACCTGAGCCTGCAGGCTCAGGGCGCTCAGGCCGTGGGAGACGACGTCGTGAATCTCTCGCGCGATCGCCAGTCGCTCGTCGGCGGTGGCCCGCCGGACCATGTCCTCCCGGCTCGTCTCGGCCTCGACGGCACGTCTGCACGCGGCGGACGCCCGGCCCGCCGCCTCTTGGAGCGCGAGCCCCAACAACCAGGGACCGATCGTGAACACCAGCTTGAAGACGAGCGAACTGGGGAAACCCTCCGGGTCCGCCACCAGCACGGCGGCGGTGTACGCGACGACGACTCCCCCGAGCCACGGCTGCCGGGACGCAGCGGCCCAACGTCCGGCGGCGAGCATCCGCAGCATGAGAGACAGGATGAAGGGGCTGTCCCCGGAGGACTGGGACTCCCCAGCACGGCAGGCGCCACGATGGCGACGAGGGCGAGCCCCGCCGGCCACACCGCTGCCCGCAGGGCGGCAACGGCGATCGCCATGACGAGGATGGCGCCGACCCTCACTGCGGGTTCGTCCGCACGCGGCGTGTCGATCAGCGCCCAGGCCACCAAGCTCGCTGACGCCACCGCGCAAGCCACCCGTTGATCGGGCCTCACGAGCGCGCGTACCTCCATGATCATGAGGCTACGGAGCGGCAAGTACGGGAGTCACCCTCGGTCGACGGGGTCGACAGCGGGCTCGCGCCCCGATCGAAGGAGGTCGGCCACGGTCCCGCGACCGTCGGGCCGCCGAGGCGCGCGGGTCGCGGTCCTCCCGGACTCGCGTCATGACCACGAGCATCGCTCCCGCCGCCGAACCTGGCACCGCCCGGCCGATCAGAGTCGCCCTCGCCGCCTGCGCCCTCGCGGTCGCCGCAGTCTGGCTCCCGGCCGCGTTCTGGCAGGCCGTGAACCCGACATGGACCGCCGACAACGAGTCGGCCGTCGGTCTGACGCGTGAAGTCCTGATCACCGCCTACCTCGCGCTGTCGGCGGCCGCCGCGTTGCTGGCCGCGCGCTGCGGGCTGTTCCCCGCGTCCCGGCCTGGCTGATCGCGGCCGGATACGGCCTCGTCCTCGTCGGGGTCGTCGCGGGCCCGGTGCTGAGGAGCCGGGCTGGTTCTTCGTGTTGGCCGGGCCGGGGAACCTCGCCGCCATCGTCGGGTTCGTGTGGGCCGGCATCTGGGGCTGGAGGCGTCACGTCATGCCCGTCTGGGCCGCCCTCCTGCTGGTCCTGGGCGGGTTGACAGCCGTCCTTTTGAGCGAGTTCGGTACCGGGCTGCTCATCGGGTGCTTCTGGGTGTAGGCCGCCACATGGGCACTTCGTGTGCGCGGCGCGCCCGCGTCATGATCGCACTGGCCGGAGCGCTGCACATGATCCAACGGGGTCCCCCCAACTCCTTGCGGTGGTGCGGTTGCGCCCACACCCGCTCGTCGGGGCCCAGTGGGACGACGCCGGTCGGGTTGATGTCCCGGTGGGTGCCGTCGTAGTGCTGCTTGATCTGCACGAGCGGGCCAGCATCGCGAAAAGTCACCTGCCGCAGGCCTGTCGACTGCCAGGCCGTCAGAGGACCCCACGCCGGGTCGATCATCGGGACTCATGATCGTTACACCCATGTTGCTTGGACACCCGCCACGGGCCGGTCACGGCCGTCTACAGCCGGACAGCACTCGGGCCCCACCCTGAGTGCGGAGTGGGGCCGTGACCTGGTACTCCGCGCTGTGGTGCTGGTGGTGTCAGGTGATGGATTCGAAACGTAGGCCGAGCCTGCGCTTCACCGACCGGCGGCTAGGCGGCTGCCCCGCCTCTGTGACCTGCGGCGATGGCGCGTAGTGCGAGGTTTGGCACCAACCTCGTGGGGCGGATGTTGCGCGGCGCCCCGATGAGCGCCGCCGGATGCGGATCTGACCCGGTCCCGATCTGCCGTGACACACTTGTGTGTGTCGAAGGGAGACCCTAGTGACCGCCGATCCGCAGCATGTGCCCGACCAGACTCGGTGGGAGGACCTCTCCACCGAGGAGCTCGTCCGTCGCTCCGGCGTGCAGCCCGTCACGGACATCGACGCCATGGCCCACCCCGAGCTGTGGGATTCCGACGAACAGTTTGAGGACTTCATCACGGACTTGTACGCCTCGCGACGCACCGACCTCGGCTGAGCCTGGGTGCCAGGCGCGCAACAAACACCACCGTCCTCTTTGTCGCCCTCGATCAGCAGGACCAAGGTCCCTCCCTTGCCGCCCTCGATCCAGAATTCACGTACCGTTCACCCGATAGGTGGAACCACGTAGATGTTGAGCTCAACCATCCCCGCCGGGAAGGGCTCCAAGAGCCTCGCGAATTCTTCCGGTAGATGGTGGATCCACAGCGAGAAGGCCGGCGTACCGTACTGATGAACTGCTCCGGTGAATCCAGAGAGTAGCTCTTCTGGAAAGGTGGCGATCACTTCTTTCAAGCTGTCGAACGTCGGGATATGCCAGGGGCTCGGCTGCACCCTGAACGGCCACCGCAGCACCCCGTCGAGTTGACGCGAGACACGGATGGCATCCCCGGCGGTGATGACAATGACAGCCCCTTTCGCCTCCATCCGAGAATTCCAACCGTAGATTTCCTCGCGCGAGAGCATCTGCCGCAGTGTGTCGGACTCCTCGGCCGTCAAGGACGGGAGCCATACTGGAACGGGTGGGAGAACGACAGTTTTCTCAACCTCTACTGGCCACGGCTGGCCGTCGCCCAACTGAATAATCGTGTCCGCATGAAGGATCTCGCCGTCCCATGTACCCGTGACCTCGGTTCCCAGACCATCGGCTAATCCCTCCAGGGCCGCCGAACTTGTCGCATCTGAAATTTCGAGAGCCCCAGCAGCAGGAAGAACAACGGGCGGATCGACGGGATGCCCCTCCGAAAGAATTACGGCGCGTCGAGAACCATTGCTGGATAAGATTCCACGAGCGAATCCGCGACCACTCGGGTGCAGGATCAGATGCTCAAGCCTCATGCAGGGTGCCGGCTACGAGGACTAGACACCAAAAACTGCAAGCTGCCGGGGGCTATTCTTACCTCAACGGTTCGGGAAGTAATTCCGCTGCTGCGACAGCGGCTTGCTCGCAATCGGTGGGCGACCGGTCGGTTGGAAACGTGGTTGCGGCCGATCAGCAACGCGCTCACAAAGATCAGGACCAGCTTGATCAATTGCGAACTAACCATGTGGCGCCTGCGACTCGGCCGCTCATCTTCGGACCTGCGACCCCTGACCACCATCTCGCGATCTCCCCTCATGATTTGCGCTCATGGTTGAACGCCACGCCAACGCTCCCCCCCCTCGGATGATTGTCAATAGGACCCCTGAAGATCAATTGGCGCTTTAGCCTTTTTTTCTTCGTGGGGCGTGTCAGGAACTTTGTGGGTGGGGGTCGGCGTGACCTCCACGGCCTGCGGCTGTGGGTTGGAGATGATCACGTATGAGCACACAGACTGTGACGATGACGGCGGACCGTTCGGCGGGTGATGTCGTCGTTCCGGATGGTGTGGCCGAGCAGTTGTTGGCCGCGGCGAAGGCGCAAGGGGTCTCGTTGACGGGCCCGGGTGGGTTGTTGACCGGCCTGACCCGGCAGGTGTTGGAAAGCGCCCTGGAAGCGGAGCTGACCGAGCATTTGGGTCACGCCCCGGGTGGTGTGCCGGCGGGGTCGAATATGCGGAACGGGTGTTCGGCGAAGACGTTGCGCACGGAGGTTGGTGATATCCGGATCAAGGTGCCGCGGGGTCGGGCTGGGTCGTTCGAGCCGGTGGTGGTCCCGAAGCATTCGCGTCGGTTGGCGGGGTTCGACGACGCGGTCATCAGCTTGTACGCGAAGGGCATGACGACTGGGGACATCGCCAACCACCTGGCCGACTTGTATGGGACGGAGGTGTCCCGGGATCTGGTGTCGCGGGTCACCGACACCGTCCTGGAGGACATGGTCACCTGGCAGAACCGGCCGTTGGATGTGGTGTACCCGGTGCTGCTCATCGACGCGATCGTGTTGAAGGTCCGCGACGGTCAGGTCACCAACCGCCCGGTGTACGTGGCGATGGGCATCACCGTGGACGGGGCCCGTGACGTGCTGGGCATGTG
>ENA-ORBV01001227-ORBV01001227.1-microbial-mat-metagenome-genome-assembly--contig:-NODE-1227-length-57563-cov-7.349685_pt1 | contig 57563 bp, 57 predicted proteins | sample MGYA00237777_ERZ505514 | MGnify/ENA primary metagenome ERZ505514 (study PRJEB26160, sample SAMN06269048) | microbial mat metagenome | isolation source: Oligotrophic lake microbial mat | place...
GAGGCGCAGGCGTTCGTAGTGCAGCGCAGCGCCATCGCGGGCATCCTGCCGGTCTGGCGAGCGAGGGTTGGCACATGCTGGCGCACCGGTACCCGATCCTGTTGGGGAATAGTCAGCCTCAACAGTCCAGTGGCGTGTTTGTGCCTGGCGGACGGGCGATAACTGGCTGGCATCGTTAAACTCAAGCGCAAACACCAAGTACGCAAGACGCATGAAAACAATTGGTTGGTTGCTTGCCTTCGCGTTGACGCTGCTGTCGGCAGCCACTGTCCAGGTTCAGGTCCTGGATGGTGCCGGCAAGCCACTGCCGGATGCCGCGGTGTTTCTGGAGTCGCGCGAAGTACGCCTCGCGGTTAAACCGGCGGTCGGCGCGGGGATTGCGCAGAGCAAGAGGCAATTTGACCCGCGGGTGCTGGTGGTACCCATCGGCACAGCAGTGGCATTTCCGAATCGCGACACGGTGCGCCACCACGTCTATTCGTTCTCCCCGACCAAGACGTTTTAGATCAAGCTGTACACCGGCACAGACGCCAATCCGGTACTGTTCAACCGCGCCGGCATCGCCGTGCTGGGTTGCAATATTCACGACAACATGGCGGTGGTGGTCGAAACCCCGTATTACGGCCGCAGCGCGCAGGCTGGCACGGTTGTGATCAACAACGTGCCCCCTGGCAACTACCGGCTGCGGGTCTGGCACCCGGCGATGGCGATGGGCGCTGCACCGACAGAGCAGGCGCTGGTAGTGGGCTCGGGCGACGCGGCAAGCATGGTTCGCCTGAATGGGCTCACGCAGTAATGCTGCAATGGCGACCCGACCGCTGGGGCCTATCGTCGCGCATCGTGGCCCTTTCACTGCTGTTGCTGTTGCTGGTGCAGGCGGCAGTGTTCAGTGTGGTGCGTCTTGGTGTGCAGCAAAGCGCTGTCAGACAAGTGACGCAGGATCTACAGGTGGGCGAGCGCGTGTGGCGCCGCATGCTGGAGCAAATGCCCAGAAGCTCATATTGGGCGCCACGGTGCTGGCAGCCGATTTCGGCTTTCGCTCAGCCGTCAACAGTGGCGACGTCGCGACCATCCGCTCCGCGCTGCAAAACAATGGTGAACGAATCGGCGCCACGGTGACGGCGTTGCTCGACACCAACCTGGCCGTACGCGCCGTGGGCGAACGACAGGACGAGCAGAAGCTGTCGGCAACACTGCAACGGATGGCCGGGCCGTTATCACGCAATCCGCAGGGCAGCCAGTTCGCGCTCGTGGACGGCTTTCCGTACCAGTTCGTACAGGTGCCGATGAAGGCGCCAATGTTGGTTGGGTGGGTTGTGATGGGTTTCCCAATCAATCAGAAGCTTGTCGACGACATGCGCGCCTTGTCCGACATGCATTTGGCGCGTGTCAGCAATCGTGCCGGCGAATCCTTGCGGATTGTCCTGTCCACCTTGTCGCCGCAAGCGCTGGTAGCGTTGCAGACTTCGGCTGGCGAAATTGCGCAACTGCCGGTGAACGGCGACATATTGATGGCGAGGTATTTCCAGCTCGACAGCGGTGGCGCGGACAATATCCGCACCGTACTGCTACGCTCGCTCAATGAAGTGACGGCGCCGTTTCGACAGGCAGAGGTGGCGCTGGCCTGGATCACTGCGCTGGGCGTTATCCTGTTCGGTATCGGTAGCGTGTTCGCGGCGCGGCGCGTAACCACGCCCCTGCGCTCGCTGGTAAGCGCGACGCACCGGCTCAGCATGGGCCGATACGACGTTCCCATGGATCCAGCACATGCGCGGCGCCATGACGAGATCGGTGGCCTTGCCAAGGCCTTCGACACGATGCGCGTCAATACTGGCAACCAGCAGGCTGAGATTCGCAAGCTCGCGTATTGGGATCGATTGACCGGCTTGCCCAATCGGGCGCGCTTTCGCGAGGCGTTGCAGCGCGAGATCGACAGTCAGGGTGCGGTGTCCGACATGGGCCGCGGCAGGATTGCCGTGGCGATGCTCGACATTGACCGCTTCAAACACGTGAACGATGCGCTGGGATACGACTTTGGCGACCGTTCGTGGGTTGCCGTGGCCCGCCGCCTGACGCGAGAGAATTTGCGTGATCTAGACATGCCCGCCCGCCCGGACCGAGTCATCCTGCACGACGCCACCTCACGCGAAATCGCGCTGCCCGCAGCTGCGCTTTTGACATTCAGCCGTGCTGGCGCACGTGGGTCATGGGGTCCATGATCTCACCGCGCAGCAGGTGCAAGGGTGCCTTGTGGTAGAGGTACACGTCGTGAAACGGGTCGGTCAGGATCTTGGTGACCCACACCAGTGCCGTCATGGCGCCTTGCTGCAGTGTGAGCTGGGCCGCGCGAAACAGCAGACCGGCCACGCCGATGCCCAGCCACACCAGGCCGACGTGGCGCGTGAAGTCCCACCAGTCGGTGGCCACTGGTACCGTGCCGAACAAGGTTGGGTCCAGCACCACCAGCAAGGGCGAGACGGCCCACAGGACCATCAGCACCACCTTGCGACGCAGGTTGTAGCCGACCTTGATTTCTTCCTTGTAGGCATGGGTCGCCCGGTTGACCTCGTCGTAGCCATGGGGCTCGAAAAAGAAATGCCCGGATTGCCGTGTCGTCATCGACACCAGCCAGGCCAGCAGCGCCGACACTGCCGGGTCGATGAGCAGCCAGACATAGGCCACGATAAAGGTCAGGGCACTGATGAGGTGCAGAGACTGGTTGATCCGGTTGTGGTGGTAATAGCGGTGATCGTCCCAGCGCTGGACATGCAATGCATCAAAAAAATTCTTCACGCGCGGTCCTTTGATGAATGGGTGGTTGAAGATGCGACGCCATGGTGACGCCGAATGATGAAGATTTGGTGACGTGCATCAAATACAACGCGGCGTCACGACTGTCATCAAACTGTTGTGCAAGGATTTGATCATCCGGATATGGACACCTTCCGATATTCCAAGCCGTATCTCGTCGAGGAACTGCAGCCCCTGCGGCGCTCGCTGCGTATCGCCATGGTTACCGAGTCCTATCCACCCGAGGTCAATGGCGTGGCCAACAGTGTGGCGCGCCTGGTGGCGGATCTGCGCGGCCGCGAGCACAGCGTGCAACTGGTCCGTCCCCGTCCGACCGATTCCGAAGGCGCGCCGGTCGCGGACCAGGAGGACGATGTGCTGACCCGCGGCATGGCCATCCCGATGTACGGCCATCTGCGCATGGGCCTGCCCTGCAAGGCGGGGCTGGTGAAACATCCCAGACGGACTGGCCCCAGGCCGTCGGCGGATAAACGGTGTCGACCGTTCTGCGCCGTTCCGTGCCGTGCCGCGGGGCGGGACCATCGGCCGACTGTGGTGTCTGGTGCTGCTGACGGGCTTGCTGCTGGCACCCTCGGTTCCGCTGATCATGTACGCCATCATCGCGCGGGTTCCCATCAAGGAAATGTTCCTCGCCGGCCTGCTGCCTGCCGCGCTGATGGTGGGCTTTCTGCTGCTGCACGGTGGCGTTCTGCGGTCTTCGGATCAGCGCGCGGCTTCGCGCGATCTATCCATATTCGTTGGACGAAGCCGCTACGCGGCGCCACTCCGCCCCAAGTTTTCTCGCAGCCCCTTGCGGGGCCTGGCGAAGCCAGGGTCGGGGGCACTCTCAGGCCTGCAAGGCGGCCTGCCTGCCGCGCACCATATCGACCTTTTGCAGCAGCACCAGGCCCACCACGAACAACACGGCAGTGGCGCCGATGGCAATACGCTGGTTGCCGCCCGTCATCCAGGTGATGGCGCCATACATCAGGGGCCCGAAGATGCTGGCGAGGCGGGTGGCAAAGGTCCACAGTCCATAAAACTCGCCAAGCTGGGCGGTCGGTGCCAGCATGCCCGCCATTGCTCGGCCCGCGGACTGGCTGGAACCCATGCAGAACCCAGCGATGGCTGCCGCGTACCAGAACCCTCCCTTCGTGGTGGTCAGCGCCGCGATGATGCAGGTGGCGATCCATCCCACCAGCGTAATCCCAAGCGCCATCTTGTGGCCGACCCGGTCCTGGAAGTAACCGAATCCGAAGGCGCCTGCGGCCGCCGCCAGATTCAAGACAAAAATCAGCACCATGGTTTCCTGTTGCACAAACCCGATCACCTGCTCGGCATAAATCGCAGCCAGCGTGATGGCCACTGCCACCCCGCCCTGATAGAACACCGCACAGGCCAGCAACCAGATGAAGTCCTGGTATTGCCGGGCTTCGCCATAGGTGCGGCGCAACTGCTGCAACGACGCCTTCAAGCCGCTCTGGCGCGCGACAAGCGGATTCGCGATGGCGCGTTCCTTGAGCAACCAGAACGTCACCAGTGCCGCGGCGCCATAAATGCCGGCGGTGATCAGCATGGTGACCGGAACGAAGGTATCGGCCGGGATCCCTTGCTGTCCCGCCCAGATCACATAACCCAGACAAATGCCCAGGGCCAACATGCCACCGAAATAACCAAAACTCCAGCCCCAGCCGCTCACCCTGCCCATGGCGGCCGGTTTGGCCAGTTCTGGCAGGAAGGACGCCGCCAGGGATTCGCCGTAACTGTAGAACGTGTTGGAAACAATGATCAACACAAACGCCAGGGCCACACTGCCGGGGCCGGCAAACGCCAGCGCGGCGGTGGACACGACGCAGCCAACGGTAAACAACGCCAGCAGTTTTTTCTTCGCTGCGCGCAGATCGGCCAACGCGCCGAGACTGGGCATGGTGAGCATCACGATGGCATAGGAGATGGACAGCGCCAACGTCCAGGCAAAAGTGGCCCAGTCGGCCTTTTGCGCAATCCCGCCGACGAAATAGGCCGCGAACACGGCCGTGATGACCACCGTCGTGTAGCCCGAATTGGCAAAGTCGTACATCGCCCAGCCAAACACCTCGCGCTTCTTGACGCCGGGGTTCAGGGCATCCTGGCTGAAAGTGGCCATACGTTGTCCTTCAATCTATAAGCCGTTTGTAGGTTCAATGGTGCTGTCAGCGGCACTGGCCGCAGCATTATGGTTGACGCCGGCGCACGACCCCATGGTGGCCGGCCTGCAGCCCCACCGATCAGCCTGGAATGCCAAACCTCAGCGCTTGAACCGCGCTACGATCTGGCGCTGACCACCTGCGACAGGCTCCAGTGCCGCGCTCCTTGCGGCAACAAGAATCAAGGTTGCGCAGACCCCACCTGAGCAACCAGGCGCACGCCCAGGGCGTTGCATACCCGATGAATGGTGTCGAACCGAGGTTGTGAGCTGGGACGCAATGCCTTGTATAACGCCTCTCGAGTCAGGCCGGACTGTTCCGCCACCGCACTCATGCCACGCGCGCGGGCCACCACGCCCAGCGCATGCGTAAATTCACCGATGTCGTTTTCTTCCAGCACGAGGGTCAGGTAGTTGGCAACGTCTTGTTCCGTCTTGAGCATTTCAGCCATGTCGAAATCCGGCAGCTCGGCGATTTTCAGTTTCTTGCTCATGCTCGATCACTCCTCAAGCGGTGCGCCTGAGCGTATACATGCGCCGGATTGTAATCACTTGTTAACACCGCAGAAGCGCCGCATGTCGTGCATTTTGCGTTGCCGCGCGGGCAGGCGTCAGCGGTCCGCGATGAACGCCACGGCAGCCATCCGTGCCGCGTGGATCGCCGCGCCAACTTGCGGCCCTGTCTTGCCATCGGCCATGGCCTGGCCTGCGATCGCGTCGGTGGGCACGGCCTGGGCCGCGGACAGGGCGGCGCGCAGCCGCTGCCGGGGCGCATAAAGTCCCTGGGGGCTGCGGCCGTCGACCGCGGCGCTGATGGCGCAGACCTGCAGCAGGGCGTCGAAGCGCGAAGGCTTGCGCAAGGCATCGCAACGTTCGATCAGGCCGACCAGCCCCTGGGCATCGAGTGTGCCGCTGTGCTCCACGGCGGCCGATTCGCGCTGTGCCAGCAGCGCCAGGTCGCGGCAGTCGTTGGGGGCGCGCACACGGGCACTCAAGGCGCCGAGTCGGGCCGCGTCCGTCACGTCGCGGCACAGGCAGGCAAAACGGACCTCCAGCGGCGCGCGCGCGTGGGCCGCCTGGTCGACCCGCCGGGCGCGATGCTGCGCGGCGGCATCCTGGTTGGTGTGTGTGTCGGCCAACTCGGGCAGCAGGTGGGCCAGCGCATCGCAATCGGCGAGCACCTGCAGCATGCGCGAGGGCGTGTCTTCCATCAGGCCGCGGGCCAGCTCCTGCCAGACTCGTTCTGCCACCAGCGCATCGGCCTCTCCGCGCGCGACCATGCTGCGCATCAGCGCCAGGGTGTCCGTTGCGACATGGAAATCCTGGAACCGGGCGGCAAACCGGGCCACCCGCAGGATCCGCACCGGGTCGTCATGGAACGCCTCGGTGACATGGCGCAGCCGGCGCTGGCGAAGGTCGCGCCGGCCGTGGTAGGGGTCTTCGAGTGGGGTGGTGACTGGGTCGAAGTTGCCGCTGGCGTCCAGCAGGCGTTGCGACACCGCCATGGCGTTGATGGTCAGATCGCGCCGGGCCAGGTCCTGTTCCAGCGTGACATCCGGCGCGGCGTGAAAGGCGAAGCCCTTGTAGCCGGGTGCGGTGCTGCGCTCGGTGCGGGCCAGCGCATATTCTTCCTTGGTCCGCGGATGCAGAAACACCGGGAAGTCCCTGCCGACGGCGATGTAACCCTGGGCGATCAGCTGCTGCGGCGACGCGCCCACCACGACCCAGTCTCGGTCCTGCACCGGCAGGCCCAGCAAGGCGTCGCGCACCGCGCCGCCGACCAGATAGATTTCCATGGCAGCCAGTGTAGGCGCGCTGCCGGCCGATCTTTGCAGGCCGATCGTTGCGCGGCAGCGCTCAGCGATGCAACCGGTACGGTTCCTCGAAATCCAGGAAGTCCTGCTCCAGCAATGCGTCGGCAATCCAGGCGGCCACGCCGGGCAGCTCCTGAACCCGTTGCAGGTAGGCCGCGATCGTCGCGGGCACTGGCAACGCGAAGCGTGTCAGGCGCATGACCACCGGCGCATACATGGCATCGGCGATCGAAAATTCGCCGAACAGCATCGGTCCCTGATGCGCGTCCAGCAGCTCGCTCCACATCTCGATCAGGCGGGCGACGTCTTGGCGCACGCCCGGCTTGTCGCGCCAGATCAACGCGCCGATGTGGGACAGGTCGGCTTCGATGTTCATCGCGCAGGCGCCGCGCAGATTCTGGAATCCCGAGTGCATCTCGGCGCTGACGCTGCGGGCGCGGGCCCGCGCCCGCGTGTCCTGGGGCCAGAGCTGGCGGTCGGGGAATTTTTCGGCCAGGTATTCGGCGATGGCCAGCGTGTCCCAGATCGGAAAGCCGTCGTCGACCAGCACCGGCACCTTGCCCGACGGGCTGATCGGTCCCAGCCGCTTCTTGAACTGGGAGTCGGCCGAAAATGAGTCGAATCGGACCATCACCTCCTCAAACGGGATGTCGGCCTGCTTGAGCAGCACCCAGGGGCGCATGGACCAGGAGGAGTAGTTCTTGTTGCCGATGTAGAGCGTGAGCATGGGGACGATCCTCCAGTGGGTTGGGCATTTGTCGGTGCGTGCGCGCACGCGTGTCGGTGCGTGCGCGCACGCGTGCCGGCGCGGCGCTGGCCGCCAGCCTCAGCGCACGATGCTACCCGCAAAGGAGGAAAAGATGATGCTCCATGTCGAGCCGATGGGGTCGTGGCCGCGGCGTGAGCACGGCGCAGGTCGGTCGAAGCACCTGGCTCGCGACAGGCAGTGGCCAGCCTTGCCCGACGACTACGTCAACGGCGGTGCCTTGTTGCCGATGGCCGGCCCCAAGGGTTACGGCATGGCGCTGATGGCCGAACTGCTCGGCGAGGCCATCAGGGGTGACGCGATGTGGGGCGGCAACTGGATCTGCATCTGCGTTCACATGGCGCGGTTTCGCGGGCCGTCGGCCTACCGCACCGCGGCCGAGCAGTGCCTGGCCGAGCAGTGCCTGGCCGAGCAGTGCTTGGCCGAGCAGTGCCTGGCCGGGCTGCGCGAATGTCCGCCGGCGCCCGGATTTTCCAGGGTCGAGATTCCCGGCGAACGCGAGGCGGCATTACGCACCGATCGGCTGGAAAAGGGCATCCCGATTGCGCCGGCTACCTTGCGCGCGATGGGTGCGCTGGGCAACGGCATGGGGCTCGATGTCGGCGAGTTGCAGGCGGTGCGCGAGGCCGTGCCAAACTGAAGCGCCAAAGCCCGATCGATCGGCGTTGAAGACCGTGCGGCAGAGTGGCCCCAGGACACGCGGGCGAACACCTCCGCGACAATAAGCCATGAACACCATCTCCGAACTCACCAGCATCTTGCGCAGGCACCGCACCATCGCGGTGGTCGGTCTGTCGGCTGAATGGCACCGGCCGAGTTTTTTCGCCAGCAAATACATGCAGTCGCACGGTTACACGGTGGTGCCGGTGAATCCGCGCTATGCCGGCTCCGAGATCCTCGGCCAGAAGGTCTATGCCGACCTGGCCGAGATCCCGTTCCCGGTTGACATGGTCGATGTGTTCCGGCGCACTGAAGACGCCTTGCCGATCGCGCGCCAGGCGGCTGCGATCGGCGCCCGCTGCCTGTGGCAGCAGATCGGTGTCGTCAACCAGGAGGCTGACCAGCTGGTGCGCGAAGCCGGCATGGACTCGGTGATGGACCGCTGCGTCAAGATCGAGCATGCCCGGCTGTTCGGCGGGCTCAACTGGGTCGGCGTGAATACCGGGGTCATCTCGGCCAAACGGCGCGCCTGACACGCGGACGCAGACACCATGGCAGACCACCCGTTCCAACCCGAGACCCTGGCCATCCACGCCGGGCAGGTGCCCGACAGCGCCACTGGCGCGCGGGCGCTTCCGATCTACCAGACCAGCAGCTTCGTGTTCGACAGCGCCGAGCACGCGGCCAGCCTGTTCAACCTGCAGACCTTCGGCAACGTGTACTCGCGCCTGTCCAACCCGACGGTGGCAGCACTCGAGGAGCGTGTCGCCGCGCTTGAAGGCGGGCGTGCCGGGTTGGCATCGTCCAGCGGCATGGCCGCCGAAGCCATGGCCTTGATGACCATCTTGCAGCAGGGAGACCATGTGGTCGCTGCTGGAGCCCTGTATGGCGGCAGTGTCACGATGCTGGCGGTCAACCTGAAACGTTTCGGCATCGAGACCAGCTTCGTGAAGGCGACCGATCCCGATGCCTTCGCGGCGGCGATGCGGCCCAACACGCGGGCGGTGTTCGCCGAGAGCCTGGGCAATCCCAGCCTGATGGTGCTCGACATCGCGGCCGTGGCCGACGTTGCGCATGCCCACGGCGTGCCGCTGATCGTCGACAACACCGTGCCCTCGCCGTTCCTGTGCAACCCGCTGCGCCTGGGCGCCGATATCGTCGTGCATTCGGCGACCAAATACCTGGGCGGCCATGGCACGACGCTGGCCGGCGTGATGGTCGAACGTGGCGGGTTTGCGTGGGACAACGGCAAGTTTCCCGGCATGACCGAGCCCTCGCCGGGGTACCACGGCGTCAAGTTCCACGAGACCTTCGGCGACTTTGCCTACTGCATGCGGGCGCGCATGGAGGTGCTGCGTGTCTATGGCTCGACGTTGTCGCCGTTCTCCGCCTGGCAGATCCTGCAGGGCGTCGAGAGCCTGCATGTACGCATGGAGCGCCATTGCACGAACACACGCAAGGTGGCGCAATACCTCAAGGACGATCCGCGGGTGGGCTGGGTCAACTACCCGGGCCTGCCCGACCATCCGCAATACGACCTGGTGCATAAACAGATGCGCGTCGTGGACGGCGCGCCCGGCGCCTCCGGCCTGCTGGCCTTCGGTGTCAAGGGCGGCCTGGAGGCGGGCGTGCGGTTCATCGAGGCGGCACAATTCATGAGCCACCTGGCCAACATCGGCGACACCCGCACGCTGATCATCCATCCGGCATCGACGACGCACCGGCAGCTCGACGCACGGCAGCAACTCGATGCCGGCGTGTTGCCCGACATGATCCGCATGTCGGTGGGCATCGAACACATCGACGATATCCTGTGGGACATCGACCAGGCGCTGAACGCCCGCGCCGGGTGACATTGCAACCCTAAGCCTGTGGAGAGACGATCATGACCACCAGCCACCCCGAGACCTGCCTGCTGAGCCACAAGGACGACCGTGGCGTGGTGACGCTGACGCTGAACCGGCCGACTGCCTTCAATGCCTTGTCGCAGGAGCTGCTTGGCGCGTTGCAGCGGGCGTTTGCGCAGATCGCCGGGGACGGCTCGGTGCGCGTCGTCGTGCTGCAGGCCACCGGCAAGGCGTTTTGCGCCGGCCACGATCTCAAGCAGATGCGCGCCGACCCTTCGCTGGAGTATTACCAGAAGTTGTTCCGCCAATGCAGCGACATGATGCTGGCACTGCAGCAACTGCCGGTGCCGGTGATTGCGAAGGTGCAGGGCATGGCCACCGCAGCCGGTTGCCAGCTGGTGGCCATGTGCGACATGGCGGCCGCGTCGCGTGACGCACGATTTGCCGTGAGCGGCGTCAACTTCGGGTTGTTCTGCTCGACCCCCAGCGTGGCGCTGTCGCGCAACGTCGGGCGCAAGGCCGCGTTCGAGATGCTGGTGACAGGCGAATTCATCAGTGCCGAAGCCGCACTCGCGCGCGGGCTCGTCAATGCCGTGACCGAACCCGATGCACTGGACGCCGCCATCGCGCAATGGGTGCAGGCCATCCTGTCGAAACCCCGGGTCGCGCTGGCGCTGGGCAAGTCGCTGTTCTACCGGCAACTCGAAAAAGGTATCGAAGCCGCCTATACCGACGCGGCCCAGACCATGGCCTGCAACATGATGGACGAGAGCGCGCTCGAAGGGGTGCAGGCATTCATCGACAAGCGGCGTCCCGACTGGCGCACCTGATCCCGGTTTGATTCACGCAAAGGAGCATCCCATGAGCAAAGCCATTCGTATCGAGAAAAACGGCGGACCCGAAGTCCTGCAACTGGTCGACGTGCCGGTCGGCGACCCAGGGCCGGGCGAGATCCGCATCCGGCACAAGGCGGTCGGCCTCAATTTCATCGATGTCTACCAACGTGACGGGTTATACCCGTTGCCGATGCCGCTGCAACTGGGCATGGAGGCCTCGGGCGTCGTCGAGGCGGTGGGCGAGGGTGTGAACCACCTCAAGGCAGGTGATCGGGCCGCATACGCCAGCCAGCCACCGGGCAGTTATTGCGAGCAGCGCGTGATGCCGGCCAAGTGTGTCTGCAAGTTGCCCGACGCGATCGATTTCGATACCGGTGCGGCCATGATGCTCAAGGGGCTGACGGCCCAGTATCTGCTCAAGCGGACCTTGCCGGTGCAGGGACTGCAGGCTGGTGACTACGTGTTGTTCCACGCCGCCGCCGGTGGTGTCGGCCTGATCGCGACCCAGTGGGCCAATGCACTGGGCTACCGCCTGATCGGCACGGCCGGCAGCGACGCCAAATGCAAGCTCGCGCTCGAACACGGCGCCGCGCACGCGATCAACTACAACACCGAGGACTTCGAGGCCCGCGTCAAGGAGATCACCGGCGGCAGGGGCGTCAAGGTGGTATACGACTCGGTCGGCAAAGATACCTGGGAGAAGTCGCTCAATTGCCTGTCCCCGTTCGGCCTGATGGCCAGCTTCGGCAATGCCTCCGGCGCGGTGCCGCCGTTCGCCCCGGGCATCCTCGGCGCCAAGGGTTCGTTGTACGTGACGCGCCAGACCCTGTTCACCCATATCGCGACCCGCGAAAGCACGCAGGAGATGGCCGACCAGTTGTTCGAGGTGGTGACCAGTGGCAAGGTCAAGATCCGGATCGACCAGCGTTACCCCCTGGACCAGGCGCAACAGGCGCACCGGGACCTGGAGGCGCGCAAAACCACCGGCTGCACGATCCTGACCCTGTAGCGGATCGCCGCAGGGCTGGCGCCGGTGGTCAGGATCCGGCGCCGTTCATGCGTCGGCGCGCCGCTGCTTCTGCACGCCCGCAAAAAACGACGCGGTTTGATCCATCGCATCCACGGGATGGCAGATTCGGGTACAAGGGAACCTGTTTCCAATTGGAGGTGCCACATGTATTACATCGTCGAGACCGACAAGACATTCGAACAGGCCGCGCAGGATCTGGACGCTGCCGTCAAGCGCAACGGGTTTGGTGTGTTGCACGTACACGACCTGGGCGCCACCTTGCGCAGCAAGGGTATCGATTTCGCCGAGCAGTGCCGGGTGTTCGAGGTCTGCAACCCGGCCCAGGCGGCCAAGGTACTGGCCTCCGACATGCGGCTGAACATGGCCTTGCCGTGCCGGATCTCGGTCTACACCGAAAAGGGGTCGACGCGGATCGGCCTGATCACGCCAGTGAAGATGTTGTCGTCGCTGTCGCAAGATCCCGATCTGGTTCCGGTGGCTCGCGAGGTCGAGGACAAGACGATCCGGATGATCGACGAGGCAAAATAGGCCCGACCGCATCGCGCGGGTCGCTGCCAGGTCCATCGGTACCCAAATCGACTCGGACCGCTGCCAGTTCCAACCGTTTCCATGCGGCAGGCCGTGGCGCGTCTGACGGCTGGAGACCGCCAGCCCACGATTGACCAACGACAAGAGGATTTTGCCGATGGGCCTGTTCGAGCGTTTCCTGACCGTCTGGGTCGGCCTGGGTATCCTGGCTGGCGTCGGACTGGGCTTGTGGATGCCGGGCCTGTTCCAGTTGATTGCCACGATCGAATGGGCCCATGTCAACCTCGTGGTTGCGGTGTTCATCTGGGTCATGATCTACCCGATGATGATCCAGATCGACCTGGCCGCGATCAAGGACGTCGGCCAGCGGCCACGCGGCCTGATGCTGACGCTGGTCATCAACTGGCTCGTCAAGCCGTTCACGATGGCGGCGCTGGCGCTGCTGTTTTTCCATTACATTTTTTCGCCCTGGGTCGACCCGCAGTCGGCCAGCGAATACATCGCCGGCATGATCCTGCTGGGCGTGGCTCCCTGCACCGCGATGGTCTTCGTCTGGAGCCAACTGACCAAGGGCGACCCGAATTACACGCTGGTGCAGGTGTCGGTCAACGACCTGATCATGGTGTTCGCGTTCGCGCCGTTGGCGGCCTTCCTGCTCGGCGTGACCGATGTCAGCGTGCCCTGGCAGACGCTGCTGCTCTCGACCGTGTTGTACGTGGTGTTGCCGCTGGTGGCTGGCGTGCTGACGCGCCTGGCCTGGATGCGATCCGGCGGTGCGCGGCGGCTCGCGCAGGGCGTGGCCGCGCTCAGGCCCTGGTCCATCGTGGGCCTGATCGCCACCGTGGTGTTGTTGTTCGGATTCCAGGCCGGAACCCTGATTGCCAAGCCGCTGATCATCCTGATGATCGCGGTGCCGCTGGTGTTGCAGAGTTACGGTATCTTCGCCATCGCCTATGTCGCGGCGCGCCGCATGAAGCTGCCGCACAACATCGCCGCACCGGCCTGCCTGATCGGCACATCGAACTTTTTCGAGCTGGCGGTGGCAGTGGCCATCTCCCTGTTCGGACTGAACTCCGGCGCGGCATTGGCCACGGTGGTCGGGGTGCTGGTCGAGGTGCCGGTGATGTTGTCGCTGGTGGCGTTTGCGAACCGGACGCGGCATTGGTTTCCGGCTTGATCGTACCGTTCCGCTGTCTGGATCGATGTGCTTGGCCTGGGCCGCGAATTGGCACTCGACCTGATCCCGCCAACCAAGCTGGTCCGCCACCGGTGCGGCAGCGAACGACCCAGAAAGCAAAATGGCTCAGGCCAACGGATCGAGCAACGCCCGCTTCACCGGCATGATGTGGATGCCCTGCGGATCGATTTCCAGGTGCACCACCGCGCCAACCTGCAGGTCGGTCAGCCGTGCAAAGCGGGTCGTCACATCCAGATGCAGTCGTGATGCCGGCAGAGCCTGGGGGCGGCATTGCAGCGTGACGATCTCGCCGAGCCGGCGCATGTCGTGCAACTGGCAAGGAACCGTGTTCGCGGCCGCGACGGGTTCAGTATGCAACTGCACGTGTTCGCCCGAGATCACCCAGCGCACGTGGGCGCCATCCTCGAGCCGGCCCTTGTCGAAGGTGACCAGATCGATGCCGGTCGTGGTGTCGCCCCAGCGCAGCCGCGCCATCGTGCCGGTGGACGTCGCCCGGTGGAACACGCCCGGGTGGATGTCGCGCAGGCCCACCAGTGCGGCCACGCGGGCATTGCGCGGCTGCGACATGACACGTTCCGGTGCTCCGTCCTGCAGCGTCGTGCCACCGTCCAGGATGCTGATGCGGTCCGCCAGCAGACGGGCCTCGCGCAGATCGTGCGTGACCATGACGATGGGCAGTTGCACCCGCGCGCGCAGCTTGATCAGCTCGTCGTACAGCGACTGGCGCGTGGGTTGGTCCACCGCCGAGAAGGCCTCGTCGAGCAGCAGCACCTGGGGCCGGCGCGCCAGCGCGCGTGCCAGCGCCACCCGTTGGCGCTGGCCGCCCGAGAGTTCGTGCGGCCGCCGGTGCGCCAGGCCGTCGAGCTGCATGTCGGCCAGCAGCCGTGCCGCGGTCTCGACGTGCTCTCCCGCTGGCAAGGCGAGCTGCACGTTCTGCAGCGCGCTCAGATGCGGAAACAGTGCGTAGTGCTGGAACACCATCCCGACCGGGCGTTGTTCGGCCGGCCGGTGGATGCCGGCCTGCGCATCGAACCAGATTTCGTCCCCCAGGCTGATACGACCTTCGGCGACACGCAACAGGCCGGCGATCGCGCGCAGGGCGCTGGTCTTGCCGCTGCCCGACGGGCCGACCAGCGCCAGCAACTCGCCTGGCGCGCAGTCGATACGCGCGTGCAGCGCGATCGGCCCGGTCTGGTGCAGCAGAGCCTGAAGCATGGCGCGCCTGGTGCCTCTCTCGTGCTCAGCCGCGTTGTGCGGCCACGGGCGCGCGGATCAGCCAGGCCGAGGCCAGCAAGGTCACCATCGACAACACCAGCAGCGTCGCCGACATGGTGCCGGCCGCCTGCATGTCGAAGGCCTGCACCTTGTCGTAGATCGAGATCGCGATGGTGCGGGTTTCGCCCGGAATGCTGCCGCCCACCATCAGCACGACGCCGAATTCACCCATGGTGTGGGCGGCGGTCATGATCATGCCGCTGAGGATTCCCCGACCGGCCAATGGCAGCTCGATACGCCACAACGCGCGCCAGCGCGACAGGCCGCAGGTGCGGGCCGCGTCCATCAGGTCGGCCGGTATGGCCTCGAACGCGCGTTGCATCGGCATCAGCGCAAACGGGATGTTGAACACCACGCTGGCCACCAGCAACCCGGTGAACGAAAACGCCAGCGTGTGGCCGAACAGCTGCTGGAACAGGCCGCCAAGCACCGACTCGCCGCCCATCGCCACCAGCAGGTAGAAACCCAGCACGGTGGGCGGCAACACCAGGGGCAATGCCAGCATCGCCTCGAACACCGGCTTGAGGGGATGGCGGCTGTTGGCCAGCCAGCGTGCCGCCAGCACACCCAGTGGCAGCAGGATCAGCGCGGTCGCGACCGACAGTTGCACCGACAACCAGAACGCGGGCCAATCCATCTGCCGTTGCTCAATTCACCGTCTCGCCAGGCAACACGAAGCCATACCGCTTGAAGATGGTGCGCGCCGCCGGCTGCTGCAGATAGTCGTAGAACGCCTGCGCTGGCGCGCCGGCCTTGCGTGTCAGCACCATGCGCTGGCGCAGCGGCTGGTGCAGGTTTTCGGGCACCAGCACGTAACGGCCGGCCAGGGCGAAGACCGGCGCCAGTGCAAGCGAATAGGCGAAGATGCCGCCCTGGGTGGAGCCGGACACGGCAAACTGCGCGGCCTGCGACACGTTCTCGCCCAGCACCAGGCGGCCTTGCAAGGTGTCCCACAGGCCGGCGGCCTGCAGCGTCTCGCGCGCCGCGCGGCCGTAAGGCGCATGCTCGGGATTGGCGATCGCAAAACGGGTGACACGCCCGTCGGCCAGCGCGGCGCGCAGATCGAGCAGTTGTGCATCCGGCTGCCAGCTGGACGACTTCGATGCAAACAGCACGATCCGCCCGGTCGCATACAAGGCTCCCCGGTTCATGGTGCGGCCCTGGTCTGCAAGCTGGAACACGAAGGCCTCGTCGGCCGACAGGAACAACTCGAACGGCGCGTCCTGCACGATCTGGCGCATGAAATTGCCTGACGATCCATAACTGATACGCACCGCCTGGCCCGTCTGCTTCTGGAATGCGGCCGCGATCTCGTCGAGCGCGAACTTCAGGTCGGAGGCGGCGGCCACCGGCGGGCCGGCTTGTGCAGCGGCCGGGCCGCCGACCAACAGACCCATCGACGCGATCAGAGCGAACAGGAAAGCGCGAATCGAATTGATCATGGGAAAGGGGCTGGTGCGCTGCCGCGACCGACGCGCCGCTTTCAGCCGCGTTTGCCGGCAGTCAGGGTCAGCGCGGCCAGCGCCATGATCTTGCTCGAATCGGCCATGGCCTGGATGCCGACATATTCGTTGGGCTGGTGCGCCAGATCCAGGATGCCCGGGCCGTAGGCGATGCACTGGTTGAGCTTGCCGGTGCGCACGATGTGTTTCTGGTCGTAGGTGCCGGGGCTGGAGATATAACTCGGCTCGCGGCCCAGCACGCGGGCGATGGCGCGGGCGGTGGCGTCGACCACCGGTGCGTCTTTCGGCGTGGCGGTGGGCAGGAAACTCATGATGTCGCGCAACCCGTAGTCGAAGCCCGGTCGGCGGGCCTTGAGTTCGTCCAGCATCGCGACGATCTCGGCCTTGACGGATTCCAGCGATTCTTCGGCGATGAAGCGCCGGTCCAGCACCGCACGGCAGCTGTGCGCGACCACCGGCGAGGGAAGATCGCCGGTGGGCCAGCCCTGGCCGTCGACGCTGAATGTCTGTTCCACCTGGCCGCCGTGCAGGCTGTTGATGTTCAACGTGCTGACCCGCGCGCCCGGTGGCTCCACCGGCTGCGCCGTGCGGCGGTCGCGCAGCTTGGGCCCCAGCTCGGTGTCAAGCAGATGGATGAACGCGCTCATGTGGTTGATCGCCGAGTCGCCCAGGAAGGGCATCGAGCCGTGCGCGATGCGCCCGTGGGTCTCGACCTCGGCCCACCAGACGCCGCGGTGCCCCAGACAGATCCGGTCCACGCCCAGCGGCTCGGGAATGATCACATGGTGCACCCGTGGCGCGCTGAAATAACCCAGGCTGGCCAGGTGGCCGACGCCGGCATAACCGCCCGATTCCTCGTCCACCGTGCCGCTGATCTCGATCGCCCCGGGAAAGGCGATGCCGGCCTCCAGGATGGCCTCGACCGCGATCACGCTGGCCGCGATGCCGCCTTTCATGTCACAGGTGCCGCGCCCGTAGATGCGGTCGCCGACGACCTCGGCTGCGAACGGGTCATGGGTCCAACCCGGGCCGGGTTCGACCACGTCGATATGGCCGTTGAAATGCACGTTCTCGCCGCCGGACATCGAGCCCTGGTACCTGGCCACCACGTTGATGCGCGGATGGCTGTCCTTGTCGCCGGGCGCGCCATCGGCGCGGATGTATTCGATGGCGAAGCCGCGTTTGCGCAGCCGTTCGCCGAGCACCCGGGCGCAGGCCTCATAGGCGTCGCCAGGCGGGTTGATGGTGGGGATACGCACCAGTGCCTGGGTCAGCGCGACCAGTTCATCGCGTTTGGCATCGATGCGGGCCAGCAGGGCGTCGGTGTCGGTGGTCATCGCAAGATTTTAGGCTGGCCGTCACCAGTACGACCCAATAGCCTTTTCAGAATTTGGATGTGCCCGCCTGATCGACGTTGCGTTGCACATGGCCTCGCAACGTCAGGAGGTCTTGTTCAATCATGGACCAAACTGCGTCAAGGTCTGCGTTGAGGTAGCCGTGGATCAGTCGATCCCGTGTTCCGGCAATCTGGCGTCACGGAACTTACGGTTCGCTCTCGGTCAGCTTCTTGCCGATGTTCTTCACAGCCTCGCCAATGATTTCCAGCTGCCGTATGACAGCACTTTGCGTCTTGCGGTCTCCCATGAAACCTCTGCGTCCAGCCGTGGTGCAGGACTCGATCTCCCAGACCGCGTCCACGACATGCATCGGGAACAACGCGTCGGCTGGCATGGGCACTCTCGCGCGACCAACTGCCCGACCCGGTCGCCGCAGGTCACGCGAAGCTGCCCGTTTGCTACAACCGCCCCGACAAGCGCCGCTGCGCAAGCGCTGGATCCGCACCGCCCGCGCTCAGGTAGGTCGGTGCGATGGCGTGCAGCGAACTGGCGGTGATGCCCAGAATGTCCAGGCCCGGCAACACGCCGGTCGAGACGTTGTCGACCTGCATCGAGTCCAGGTTGTCGCGGCTGAGCAGCGGTTCGCCGGGCAGCAGCTCCATGATGCGGGCCTGCCAGCGCGCCAGCGTGGGCGGCAGCGCCATCACCGGGCGTGGGTTGCCGGAGAGCCGGCCCGCCAACTGCACCAGTTCACGCAGTGTGAATACGTCGGGCCCGCAGGCCTCGAGCACCGGCGCGTGCACCGGATTCGGCAATCCTGCGATGGTGCCCGGCCTCTCGAGCAGCCGGATGAGGGCCAGCGCGACGTCCTGCACCCAGACCGGTTGAAACCGGGTGTCGGCGCCGGCCAGCGGCATCACCGGGAACACCGCCTGCATCCGGGCGAACATGTTCAGAAAGCGGTCCTGCGCGCCGAACACCACGCTGGGGCGAAGCGCGCCGTGATCCAGGCCGCTGGCGGCCAGCACCGCCTCGCCCTCGGCCTTGCTGCGCTGGTACAACGACGGCGCGTCGGGCGCCGCGCCCAGTGCACTCACATGCACCAGCCGCTGCACGCCCGCCGCCTGGCAGGCGCGCACCAGCTTTTGCACCAGCGCGACATGTGCGTGGTCGAATGCCGCCGCGTTGCCATGCAGGATGGCCACCAGGTTGACGACCGCATCGTGGCCACGCACCAAACCTGTCAACGCGGCCTCGTCGTGGATGTCGGACTCGATCACGTCGACCCAGGGCAAAGACTGCACCGCTTGCGCGTTGATCCTGCGGCGGGTGGGCACCGTGACACGGCAGTCGAGCCGCGACGCTTTTTCACACACATGGCTGCCGATGAATCCGCTGCCGCCCAGTACAAGAATACGTTTCACGATAGTGGCTCCTGCCGGGCTGGGGCCGCCAGTATCACGGCAGATCCTTGTTGACTTCCGGCGCGGCGCCCGGGCGTGGTCCGACCGTGCCTAGCCGGGCCTTCAGGGATTGCGGCTTGCCGGTGATCAAGGCCGCGTAATTGGTGGTGTTGCTCAGCACCTTCTTGACATAGTCGCGCGTCTCGGTGAACGGGATGTTCTCCGCCCATGCTGCCGCTTCGATCACCGGGCCGTTGCGCCAGCTGCGCGGGCGTCCGGGACCGGCGTTGTATGCGGCAGCCGCCAGCGGCATCGAGCCGGCGAAATCGTCCAGCGCCAGCTTGAGGTACGCCGTGCCGATGGTGATGTTCGTATCCCGGTCGTAGATCTGGTTCGGCTGGAAGCCGTCCATGCCGATCTTCTTGGCCGTCCAACGGGCGGTGGCCGGCATGACCTGCATCAGCCCCGAGGCGCCGACACTCGAGCGCGCATCCATCAGGAAGCGGCTTTCCTGCCGGATCAGGCCGTAGACATAGGCTGGATCGAGCCCGATCTGCCGTGCCCGCGGTATCACCGTATCGCGCAGTGGCATCGGGAAACGCTGCGCCAATGCGACGAAGCCGCGGGTGCGTTCGCTGGTGTTGATGCAGTTCTTCCAGTCCTCGCGCTCGCAGGCCAGTTCGGCCGCGGCCAGCAGACGCCGGTCGTCCATGCCGCCGGGCTCGTGCATACGCACCGCGTAGTTCCATTCCCGGTCGCCGTCGCCTCGCAGCCCGAGCTGGATGGCATAGTGGCTGCGCCTGAGCGCCGGGTTCTGGCGCGCCTCGGCTCTTTCCTGATCTGTCGTCGGGGCTGGCGCCTCGGGCACGGTGATGCTGCGCCCGAGTTCCTCCAGCGCCAACTGCTCGTAGAAGCCGCGCACGCTGGCGATACTCTCGAGCAAGGCCGTGGCCTGGGCCCGGTCAGCCGCTGCACGGCCATCGGCCATCAGGGCGCGGGCGCGCCAGTAGACCCAGGCCGGGTCCAGCCGCTGCGTGTCGTCCATGGCTGCTGTCGCGTCGAGCACCTGCTTCCAGTTGCCGGCGCGCAGGGCGGCGCGCACCTTCCACTCCAACTGCTCGCCCGAGAGGTATTGGTCTTGCGCGTTGGCGAAATGGTCGCTGGCGTCGTCCGACAGGCGTTGCGCCGTGCGTTTGCCGATCACGCCCCAGACGTAACTGCGCTCCTCCTGTGTCAACTGGGTGCGCCAACGCAGCTTGCCGATCTGCTCTGCAGCCTGCGCCGGGTCGTCGGCCGCCATGCGGGTCAGGCCCAGCGTGACGAATTCCTTGGTGCGCGGCAGCAAGGCCGTGCGTTTATCGTCCAGATAAAGCCCCGGGCCGGAGAAGATGGTCTTGACCTTGTTCGTCCAATCGGGGTTGAGCAGGCCGACTGCCTGCGTGACCACCGACACACGCCCGGTTTCCATGCCGATGCGGGCGCGTTGCCAGGCTACCTCGGGCTTCATCTTGCGGGCCTTGAGCAGGATCTCGGCCGCGTGCGCGCAGCCTTCGTCGGCCTCGCGCTGCGCCAGCCAAAGAGACTCGATCTGCGCCGACACATCGACACCGGTGGCGTTGAAGTCGGTCAGCAGCGCATAACACCGCACCTCGCGGTCGTCATTCATGCGGAAACTGGGGTATTCGGCCATGAAGGTGGCCCAGTCGCGCACCTGCCCCAGCAGCAACAGCCAGTCGTTGCGCAAGCGGTCTTCCTGGTAGGTGCCGGCGTATTTGCGCAGGAAAGCGCGAATCTCGTCGTTCGACGCGTCAGGCAGCCGCGCCTTGAGCTCCCAGTAAGCGGCCCAGGGTTCCAGCACGTGCCCGCGTACCTGCGGCAACAAGGCCGTCAGGCGCTTGCGGTCGGACTTGCGGAACGCATCCCGCATGTCCAGCACGACGGCATCGGCGGCGCGCGTCTCTGCATTCTGCGCCCAGGCCACGGGGGTCGAACCCAGCGCTGCGGCCGTCAGCCAGACGATCGATGTCAAAATGCCTGCAAACTTCATGGTCTGATTATGGACAACTCCGAGGACGGCAAGACGCAGGACAAGAAAGCCCTTCGCAAGGCACTTGTCGAGCAGCGCCTGAACATGCCGGATCGCCAGCAACGCTCGGCGGTGCTGCAGGACGTGATGCGCATCTGGCTGGTGGGGCGGCCCGATGTGGTGATTGGTGCCTATTGGCCGATCAAGGGCGAGTTCGACCCGCTGCCGGCCCTGCACCGCTGGAAGGAGGACGGCGAATTGCTCGATCAGCCGCAGCGTCGGCGTATCGGCCTGCCGGTGGTCGACAAGGTGCACAAGACCATGGTGTTCCATGCCTGGTACCCTGGTTGCCGGATGGAGGAGGATGCCTATGGCATTCCGAAACCCAAGGACACCGAGACAATCGTTCCCACGCTGATGTTCATCTCCTGCGTCGGTTATGGCCCGGGAGGGTACCGGCTCGGATATGGCGGCGGCTTCTACGACCGCACGCTGGCAATCCTGCAGCCGCGGCCGTTCACCGTCGGGCTGGGCTTCACGCAGGGTTTCCTGTCCGACTTCGAGCCGCAGCCGCACGATATCGCGCTCGACACCATCCTCAACGAGAACGGGGCGGTCTGGCCGGTGTAGCGGCAGGCTCCGGCGTGTCTGCTCCCATGGCCGCGCGCTGCTGGGTCAGCCCCCGGGAGGCCGGTTGCCCGGCCGGCGTGTTGGCTTCCTGGCCGGCGCGGTTCGCACCGGTTTTTCGCGATGGGCCTTGCGGGCGCTGTCCAGCGCCAACTGCGCCCATGGCGTCATGGCCAGAACCGACTCCATGGCATCGACCGGCGCGCTGTAGTAACCCATGCTCATCTGCAGCGGCGCGCCGTTCTTGTGCGTGGTCCAGTTGAAGCGTTGGCAACCCGCGGCCTCGAATTGCGGCTGCACGCCAGCATCTGCCTTGAGCCACAACTTTTCCCCGTCTCCCAGGTCGGCGATCAACGCCAGATTCAGCCCGTCCAGTGCCAGCCCCCAGCCGCCAAACATGCGTTTGGCCGTGCAAGGGCCGATGCAGGACAGCAGTTCCAGGCAGTAGTCGACAAAGTCGCGGTTGGCGGCCATGGCGCCAGTCTAATGCGCCATCCGGCCGGGCAGTGGCCAGCCCGGATCCGGCAGGCGTTTGTGTCTGTTGATTGCCACTGTGCCACCGCTGCGACGCCGTTTCCACGCGACCGTCGGATTTGGCTTTGCAATCGTATGCAAGATGATTAGAATTCCCGGCATGCCAGTGTGATGACCTGGTCGCCGATTTGCCAAAGTGATATGGAAAGCCTCGTTTATGAGCGACGATACCCTGCTGAAGGACAAACGCGCCGTTTGCTCGGCAATGCATACGATTACAGAATCAACGCCGGAAACAGTTGCCGACCGGCTTGCCGCGATCTACCACCCGCACGCGCAATGGCGGGGCTCGCATCCCTGGAACGAGATACGGGGGGTTGCGGCGATCGCCCAGTCCGTCTGGGGCCCACTCTTGTATTCCTTCCCCGATCTGGAGCGGCGTGACGACATCGTCATCGGCGGCGCCTACGAGGGGCGTAGCTACGTCGGCTGTGTCGGCCATCTGGCCGGCAGCTTCCGACGTGACTGGAACGGCATCCCTGCCACCGACCAGGTGATCTATCTGCGATACGGTGAGTTCCACCAGATGGAGCAGGGTCGGATCGTGCAGAGTTCGGTACTGGTCGACATCCTGGACTTCATCCGCCAGGCGGGCTTCTGGCCCATCGCGCCCAGCCTGGGCCAGGAAGGCCAGTGGCAAGGCCCGCGCGAGCGGGACGGGCTGGTCTTCACACCGCGGGATCCGCGGCAGTCGGCCGCCAGCCTGAAGCTGACGATGGCCATGCAGGCCTCGCTGGGTGCCTATGACGACACGGCTGGCGGTGGCCGCGAGGGCCTGCTTAACATGCCGCAAAAACAGTTCTGGCATCCGAACATGATGTGGTACGGGCCCAGCGGCATAGGCACCACGCGGGGACTGGGCGGGTTTGTCGATTACCACCAGCTGCCGTTTCGCACGGTGTTTCCGCGCGACCCCCATCGCGGGCAGCCCCCGGGGCTCGGGCAGCACGGCGGCAGCCACTACGTGCGCATCGGCGACGGACGTTTCTCCGCCACCGGGGGGTGGCCGAGCCGCCATATGCTGCACTCGGGAGGCGGTTGGCTGGGCCTGGGCGCCAGTGGCCGCGCGATCACGATGCGGGTGATGGACTTCTATTGCGCCGACGGCGGCTTGATCCGCGAGAACTGGGTCCCGATCGACATCATCGAGGTATTGCTGCAACTCGACGTCGACGTGCTTGCCCGGGTGCGCAGCCGGTTCGCAGGCGCGCGGTGATACCGACGGACCGTGCCTTGCCGCAATCGCCCACCCTGGGGTACGACCTAGGGTAATCACTCATGACCCGGTGCGCAGCCGTACTGCACAATGCATACGTATGCAATCTGGGTAACACTTTTGTTCCACAGCTGAAAGTTCATTGACCATGATCCGATATCTCAAGCAGGGCAAGGATGCCCAGGCCCGCGCGGACGACGACGTGCAGGTGCGCGCGACCGTCGAGGCCATCCTCAAGGACGTGCAGGCGCGCGGCGACGAGGCGGTACGCGAATACAGCCGCAAGTTCGACAACTGGGATCCGGCCAGCTTCACGCTGTCGCAGGCCGAGATCGAAGCGGCAGTCAAGAAGCTGTCGGCCCGCGAACGCGAGGACATCGAGTTCGCGCAGAAGCAGATCCGCAACTTCGCGCAGATCCAGCGCGACAGCATGAAAGACGTCGAGGTCGAGACCATGCCTGGCGTGATCCTGGGCCACAAGAACATTCCGGTCAATGCGGCGGGTTGCTACGTGCCCGGCGGCAAATACCCGTTGATCGCATCGGCGCACATGAGCGTGTTGACCGCCAAGGTCGCAGGCGTCAAGCGCATCGTCTCCACCGCGCCGCCGTACCAGGGCGCTCCGCACCCTGCCATCGTGGCCGCGATGCATTTCGCCGGTGCCGACCAGATCCTGGTGCTCGGCGGCGTGCAGGCGGTCGCTGCGATGGCGCTGGGCACGCAGACCGTGGCTGCGGTCGACATGCTGGTTGGCCCGGGCAACATGTTCGTCGCCGAGGCCAAGCGCCAGCTGTATGGGCGTGTCGGCATCGACCTGTTTGCGGGCCCGACGGAAACGCTGGTCATCGCCGACGACACGGTCGATGGCGAGTTGTGTGCGGTCGACCTGCTGGGCCAGGCGGAACACGGCCCAACCTCGCCGGCGGTGTTGCTGACCACATCCGAGAAGCTGGCCAAGGACACCATGAATGAGGTCGAGCGCCAGCTCAAGATCCTGCCGACCGCCGACATCGCACGCAAGGCCTGGGACGTCTACGGCGAAATCATCGTCTGCGACAGCGACGAGGAGATGCTGGCCAAGGCCGACGAGCTGGCGTCCGAACACGTGCAGGTCATGACCCGCGACCCGGACTACTTCCTCAAGAACCTGACCAATTACGGTGCGTTGTTCCTGGGGCCGCGCACCAACGTGAGCTTCGGCGACAAGGTCATCGGCACCAACCACACCTTGCCGACGAACAAGAACGCGCGCTACACCGGCGGCTTGTGGGTGGGCAAGTTCCTCAAGACCTGCACCTACCAAAAGGTCACGACCGACAAGGCCTCTGCGCTCATCGGCGAGTACTGCTCGCGTCTGTGCCATATGGAGAACTTCGCCGGCCACGGCGAGCAGGCCAACATTCGCGTGCGCCGGTATGGCGAGCGCGCCGAAGTGCCGTGGTACCAGCCGGTTCCGGCTCGGGCCTGAAACTTGCATACGTATTCACACCCATGGCGGCTCCTTCCATTCCCATGATGGCGCGTAACCAGGGTGCTCGCCCCGAGCAGGGTGCGCCGACCCGTGACAACGATCCATGACGACCGACACGCTGAAAACTCCCTCGATGCGCCTGGACGGCAAGACCGCCCTGGTCACCGGCGCGGGGCGCGGCATCGGCCTGGCTGCGGCACTTGCGCTGGCGCAGGCCGGCGCCCATGTGACGTTGGCGGCGCGCACCGCGCAGGAGATCGAGGCTGCCAGGGCCGGCATCCGGGCCGACGGTGGCCAGGCGAGCGCCGGCACGCTGGACGTGACCGACTCGGCCGCGGTCAGTGCCTTTGTCGCAGCCCGTGGCCCGTTCGACATCCTGGTCAACAACGCCGGCACCAACCGGCCGTCGCTGATCACCGAGATGTTGGACGCCGACTACGACGCCGTGATGAACCTCAATGTCAAGGCGACGATGTTCGTCACCCGCGAAGTCGCGCGTGGGCTGATCGCCGCCGGCAGGCCCGGCTCCATCATCACGATCTCCAGCCAGATGGGCCATGTCGGTGGACCCAAACGTGCGCTGTATTGCGCCACCAAACACGCGGTCGAAGGCATGACCAAGGCGCTGGCCTGGGAGCTGGGGCCGCACAACATCCGCACCAACACGATCTGCCCGACCTTCATCGAAACCGCGATGACGCAAAAGATGTTTGCCGACGCGGCATTTCGCACCTATGTCGAATCGCGCATCGCATTGGGCCGGCTGGGCAGGCTCGAGGACATCATGGGCGCGGTGGTGTTCCTGGCCAGCGATGCCGCGGCCCTGGTCACCGGATCGGCGCTGATGGTTGACGGCGGTTGGACAGCCGCCTGACAGGAATTGCAGACGCCATGGCCAACGCAACCTCCCTCGACGTCGCCCGCCTGGCCCAGGTTTCGCAGTCGGCCGTGAGTCGCGCCTTTACGCCCGGAGCCAGCGTGTCCGACGCAACCCGCATCAAGGTCGAGAAAGCGGCGCGCAAACTCGGCTACCGGCCCAACGCCATCGCGCGCACGCTGATCACGCGGCGCAGCCGGATGATCGGCGTGGTGATGTCGTATCTGGAGAACCAGTTCTACCCGGTGGTGCTGGAAAAGCTCTCGCAGCGGCTGCAACGCGACGGTTACCACGTCTTGCTGTTCATTGCCGACACCCGCCAGACCGACGCGGTACTGGCCGAAATCCTGCAATACCAGGTCGACGGCATGGTGATGGCCTCGACCTCGATGTCCAGCGCGTTGGCGCTGCGCTGCGAGGAAGCCGGTATTCCGGTGGTGCTGTTCAACCGCACCAGCAGTTCGAGCGAAAACACCAGTTCGGTCACCACCGACAACTACCAGGGCGGCCTGCTGGTCGGGCAGTATCTGGCGCGAACCGGCCACCAGCGTATCGCCTTTATCGCCGGACTTGACGACACCTCGACCAACCAGTTGCGTGAACGCGGTTTTCGCGATGGTCTCGCCGAAAGCGGCCAGACCTGTTTTGCGCGTGCGGTCGGCAACTACGACTTCGAGGACGCCAAGGCGGCGGCCCGTTCCCTGTTCGGCGTCAAGGCCGCGCAACGCCCGGACGCGGTATTCGTGGCCAACGACCACATGGCGATCGCCGCCATGGATACCTTGCGCATCGAACTGGGCCTGCAGATTCCCCGCGATGCCAGCGTCGTGGGATTCGACGACGTCAAGCAGGCCGCATGGGGGTCTTACCAGCTCAGCTCGGTGGTGCAGGATGCCGACGCGATGATCGAAGCGACGGTCGGTCTGCTGATGGAGGAGATGGACGGTGCCACGCAGAACCGCGCCGTGGTCCTTCCCACCCGGCTGGTGCTGCGTGCGTCGAGCGCGCCGCGACCCAACAAGAAAGCCACCCCATGAATGCCGCTTCTTGCGCATCTTCCGCCGCAACCACTGCATCGCCGGCAGGTTCGGGCATGCAAGGCTTCGATGCCGAGTTCCGCGATCTGGACCACTACATCCGGGTCATCACCGACCGAATCTGGGAAGGCGGCCGGATTGACGACATCCGCCTGTATTACAGCGACCCGTGCATCGTCGACACACCGGCTGCCGTCAGCACGACGGTGCAGACCGTCATCGACGGCACCCGCGCGACACTGGCGATGTTTCCCGATCGCCGGCTGCTGGCCGAAGACATCATCCAGTCGGGCGACGACGTTGGCGGCTACCTCAGCTCGCATCGCATCATCTCGACGATGACGCACCGCGGCGACGGCTCGTTCGGCAAGGCCACGGGTCGCCTGATCCATGCACGCACCATCGCAGATTGCGTGTGCAAGGACAACCGGGTCGTGCATGAATGGCTGGTGCGTGACCAGGGCGCCATTGCGCTGCAGATCGGCTTGACGCCGCGCGAACTGGCCCAGACCTGGCTGAACCAGCGCGGTGGCTGGAGCAAGCCGGTCGCGGGTCCGGCGCCGGCGTTCTACCTTTCTCATGTCAGCGAGAACACACTTGCGCAGTCCTATGCGCAGGTCATCGAGGACGTCGCCGCGGGGCAGCCGATGGCCACCGGGCTTTACGACGAGGCGGTGCACCACCTGGGCCCTTGCGAGACAACGCGTTATGGCCATCGCGAAATCGCAGCCTACTGGGAGTCCTTGTTTGCGGCGCTGCAGGTAGAGCGTTTCGACGTCGAGCACCTGGCGCTGAACCAAGGTGGCGGCCGGCCCGACCGCGTGGCCTTGCGCTGGCGCGCCGTCACGCGGCATACCAATCACGGCGTCGCCGATGGCTGCTTTGGTGCCGCGAGCGGGCACACGGTAGAGGTGATGGGCATCAACCACGCCGAATTCGTCGACGGAAAAGTGCTGCGCGAATGGGTGTTGATCGACGACGTCGCGTTGTGGATGCAGATCCTGAATGTCCAGGCCTGATCGGCAAACCGAAAGAAAGACCCAGCATGGCCCGCATTCAACTCAAGAACATCGTCAAGACCTGGGGCACGGCCGTGGGCGTCAAGCGCATGTCGCTGGACATTGCCGACGGCGAATTTCTCGTTCTGCTCGGCCCATCGGGTTGCGGCAAGACCACCACGATGCGCATGGTCGCCGGCCTGGAGGACCCAACCGAGGGCGAAATCTGGATCGACGATCGCTGCGTCAACACGCTCGAGCCCAAGGACCGCGACGTGGCGATGGTGTTCCAGAGCTACGGGCTGTATCCCAACATGACGGTGTACGAGAACATCAGCTTCCCGCTGCGCATTCGCGGTACGCCAAAAGCCGACATCGATCCGGCCGTGATGAAGGCCTCGGGCAAGGTTGAACTCGACGAGTTCCTGCAGCGCCGGCCCAAGGAGCTTTCCGGTGGCCAGCGCCAGCGGGTTGCCCTGGCACGCGCCATCGTGCGCGAACCCAAGGTATTCCTGATGGACGAGCCGCTGTCCAATCTTGATGCCAAGCTGCGCGTGAGCATGCGCGCCCATATCAAGCATCTGCACCACGAACTGGGCGTGACGACGATCTATGTCACGCACGATCAGGTCGAGGCGATGACGCTGGCCGATCGGGTCGTCGTGATGAGCAAGGCCGAGATCCAGCAGGTCGGCTCGCCGGAGGAGATCTACAACGACCCGAACAACCTGTTTGTTGCGGGTTTCATCGGCGCACCCGCGATGAACCTGGTCAGCGGCGTGCTCAAGGATGGCGTGTTCGAGTCCGCCGGCAAGACCTATTCAGTGCGGGTCGCCGGTTTCCGAGGACTCACCCAGTCCAACGTGGTGCTGGGCATGCGCGCCGAGGACATGCGGGTCGTCACCGATGGCGGCGCCCAGCAGGTCGAGGGCGAAGTTTTCTCGTTCGAATTGCTGGGTGACTCGACCAGCGTCACCATCAAGGTATCTGACGAGTTCATCACCGCCAAGGCCAACAAGGAGTTTCGTGTGCGCATGGGAGAACGTGTCGGTTTCGCGGTGGCGACCGAGCGTTGTTATCTGTTCGATGGCCAGACGCAGAACCGGATGCGCCTGGACCCAGCTTGACGACCGGCCAATCAGAACCTTTTCTTTTTTCCAGGAGACCTGAAATGAATACCAACATTCTTTTTCCCCGTCGCAGCCTCGTGGCCATCGCCGCCGCGGCTGTTCTCGTTCCCGGCATGGCCATCGCCAAATGCGGTGACATCACCGGCAAGGGCGACATCAATATCGTCGGTAGTTCGATGCCGTCGGTACAACACCTGGCCAAGGAGATGGAATCCTGCAATAGGGGCGGCTTGAAGGTGCAGATCAAGATCACGCCCGAGGCGCGGACCGAGACCGAGCGTGCCTTCGAGTCGCAAGGCAAATCGGCGTTCGATGCGGCCGTGATCTCGGGTGGTGTCTATTCCAGCCTGATGGCCAAGGGCCAGTTGCAGCCGATGACCGATCTGGTCAACAAGTACAAGGCCAAGTACAAGATCGAGGACGGCATGCTGGTCAAGCAGGGCAACGACGTGTATGCGATCGCCTACCAGCAGAACGCGCAGAACCTGTACTACCGCAAGGACCTGTTCGACAAACACGGCATCAAGGTGCCGGCCACCTACGACGAGATGCTGCAGGCCGCTGCGGTGATCAAGGCCAAGGAGCCGAGCATCGACTTCCCGATCGCCCAGACCTTCTCCAAAGGTTTCGACGTGTCGACCGAGTTCGTCAATATCTTCGCCGGGTTCGGCGGCAAGATGTTCAAGCCGGGCACGGCGCAACCCGATTTCAACAGCGACGCCGGCATCAAGACGATCGAACTGATGAAGTCGATGACCAAGTTCATGACGCCCAACTTCCTGGCGTCGAACTCGGACGACGTGATGAACCAGTTCCAGCAAGGCAAGGCGGCCATGGGTGTGCTCTGGGCCAGCCGCGCGGCGCGCATGGATGACCCGGCTGCGTCCAAGATTGTCGGCAAGATGGAATTTGCCGCTGCGCCGGCAACGATGGCAGGTGGCAAGAGCGCTACTCACTTGTGGTGGGACGGTGTGGCCATACCCAAGAACGTGGGTGCCGACAGAGACCTCGTGTTCCAGGTGTTGATGGACGCGTTGGACGAAGAAACCACCAAGTCTGGGAATGACTCGACGATCTGGATCCGCTCGGTCTACAAGCCGACCCGTTTCGGCACTGGCGTCATCCTGTCGCAAAAGGCCGGCGCGCCGATCTGGCCGACCGAGCCCTACCTGGGTCTGGCCACTGGCGAACTCGGCAAACTGGTGCCCGAAGCCCTGGGCGGCACGATGACGGCCAAGCAGGCACTGGACGCCGCCGCGGCCAACTACGTGAAGGCCGCAACCGAAAAAGGCTTTATCAAGTAAGCACTGCTTGCGCACGGGTGCGAGCACGGGCGGCAACTTCGCCACCGTGCCCGTTCCAGCGGATTCGGTCAGTGACATCGAGCGCTGACAGGCGGACGGCGGCTTCACCGGCCGCGTCGTCCGCGAATTGACTGCCACGCGGAGTTCACCATGAAAACCAAGTCGTTCCTGCAGTTCGTCGGCCCCTCCGTGGTCATGATGCTGCTGTTGTTGGCGATTCCGATGGCCACCACGCTGTACCTGTCGGTGCGCAATTGCGCGCTCGAGATGGAGGTGGTGAAGGTCGAGGAATCCACACCCTTCGGCAAGAAGGAAACCATCACCCAACGCGCCAAGCTGGGTCCCGATGGTCGTGCCGTAGAGCAATGCGAATTTGTCGGCCTGGATTACTACCGCAAGGTGTTGGGCCTGGACAAGTCGGTGTCCGCCAGCGCTGGCCAGCCGCCCGATGCGGGTGGCCAGCCGGCACGGGCGGGCGACCCGGCCGACAACGAGTTTCTCGGCGCGCTCAAGTTCACGATGATCTACACCTTCGCCACGCTGCCGTTCGTGCTGCTGATCGGCTTCCTGCTGGCGCTGGGGGTGAACAATGTCACGAACAAACTCAAGGGCATGTTCATCACTGCATCGCTGCTGCCGTTCATCATCACGCCGGTAGTGGCGGCGCTGTCGATCAAGTGGCTGTTCCGCGACAACGGTCTGGTGCCGTATGTGCTGTCGAACTTCGGCATAGAAGTGTTCTGGATGGCGCAGGCCTGGTCCGCGCGCCTGCTGATCATCGTCTATGGCATCTGGCATGTGGTGCCATTCGCCTTCATCGTGTTGTACGCCGGCCTGCAGTCGGTTCCGCAGGATGCGCTGGAGGCCGCGACCATCGACGGTGCCACGCGTTGGCAGAAGCTGCGTTACGTGACGATCCCGCACCTCATGCCGCTGTTCGTGTTTATCACGCTGATTCACCTGATGGACGCTTACCGTGTGTTCGAGCCGGTCATCGTGCTCACGCAAGGCGCGTTCACGACCAGCGTGCAGTACCTGACCTACTACATCCTGCTGCTGGAGAACAACCCGTACAAAGCCAGTGCCGCTGCGGTGCTGACGCTGGCCGGTATTGTCGTGTTGCTGATTCCACTGCTTGTGCGAACCTGGCGCGAACAAAAAGGAGGTGTGTGATGGGCAAACGCAGTCTGCCGATGTCGGTGCTGCTGTATGGCGGCCTGCTGTTCTGGCTGGTCATCGCGTCGTTGCCGGTGGTCTGGACGGCGATCATCTCGTTTCGCCAGTACATCGACGCGTTTTCCTCGCCGATCAAGTGGGTCGCGCCGTTCACGCTGGAGAACTACACCCGGCTGTGGATCGAAAAGGAGTTCTACCGCAACTTCCTCAATACGGCGCTGGTGACGGTATTTACCGTCACGATTTCGCTCACCGTGGGTTGCCTGGCCGGTTATGCGCTGTCGCGTTACCGCGGCTCACTGGGTTTCTGGCTGCTGCTGATCGCGTTGATGTTCCGCGCCATCCCGCACTCCAGCCTGTTGCCGTCGTTCTTCACCATCTTCGATGCGCTGGGTATCCGAAACACGTATTTCACGCTGATCTTCGTGCTGGTGGCGATCAACCAGCCGTTCACGATCTGGATGTTGCGCTCGTTCTTTGTCAATATCCCGAACGAACTCGACGAGGCCGCGCTGGTCGACGGCTGCACCCGCTTCCAGGCGTTCCGGCGCGTCATCATTCCGGTCATGTGGCCAGGCGTCGTGACCACCGGGTTGTTCAGCTTCCTGCTCGCCTACAACGACTTCCTGCTCAGTTCGGCGCTCACCAGTGGCGACAAGATGACGATGCCAGCGGCGATTGCAAATGCCATCACGGCCGAGACCGAGGCCTTTCTGATGCAGGGCGTGGCCGGTGCGGTGAGTATCACGATTCCGCTGATCATCCTGGTGGTCGTGTTCCAGAAGCAGATCGTGGGTGGCCTGACACAAGGTGCCGTAAAGGGGTAGATCGTTCATGACCACGAAACCTGACACTGGCGCCTATGCCAGCGTCCCCGAGTTCATCTATGGCATCACCCGAGAGATATGGGAGGAGCGCGGCATTGGCGGCAAGCTCGACAAGTATTACGCGCCGGATATCCTGCTGCGTGCGGCCACCGGCTTTACCGGCGGCAATGCCGGTGTCACGGCGCAGACGCTGCAGACCCTGCACCAGTTCCCGAACCGGCAACTGGTCGGCGAAGATGTGATCTGGAGCGATGGCGGCGATGGCAGTTTCCTGTCATCACACCGTCTGACGTCCGTGATGGCCCATAGCGGCGACGGCATCCTGGGCAAGGCGCAGGGCAAGGTGGTGCGAAGTCGCATCATCGCCGACTGCTGGGTGAAAAACCAGGTCGTGGTCGAGGAATGGCTGGTGAGGGACCAGGCCGCGTTCGCGCGATGCTTGGGGCTGCAGCCGCGCGACCTGGCGCGCGACATGGTGGATCGCGAGTTGCGCAATGGCGTGCCGATCTCTTTTTTTGTGCCAGCGCGCGACAAGGCCGGCACCTTCATATCCGAGGTACAGGACGACGCGGCCGTGGCCTTGCTGGTCAAAGGCTTGAGCCGACTCTGGCATGCCAAGGAGACTGCAGCGATCCGCGAGCTGTACTTTCACGGCGCGGCATTGCACGCGCCGGGGGGTGACGTGCTGTACGGCCACGGGGATATCGACACCTTTGCATTGGGTTATCTGGCCTCTTTTCCCGACGCGGCCTTTCATGTTGACGCAGCCCGCATCAACCGCGAGCTGGAGCAGCCGCTGCGAGTGGCGGTGCGCTGGTCGCTGACTGGAACGCACAGCGGATTTGGCCATTTCGGCGAACCCACCGGTGCGCCTGTCTACGTGATGGGCATGAGCCACTTTCACATGACGCAAGGCCGCGTGAGAGCTGAATACATGGTGACCGACGAGGTGTCGATCTGGAAGCAGATCTTCGCCCATGTCGAGAGCCGCTCTGGCGCGTGAAATCCCTTCAAAAGTTGCTTGCAGCCTTGCTGCAGTGATCGTTCAGGCGCTTCTGTCGGCGCTGATATCGACGCGCGGAAACAGGTAGGCTGACGCCCGTTCGATCAGTTCGGCGGGCAGCATGATCTGTCGCAAGGCGCCATCGTGATCGAGTCGCGCCCGTGTCTCGCTGGCAGCGCTCTCGGCCAGGGCCTTGAAGGGTTGGCTGATCGTGGTCAGCTTGTAGGCAGGCCTTTGGCCATACGGGATATTGTCGAAGCCGACCACCGACACGTCATGTGGCACCTGCAACATCAGCGCAAATCGCGCTGCGTCCAGTACACCCAGGGCCATTGCGTCATTGACGCAAAAGATCACATCCGGCCTTTGTTCCTGGATGCCTACGTCCAGCAATGCAATACCGGCTGCATGGCCTGACTCATAGTGGTAGTCACCCGGAAACTGCAGGATGTCCGGTATCCCGAGTTCGTGCAGCCTTTCGATGAACGCGCGTGCGCGTAGTTTCGAGACCGGTGCTTCGGCCGGACCTGTCACGACCGCGTAACGCCGGTGTCCCGCTGCAAATAGCCGGGCTGCGAGCAAACGCGTGGCGTGTGCATGGTCCGTGGACACACTCGATGCGAGGTCAGCTGGTGCCTCGCGGTTGAACATGACCACAGGGCAAGGACGTTGGAGCGCACGCCCCAGCGCACTGAGCGGCAACGCAAGGCAGGAAATGACGGCATCCACGCCGTAAGCCAGCGCCTGGTTGAGCGCGCGTTCGGAATCCGCCTCGTGGGCGACCGAGAAAAGCAGCGGCTGAAAACCTTGATCCTGTAGCGCCAGACTCAGCGCAAAGAGCACCTCGGATGTCTCCCGTTGCGTATCTTGCGAAATCAGGACGGCGACCAGACCTGAACGTTTGGTGATCAGGCTTCGCGCGACCGCGTTGGGCACATAACCCAGCTGCCCGGCGGCGGCCAGTACCTTGGCGCGGGTGGTGTCGGCGATCGGCGCCTCTTTCTGGAACGCGCGCGACACCACGGCCTGCGACACGCCGGCCAGTAGAGCCACGTCGTAGGAGGTTGGTGCGCTGAATTTGCGTCTCATGATGAAATCGAATTCATATCAGGGAATACGTTGATGGAACTTGATTATCTCGTTGCATTCGTATGCAATATAGTGTTCTTGCAGCAAATTTTTGAATTCAAATTCACTTCCAGAGGGACAAACCATGAAAAGACGTGATGTGATTCAAGCCGGTGCTACCGCGCTCGGACTCGGTTTCCAGCCATGGGGTCGCGCGCAGGCCGCGTCGACCTTGAAACCTGGCAAGCCCTACGCCGGAACGGAGCTCAGTCTTTTGACCGTCGTGGCTCCGCAATTCAAGGCCCACGAGGCCAAGTTGGCTGATTTCGAGGCCTTGACCGGCATCAAGGTCAAGTACCAATACGTACCGTTCGCCAGCACGCGCGAGAAGTTGACCGCCGAACTGGTGGCCCAAGGCGCGCAATACGACCTGCTCAGCGTGATGGACGTGTGGGGTCCGTCGCTCTACAACTTGTTCGACCCGATCAACGCGCGCCTGGCCGAGAAAAAGATCGATATGGTCGAACGGTATCCCCATGCGCACTTGCGCGCGTCGCGCGACGGCAACGGCGACGGCAAGAACATCCTGGGCATGCCGATCCGGGGCCATGTGCAGTTGATGTTTTACCGCAAAGACGTGTTTGCCAAGCTCGGCATCAAGCCGCCGACAACCTGGGACGAGATGGTCGAGACTGGCAAGACCATCCAGGCCAAGACCGATCTGTCGGGCGTGGCGATGTATTACGGCAAGACCGGCGCACAGAACCTGATGATCTGGTTCAACTACCTGTGGGGCATGGGGGGTGACCTGCTCGACGCCAAGGGTCAGCCCGCGTTCAATTCGCCGCAGGCCGTGGCCGCGACGCAGGCCTACGTCGATGTGCTGCTCAAGCACAAGGTCGCACCGGCTGCCTCGGTGTCGTTCAACGAGTCGGATGCGGCCAATTCGATGGCCCAGGGCAAGGTGGCGATGTATCCGGTCTGGTGGTGGCGTTATGCCGGCCTGGTCGATTCCAAGACCTCGACGCTCAAACCCGATCAGGTCGGATTCGCACCCTTGCCCAGCATGCCGGGCAAGGAAAGCACCACCTATACCAACACGTGGTTCTATGGCATCAACAAGAACAGCAAGAAGAAGGATGCTGCCATGGAGTTCCTGGCCTGGATCTCGCAACCCGAGATCGAACGGTCGGTGCTGCTGGACACCAGCCTGAACGAAGTGGTGGCGATGCAGACCAAGAACCTGATCGACGGCGATGTCAATCGCCGATTCGGCGGCATGCACTTGTTCGGCGCCCAGGCGCTCAAAGGCGCCAAAGGTACGCCGCTGTTCCCGCAGTGGGCCCAGGTCAGCGATCTGCTGGAGGCAACCATGAGCGAGCTGGCTACCGGCAATACCCAGGTCAAGCCAGCGCTCGATCAGGCTGCCGCTCGGGCACGCAAGATCCTTCGTGCCTGATATCCACTGATCCCGGAATCGACCCCGTGTTCCCGATGCGTCGCATTCCGGCACATTGGCTGTTGCTTGCGCCAGCTCTGCTCTTCGTCGCGGCGATGGCCTTGTTTCCGCTCGCCTACTCCTTCGTGCTGAGTTTTCGGGAGTGGAAGCTGGCCAGGAGTGTGACCCCGGGAGACTGGGTCGGTTTCCAGAACTACTGGTACCTGCTGACCGACGACCCTGACTTCCTGGAAGCGATCCAGGTCACATCGGTGTTCGTCGTGTCCAACGTGCTCGCCACCTTGCTGGTGGCGCTGGGTGCGGCGTTGTTGCTGAACCGGGCTGGCCGCATCAACACCATCGCGCGGGTGTTGTTGATCCTGCCGTTCGTGATGAGTCCGGCGCTGGTCGGCATCTCGTTTCGTTTTTTCCTCAATGGCGAATACGGCATCGTGCACCACCTGATCGGCCTGGCATTTCCGTCGATGGTGGACACGATCTGGCTGGCCGACTCGACCCTGGCAATGGTGGCCGTGGTTGCGGCCGACGTCTGGCATTGGGCGCCCTACATGACGCTGGTCATGCTCGGTGGCCTGGCGTCGATCCCCAAGGAGACCGAGGAGGCGGCGCGGGTCGATGGCGCCTCTGCCTGGGCGGTGTTCCGCGACGTGACGCTGCCGCAGTTGCTACCGGTGATCAGCATCGTGCTGGTGCTCAAGACGGTGTTTGCGCTCAAGGCCTTCGACATCATCTACACGCTGAGCAATGGCGGACCGGGCCGCAGCACGCAGACGCTGGCCTATTTCGTCTACGAGACAGCCTTCAACTACTACGACATGGGTTATGCCGCGGCGGCTGCCTACATCCTCACCGCGGTGCTGCTGGTTGCGTCCGGCTTTTACCTTCGATTGGTATTCAAGAAATGACCGCGATTGCCCATCCAGATGCTACGGCCGGTTATCAGGCGTCGGCGCGCGAACAGGCGACGCACTGGGTGCGCCAACTGGTCGTGATCGTGCTGATCAGCGCGATCCTGCTGCCGATCGCGTGGATCTTCCTGACGGCCTTCAAGACGCCGCGCGATGTCTATTCGATATCGAGCGCGTTGTGGTTCACGCCCACCTTCGAAAACATGCAGACCGTGTTCCGGGACCCGTGGAACCTGGGCTCCAAGATCGTCAACAGCTTGGCAGTGGCGGGTGGCACCGTGTTGCTGGCAATGCCGATGGCCACGATGGCGGCTTACGCGTTCTCACGCTTCGATTTCCGCTTCAAGCAGGCCATCTTCCTGATCGTGATCGCGTCGCAGTTCATCCCGGCGGCCGTCGTCGTGTTGCCGTATTTCCTGATGTTCAAGGAGGCCGGCATGCTGGACACCCGAACCGCGCTGGTGCTGGTAAACCTGTCCATCGTGTTGCCGTATGCGGTCTGGATGATCAAGGGCTTCATCGACGCGGTTCCCATGGAGATAGAGGAGTCGGCGATGGTCGATGGCGCGCCGCGTTCGCGCGTGATCTGGGAGATCGTCGTGCCGACCGCGCTGCCCGGCATCATCACCGCGGCGGTCTTCAGCTTTACGCTGACCTGGAACGAATTCCTGTTCGCGCTGATCATCGGCAAACAACATGCGTTGACCCTGCCGATCGGCCTGATCGGTTTTCGTACCGAACGGGGTGACCTGTGGGAGCTGATGGCTGCCGGCGGCGTGTTGATCACCGCGCCGATGTTCCTGATCTCGTTGCTGGTCCAGAAGCAGTTTGTCGGCAGTCTCACTGCTGGTTCGGTGCGATGAGAGCGCCATCAGCCAATCCCTGAAGCATTTCCATGACCATCATCTCGTTATCGCATATCGACAAGTCCTTCGGGCCGGTGCGCATCGTCAAGGACCTGAACCTCACGATAGAGGATCAGGAGTTCCTGGTGTTTCTCGGTCCGTCCGGTTGCGGCAAAACCACCACCATGCGCATGGTCGCGGGTCTGGAACAACCGACCATGGGCGAAGTCGCGTTCGATGGCAAGCGCATCAACGAAGTGCCGACCCAGAGGCGCGATGTGGCCATGGTGTTCCAGAACTACGGCCTGTATCCCCATATGTCGGTGGCCCAGAACATCGCCTACCCGCTCAAGCTGCGTGGCGTGGCGCAGGGCGAACGCGACAAGCTGGTGGCCCAGGCGGCCGAGCGGGTGGAACTGGGCCCGTTTCTCAAGCGTATGCCGCGCGAGCTCTCGGGTGGTCAACGCCAGCGCGTCGCGCTGGCGCGCAGCATTGTGCGAACGCCGCGGGTGTTCCTGATGGACGAGCCGCTGTCCAACCTGGACGCCAAGCTGCGTGTCGTGGCACGGGCCCAGATCAAGCACCTGGCCGAGGACCTGAAGGTCACGACGATCTACGTCACGCACGACCAGGTCGAAGCCATGACGCTGGCGCACCGCGTCGCGGTCATGCAGGACGGTGTGATTCGTCAACTGGGCGCACCGGAGGACATCTACAACGACCCGGCCGACAGTTTCGTCGCCGGCTTCATCGGCAGCCCGGCGATGAACCTGCTGCCGGTACATGCACAAGGCGCCGTCCTGCAGGCCGAAGGCGGCATGCAGATTCGCTTGCCGGCGCCGCGTCCCGGCGCGCTGACGCTCGGCGCCCGCGCCGAGGACATGCGCCTGGCCAATCTGGATGACGCCCACTTCCAGGCCGACGTGTTCACCTTCGAGTTGTTGGGGGACTGCACGATGGCGACCGTCATGGTCGGGCACACGCTGGTCGCGATCAAGGCGCAAAAGGATCTTCGCCTACGTTCAGGAGAACGCATCGGCGTCTGTTTCGACCCGCGGCGCCTGTATTGGTTCGATCAGAGCACGGGAGCGCGGATCCGTGACTAGTTGGCGCCGTTCGCCCGCCGCGCATGCGAGCGGGCTTCCGTGTCTGGTGATGATTCCTGGCACCCTGTGTGACTGTCGGATCTTTGCGCGCCAGAAGCGCGCGCTGCGTGGCGTTGCCGATGTCCACCTGGTGGATTACAACGATCTGTCGCCGTCGCGCGACTGGGCCGGCAGCCTGCTTGCACGTCTGCCGCCGCAGTTTTCGGTGTTGGGTTTCTCGCTGGGCGGATTGTGGGCGCTGGAACTGTTGCGCCAGGCGCCGCAACGTGTCGAACGTCTCGCCATGGTGGCGAGCAACGCCCATGGCGCCAGCGTGGCGGGACGGCGCAAGAGCGCCTGGTTGTGGAGAATGTGGCGCGCGTTCGGCCCCTCCACGGTGGCACGCCATGTCAAGCCCGGCTATTTTCACCACGACAACCAACGCCAGCGCCACGCGGCGCTGGTCCACGACATGGCGCTGCGCACGCGCGCAAAGGCAGCCCGTGCCGAATTCGCGTGGGCGGCGTCGCGGCCCGATGGGCGCGCCGAACTCGCCCGGTTCGCGGGACCACTGCTCATCGTCAGTGGCGCCACTGACCGCTTGTGTACACCGGCGATGCAACGCACCATGGTGCAGGCGCAACCGCTCGCTCAATGGCTGGAACTGCCGCGCGTCGGACATTTTGTGCCGCTGGAGGCCGGTGCCAGGCTCGCCGACGTTTTGCGCCGATGGATCGTGTTGCCAGCCCCGACTCCCTCGTCATTCACTACGACGAATCGATAGCTCTACAGGAAACCCATGTTGACCCACGACCAACTCCAGCAACGCTTCATCCCTTTCGACGGCCTGCGCTACAGCACCGACGCCTTCATCGACTACCGCATTCCCGGTTGCGCGCCGAAGAAGAACTATGCGCTGATCGGCCCCGGCGTGTCGCAGAACCCGAACCAGCCGGTCAGCCTGCGCGAAAAGCACGGCTTCCAGGTCGGCGGCGTGTCCATGCCCGCGGGCACGACGAACCCGCCGCATATGCATTTCACCGCCGAGGTGTTCATCTGCACCAAGGGCCGCTGGCAGATGCACTGGGGTTTTGATCCCGACCCGCTCAAGGCCGAGATCGGCGAGGGCGATGTGTTCACGGTGCCGACCTGGATCTACCGCGGTTTCCAGAGCCTGGGACCGGATGATGCCTTCATGTTCACCGCGCTGGGCCGCGACGACACGGGCGGCATCCTGTGGGGCCCGTGGACGCTGGACGCTGCGCGCGAGCAAGGTGTACACCTGACCGAGGACTACCGCATCATCGACGAGCAACTCGGCCAGGCGTGGAGCGAGACCGACAAGCGCCTGCAACCCATGACGCCGCAGGAGATCGCGGCGCTGCGCAAGTGGACGCCCGAACAGATGGCGCGGCGCGTGGTGCGGTTCGCCGAGCTGGACTGGTCGGGCGACGCCTTGCTCGACAGCGGCCTGCCGGGCTGCGGCGCTCAGATGGCGCCGGTGATCGGGCTGGGCATGTCGCAGGAGCGCGACCACCTGGCGCCGGTGCAGAACGCGCATGGTTTCTCGATCGAGTGGCTGCGCCTGCCCGTGGGCGGCAGTGTCTCGCGCCACCGGCTGGCCGACAAGCAGGTGCTGGTGGTCTACCGCGGCGAGGTCGCGATCACCATCGACGGCTCCGATGTGCCGGTGACGATCGCGGCACGCGGTTCCGCACAAGGATGGGACAGTTACGCGATGCCAGCCGACACCTGGCGCACGTACCGCAATACCGGCCAGCAGGAGGCGGTCATGCTGGTCATGACGCCGGGCGACCATCGCAAGAACCTGGTCTGGGACGCCGACGTGGTCAATGCGGCGGGCACAACCAACCGCGCCATCGACGCCAACGGCTTCGTCGCGCCAAAAAACTTCGTCGACCGATCGCAACGTTGACCGGCGCTGGGCACACCACTGAAGCAACAAGGAGCACCCCATGGCCGATCGTATCCTGACCACCCATGTCGGCAGCCTGCCGCGCCCCGAACGCGTCGTGACGCAACTGTTCGCGCAGGACAGCGGGCTGAACTACGACCCTGCCCAGTTCGACGCGGTGATGCAGTCCGAGGTGAACGATGTGGTGGCACGCCAGGTGCAGGCCCGGGTCGACGTGGTCAGTGACGGCGAAATGAGCAAGATCTCGTACGCGACCTACATTCGGCACCGGCTAACCGGTTTCGAGCTCGGCGAGATGCCGCGCGCCGTGCCGCTGGACCTGGACGACTTCCCGCAGTTCAAGGAGCGGCTGGCCAAGCTCGGCGCCACGCCCAAGTACCATCGGCCGATCTGCACCGGGCCGATCGCGGTCAAGGACCTGTCCGCGCTGCACAAGGACATCGAGAACCTCAAGGTCGCCTGCGCCAAGGCCGCCGGGCCGGGCCAGGCGCCGGTGCGCGGCTTCATGAACAGCGCCTCCCCCGGTGTGATCGCGGTGTTCCAGCCAAACCGGTATTACGCCGACCACGCACAGTACCTGCAGGCCCTGGCCGACGCGATGGCGACCGAATACGAAGCCATCGTCGCCGCCGGGCTGGACCTGCAGATCGACGCCCCTGATCTGGCAATGGGCCGGCACATCCAGTTCCGCGACGTCGACGACGCCGAGTTCCTGCGCAACGCACACCTGCAGGTCGAGGCGCTGAACCATGCGCTGCGCAACGTGCCCGCCGAGCGGGTACGCATGCACGTGTGCTGGGGCAACTATGAAGGACCGCACCACCGCGACATCGAGTTGCGCAAGATCATCGATCTGGTGCTCAAGGCCAGGCCGGCCACGGTGCTGTTCGAAGGCGCCAACCCGCGCCATGCGCACGAGTGGGAGGTCTGGGCGCAGGCCGGCCGCGAGAAACGCATCCCCGACAACAAGATCCTGGCACCGGGCGTGCTGGACACCGTGAACAATTTCATCGAACATCCGCGCCTGGTCGCCCAGCGCCTGCTGACCTATGCCAACATCGTCGGTCGGGACCGGGTGATGGCTGCCACCGACTGCGGCTTTGGCACCTTCGCTGGTTTTGGCGCGATTCATCCGCCGATCTGTTATGCCAAACTGGCCAGCATGGCCGAAGGCGCGCGCATGGCGAGCGACGAACTCTGGAACACGACGCCATGAACCAACCCCTGCATCCCCTGGACAACCGCCTGCCTGCGATGCTGCGCAGCGGCCAGCGCCTGCGCGGCGTCTTCAATGGCATTGCGTCGCCGGCCATCGTCGAGATGTGCGCGTTCGCGGGTTTCGATTTGCTGCTGATCGACAACGAACACGGCAGTGCCGGCATCGAGACCACCGAACACATGTTGCGGGCCGCGCGTGCCAGCAACCTGCCCACGGTGGTGCGGTGCCTGGAGCATGACATAGCCCGTACGCTGGACCTCGGTGCCGGCGCACTGCAGATTCCGATGGTCAGTACGCCGGCACATGCCGCGGCGCTGGTGCAGAAGGTCAAGTATCCGCTGGCCAGGGGTGCTGGCGGTCTTTCCGGCCAGCGCGGCAGCGCGTTTTCGTCGCGTGCCGCCGGTTACGGCGCGTTTGGCGGCCCCGAACATACCCGGCGCAGCAACGAAGGCATCGCCCTGGTGGTGATGATCGAGACGCCCGAAGGTGTGGCCAACGCCGGCGCTATCGCCGCGGTCGAGGGGGTCGACGCGGTCTTCATCGGCCCAAACGACCTGGCCCATGCCATGGGGCACGAGAACCGTTGGAACGAGGCTCCGGTGCAGGCGGCAATCGAAGCCACGCTCAAGGCGGTGGCCGCGGCCGGCAAATGCCCCGGCATTCTCGCGTTGACGCCAGCCGACGAAGAGACATACGCCACCTGGGGCGCGCGCTATTTCGCCACCGTGACGACCAGCATCATCATGAAGGCGCTCAAGGAGGCGGCGCAGGGCGGCCGGGCGCAATTGAACTACTGAGCGCCCCCAGCCCTGGCTTCGCCAGGCCCTCCGGCGATGCATCACGGCCTTGCACTGCTGCCAAAATGGGGGCCGCAGCCCCTTCGTGACCATGACGCCCGAACTGACCCAGAAACTCGCCGCCGCCGTCGACCGCATGCCGGCGTTCCCGCGCAGCGTGCAGCAAATTCTGGAACTGACCCGGGACGTGAACTGCTCGCCGAAGGATCTGGTGCGGGTGATCGACCATGACCCGGTGGTCACGGTCAAGATCCTGCGGGTCGTCAATTCCGCCTACTACAGCCTGCCCAAGCAGATCACCTCGATCAACCACGCCGTGGTGTACATGGGCTTCAACAGCCTGAAGAACCTGGCGCTGAGCATCGCAGCCATCGGCATGTTGCCCAAGCAGGGGGTGCCCGGATTCGACGCCCACGAATACCTGTTGCACTCGTTGACCACCGCCAACATCGCCAAGATGCTGGCGCCGCGGGTCGGCAACGTGGACCCGAACGACTGTTTCATTGCCGGCTTGCTGCACGATTTCGGCAAGGTGGTGTTTGCCCAGTTCATGCCCAGGGAGTTTCGCGAAGCGCTGATGATGAGCGAATGGGGCCAGGTCTCGCTGTACCAGACCTTGCGCGAGGTCATCGGCACCGACCATGCGGTGGTGGGCGGCATGCTGGTCGAAAAATGGCGTTTTCCGGCGCCGCTGGTGGAGACGATCCGCCACCAGCACGGCGAAGACCTGCGCGACACGGAGATGATCGCCTGTGTGTTCGCGGCCAACCAGATCAGCAAGAAACTCAAGTTCGGCGCCGGCGGCAATCCCCAGGTGGAAGAGCTGCCCCTGTTCATCGAAAAGCGCCTGGGCGGCGACCTGGACGCGGTGATTGCGTCATTGGGCGACCTGGACCGGATGTACCAGGAAGCGATGGTGTTCGCGAACTCGTGAACCCTGGTTGCGCAACTGACCCCGGGTTTTCCCGAATAACCCTACTGCGATAGAACTTTTTGTGCCGCGTGCGCTCTATCGAGCGTCAGCCAGTTGTTGCCAGTTGTTCACCCCCCCTCACAGGAGTCTTCATGAAAATTCTCGCCTCGTTCGTGCTCGCCGCCGCCGCAATCACACTTGCTGCACCGGCCCAGGCTCAGTTCGCCAAACCGGAGGATGCGATCAAGTACCGCAAGGCGGTGATGACGCTGCAGGGCAGCCACTTCGGGCGTATCGCGGCAATGGCCAACGGCAGGATTCCGTTTGATGCGGCTGCGGTGGTTGAGAACGCGACGGTGCTGGAGATGGTGACGCGTTTGCCGCTGGCGGGGTTCGTGCCGGGATCCGACAAAGGCGAGACCGGGGCCAAGCCTGAGATCTGGACCGATACCGCCAAGTTCAAGTCGGTCGGCGAAAAACTCAATGCCGACTCGGTCAAGTTGCTGGTTGCCGCTAAAACCGGCAACCTCGACATGATCAAGGCTGCGGTCGGACCGGTGGGCGGAACCTGCAAGGCCTGCCACGACGACTTCCGCAAGGACTGATACCCAACCGCGGCCGCTGCGCTGTCAGCGTGGCCACCCCGCCAGGCAAAGGTCGGCCGTTCGTGCAGCGACGCATGTGCCGATACCCGATGACGAAGGCCACCGCACGGACCCACCGTGCGGTGGCCTTCGCCGTTCAAGGCGCTTGGCGTGCGCCGGCGGGTGCCCGCACCTGTTGCGCGCCCAGCCACTCGGCAAAGCGCCGATGCCAGGCCTCGGGCAACCACTGGCGTAACAATTCCTGCTCCTGTTGGTAGAACTGCCCGAACCAGGCTACAGCCTCGGCCACCGGCGGCTGGATCAGGCTGCCGTCGGCGCTGCTGGCGGCGGACAGATAGCCGTAGCTTGCGGAAGCACCGTCGCGCAAGTAGCAACTCGACAAGGTTTCACGTAGCCGCAATATGCCGCCGGTATGGTGAGCGAACTGCATCACCAGCCAGAAGCCGGCCGCCTGCAGCGCCGGCGAAGCCGATGGCGCATGGGCAAACAGGCGGTCGAGCAACACGCTGCGCCGCAGCATGCAACCGGCCATTGGCGGTGCAACCCAGTCGCGCAGGCTGGTGGCCAGGGGCGGCACCTGCTGGATCGGTTGTTTCCATGCGCCGCTGTTGGCGAACACGTCGGCGTGCACCAGCGAACCGGTGGAACCAATCAGCCGGATGTCGCTGCAGCTGGCCGCCACCAGCGCGCCGTGCTGGCGCAGGAACAGATGGCGCTCGACGAAGGTGCGATCGAGCCGGTCGCCCGCCCGCAGGAACACCATGTATTCGGCCGGGTGTTCTTTCCAGGCCCGGGCCAGGCGCATCAGTTCGGTATCGCCTTGGGCCGAAGCGCCAAAAACGGTCACCGGTTCGTGCGATTGCAGGCTGGCGGTGATCGACGCACGAGTGGCCGGGTCGTCGGCGTCGCCAAGCACCGCGACCGAGACAGTGGGCGAGGCAAGCCGGTGCGAAGCGGACAACCGGCGCACCAGGTGTTCGCGGCCGCGCAGGTATTGCAGCGCCAACATGCGTTCGTGAGTTGACTTTTCCTGCAGGTCGAGCCAGTGTTCAAGGAAGCGCTGTGTCTTGGGCGCGCGGTTGTGCGGGTTGAAACGCGGTATGTACTTGCCCTCGATGATGCTGGCGAATTCATTTGCTCCATGGATGCGATAGATGCCCAGCGTTTCGCGTAGATAGTGCGCACGCCCGGTGCGGATCAGTGCCGTTGGGCACAGGATGCCGTCGGCGCCACCCCGAAACTCCCAGGTGGGCAGGGCCTGCAGGCATTCCGTGACCAACACGCGCGAGAAGACCAGCCCACACGGGATCGAAAACGGAAAGTGGGTGACCGCAAGGTCGAGCGTCAGACGATCCGGCAGCCCGGTCACGCCGACGAAGTCGAACCAAGTTTGAGGCAGGCGGTTGGTGTTGTCGGATGCATCGGTGCTGTCGATCGACAGGTCATGGCACAGGAACAATTGGTTCGGCTCCTCTTTCAGGAGGGCAATGTGCGCCGCGACGCGGCGCAACTTGTGTGGCAGAAACCGGTCGTCGGAGTCGAGCAGGCACACATAGTCGCCGGTGGCGCGGCGTACACCGGCCTCGTAGGTCGCGGTCTGGCCCCGGTTCTCCTGGAACACCACGGTAAAGCGCGGATCGTCGGCGAATTGCGCATAGACAGACCGCGAATCGTCGGTCGAGCCGTCATCGACCACGATCACCTCGAGCTTGTCCGCCGGATAGTCCTGCTGCAGCGCACTGCGGATCGCATCGCCCACGAACCGGGCGTAGTTGTAGTTGCAGATGACGACGGAAAAACGGGGCAGGTCGTTCATGGGCGGGGGACGCGTATGACCGCCTCGCACCGATCGGCCGCGCTGCGGATCGTCGCGTGCTGGTCATAACCCTGGTGCTGCCGCGCGAACGACTGTGCGGCCTGCGCCAGCGAAGCGTCGGTCAGGGCCTTCTTGAGCAGGCGCGGCATCTGGGCGCTGGCCTCGGCAGCCAGCACGACCGCGGCGCCGAGCCCCGCCAGGCGGTGGGCCGACATGGTCTGCTCCATCTGCATCGGGAATACCATCAGCGGTTTGCCGGCCAGCAGCATGGCAGCGGTCGTGCCGGCGCCGCCGTGGCACACCGCGAGATCGCAGCCGCTGCGCATGGCGCCCATGTCCAGCGGATCCGGCGACACCACCATGCTGGCGCCGCTGAAGGTCTGCAGCGTCTTGCGGGCGGCGCCCGGCACATGGACCAGCGTGCTGGCGCCGGACTTCTGCAGTGCCGTCAGGATAGGGTCCAGGCCGGCGTATTCCGGCTTGAGGTAGGCAAACACGCGTGGGCCTGCTGACTGCGGCCAGGCCATCTCGACACCCTGGCCGAGCGCGAATATGGGGCCGAGGTAGTCGCTATCGTCGCGCTGCGGATAGTGGTCGAGTTCGGCAAAGGTGCACATCAGCGTGGCATCGCAGTCGCGCAACTCGCCCAGGCCTTTCATCGTCGGCGCGCCCAACTCGATCAGCACCTGGTTGGCGGCCGACACCGCGTGTTGTTCGGAGTCCTGCACCCGCACCATGTTTTCTCGCATCCACCAGCGGAAATGCGGCATCGGCCTGCCGTGCGGCGGAATGCAAAAACCGTCGCCGAAGTTCACCCGCGCCAGAGGCAGGCCACGCGTGGCCAGCAACGCGGTGGGCGCATGGTCGAGCACCACGACATCGGGCGAGAGCAATTCGATCAGGTTGCGCCAGGCGCGGCAGATACCGGTGAGTGCGGTCGCGTTCAGGTAGCCGAAACGCATCAGCAACTCGGCATAACTGATCGCATCGGGCAACTGCGTTACCTTGCGCAGCCACAGGGGCGCCTGGTAGGTGCGGATGCCGTGCGGTGTCAACAGCTTTTCTGCGCCCATCAGGTCGCGCACGGCGAACACCACCTCGTGTCCGCGGTTGCGCAGCTCCAGCGCCACCGGCAGCAAGCGCGCGAGGTGGCCGTAGTCGCCACCGAGTTCCCATGCAAACAGATATCGTGCCATGGGGTGATGCTAACAATGCCGGAACACAAAGAATGACGGCACCCGCAGGTGCCGTCGGGTTCAGGAAGTTATTTGTATCACTGCGCCTTTACCGCATTTATCGCCTTCTTGCGCCGCGCGATGGCGAGACCCGCGAGTCCCAGCCCGATCAGCGCCATGGAGCCGGGTTCAGGCACGCTGGCGGGCGCCACCTGAAAGTTGGCTTGTGCAAATGGGTTATTGATGTCTGCACTGGCCGCTTGGTTACCAAAGAGGGGGCCGTTGAATGGGTCACCAGAACGCGCGATGGCCGAACCGGGGAAGAACTGATTGAACGTGCAGATTTCCTTGTCAGGGACGACGGCGTCACCACCGTAACCGTCACCACCGTAACCGTCACCACCGCCATAACATGCCTGATAGGAGTTGCCTGAACTGGAAGTGAGGTTGCCGGACACCGTCGCAATGATGTCGTAATCCAGCGTAAAGGTCTCGCCAGCTCCGATCAGTCCCATGCTCACGTTGAAGGGTCCGCCGGATCCGAAGGCGTTGCCAACTGTGCCGTTGAGGCACGACATGTATGCCAGACCGGTGTCGTTGTCGGCACAGGTCACGTCACCAAGTGCGGTTTGCGTGATGCTGGTGAAGTCCTGCGCCACCATAACGGCGTCTTTCTTGATGCTCAGCAGCAGGCTGGCGAAACCCGCACCCAATCCGCCAACACCCACCTCGCCGGCATCGACCATGAACGAGAAGTTGTAGAGCTGGGCCACGCTGGAATTGTTGGTGAATGACTTAGAGAAAGTGGCACGGGTGTCCGCGGCAAAGTGACCCTCACCCGATGCCCGGGCACCGAAATAGGTCGGACTCGATGCAAACCCATAGGTGTGAAAAAAGACGTTGTTGCCAAGTGCGTCGCTCTTGAACAGGTAGAAATCGGCGCCGTTGCCCGGGTTGTACAGGTTCGAGCTGGGATCGGTCATGCCATCCACAGGCGGCGCGCCGCCAGCCAGCGAATAGTTCGCGTCGAGCGTGATGGGGCCGGAAGTCAGTGCCGGCGTGGCAAAGGCGCCAGTCGCCAGGCTGCCGAGCAGGACTGCCACCGCGTAGGGCACAACCTTCAGATGTATTGGTGAAATATTCACGATTTACCCCTTTGAAATGAGACGTTCGCAAAACCGAACCTCATGAACAAAGCAAGTGGCATGCCAAGAAATTTATTGTTGAATTTCAATGGCTTACGATGACTATCGGGCTTCGTATGCGTCGACGACCAGTGGCCTGTCAACGGCGCCGACAGTTTTTCGCGTAGCCAGTGTGGTAGGCCCTCAAGCTTTTTTAGCGGTTCGCTGGATAGGTGACGGTATGTGTGCCGGCGTCGCCGATAACGGTTGGCCGCGCGCGCACTTGCTTGCACGCGATCAGGCGACACTGGAAACCGTCGGCTCGCACGATAGTTAAAATCTCCCGATTCCGAAGGAGCGCTCCATGTCCCAAACCACGACCGGTAATACCAAGGCTTTCGCCTCCCAGGCCGACCTCGACGACAAGAAGATCACGTTCGAGCAACTCAGCGCCCACTGCTGGGCCTACACCGCCGAAGGGGATCCGAACTCTGGTGTCATCATCGGCGACCAGTTCATCCTGGTCAGCGACGCGACTGCCACGCCGGCGATGGCGCGCGACCTGATTGCCCGTATCCGCACCGTCAGCGACAAACCGATCAAGTATGTGTTGTTGACCCACTACCACGCGGTGCGGGTGCTCGGCGCCAGCGCCTACGCGGCCGAAGGGGCGACCGAGATCATCGCCAGCCAGGGCACTTTGGCGCTGATCCAGGAGCGCGGCGCGCAGGACATGCAAAGCGAGATGGAGCGTTTTCCGCGCCTGTTTCGCAACGCCGAGTCGGTGCCGGGGCTGACCTGGCCGACCATGGTCATCGGCGGCGGCGATCCGGCCCGTGGCGAGGTGCCCGGCAAACTGACGCTGGATTTGGGCGGCGTCAAGGTCCAGATCTGGCACCCGGGCGCGGGGCATACCCGCGGCGACACGATCGCCTGGGTCGAGGAAGAAAAAGTCCTGTTCAGCGGCGATCTGGTCGAGTACCTGGCCGGTGTCTATACCGGGGACGCTCACCTTGCCGAGTGGCCCGCCACGCTGGAGGCGCTGCGCGCCCTGAAGGCCGAGGCCATTGTTCCTGGCCGGGGCGAGGCGATGCGGGGAGCGGACAACGTGAACAAGGCGCTGGACTACACCAAGTCCTGGGTCGAAACGCTGTTTGGCTGCGGCAAGGAGGCAGCCGCCGCCAACATGGACCTCAAGGCCGCGATGGCACATACCCGCAAGAGCATGGACCCGTTGTTCGGCCAGGTCTTCATCTACGAACATTGCCTGCCGTTCGATGTGAGCCGGGCCTACGACGAGGCCAAGGGCATCCAGAATCCGCGGATCTGGACCGCCGAGCGCGACAAGGAGATGTGGGCCGCGTTGCAGGATTGAGAGCGTCAGAAGCAGCCCAGGCTCGATGCATCAGGGGCCCGCAAGGCCCCTTCTTGCATCGTGTCAGTTGCGCGCCTGGCCAGACAACTGCCGCGCCATCGGCGGCAGCACCGAGACCTTTTGCACCAGGTCGCGGATCGTCTCGCAACAGGTCTTCATCCGGATGCTGCGCAATTGCGTGCGCACGGTCGAGATCCTCACCCCGTGGTTGCGCGCAATCTGCGCCGGACGCAAACCCTTGCAGACCTGGGCCAGCACCTGGCTTTCGGCGCCGGTCAGGCCGCGCTCACGGGCGAACAAGGCCATCGTCGATTCGTCGCACAACTGCTGTTTGGCAAATACCAGCAAGGCGTAGGTCGGTGGCACGGCCGAGCCCAGCAGGCCGAACCCGGATTTTTCAACGGCACTGCGCTGGCCGATCAGTGGCAGCACCGCGACTGATGAAGTCAAAGTGCCCTCGCCCAGGCACAGGAAGCCGCGCAGGCCGGCGCGTGCGCGATCCAGTGTGCGGCGAAAGGTCTCGTTGTCGGCCGGGCGTTGCGCCAGCACACGACCGTGCAGCAGCCGCAGGCCGGACCCTCGCCCCAGCGCGCCGGACCCGTCCGGACATTCAAGCAAGGCGGCATGGCCGAGCCCATTGGCGAATTGCACCATGGCCGATTCACTGTCGACCATGACCAGGCCATAGTCCATCTGGTTCAGCGCCATGCGCATCAGGTTCAGTTCGGACGGCTCCAACGGGAGTGTCGATGGATGGGGCGCCTGCGCGGCGCTTGCGTGTGACTGCGATTGCGGATCGGTGTGGGACATGACGGACTCCTCCTGTGGTCGCACCCAGAGCACGATGGTGGCTCAGTGTTGTGCGTGGATCACAGCTTAGGAAAATCCGGCCCCTGCGGGGTGTGCAACTGACGGCGCATGTTTGTGACATATGCACCATCGCGCGAATACAACGCGCGTTCTGCTTACCAGTGTTGCGGCAGCCTGGACACCAACACGATATACCGGTCGCAGTTGGTGATGTAGCCGCCACTGACCAGGTCCTTGAGGATGCGGCTGACCATCTCGCGGCTGCAACCGACCCGGCTGGCGATCTCCTGCTGGGTGATGCGCTCCAACAGCCTGCGCCGGCCGTCTTCCTGCAGCGTGGCCAGGTCGTTGAGCAGCCGGGTGATGCGGCCGTAGACATCGATGAAGGCCAGGTTGCGCGCATCGCGGGTTGCCATGCGCAGGCGCTGGATCACCTTGGACAGCAACTCGTAGCAGAACTCCGGGCGCTCGGCGATGAAATTCGACAACGCCTGGCGCTGCACGACCGCGCAGACAGTGGGCTCGAGCGTGATCACGCTGGCCGAGCGGGTGCCTCCGTCCAGCGCCATTTCACCGAAGTAGTCGGCCAAGCCGAATACGCCGAAGGTGATCTCCTTGTCGTTCACATCGACGCAATACACCTTGACCCGGCCCTGAAGCACGACGAACAGCGTGTCTCCGTCGTCACCCTCCTGGATCAGGATGGTGCCCTTGCGGTAACGCCGCACATCGCCGCGCAGCACCAGCGCACGCAGCGACTCCGGATGTCGGGTTTCAGCAACAAAGGCATCGCGTTCCGTCGGCATGGTGGCGTGTTCCTCGACCGGCCGCCCCCGGGCGACCATGCGGCTGACTGTAACAAGCGCGAAACGTTCTGGCGTCGGCGCATCCACCTCAAGGTGGATGCCAGCTCTCAGGGCAGGCGGGCGACTTCGCGCGCGTCGCGCTCATAAGCTGCGACCCGTGCAACGGCGCGTGTGCGTTGCGCGGCACTGGTGCTGTTATGCAACTGTGCGTACAGGGCGCAGTTTTCCTGGATCGCGTTTTGTGCGTATGTCTGGTGGGCTGGATCGGACGACCGTGACGTCCGCGTCAGGTAGGCGCGCAGCAGCGCTCCAACCTGCTGGGGCGCCGGCCGTGCCGTGCCACTGGCGCCACTGACCGTGCGCAGCATCTGCAACAGATCCTGTTGCCGGCGCAGCCGTTCGGTATAGCTGCGCTGCGGGTCCCAGCTCGAACGGGCCAGGCCAGACTGCAGCACCGCGCGCTGCTTGTCGTCCAGCGAGCCATAAAACTGCTCGGCGCGTTCGACCGACGACTTGAGCCGCCGCTCCGCCCGCTGGGCGCGATCGCCAGAGAGCCAGTCGCGGCGCCACTCGGCATTGCCTTTGGCGAACTTGTCTTCGAGATGCTTGATTTGCGCCGGCGTCATCGACATCGCCAGAGTTACTGCACCTGCCTCGGCTTGCATGCTGGCGGTGTCCAGGCGTTCGCGCACCTGGTCGAAGAATCGGCATACGTCCTGCGCCGTGGTGTCGGCCGGGGCGTCGCGCTGTATCTGCTGCAGCAAGTCGGCAATCTGGGGTAGCTCGTTCGCGCGGTGCCATTCATGCAGCCGCGCCAGGTCATCGCGCAGTTGCACGGATTGTGTCTCGCCCAGATCGGCATAACCGTCGATCCACCAGTAACCCAGCTCAGGCAGGTTGTTGTAGGCCAGCTTGACCGCGCTGCAGGCAGTCAGCAGTACCACGACGGAGGCGACCAGCAGCGGGCGGATAATCGCAGGCCAGATCAATACCTGGCGACGGAAGACGGATATGGACTCAAGTGTTGGCATCGTGGATGTGGTCATCATGGCGGCGGGCAAGGGCACCCGGATGAAGAGCAAGTTGCCCAAAGTATTGCATCCATTGGCCGGTCGTGCTTTGGTGCACCATGTATTGACCACAGCGGCCGAACTCGGGGCCCGCAATGCGGTGCTGATCACCGGCCACGGAGCCGACGCGGTGGAGGCCGCATGCGGCCCCGGCAGCGGGTGGGATGCGGGGTTGCGGCTGCAATGGGTACGCCAGGAGCCTCAGCTGGGTACCGGCCATGCGGTGCAGCAGGCGGTGCCGGTGCTGCCCGATGACGGCATCGTGGTGGTGCTCAGCGGCGACGTGCCGCTGACCCAGGCGCAGACGCTGCGTGACCTGATTGCGCTCGGTGGTGGTGACAAGCTGGCCTTGCTGACACTGGAGATGGCCGACCCCACGGGTTATGGCCGTATCGTGCGCGATGGTGGTGGCGACGCGGCCCCGGTGCGGGCCATCGTCGAGCAGAAGGACGCCAGTGCGGTGCAGTTGTCGATCCGCGAGATCTACAGCGGCATCATGGCGGTGCCGGCGCGGCTGCTCAAGACCTGGCTGGCCCGGCTGGACAACAAGAACGCGCAGCAGGAGTATTACCTTACCGATATTGTCAGGTTCGCGGTGGCCGACGGCGTATCGGTTCTGGCACATCGCATCACGGACGCCGTGCAAGTGGCTGGCGTCAACAGCCCGGTGCAATTGGCTGAACTCGAGCGCGCCTGCCAGCTGCGCCACGCGAAGCGGCTGATGGAGCAGGGCGTGCGCCTCGCCGATCCAGCGCGTTTCGATTTGCGCGGCGACCTGCACTGTGGCCAGGACGTGGCCATCGACGTCAACTGCGTGTTCGAGGGCACGGTGCGGCTCGGCGACGGCGTCTGCATCGGCGCCAACTGCGTGATCGCCAATGCGTGCATCGAGTCCGGCGCGGTGATCCATCCGTTTACCCACATCGATGGCGAGCACCCTGGTGTCACCGTGGGTGCCGGCGCGCGGGTGGGCCCGTTCGCACGGCTGCGTCCGGGCGCCCGGCTGGGCGCCGAAGTGCATATCGGCAACTTCGTCGAGGTCAAGAATTCGACGCTGGCCAAGGGTGCCAAGGCCAATCACCTCGCCTATCTGGGTGACGCGACGGTGGGTGAGCGGGTCAACTTCGGCGCCGGCAGCATCACCGCCAACTACGACGGCGCATTCAAGCACCGCACCGTGATCGAGGACGATGTGCATGTGGGCAGCAACTGCGTGCTGGTGGCGCCGGTCACCATCGGCGCCGGTGGCACGGTTGGCGGTGGTTCGACCATCACCAAGGACACGGCGCCCGGCGCGCTGAGTGTGGCGCGTGGCCGCCAGACCACGATCCCCGGCTGGACGCGCCCGCGCAAATGAATCCAACGCTCGTGGACGCCAGCCAGCGCATCGAACAGCTCGAGCGCGAACTGGCACAGGCGCGGATGGCGCTGGAAGACTTCACCTACTCGGTGTCGCACGACTTGCGTGCGTCGCTGCGCCACGTGAATGCCTACCTGCGCATCGTCCACGAAGAGCTGGGCGACGAACTCGACCCTGTCATTGCCAACCATCTCGACACTGCCGCTGGCGCTGCGACCCACATGGGCCGCCTGATGGACGGACTGATGGAGCTTTCCCGGGTGGGCCGCGCCGTGATGCAGCCCGGTGTGGTCGATCTGGGCCGGTTGCTGGACGATGTGATCAAGCATCTGCTGCCATTGGTCGATGGGCGGGAAATACGCTGGCGGATCGCACCCGATCTGCCACGCGTGCGGGGCGACCTTGCGCTGCTCAACCTGATGCTGACCTGCCTGGTTGACAACGCCCTCAAATTCAGCCGCGAGCGCGCGCCTGCCGAGGTGGTGGTCCGCTGGACGGCGCTGGAACAGGGCATGTGCGAGATCCACGTGCGGGACAACGGTGTCGGGTTCGACCCGCGCATGCAGGACCGGCTGTTTCGCGTCTTCCAGAGCCTGCACAGCGCGCGCGAGTTCGACGGCAACGGCATTGGACTGGCGTTGTCGCGGCGCGTGGTCGAGCGTCACGGGGGAAAAATCCGCGCCAAGGGCGAACCCGGTCAGGGGTGCACGGTCAGTTTCAGCCTGCCGCTGGCGTGACCGTTGCCGGGCGCAATGGCAGCTGGGCGCCGAACTTGGCCCGCTTGACACTGAAGAAGGCCTTGACGTTGCGCACGTTGGCGTCGCTGGTGAACAGGCGTTGTGTCAATGCGTGGTATTGCGCCATGTCGGCTGCATGGATGACCAGCACGAAGTCGGGGCCCGGCGACACCCGGTAACACTGCTGCACGGCATCGTCTGCGAGCACCCGCTGCTCGAACGCGTCCAGCCAATCCGTGCCTTGCCGGTCCAGCGTGATCTCGACGATGGCGCTCAAGCCGTGTCCCAGCACAGAAGCCAGCGTATCCGGCGACAACACCGCAATTTGATGCTCGATGACTCCGGCGTCACGCAGGCGCTTGACCCGCCGCAGGCAGGTCGGCGGGGAGGTGAAGACGCGCTGCGCCAACTCCAGGTTGCTCAGCGACGCGTCTTTTTGCAGTTGTTCCAGCAGACGCAGATCGATATCGTCAAGTTCGATTTGTTCCATTTTGCGATCATCCATGAAATAAATGACCTGACATGCTCCATGGTGAAACGATAGTCCGTATTTGTGCACTTTTTGGTTTATTATTATTTGTGACTACCCGTACTATCGCGCCACAACTACTTCTGGAGTTTTCCTTATGTGTGGCATCGTTGGCGCCGTCTCTACCCGCGACATCGTTCCGGTCCTGGTCCAGGGGCTGCAGCGGCTCGAATACCGGGGGTATGACTCCTGCGGCGTGGCCGTGCATGTGGACGGACTGCAGCGTGCACGCAGCACCGCGCGGGTGGCCGAACTGATCGAACAGGTCGCCAATGGCAAGTTGCAGGGCAGTACCGGCATCGCCCATACCCGCTGGGCCACCCATGGCGCGCCGGCGGTGCATAACGCGCATCCCCATTTCAGCCACGGTACCGGGGCCGACGCCTACGACCGGCCGGGTCGTATTGCACTGGTTCACAACGGCATCATCGAGAACCACGACGAACTGCGGGCCATGCTCACCGGCAAGGGTTATGTGTTCCAGAGCCAGACCGACACCGAGGTCATCGCGCACCTGGTCGACAGCCTGTATGACGGCGACCTGTTCGAAGCGGTGCAGGGCGCGGTACAGCAGTTGCACGGCGCCTACGCGATCGCGGTGTTCTGCAAGGACGAGCCGCAACGCCTGGTTGGCGCGCGGGCCGGTTCGCCGCTGATCCTGGGTGTGGGCAAGGACGGCCAGGAGCATTTCCTGGCGAGTGACGCGATGGCCTTGGCCGGCGTGACGGATCAGATCGTCTACCTGGAAGAAGGTGACGTGGTCGACGTGCAACTGGGCAAATATTGGATCGTCGACAAGAACCACAAACCAGTGGAAGCCGCCAGGCGCCCGGTCAAGACGGTGCTGGCGCACAGTGGTGCGGCCGAACTGGGGCCGTATCGCCATTACATGCAGAAGGAGATCTTCGAGCAGCCGCGTGCCATCGGCGACACGTTGGAGGGTGTAGTGGGTATCGTGCCGGAACTATTCGACGGTGCAGAGGCCAGCGCGGCGCGGGTGTTCAAGGAGATCGACTCGGTACTGATTCTGGCCTGTGGCACCAGTTACTACAGCGGCTGCACCGCCAAGTACTGGTTGGAGGGCATCGCCGGTATCCCGACGCAAGTCGAGGTGGCCAGCGAATACCGCTACCGCACCTCGGTGCCCAATCCGAGGACGCTGGTCGTCACCATCACCCAGTCGGGCGAGACGGCCGACACACTGGCCGCGCTGCGCCATGCGCAAAGCCTGGGCATGACGCAGACCCTGACCGTCTGCAACGTGGCCACCAGCGCGATGGTGCGCGAATGCAAGCTGGCCTACATCACTCGCGCCGGCATCGAGATCGGCGTGGCCTCGACCAAGGCCTTCACGGCGCAACTGGCCGGGCTGTTCCTGTTGACGCTGGCGCTGGCGCAAAGCCGCGGGCGCTTGACGCAGGAACAGGAAGACGCGCACCTCGCAGCGATGCGTCACCTGCCGGTCGCGCTGCAGGCGGTGCTGGCGCTGGAACCGCAGATCATCGCCTGGGCGCAGGACTTCGCGAAGATGGAAAACGCACTGTTCCTGGGCCGCGGCCTGCATTACCCGATCGCGCTCGAAGGTGCGCTGAAATTGAAGGAGATCAGCTACATCCACGCCGAAGCCTACCCGGCCGGCGAACTCAAGCACGGCCCGCTGGCGCTGGTCACCAGCGCCATGCCGGTGGTGACGGTGGCGCCGAACGACGCGCTGCTGGAAAAACTCAAGAGCAACATGCACGAGGTGCGCGCCCGTGGCGGCGTGCTCTATGTGCTGGCCGACGGCGACACCCGCATCGAGCGTGCGGAGGGCATCAACGTGATTCGTATGCCCGAGCACTACGGCGCCTTGTCGCCGCTGCTGCATGTGGTGCCGCTGCAGTTGTTGGCCTATCACACAGCCTGCGCAAGGGGGACGGATGTGGACAAGCCACGCAATCTCGCCAAAAGTGTGACGGTCGAATGAATGGCACGCTCGTGCGGCGCGGTGATCTGCCGGAATAGGGTCAGTCGGACCCGTAATAGGGTCTGTCGGGACTTGGGGCGTCTGGCGAGCTTGTTACAAATCGGCAGCTCTGGCGAGGGCTAGATGCAGCGACGCAGCGGCCGTGGACCAGAGCCGCCCAATCTGAGGAGAGGCTCAACATTTCGGCAATGTCCCGATCACTGTTGAATGCGGCCGGATGACGGCTCCTCAGACGTGACGATTTCGGAAATTTCTGGGGTTGCGCTCAAACGGGTTGGTCCCGGATGGGGGTGTGTTCATACGGGTGTGGACACGATGCACGATCGTTTATACACTTGTGTCAACAAATGGGAGAATGTTCATGAGCACGTCAGTCGGACAAATCAGCGCTTGGGGCAACGGTCTGGCGTTTCGACTCACGAAGCCGATGGCAAAGACTGCCGGGGTTGCCGATGGCTCGCCTGTGCGCGTGACAGTCAAGCCGGGCCGCATCGTCATTGAGACCGACACCGAGCCGACGCTGGAGCAGATGCTCGCAGCTTTCGACCCGAAGAAGCATGGCGGTGAGGTGATGGTGGATCGCCCGGTGGGCGTGGAGGTCT
>ENA-ORBV01001228-ORBV01001228.1-microbial-mat-metagenome-genome-assembly--contig:-NODE-1228-length-57542-cov-7.280727_pt1 | contig 57542 bp, 55 predicted proteins | sample MGYA00237777_ERZ505514 | MGnify/ENA primary metagenome ERZ505514 (study PRJEB26160, sample SAMN06269048) | microbial mat metagenome | isolation source: Oligotrophic lake microbial mat | place...
CTTCTTGCGCCTGGGGCAGCAGCAGGGCCAGGAATTCAGGGTCAAACGGCCGCCCGAAGAGTTCGATGTAGGGGTGCGGATCGTACTTATAGGTGATTTGGAAAAATGACGACAAGCACAGGTGCACTTCAACCATTTCCCGTCGCCGCAACAAGGCCATGCGCAGCACCACGCGGGCGTTATGTGCATTGGTGGGGTAGGAGCGCCCGATGGAAAAATTCACCCGATCGACTGCGTCAACGGCATCGCAGATCCTGTTGAAAGTGCCATCCGCCATGGCACCTTTGAGTGCGTTGACCTGCAAGGCGCTGGCGCAGCGCAATTCACCCACCGCAGTGTTATCGACCAGGCCCAACCGTATCAGCGGGGACAAAACGTTGTCGATGGATGCATTGGTGTAGGCAATACCGGCCTGCGTGCGAAAGCGCGCCTGGCGCAAATACTCCACCAAACGACTTTTGCCGGGCGTTGACCCGACCAGGGCCAAGGTGGCCAACACCATTTTTTCGGCGGCGGGGCGCTCGGAAAAGCGGTTAATCAAGTCGGATGGATTCATGTTGTTTGTCTATCGGTTCAGGCTATAGCGGATACGCAAGCGGGTGAAGCCAAGTTTAGAGCCGTACGGCACCGCGAAAACCACGGCTTCTTGCATGCGCACTGCGGTGTTGGCAGACTATGGGCGTGAGAGGCAATCGCTTGCGCCCACGCAAGACCCCGCAACCAGTTCCAGACGCTTCGGGCCGTGGCCGTTCACAGCCTCTCGGCCGTCTTGTAGCCGAACACCGACAGCGGCTCGTTGCGGTACCAGAACAGCGCCTTGTTGATATCGCCGTTCAAGTCGGTCGCGGCCTTGATGATCCGCAGGGCCTCGCGAAGGAAGCCCTGCACTCCAGGTGACCCCGGCGCGCGCGCGATCATGTTGCGGTGTACGTGCGCCTGCTCGGCCAGCATCTGCAAGTCGATGTGCAAGGCCTGGCTGAAGCGCTTGGTCGACAGCGCAGGGGCAGGCGTATCTGTCTCACGGAGGAAGTCAAGGAAGTGCTGGGTGAGATGCGCTCGACGGCAAGCACACCCGCAGAGAAGTCCTCCACGCGCGGCGGCGGCGGACGCAAGGCGGCGCTGGCCGCCATCAAAGCCGTGCTGGTAGCCAAGGGCGTGCCCGACAAGCAGCGTGAGGTGGTGATGGCTGCAGCCACCGGTCAGGCTCAGCGAGCACCAGTGAAAACTGCTGCGCGAACCCGACGAGTCGCTGAAAAAAGGCGGCGGCAATCGTGGTGACGGTGATCAACCGAAAGGCGATATTCTCCCGCGACTCAGCAGTTCAACACTTCATCCCGGAGCCACGGCCATGATCGTCCCGGCTGTTGCAGCGGTGCTGATCCTGCTTTGCGCCAGCTGCGCGCAAGCCCCGTCCTCGCCGCCCCTGTCGAGTGTCCTGGGCAAGCATCACCAAGACATTTGTCGCCGCCGCCACGCTGCGCCTCGTGGATGAAGGCCGCCTCAGTCTTGATGATCTGAGAGGACCGCGCCTGCCGCCTGCGGGCGAACCCGTACGGCCATGATTTCGGCCTTACCGAGATCGCCGGCACGGCCAAGGTGGTCGAGCAGTCGCGGGACTGATCAGCTATCACTCTGCGTGCGACACTGCCAGCATGCCAATCTCGCACAAACCGTCCCGCGTTGCGCTCGCCGCCCCGGTCAGCGAGGCGGTCGCAATGGCCATTGCCCATCGGGAGGTGGTGCTGGCGGTGGCCAATACCGGCGGCGAGTCGGGAGCGGCGCACCGCCTCAAGCGCAACCAGTGCGCGGTAGCGCAGGTGGTGGCGCAGATCGAGGCCAGTCTCGGCTACCCACTGTTCGACCGGACGCGCGACGGCGAATGGAACGGGATGGCGGAGGTACTCCAATGACCGAAGCGCATCCCGCATCCGACGACCTGTTCGACGCGTTCCTGCTACAGGTGCGCGCACTGGCCACGGACGACATCTCCGATACGCAGCGCGCCGAAGGCGTGGGCACCTCGCTGGGGCATCTGACGCGCGCCAGCTGGCAGATGCCAGACCCACGTTATTGCGCATTGCAACCGGACGCGCCGTACGGCAGCTGGCTGTTGCACCTCGATCGCGCGAGCGGCCTGTCGGTGGTGCTCGACGTGTTCGGTCCGGGCCAGATCGCGGCGATCCACAACCACCGGTGCTGGGGCGCCTTTGTCTGTGTGTCGGGCGCCGAGCGCGAGCGCAGCTACGCAATGCGCGACGGCGCGTTGGTCCAGTCCGCGACGCGACTGATGCACGCTGGCGACGTCGCCGTGGTCCTGCCGCCCGGTGACGCGTTCCACCAGGTTGAGTGTGCGTCGGCGCAGGCAAGTGTCAGCCTGCATGTGTACGGCGCGGATATCGGCCGGCTCGAACGGCTGCGTTGGGAAGACGGACGGGCGCTGGCGTTTCGGTCGGGTTATTCGAACGACCTGACGGGCCTGCCGCCCTACCGGGTCATCGCCTGACGGGACAGGCCCATGATCAGCAGCGACGACAGCGTTTTCTGGATAACAAACCACGAGAAGCGGCTTGTAGCCGACACTCCCGACTGGCTAGACTGTTCACGATGACTGTCTATTGGTTCAACTACACGAGGAAACCCATCATGCGCAATATCGGCCATTCCCCCCTCACCCTGAAAAAGCGCACGGCGCCGCCTGCGCTCGCCGTGAGCCCGCTACGGCGCATGCTGCTGGCCGGCGCCGCCGTGCTGGCCTTGTCGGCACAGGCCCAGACGACACCACCGCTGATCGCCATAGTCAACTTCGGCGACCATCCGGCACTGCGCGAAACGGTGGACGGCTTCAAACAGAAGATGACGGCACTGGGCCGTGTCGAAGGCAAGGACATCAACTACGACTACCAGCACGTGAACTTCGACCGCACGCTGATCCCGCAGATGCTGCAACGCGCGCAATCGAAGAACCCGAGCCTGGTGTTTTCGGTCACGACAGGTGTCACGCAGGCAACCGTGCGCGGCATCTCCGACAAGGCGATACCGATCGTGTTCGGCTCGGTCGTGGACCCGGTGGTCGCCAAAATCGTGCCGGCCTGGAGCGGCGGGTCGCCAACCTACGCCGGTGCGTCGATGTTGCCCGATTTCGACCTGGCGCTCGCGTTCGTCAAACAGGTCGTACCCGGCGCCAAACGTGTGGGCACGCTGTTCAATCCGGGCGAAGACAACGACACAACCAACATCGAGCTGATCACCAAATCGGCCAAGGCCGCCGGGCTTGAGCTCGTGACGGTGCCGGTGGATAACCCTGCCGACATCCCGGTGCGCATGCAAAGCCTGGTGGGCAAGGTCGATGTGGTTTACCTGATCCAATCCAATGTGATCCAGACCAGCATGCCGGTCGTCACGCAGGTGGCGCAGCGGCTCAAGCTGGCGGTCATCAATTCGGTCTACGACCCGGCGCTCAAGGACCAGCTGGCCGGTTTTTACGCCATCAGCTACCGTCGCAACGGGGAGCATGCCGCCACCATCGCCGACCGCATCCTCAAGGGCACCAAACCGACCGATATCCCGGTCTACGTGCCCAAGGGCGACGACTTCATTCCGCTGGTCAGCACCAAGGGCCTGGCTGTCGTCGGCCGCAGCGTGCCGGACGCACTCAAGAACAGCCCCTGGCTGATTCCATGAGCTTTGCGCCGGGCCGTTCCCAAGCAAGCTCGCACCGCAGCCCGCAGGGCGGAGGTATTCCATTGAGCTTTGCGCCGGGCCGCTCCCAAGCAAGCTCGCACCGCAGCCCGCAGGGCGGAGGTATTCCATTGGGCTTTGCGCCGGGCCGTTCCCAAGCAAGCTCGCACCGCATATGAGCGCTGGCACCTTGCTGCGCCTGACGGAGCTGCGGAAAACGTTCACCACCGGATTGGCCGATGCACGGCCAGCGCTCGACGGGCTGACACTGGAGATCGCGCAAGGCGATTTCATCGTCGTGATCGGATCCAACGGGGCCGGCAAGAGCACACTGCTCAATGCGGTCGCGGGGACTTTCGGCGTCGACAGCGGCACGATTGCGCTCGACGGACGCGACATCACGCGACTGGCGGAACACCACCGCGCAGGCTTGATCGCGCGCGTGTTCCAGGACCCGATGGCGGGCACGGCAGCTGCGATGACGGTCGAGGAAAACCTGGCGCTGGCCGAGCGCCGCGGCAAGACACACCGGCTGGTGCCCAATCTCGATGCCAGCCGACGCGCCCGCTACCGCGAATTGCTGGCCGCCCTGCGCCTTGGCATGGAGACACGCCTGTCCACGCCAGTGGCGCAACTCTCGGGCGGACAGCGCCAGTCCCTGTCGCTGGTGATGGCGGTGATGTCGACGCCGCGTCTGCTGCTGCTCGACGAACATACGGCCGCGCTCGACCCACGCACGGCCGAAGTGGTGATGGATGCGACGGTCGCGGCGATCGCCACACATGGATTGACGGCACTGATGGTCACCCACAACATGAAGCAGGCCATCCGCTATGGCAACCGCCTGCTGATGATGGACGCCGGGCGCGTCAAACTGGACATCGCCGGCGTGCAGAAGTCGGCGCTGACAACCGAGGAGCTGGTGCAACGTTTCCAGCTCACCGACGATCGTTTGTTACTGGCTGCGGGGGCATGATGGACTTGCTGATGTCGATCTGGAACCTGGTGCCGGTGACCTTGGCCCAGAGCCTGATGTATGCGCTGGTCGCATTGGGCGTGATGATCCCGTTCCGGCTGCTGGGTTTCCCCGACCTGTCCAGCGAAGGCGCATTTCCGCTGGGCGGATGTCTGTGTGCGGCCCTGTTGCTGGCGGGGGTGCATCCGGTGCTGGCCACGATCGCTGCCATTGCCGCGGGCACGCTGGTGGGCGCGGCGACCGCGCTGATCCACCTCAAGCTGCGCATCAATTCGCTGCTGGCCGGCATTCTGGTGTTCACGGCGCTGTACAGCGTGAACTTGCGCATCCTGGGCAAGGCCAATGTGGCGATGTTCAACGTGGACAACATCTTCTCGCTCGTGAGCCCGGCCATCGTGACAACCGTCCCGCTGCAGATCGCCTGGTTCGCGGTGCTCGCCAGCATGGTGGTGGCGGTGTTGTGGTGGCTGCTGCGCACCGAAGCCGGCGCGGCCCTTCGCGCCGTCGGCGTGAATCCGGAGCTTGCACCTTCGCTTGGCATCAGCATCTGGTTCTATACCATCGCCGGCGTCGCGTTGGCCAACGCACTGAGCGCGATGGCTGGCGCGATGGTAGTGCAGCTGCAGGGTTACGCTGACGTCGGCATGGGATTCGGCATTTTGATCAACGGCCTGGCCGGCCTGGTGATCGGCGAGGCCATCGTCGGGCGTGCCAACATCACACGGCAACTTCTGGCACCGGTCATCGGTGCGGTCGTCTATTACCAGATGACGTCGTTCGGACTGGCCATGGGTCTGCACCCGAGCGATCTCAAGTTGGCCACCGCGGCATTCGTCTTGTTGACACTGGCACTTCCCGGTCTGCGGCGTGGCGGTGGTAACGGCCGCGACGTCGTACGCGCTTGAAACAAGAAAACCCTGACCATGAGCCTATCGCCCGCACGCACATTGATCGAACAGGCCGTCGTATGGGAGAGTGCCGTCGGCTGGACGCCGGAATGCCTTGACGGCGGTCCGGCCATGTTGCCGCAGTTCCAGGCAGCCGGCTTCAATTTCCTGTCGCTGACGATGGCGGCCGACTGGGACCGCCCGGAACCGGCGCTGCGCCATTTCGCACAGCAACGCCAATGGTTTGCGCGCCGCAGCGAGCGGTTTCGCCTGGTGGGCAGCGTGGCCGACATCCATGCGGCCAAGGCGTCCGGACAACTGGCGATCGGGTTCCATTTTCAGGGCGCGGGGCCGCTGGCCTACGACCCGGCGCTGATCGAGCTGTATTACGGCCTCGGCCTGCGCTGGTTGATTCCTTGCTACAACATGCGCAACCCGCTCGGCGACGGCTGCCATGAGCCGGGCAATGCCGGCCTGTCGGCGCTGGGGCGCGTGTTTGTCGCCGAGATGAACCGCGTCGGCATGTTGATCGACGCCAGCCATGCGGGCGAGCGCAGCGCACTGGACATGATCGAACACTCGGCCGATCCGGTGATCTTCTCGCACTCGAGCGTGCGCAGCATCAAGAACCACGAACGCAATGTCAGCGACGCGTTGATCGACGCCTGCGCCGCGCGTGGTGGCGTTATCGGCATCAATGGCATCGGCGCCTTTCTGTCGCCGGACAACAGCGCCGACGTGCCGACGCTGGTGCGCCACATCGACCATGTGGCGCAGCGGGTCGGTCCGGCCCATGTGGGCCTGGGCCTGGACGTCGTGTTCTACCAGGACTTCATGCGCAAGTTGTACGATTCCAGCCCCATGATGGCGAGCAGGGGTTATCCGCAGCCCCCGTGGGCCGATATCAAGCCGCAGGCGCTCGAGCCCCTGGTCGATGCGCTGCTCGCGCTGGGTTATCCTGCCGATGCGGTGATCGGCGTATTGGGCGCGAACTTCCTGCGGGTCGCCGGGACTGTCTGGAAATAGTTGTTTGTGCTGCCGCAGCGGCGGCGCGAGGATCGGCCTGCGGCGCTGCCGCGCCGCTGCATTGGGCACCGCACACACTGATCATTGGTCAAATATTGTGCAAGCGCTATTCAACGTGCCATTACAAAGACAGTACGCATTCAGTGAACAGGTGTGGGCCATGCGGTTTGCTGGAACAGCACGGCTCGGAAATTGTTGCGTAGTGGGCTCGTGAAAAAGTAGGCACACAGCGGCTCTCGAATCATCGAGACGCGATACTCGAAAACCTACGTGCTGGGCCTTCCAGCCACAACACAGAAGTCGGTCCCTTGCTCAATCTCGCACCTTATAAAAACCTGTTCGCCGACCGCGAACTCAGGCGCATCGTCTTGACCTCTATCCTGCCACGCCTGCCGGCCGGTATCAACGGTCTGTCGCTGACGCTGATGGTGCAATCGCTCTATGACTCGTTTGCCATCGGTGGCACGGTCAGCGCAGCCTACCTGATTGCCTTGGGCGTGGCGTCGCCACTGCTGGGGCGTTTTGTCGACCAACGTGGGCCACGTGCAGTCATGGTTCCGTTGGGTATCGCCCACGCCGTTGCCGTGGTGCTGCTAGTGATTGCGGCACTGCAGCGGGTGTCGCCGTCGCTCTTGATGGTGTTTGCGCTCATGGCCGGAATGACGTTTCCCCCCGTGTCGATGACCGTGCGCGCCATGTGGCGCAAATCCAGGCTGCCGGACCATACCAAGCAGCTGGGTTTTGCGCTGGAGGGCGTGATCATGGAAACCATTTTTGTGTGCGGCCCCTTGATTGTCAGTTTCTTTCTGCTATTCAATACGCCTGCCAGCGCCTTGCTGTTTTCCGCTGGCGCCTCGCTGGTGGGTATTGTGCTTTTTGCGCGCTCGGGCGCGCTGGAGCGCTGGGGCAAGGTCGAGCCCGGCGAGCGGCACTGGCTGGGGCCACTCAAACTGGTAGGTGTGCGCCGCAGTTTGCTTGTGTCGATGCTTCTGGGAGCCAGTTTTGGTCTACAGGAAATTGGCATGATGGCGGTCGCCAAGGCGGCAGGCAACCAGGCTGCTGTGGGGTGGCTGTTCGCGGCTTACTCCGTGCCGTCTGCCATTGCTGGCCTGATCTACGGCACGCGTCAGTTTGCCTGGCCACTCAATCGCCAGATGGCGCTGGGCCATGTCTGGATCGCGGTGTTGAGTCTGGTGTTAGCCCAAGTGTCTTCTTTGTGGGTGTTTGCATTGGGCTGCGCGGTGTGCGGCATGGCGGTCGGGCCGGCGATTACAGCCAGCCAGATGCAGCTTGGCAAGCTCACACCAGCCGAATATTCGACTGAAGCGTTCACCTGGAGCATGACGCTCTTCATGGTGGCGCTCGGAGCAGCATTTGCGTGTGGTGGCTGGCTTGTCGAGACGTATGGGGTGGGCGCCCCGATGTTCTGCGCCGCGTGCACGGCCAGCTTGGGGGCGCTGATGTGCTTGAGAGTGCCCGAAATCTTTGCCCAGCAGGCGGCTGCTACATAGGCGGCGCTGTCGCGATAAGTGCGGACGGTTGAGCTGTGCGTGTGCTGACCAATGCACACGCCGGCTCCCTACCGCGGGCGCAGATCAGCACCCGTGTTGCCTCGCAGGCCTGGTATCGCGCCCACCAGGCGAAATGCACTCTGCATTTGCTCCAGCATTGCTACACGTCACGTTTACCGGCCGCTTGACCCCCAGACGTTTGTGCAACTGCCCGGCGATCGCCCAGCCAATGGCCATGCCTATTCCGCTGGCGGCAAAGATGCCGGCAAGTGGGGCCACCAGCAACAAAAGGTAGGCCGCACCAGGGGTAACCACACTGGATACATCGCGAAAACTGGAATAAACGGCCGCCATTTCGGTGCGCTCGGATGGCTTTACGGCCATCATGAAGGGCAGCCCGCCGATCAGATCCAGCAGCACCAGGCCAATCGCCGCCGCCATCAGGCAGGACACGACCAGCCAGGGCCAGGGTGACAGCAGCGTCGCGGCAATGAAGAAGATGGCGGAATAGGCAAAGGCCACGCGCAACGACAACCGCACAGAATACCGGCGCACCTGACGCAGCATCAGCGGCGAGGTGAACAGCAAAGCGTTGGAGACGGACAGAGCCACGCCACCGACATTGCCGCCCAGACCCGCTTCAATGCAGAAGATCGGCAGATAGACGACATAGACCCACCATGCACAGGACCGGATCACCGCAAACAGCCAACCCGCAATCAAACGGGGCTGCGCAAAGAACCGCCCCAGATAGGCCAGCGGGTTAAGCGCCGGTCCCTTGGCGCGGGTGATCTGCCTGCCATTGCCCAGCCGCAGGATCCAGAACGCGATCAGCAGCGCCAGCGCAAGGCCTGAGGCCACCACAAACGGCAAAGGTTCCCAGATGTGGCGCAGCCAGACCCCCATCACCGGGCCAATGGCCCAGGGGGCACCGGCATAGACCATGATCATCGTCTGGCTGCGGCCAAGATCGGCGCGTTGCACATAATCCAGCACATAGGCGTTGAAGCAGACGAAGGTCGTCGCCGTGGCCATCGCAATCGACATCAGTGCCAATGGCGTCGCGATTTTGCCACCTGTGACCGCTAGCGCCATAGCCACCAGATACAGCAACGCCCCCACCGAATACATCCAGCGCCGTGGCACGTGGCGCGTGGCCCAGGGCACCATCAGGCCCCAGATCAGCGACACGACGCCTGCAATGAAATAGACGCGCGACACCGCTCCCGCGTTGCCCAGCGCATCGTAAGCGGCAAGCGGCATGACAGAGATGACCATCCCCCGTACCGCTGCTTCCAGCCCTGCAAGAAGGGCGAAATTCTCAAGCCGGGGGGAGGCGGAATGTCTTAGAAAAACGGGGAGATATCTGGTGCCCATGCGTGTTCTATTGCGCCCAATTGGCATCTGATTTGGCTAAATTGTCCCACGCCTCGAAAAATCAAAGTTGCTCGCGCCAAGGGAGGTCCGGCGACTTCAGCCGAATCGCTTCGGGCACATGTGTAGCGGCCTGTCCAATCGGCTCGATGTTGCGGACCGTCGCGTCAAAGTCACTTTGCGAAGTAGCGCTTTCTCGCGCCACCGATCCGAACAAGGCAAGCATGGACACACCGAACTTCTGTGTCAGCGAAGCCTTGTGGGTGCGCAGCAAGTCAAGGACGCAGTCGCGATTCATGGAGCTAGTTTATCGGCTTGCTTTATCCACAGGCGCTCAAGCCTTCACTCCAAGCGCTGCTCGCGCTAGGTTATCCTGCCGACGCGGCGCCGCTGCAGCGGGCACGGCACACACTGAGGCAAAAAAACATGGCATGGGATGCAATCGTCGTTGGGGCTGGGCACAACGGGCTGGCCGCTGCGGTCCACCTGTCGAGCAAGGGCTGGAAGGTGCTGGTGCTCGAACGCAACGACACGCCCGGCGGTGCGGTGCGTACGGCCGAAATCACTTTGCCGGGTTTCCGGCACGACCTGTGTGCGATGAACCTGAGCATGTTTGCCGGCTCGCCGTTTTATGCCGCGCACAAACAACGCCTGGATGCGGCGGGGCTGGCACTGGTTCCGGCGGCACGCAGTTTTGCCTCGGTGTTCGACGATGGCAGCTGGCTGGGCGTGGACCAGGATCTGGACCGCACCTGCGAGCGCATCGCCGCGCGCAATCCGCGCGATGCGCAAACCTGGCGCGCCATGGCCACGGCGTTCGGCGCCGACGCGCCCCATCTGTTCGCGCTGCTCGGCACGCCGATGCCATCCTGGGCACTGGCGCGGGTGCTGTGGTCGATGTGGCGTGCCAAGGGGCTGGCTTGGTGCATGCAGACCGCGCGTTTGTTGCTGTCGAGTCCGCGCAGCTGGCTCGGTGCACGGTTCCAGGACGAGGGTTTGCGGGCCATGATGGGCGCCTGGGGCCTGCACCTGGACTTCGGTCCCGACGTCGCCGGTGGTGCCTTGTTCCCCTACCTGGAGTCGATGGCCAACCAGAATTTCGGCATGGCCTTGGGCCAGGGCGGGGCTGACACCATCATCCGCGCCATGGTGCGCGCGATCAAAAACGCCGGCGGCGAAGTGCGCACCGCCTGCGAGGTGTTGGCGATCGAGCACAAGGACGGCCGCGTCGGCGCCGTGGTGCTGGCCGACGGCAGCCGCATTGCGGCTGGCCGGGCGGTCATCGCCAATCTGCATCCCCGCGTGTTGTACGGGCGCATGCTGGCGGGCTCCGCAGTGGCTGCGCTGGACATGGCGGCGAAGCCCGGCGCCGCAGCGACGGCGGCCACCACGGCGCGGGATCTGCGTCCCGGGCCCGGCACCATGATGATCCATCTGGCACTGCGCGAGTTGCCGCGCTGGCGCGCTGGCGACGAGCTGCGCCAGTTTGCCTATGTGCACATCGCGCCGTCGCTCGACCAGATGGCCGCCACCTATGGCCAGGCCATGGCAGGGCTGTTGCCGGTCGAGCCGGTGCTGGTGGTGGGTCAGCCGACGGTCTACGACGCCAGCCGGGCGCCGCCGGGCCAACACGTCTTGTGGGTGCAGGTACGGGTCTTGCCGGCCGAGGTGCGCGGCGATGCGGCGGGTGTGCTGGAGAGCGCGCATTGGGACACGCTCAAGGAAGCCTACGCCGATCGGGCCATGGCCCTGCTGGAACGCCATGCGCCCGGCATCGGTACGCAGGTGCTGGGGCGCCATGTGGCCTCGCCGGTCGACCTGGAGCGCGACAACCCGAATCTGGTCGGTGGCGACAGTCTTTCGGGCAGCCACCATCTGGACCAGTTCTTCTGTTTCCGGCCCGCATTCGGCCTGTCGCGCTGGCGCACCGGCATCGACGGTCTCTATATGGTGGGGGCGTCGACCTGGCCGGGTGCCGGCACTGGCGCCGGCTCGGGATTCATGCTCGCCAAGGACCTGGCAGGCGCCTGACGCGCGGCGCTTCCCACGCCGCAGGGACGGCGTATTGCACGCGCTACTGCCGCTTGGTGGGCTGCTCGGTTGGCAAAAAAACCGCAGGCCCGCCGGAAACTAAATACAGTATGCTGTATTTACCCCAAACGACGCTGGATGCTCACCAGGCGTGTTCATGAACAAGCCCCACACCGATACGCCGCTGGCGCGCCCCGCCAATCTGAGCGATCGCATCTATTCCGAGTTGCGGCTGCGTTTGCAGCGTCAGCCCCTGGGCCCGGACGACCGGCTGCTGGACCTGGAAGTAGCTGCGGCCTACGGCACCTCGCGCATGCCCGCGCGCGACGCCTTGTTGCGACTGGTCAACGAGGGTTATCTGGTCGGCACTAGCCGCGGTTTCGCGGCGCCGGCATTGAGTCTGGACGACATCCGCGAAATATTCGAAGTGCGCCGCCTGTTGGAGCCGCAGGCCATTGCCAGTGTGGCCACCACGATGGACCAGGCGACGCTCGACCAGCTGACCCAGGCCCTGCAGCGTGCGCAGGCCGCCGCCAAACAGGACGACGGCGAGGAGATGGTGCTGGCGAACATGTCGTTTCGCGCTGCCTGGCTCAGCCACGTGACCAACCGGCGACTGGCCGCCACCATTGGGCGCTTCGTCGACCACGTGCAGACGGTGCGGCTCAACACGCTGAGCAATGCCCAGACCCGGCAGATCGTGCTCGACGGCCTGGTGCAACTGCACCAGGCGCTGGTACTGCGCGACCAACCGCTGGTGCACGAACGCATGACGGCGTTCATGCGCGAGGCCGAGCGCGCCTTCTTTTCCACCCACCAGGCCGGGCTGCAAGACGCGCCCGACACATCTGCCGCCGCATAAGGAGCTAGAGCACCATGCCCCAACCCCATCCGCTCAAGGGCCCCAACCGCTTCAAACTGGGTATTTTTTCGAGCAATGCCGACGGTGGCCTGGCCATCACCGATGTGCCCGAACGCTGGCGCGCGCGCTGGGACGACAACCTGACGGCAGTAGGCATCGCCGACCGTGCCGGCCTGGAATTTTTCCTGCCGATCGCGCGCTGGCGCGGCTTCGGCGGCAAGAACCATGTGCGCGAATGGTCGTTCGAAACCTTCACCTGGGCCGCTGGCCTGGCGGCGGTCACCAAACGCATCGGGCTGTTCATGACCGTGCACGTGCCGATCGTGCACCCGGTGTATGCCGCCAAGGCACTGGCCACGGTCGACCACATCAGCGGCGGGCGTGCCGGCCTGAACATCGTGTGCGGCTGGAACCCGCAGGAATTCGCGATGTTCGGCACCAAGCTCGGCGACGACGCCTACGGCCAGGCGGCCGAATGGGTCGAGATCATCGAGCGCTGTTACGGCTCCAGCCAGCCGTTCGATTTTGCCGGCAAGTATTACGACCTCAAAGGTGTCGTCAGCCGCCCGGCCAGCATCCAGGTACCACGTCCGCTCACGATGAACGCCGCCTTCGGTGGGCCGGGCCGTGACTTCGCGGCGAAGCACTGCGACTTCCTGTTCTCGACCTTCTCGAACATCGAGGACGGACGCGGCCATGTCGCCGACATCCGCGCGCGCTCGCGCCTGCAGGGGCGCGACGTGGGCATCTACACGGTTTGCCACGTGGTGGCGCGCGAGACCCAGCGCGAAGCGGACGACTATTACGAACGATATGCCGTCACGCTGGCCGACCACGGCGCGGTGGACAACCACATGGCGCAGAAGAAGGAGTTCGCCGCCTCCCACGACAAGAACGCGTTCGACCTGTACCGCAAGCGTTTCGCCGGCGGCGCGGGAACCTATCCGCTGGTGGGTACACCCGAGAAGATCGTCGACGACATGCTCAGGATCTCCAACGAAGGTTATGCCGGCTCGGCGCTGACTTTCGTCAACTACAACTACGAACTGCCCTTTTTCTGCGACCGCGTGTTGCCGCTGATGAAGCAGGCCGGGCTGCGGGTGGTATGAGCCGCCCTGTATCAACGCCGCCACTGCATTCCGGCAGCGCCCGTTTCAAGCTGGGGATGCGGGCGCTGACCGGTGCCGTCACGGTGATCGGCGCCTACGGACGTGATGGCACACCGCTGGCGATGACGGCAACCGCCGTCACCTCGCTCAGCGCCGACCCGCCGGCGCTGCTGGTGTGTGTCAACCGCAGCGCCTCGATGGCGCAGGCGCTCGGCGTCTCGGCACGGTTCTCGGTCAATATCCTGGGTGAAGACCAACTCGAGGTGGCCAAGGCATTCGGCGGGCAACTCGACGTGCGCGGCACTGGGCGCTTCATTCACGGCAACTGGCGCCGTATCGACGACACCGAGGTACCGGTGCTCAGCGGCTCGCGGGTCTCGTTCGAATGTGCGGTATCTCACGTGCATGACTGGGCCACCCACCACATCGTCATCGGCACCGTGCTGGAGGTGCATTTCGCCAGATCGTCAAGCCGTTCGCTGGTCTATGCCGACGGCGCTTACCACGCGGTCGGCTGAGCGACGGACCGTTAGCGGGCGTTTCGAAAAACATGACAAAACCCGTTCGGGCTGAGCCTGTCGAAGCCCCCCCTTCGACCAGCTCAGGGCAGGCTCTTCGACCAGCTCAGGGCAGGCTCTTCGACGAGTTCAGGGCGAACGGAATCCTTTGTGCTGTCATGTGATACGAAAACATCAACAGACCTCTTCCTTTGCCACCGAAAAACACAACAGCACATGATCGCCATCGCCTTCGCCCAATACGGGCCACCCGAGGTTCTTCAGCCCATCAGCTTTGATCCACCACAGGCCGCCACAGGCGAGGTCCGCGTGCGCATGTTGGCGGCCGGCGTCGCGCCGGTGGACGCGAAGATGCGTGCCGGCCTGCTGCAGGCGCATTTCAAGCCGCCTCTGCCAAAAATTCCAGGCCGCGACGGTGTGGGTATGGTCGAGCAGATCGGCGCCGGCGTGACAGATTTGCAGGTTGGAGACGCTGTGTGCCTGATGGTCGATGCACTGGGCCCGGGCACCTATGCGCAGATGGTCACGTGCAGCGCGCAGCGCGTCGTTGCGCGCCCGGCGGGCCTGACGACGCAGCAGGCCGCAGCATTGCTGCAACCTGCCAACAGCGCCTGGATCGCGGTGATGGAAACGGCGCAGGTAACGAGCGGCATGCGCGTGCTGGTGCACGGCGGCGCCGGCGCCGTCGGCAGCCAGATGGTCCAGTTGTGCCGGCATCTGGGCGCCGAGGTGACGGCCACCTGCCGCGAGACCAACCGCGAGTATGTGCAAGGGCTGGGCGCCAGCCGCGCGATCGCCTACGACGGCGCGGAAGATTTCGGCAAGCTGCGCGACCAGGACGTGGTGTTCGACCTGATCGGCGGCGCAACCCATGCGCGCTCCTATCCGGTGCTGCGCCCGGGTGGGCACCTGGTCTACCTGACTGCGGCACCGATCACCGATCTGTCGGCGCAATACGGTGTGCGCACCAGCCGCGCCCTGATCACCGATGCGCGCCACGTGTTGCTGGCGGTGGCGGACCTCGCCAGCCAGGGTGTGTTGCGGCCGCGGGTGGCCGCCAGCTTTGCGCTGACCGACGCCGCCCGCGCCCATGCCGCGCTCGAGGCTGGGCAGGTCACGCGCGGACGGGTCGTGCTTGACATCGCAGCATCCTGACGCAACCGGTCGCACCTGACCCTTTCCCTGTTCAATCCCACTTTTTCTGGACCTACCCGATATGGCAACAAGCACCCCACAGACCGGCACACCAACCCCGGACGTCGAACGCGTTTTTGTCGCCACCCGCTCCGGCCGCATCCACATGGCCAGCGCTGGCACGGGTTTTCCGGTGCTGCTGTTGCACCAGACACCCCGCTCGTGGGACGAATACCGTGCGGTTTTGCCACTGCTCGGGCGCAACTACCGGGCGATCGCCATGGACACGCTGGGTTTCGGCGATTCGCAGGCACTGCCCGAGGGCGACAACACGATCGAGCGCTGGGCACAAGGCGCGCTGGACCTGATGGACGCGTTGGGCATCACCCGCTTTGCCGTGGTCGGTCACCACACCGGGGCCGTTGTCGCGATGGAAGTTGCGGCGGCAGCCCCGCAACGTGTGGTCGCGCTGGGTCTGTCATCGTGCCCGTTCATCACGGCACAGCGCCGGCTCGACCATCAGGGCAAACGCGTCATCGATGACGTCGAGCAGCGCGCCGACGGCAGCCACCTGACCGAGTTGTGGCAGCGCCGCCAGCCCTTTTACCCGGCAGGCGACATCGCTTTGTTGGAGCGTTTCATGTGTGACGCACTCAAGGCCGGCTCGCTGGCGGCCGGCGGACACCGCGTCGTCAACGGCTACGAGATGGAGCGGCGCATCAGTCTGGTCCGCTGTCCGACACTGGTGATCGCGGCCACCGACGACCCGCATGCCTACGGTTCGGCGCCCAAAGTGGCGCAGGCGATCGCCGGCAGCACACTGGTCGAGATCCAGGGCGCCGGCGTGCCGCTGCCCGACCAGTTGCCGCAGCAGTTCGCCGACACGGTGTCCGGTTTCCTGCAGCGCCAGGCGCTGGCGTGAACCGGCCCAGACTCCTGGGCGCTACAACACCCGCGGCAACCAGAGCGCAAGGTCGGGGAATACGATGATCAGCGCGATCAGCAACAACACGCACACCATGTAGGGCGCGGCTGCGAACGACACCGTCTTGAGCGTCGTGCCCTTGGGTGCAATGCCCAGCATCACGAACAGCAGCATGCCGAACGGCGGCGTCGTGAAGCCGACCTCCAGTGCCAGCAACAGGATCAGCCCGAACCAGACCATGTCGAGCTGCAGGCTCATGGCCAGCGGCACGAAGATCGGCAGGGTGATCAGCATCATCGACACCTGGTCCATGAACATGCCCAGGATCAGCACGATGCCGATCATGACCAGCAGCATCGTATAGGTGGTCAGGTCGAAAGACAGCGCCCAGTTGATGAACCCGGCGCTGGCGCCGGTGAAGGCCAGCACCTGCGCAAAGGTGCTCGATGCGGAGATGATCAGAAAGGTCATGCCGGTGACCTTCATGGCGTCCTCCAGGCTCTTCCACAAGGTATCGACGCGGAACTTGCGATACACCAACAGCAGACCGACAACACCTGCGCAGCCCAGCGCGGCCGACTCGGTCGGTGTGGCGATGCCCAGAATGATCGTGCCCACGACCAGGAAGATGATGACGCCCATCGGCACCACGTTCTTGAGCAAGGCCAGAAGCTTTTCGGCCAGCGAATAATGCGGCGTGTCGTCGAACTGCGGCGCACAGCCCGGGTTCAAACGCACCTGCAGCGCGATCAGGCCGATATACATCAGTGTCAGCACCAGGCCGGGAATCGCGCCGGCGATCAGCAGCGCGCCGACATCGATGCGCGCCAGCGACCCCAGCAGGACAGCCAGCGCCGACGGCGGAATGATCACGGCCAGGCCACCGGCGCCCAGCACCGGGCCGAACACCATATAGGGCTTGTAGCCGCGGCGCAGCATCTCCGGGACCATGCTGGTGCCCATCATGGCGGTGTTGGCCATGCTCGAACCTGACAAGGCGGCGAATACCGCGCCGGCCAGCACGACCAGATAGGACAGGCGCGCGCGCAGATTGCCGATACACATGTCCAGCGACTTGAACACGCCGTCGCCCAGGCCGGAGCGAAAGAACAGGCTGCCCATGATCAGGAACAGCGGCATCGGCGTGAGCCCGTACACCGCCACCGCGCTGGGGAAGTTCGACACCATCTGCTCGACGCCGGTTGCGCCGCCGAAGTACAGATAGATGCAAACGATATTGGTCAGGAAAAACGCAAACGCCACCGGCAGGCCGATACCCATGCTCAGCAGCACCATGCCCACCATCAGGGCCAGGGGAAGTTGCCAGGTCATGGGTCAACCTTCGTGCTGCGCACTGCGGAATTCGCCTTGGGAACGGCCCGGCGGCTTATGAAAACCTCCGCGCAACGCGCTGCGGTGCTATGAGCCTTGGGAACGGCCCGGCGGCTCATGGCTAAAACCCCTCGCGCTGCAGTGCGTCGATGTGGTACATCGAATCATGGCCCATCAGGTAACGCAGCCACTCCAGCGTGGCAAGCGAGAAACCCAGGGCCATCGGCAGATAGACCAGCCACTTGGGCATGTCGAAGGTGCGTGTCTCGTAGCTGCCCTCGCGCCAGGCCAGTACACCGCCGCTGCTGGCCACCCAGGCCAGGTAGGCGCAGATGGCGATGCAGATCAGGTAGACCAGGCGCTCGACGTTGCGCCGGAGCGCTGGCGTCATCGGTCCGCGCAGGAACTCGACGAACACATGGCCCTTGGTGCGCACCAGGTACGGCATCGGCAGAAAGGCCGCGTACAGCAGGATGTATTCGGCGGTCGACGAGGCCCAGGCCAGTGGTCGCAGGCCGGCGGTGCGCACGACCACGTCGGCCACCACCACCACGACCAGCAAGCCCAGGATCACCATCGTCAGGTGCGCCAGCCACAAGGCCAGGCGCCCGTTCCAGTCAAACAGCAGTTGCATGGGATTTCCGTCAATAGCCAGGACAAGCCGGTGCGCCGTCGCTTGTTGCCGGCGCCCACGGTGCGTGGGTGGGTCAGTCGGCGAATTTCTGCTTGAGCGCCTGCACGTTGGTCGGGTCGCGTTTGGTCAAGCGCTCCCAGCTGGTGCGGGCTTCGGCGGCCTGGTATTTCTTGAGGCCCTCACCCGACAACTCGACCACCTTCATGCCCTTGGCGATCATTGCGTCGCCCTCTTGCTGGGTTGACACGGCGTTGGCAGCAAACGATGCCTTCTCATGTTCGATCGCGGTGTCGTTCAGGATCTTCTGCGCCGCCGGTGTCAGGCTGTCCCATTTCTTCTTGTTCATCGTGATCAACACGTCGGTGTACAGGAACGACGGATCGATGCGATAACGCGTGAACTTGTCCCAGCCGAAGGCCGAATAACCCAGCACCGAATAACCCATGGCATTGACAAGACCACGCTCGAGGGAGGTGTAAGCCTCGCCCGGCCCCTGCACGATCGCCGTGGCACCCAGCAGTTCGAAGAACTCGCGGTACAGCGGAGCCGAACGGATCTTGAGTTTGCTCCAGTCCACGCCGCCGTCAGCGGTGCGCGGCGGCTCGTTGACGGTGAAGATGTGAAAGCCGGTACCGCCATCGACGTGCGCCAGGACATGGGCATTGGCCTTTTGCGCGAAGATCTTGTTCACCATGTCCCAGCCGCCGTTGGCGCGCAGGTCCCAGGGCTTCTTGGAGGTCGCCGAGAACACCTCGCCTTCGGGCACGATGTTCAGGTACAGGCCGGGGGCCGCGTTGACCATGTCGATCAGGCCGTTTTTCTGCGCCTCGCCCAATTGCAGCGGGGGCATCACCTCGGGGCCGCCTCGCACCTGGATCTGGACCACACCTTTGCCGCGTGTATTGACCAAGTTGACAAACTTCATGAAGCTCTGCGCGTAACTGTTCTGCGCCGGCGTGAAGTGCACGGCGTTGATCACGACTTCCTGCGCCAGCGCAGGCAAGGTCGCACACACCAGCGCCGCCGCGACGACGCTTCGGGTCAGGAACGATTTCATATGAACAACTCCTCTAGTGAAAAAGAACCGGCCGAGCGACCGGACGGGGTGGGGAAAATGTGGAAAAGGGTCATGTCGCAAGGCGCGCCGCGGCATGCGCGGCAAAACTGCGTTCGGCGGCGTCGATGAAACGCTGCATCGTGTCCTGGGCGACCACCGAGTCGTGCCGCACCATCGCGTCATGCAACTCGGTCAACACGTCAAGCACCACACGTTGTGTGGCCGGGTCGTGCAACGTGCCGAAACGCACCGTCTGCACGTGGTCGACAAACCGCGAAATCGTCGCCGACAGGCGGCTGTTGCGCACCGCGCCCAGCCAGGCTTCGCGGAAATCGACGTTGGCATGGAACAAGCCGGAGAAGTCACCTTTGGCCACGGCCGTGCGGGCCTCGGCCAGGGCCGCACCCAGTCGCTGCGCGTCCTGCGGGGTCAGGTCGCGCGCGGCCAACGCTGCGGCGCGCGGCTCAAGCAAGCGGCGCACCTCGAAAATCTCGGTGATATCCTGCTGACTCAGCGTCGGCACGCGGTAACCACGGGCCGTGCTCACCAGATGGCCTTCGGCGACCAACTGCAACAGCGCCTCGCGCACCGGCATGCGCGAGACCTCAAGTTGACTGGCGATTTCGGTATCCACGAGGCGGTCGTCGGGGGAAATCAGGCCGCGCCGCACGCGCTCGCGCAATGCCTCATACGCCTGTGTGCTCAGGTTCGAACGGCGCGACGGCGCGGCATCGGCGTCAGCCGCGGCGGAGGTGGGAACTTTGAGAGCGGCGCCCATCTGTATACAGTTAATGGCAAATCGCGGCGCCCACGCCGGACCACAAGGACCGAGGTGGCGGGTTGCAAGGCCGCATGAACGGCCCCAAACGCCCTGAAATGGCTGCAATCTGCACAATTGACCTCAAATATTGCGGTTCGGGACCGCGATTTATTGCCGTGTAAATGAGTATATACAGTATATTGTTGATAGCGAGAATCTTTCTTGTCTGTCGCTTTCCATGCAGCCACAACCCACCATGTACCACCGCCCCCTGATGCCTTTGCTGGGGCCCGGCAAGCCGATCCGCCTGGTATGGCTGGCGCTGGGCAACGTCGCTTTGGCCGAGATCGCCAGCCACGCGGGTCCGGACGCCATCGTGCTGGACCTGCAGCACGGCCTGTGGGAGCGCGGTACGCTGGAAGCTGCCGTCGGCGTCGCCAATGCCCGTACGCCTGTCATCGCGCGTGTCGCCGACCACTCCGCCACGGCCATCGCCACCGCACTGGATTGCGGCGCAGCCGCAGTGCTGGCGCCCATGATCGAATCCGCAGAAGACGCGCGCCAGGTCGTCGCCGCCGGGCGTTATCCGCCGCTGGGTCAGCGCTCGGCCGGCGGCGTGCGCCCGCTGATGCACGGCCTGGACGCGATGCGCGAGGCAGATCGACATATCGCGCTCGGTGCGCTGATCGAAACCCGCCGCGGTGTCGACAACGCCGCCGCCATATGTGCCGTGCCCGGCATGCACTTTGTATTCATTGGCACCGGCGATCTGGCGTTGTCGCTCGGTGACGCCGACACCGCGGCATTGGCGAGCCACTGCGCGCACGTGCGTGAAGCGGCCCATGCCAACGGCCTGGCGTGTGGCCTGTTCACCGGCAACGCGCAGGCAGCGCGCCAGGCGTTGGACGACGGGTACGACATGGTCGTCGTGGCCAACGACATCGAACTGGCGACCCGCGGTTTCGCACAAGCCATGGCGACCAGCCGCGGCGAGACAGACGCCTGAACGGCACGCAGCCAGGCGAATGCCATCGGCAGCCTCCCAACCCCAACCCCGACTCCGGCCCGACACCATGCACGCCAATCCTGCCGTAGACGCCCTGATCCAGGCCCTGGGCGATGACGTTGTTGCCACCGGCGCGGCGCTGGACGGCCGCCGCCACACCGACTGGAGCGGCGCACCCGGCGCCACGCCGCGCGCGCTCGTGCGCCCGCGCAGCACCGAACAACTGGCGCAGGCCCTGCGCATCTGCCACCAGCATGGCCAGAGCGTTGTGCCACAAGGTGGACTGACCGGCCTGGCCGGCGGCGCCTGCTGCGGCGCCGACGACGTGGCCGTCAGCCTGGAGCGCATGCAGGCGATCGAGGACATCGATCCGGTCTCGGGCACCATCACCGTGCAGGCCGGCGCGATCCTGCAGACGGTGCAGGACGCCGCAGATGCAGCCGGGCTGCTGTTCGCGCTGGATCTGGGCGCACGCGGCAGCTGCACCATCGGCGGCACCCTGGCCACCAATGCCGGAGGCAACCGGGTGATCCGCTACGGCACCATGCGCGACCAGCTGCTGGGCATCGAAGCGGTGCTGGCCGACGGCAGCGTCATCAAAGGCCTGCACAAGATGGTCAAGAACAACACCGGCTACGACCTCAAGCACCTGTTGGCCGGCAGCGAAGGCACGCTGGGCATCATCACCCGCGCGGTGCTCCGCCTGCGGCCCAAGCCGGTGGCTGTGGCCACCGCCTGGTGCGGACTGCCCAGTTTCGAGGCGGTCACGACACTGCTGCAACGCGCCCAGGCGCGGCTCAGCGGCGGGGTATCGGCGTTCGAGGTGATGTGGCCGAGTTTTGTCGACTTCATGATGACCCGGGTCACAGGGCTGCGGGCACCGCTGAACACGGCGCACGCGTTCCACGTGCTGATGGAAAACGCCGGTACCGACGGCGAACACCACCTGGCGGCGTTCGACAGCTTCCTCGAGGACATGCTCGATGAGGGCATCATCGAGAACGCCACCATTGCGCGTTCGCAGGCCGACGCACACAATTTGTGGGCATTGCGCGACGCCACGTCCAACCTGCCAACGCTGCTGCCCGGCCTGACCGGTTTCGACATCAGCTTCGCGATCCGCGACATCGGGCGTGCAGCGACCGAATGCGACAGCTTGTTGCGCGCCGGCTGGCCGGGCTGCACCGCGCTGGTCTATGGCCACCTGGGCGACGGCAATCTGCACCTGATCGTGCACGTGCCCGATGTGGCGCAGCAACCGGCGCAGGCCGTCGAGGCCACCATCTACGATCTGGTACGCCGCTACGGCGGCGCGGTATCGGCCGAACACGGCATCGGCACCGTCAAGCGCAAGGTGCTGGGCCACAGCCGCAGCCCGGACGAGCTGGCTGCCATGCGCGCCATCAAGGCGGCACTGGACCCCAGGAACATTCTCAATCCGGGCAAGGTACTGTAAGACGCTCCGAGCGCGCACGTTCGTGCGCCACCTCGATGAAGATCTGCTCCAGCGCTGCGGCAGCGGGTGTCGGCTGGGCTTCGCGCCAGCGGATCAGCGCCAGGCTGGGGCCTTCGATCAGCGTATCGAGCGGCAATGCCCGCAGGCCGCTAGCGTTGGCGCGCAGCAGGTGCACCTCGGTCGGAACGGTTCCGATCAGGTCGGAGTTGGACACCAGGATTTCGAGGCCGGTCAGGGTTTCACAAATGGCGGCGATACGCGGCTCCTTGAGCCGGGCGACCGAAAACACCCGGGCCAGCGCCTGCGCCGACGTGCTGCTGAGGTTGGGCAGAACCCACTGCGCATCGACCAGCTCAGCCAGGCTGCGCGCATGCACCAGCGGATGGTCCGCCCGGACAATGGCCACCACGGTCGTCGTGTGCAGCGGTGTGCTGATGAACTCGTTGCCCAGCCGCTGCGATGGTCGCGGCACCACGGCGAAATCGGGCGCGCCCTCGCGCAGCCCGGCGAAGCGATCGGGGAAGGCAGGCGGCGCGATCCGAAGCTGGATATCGGGCCACAACGCCTGAAAACGCCGGTACACCTCGGCCAGCAGAGTGATCGTCGCCAGATGGGACAAGGCGACCGACACGATGCCTTGGCGCAGACCGCGCATCTGGCCCACCGCTTCGGTGGCCTGGCGCAATTGCGCCACCAGGGTGTTGGCATGCGGCAGCAGGGTTTCGCCGTACGGCGTCAGCCGCACACCGCGCCGGTCACGCGTGAACAGGTTGACGCCGAGCTGCGATTCGATGCGCTGGAGCTTTTTCGTCAATGCCGGCTGCACCATGCCCAGGTTCTGCGCGGCACGGGTCAGGCTGCCGGCGCTGGCAATCGCATGGATCAGGATCAGACCATTGGCGTCCAACGTATCAGCCATAACTTGGTGGAATACTCATAACAATACTATCACTTGAACGTAGGTCTGGATGATCCCACAATGGCCGCACCGAAGACCCGTCAGAAAGATTGATCGACCCCATGGGCCCTGAACTGATTCATGCCACCGCACGCGTGTGCAAGGCCTCCATGCAGGCCGCGCTGGACCACTTGTCCACGGCAAACGGCATGGCGCGATGGAACCTCGGCATGTTCGACACGACCCAGGAGCCGGATGGCCTGCTGACGGGCCTGTCACTGTTCGACGGCACGCGGGCCTACGCGCGGGCCGAGCTCGACCCCCACAAAGGCCTCGTCACCTACCGCATCGGTGCGGACCCGCACACGCTTGTACCCCGCATCCAGGCCCAGGTGGTCGACGCCGTCGCATTGGGCTACGAGGCCGGTCTTGTCCTGGTCAGCCTGCAGACATGGCGCACCCGGGACATGGACGATGCGCGCTGGTTACGCCTGACCACGACCCACGAAATCGAGATCGACCTGATCAAGGCGCAACTCGAGCGCGGCCTGGCCACCGAGGCCACAGAAAAACACCGCTGAGCCACAGCCTCCTGAATCGCCCCAGCCGACAAGTCACCCCAGCCCTTTCATTCACCACCAAGGACCACACCATGCCGTTCAAATTCACGCACGCCAGCAAACTCGTGACCGCACTTGCGCTGGGCCTTGCCTTGTTGTCTCCGCTCCAGGCCGACACCGTCATCAAGGTGGGCCTGTCATTGGCCAAGGACGCACCGGGATTCGACTTCGTCAACGGCATGTACGAAATGTTCAAGACCGAGGTCGAAGCCGGCACCAAGGGTAGCGTCAAGGTCGATCTGGTGTACGCCGGCGCGCTGGGCAGCCCCAATGACCGGCTGAGCCAGGTGCGGCGCGGCACGATTCAGATGACTGACGCGGCCGACGGCAACTACGCAACGATCTACCCCGACATCCAGGTTCTGAGCATGCCCTACCTGTTCCGCTCCGAGCAGGTGGCGTGGAAAGTGCTGGACGGTGAGTTCGGGCGCAAGATGGCAGAGGACATCCGCGCCAAAACCGGCATCCGCGTATTCGGGTTCTGGGAGAGCGGCGGCTTCAAGCATTTCAGCTCGAACAAGCCCTTGCGCACGGTGGACGACTTCAGCGGCCAGAAACTGCGCGCCATCGGCCCGATGGCGGTGAAGACCGCCGAGGGCCTGGGCGCATCGGCAAGCCCGATCGCGTTCAACGAGTTGTACACCTCGCTCAAGACCGGTGTCGTCGACGGACAGGACAACTCCATCAGTGTGTTCCGTCTGGTCAAGCTGCAGGAAGTGCAGAAGAACCTCATGCTGAGCAGCCACACCTATGGCGTCGGCGTGCTGGCGATCAACGACGCCTTCTACAACAAGCTCGCGGCGCCCGAACGCGCGGCCATCGACGCGGCCGCCGTCAAGGCATTGGCCTACAACCGCAAGTCGTCGCGGGACTCGGAGCGCGAAGCCATCGGTTTCCTCAAGAGCAGCGGTGTCAACGTGGTTGAGGTCGACGCGGCCGGTCGACAGGCATTGGCCAACAAGATGCACAAACCGGTGCGCGACTGGTTGCAGGGCGTGGTCAGTTCGCCGGCGCTGATCGACGAGGCCAAGCGCGTGGCCGACGCCGCGGCCATGTAACTGTTGAGAACTCCCGAATTCAGGGCGAACGGACAGGAGGTCGATGTCGTGATTTCCAGAATTGTCATCAATTGCCCTCGCAAGCCAAGGCCCGCATGTCCAGACTGCAAAACCTGCTGCGCATAGCTGAGCGAACGCTGACGCTGCTTGCGGCGTTTTGCCTTGCCGTCATGACCACCCTGGTGGTCGCACAGGTGGTCTTTCGCTATGGCCTCAATACCGGGTCGAGCTTCACCGAAGAACTGGCCCGCTACGCGATGATCTGGATGGCCTTGTTCGCCGCCGCCGTGGGTGTCCGCGAGGCCAGCCATATCCGCATCGATTTCGTGCCGGAGCTGCTGGCACGCCTGGCCCCGCGACTGAACCGGGTGCTGCGCTTCGGGCTCGACCTGGTGTCGCTCACCGTGTTCCTGGTCCTGCTCTGGTATGGCGTCGACGCCACGATGTTCGCGATGGGGCAAAGCAGCCCGGGCCTGCAGATTCCGCTCGGCTTTCCGTATGCCGCGGTACCGATCGCGTTCGGTTTTGCTGCGGTCTTTGCGCTGGCGCGCCTGCTGACGGCAGGTGCGGACGCGCCATGACGATCTCGCTACTGGTCCTGCTGATCAGTTTTGTCGTTGCGCTGATCGTCGGCCTGCCGGTGGCCTGGTCGCTGATGGCGTCGGTGCTCGTGTGGGTGATCACCACCGGCAACTGGCAATACCTGCCGGTGATGCCCGAGCGCCTGTACCAGGGCATGGATTCCTTCTTGCTGATGTCGATCCCGCTGTTCATCCTGGCCGGCGAGCTGGTGAACGAGGGACGCATCACCGACCGCCTGGTACATTTTGCCAACGTGGTTTTCGGCTGGATGCGGGGCGGTCTGGCGCAGGTCAACATCGGCGCCTCGATCCTGTTCTCGGGCATCACCGGCGTGGCGCTGGGCGACATTGCCGCGCTGGGTCAGCTATTCATCCCGGCCATGGTCAAGCAAGGCTATACCAGCGCCTACGCGGCGGCGGTCACCGCGTCCTCGTCGATCATCGGCCCGATGGTCCCGCCCTCGCTGATCGCGGTAATCTACGGCTCCGTCACCGACCTGTCGATCGGCGCGCTGATGGCCGCCTGTCTGGTGCCCGGGCTGCTGATCGGCCTGGCGCAGATGGTACTGGTCGCGTTCCAGGCCCGTGTGTACCAGTTTCCGCGCGTCGAGGCCGACCGCTCGCCGCGCGCGATCGCCCAGGCCACGGGCGGTGCGCTGGTGCCGCTGATGATTCCGGTGATCATTCTGGCCGGCCTGCTCAGCGGCGTCATGACGCCGACCGAGGCCGGCGGCGTCGCGGTGGCTTATGCGCTGGCGGTGTCGATGCTGTTGTACCGCTCGATCCGCCTGCCGGCGCTGCTGGCAGTGCTGCGGCGCTCAAGCGTGTTCTCGGGCCAGCTACTGATCATCGTCGGTTGTGGCGCGGCGTTCTCCTGGGTCATGGGCATGGAGAACGTTCCGGCGACCATGGGCCGGCTGGTCGCCGACCTGAGCCTGGGTTACGTGGGCTCCCTGCTGGTGTTCAACGCCATGCTGCTGGTGCTGGGCTGTTTCATCGATCCGACCACGGCCATCATCATCTTCGGTCCGCTCTTGTCGGCAGCTGCTGTACATGCCGGCATCGATCCGCTGCATTTCGGCGTGGTCGCGATCCTGAACCTCAACATCGGCCTGCTGACGCCGCCACTGGGCGTGTGCCTGTTCGCCGCCGAACGTATCGCCCGCTGCGGCTTCGTGCCGCTGCTGCGCGCCATCCTGCCATTCCTGTTCGCCAATCTGGTCGGCCTGGGGCTGGTCAGCGCGTTTCCTGCCATCAGCCTGGCACTTCCCCGGGCGCTCGGCCTCATCCCTTGATGACACACCCTGCGGCCGCGCCGCCATCGACCATGCTCACCACACCCCCATCCGGTTCCGGCGACGCCTATTTCCTGTACCACTCGATCGGCACCTACTGCGGCAAGCAGGAGCAGATGACGGCTGCGCTGCAGCAGTTCGCCGCCAGCTGGTGCGCCAACGACGATGGCCAGTGGGGACGTGCGCTGGGCCTGCGCCAGCAATTCATCGACCAATGGAGCCGCCTGATCCAGGCGCCTGCCGGCACGCTCACCTGCACCGACAACGTCACCACGGCGCTGTTCAGCCTGATCGGCGCGCTGCCGCCGCACCTGCTCAAGGGGCGGCGCATCCTGGTCGCGGCCGACTGCTTCCCCAGCCTGCATTTCCTGCTCTCTGGCCTGGCCCAACGCCAGGGGCTTGACGGCTTCACGCTGGAAACGGTGCCGCTGCGTCCCGGCGAACATTGGGTGCGCGATGAAGACATGCTGGCGCATTGGGGACCGGACGTCGCGCTGGCCTTGCTCACCTGGGTCACCTCGACGGCGTCGCACCGCTGCGACCTGCAGCGCCTGGTCGCGCACGGCCGCGCCATGGGAAGCCTGGTCGGCGTGGACATCACGCAGGCGGCCGGTCTGCTGCCGTTCGACGTCAACACGCCGGCGGTCGACTTCACGCTGTCGTCGAGCCTGAAATGGCTGTGCGGCGTGTCAGGGGCCGGCATCTTGCACGTGGCGCGTTCGCTGCTCGAACAATGCGCGCCGCAATTGCGGGGCTGGTTCAGCCAGGAAGACATCTTTTCGTGGGACATCGAGCGTTTCAGTTACGCGCCCGACATCCGCCGCTTCGACCATGGCACGCCGTCCATCCTCGCCATCGCCGGATCCTTGCCGGCGCTGCAGTGGAGTCTGGCGCAGGACGCGCAGGCGGTGATCGCGCACAACCAGCACCTCGGCAGCATGTTGATCGACGGCGCCCGCGCACTCGGCCTGAAACTGGTCAGCCCCGCCGCTGCCGCGCAACGCGGGGGCAGCGTGATGTTGCAGGTGCCGGCCGGCATCGAGCCCGCGCGCCTGGTGCAGGTCATGCGCGAAAACGATATCTGGGCCGATTGCCGCGGAACGACACTGCGCCTGTCGCCCGGCCATGTCACCACGGCCGCCGGCGCGGCTCGTTTGCTCGAACTGCTGGCCCAGCAGGCTGGGCAGGCCTGATCAGGCAGCCTGCTTGCGCTTGCGGCTTAAGCGGGCGAGCAGCGATGCCAGCCAGCCGTGGCCACTGACGAGCACGATACCGACCAGCACCGGGATCGAACCCAGCACGAAGGCAGGTTCGATCACCTCGTCCAGCAGCACCGCCCCCATCACGACACCGAACAAGGGTGTCAGGAACGAGAACACGCCCAGGCGCGACGCGAGGTAGGTGCGCAGCAACCAGAACCAGGTCAGGAAACTGGCGAACGACACGACCAGGATCTGGAAAACCAGGCTGGCCCAGATCGCGGGTGTGGGGTTGAAGTGCGTCTGCCCGCTCGCCACGGTTGCGCCGAGCAGCAATACGAAGGCGCCCAGCAACTGGTACAGCAGGGTCTGGGTCGCCGGTGCACGCGACAGGCGCGTGCAACGCACGACGACCGTCGTCGCGCCCCATGCCGCACCGGCCATCAGACCAAGGAAGTCGCCCCACAGACTGCTGCCGGTCGCGCCCTGGCTGCGACCGAGAAAGGCGATTGCCACACCGGTGAAGGCCAGCATGATGCCCAGCCACTGCACCGCAACAAGGCGCTCGGCAGGCAGGCGCCAGTGCAGGCCCAGCGCGGCAAAGATCGGCGCGGTATACAGGAACACGACCATGTGCGAGGCGCTGGTGTGGCGCAGGCCCTCGCCGATCAGCAGGAATTCGAACCCGAACAACAGGGCCACGACCAGGCCCGGGCGCCAGGTTCCGTCGTGGCGCGACAGGCGTTCGCCGCGCCAGCGCATCAGCAGCGCCACCAGCACGGCAGCCACACCGGAACGTACGCCCATCTGGTAAATCGGCGCCATGTCGAGGGACGTGGCCTTGAGCACCACCTGCTGCAGGCTCCAGACGAAACACAACACCAGCATCAGGCCAATAGCCTTGTCGTCGAGCGGTTGGCGGGTATCCATGGGTTCTTCTTGATTGGTGGCGGCCATCACCGCCGCTGCGGCGCGTCTGCCAGGGCCCGCGTCTGCGACGGCAAGAGGCCGAAACGCCGCCGGTAGGCCGCGGAAAACTGGCCCAGGTGCATGAAACCCCAGCGCATGGCGGTCGTCGTCACCGCACCCGGGCCGCTGGCCTGCTGCAGTTCGGCATGCACCTTGTCCAGCCGCAGGTCGCGCAGAAAAGCCATCGGTGTCGTGCTGCGGTAGGTCCGAAAACCGGCAAACAGGCTGCGCGTGCTGACGCCGGCCTGTTGCGCGATGGCACCCGCCGTCAGCGGCTCGTCGCAGTGGGCGAGCATGTAGTCGATCGCACGCCGCACGAACCGTGGCGACACGGTGCCTGCACCGGCCTCGCGCCCGTCCCGGGCCTGGTTGTGCGCCAGGCCTTCGAGCAGTGTGGTCATCAGAACCTCCTCGATACGCACGCTGACCAGCGGCTGCTCGAGCATGGCGCCGTCGGAGGCCTCCGCGAACATCCAGCCGGTCAGGCGTTGCAGCGCCTGACCGGGCGTGCTGCCCAGGTCGATGCCTGGAACGAACTCGATCGCACCGCGCGGCGGGCGGCCATACAACGACAAAAACTGGCGCTCGAGTGCGGCGCGGTCGATGCGCAGGAAGAGCTTTTCGGTGCCGGCGCCGTGGCGCATGTGAAAGGCCAGGCTCGGGCTGACGATCGAGGCCATCGAAGGCGTCGAATACACCGTATGCGCGCCGGCGACGATGGTTTCGTGGCCGCGCACCGGCATCTGCAACAGAAAGAAATCCTTCAGCTTGCCAGGGTCGATGTCGACACCCGCGCCGTAACACATGCGCCCCAGGCCGACATCGCGGCCGCTGCGGAAGTACAGCCGGGTGTCGAGCCTCTGACCAGGCCCGACGACGCGCAGATCATGCTCGCAAAACACCTGCCCAACCTGCACGCGCACCTCGTCCAGATCATCGGATGCGAAACGCGGAAACCGTGCCAGCACAGGGTCCGGGCGGACTGCGGAAATGCCGTGGGGTGTCATGTCGTGCCTTTCACTGGGCGCCACACCGTCGCCGGCAAGCGCCCGGGCGGTGGACACAACACTTTACACCTGAAGCAACGGCGGATCGTGCCGGACTAGCCGCTCCCTGACACGTCGGCCAACCGCGCATAGTCGCCCTGCCAGTACAACAACGGCCCCGCAGGGTCAGGGTGTGTCGGCGCCTGGACCGCACCGGTGATGGCGATCACCCGGCCCACCACCAGCGCATGGCTGCGGTGCAGCCAGGTGCGCTCCAGCGTGCACGCAAAACCGGCCAGCGCGCCAGCGAGCAGCCACACGCCATCGTCGGTGCGTTGCCACGGCGCGTCGGCAAAACGCTGCGCACCGCGCAGACCGCCGGCGCCCGAGAAGCGCTGCGCCACGGCCGCTTGCGCCGCTGTTAGCACATTGACGCCGAAGCGCCGCGCCGCCAACAGCACCGGCCAGGCCGAACTGGCCTGGTTGATCGACACCACCAACTCAGCGGGATCGACCGACAGCGACACCACCGACGTGGCAGTGAGCCCGGTGCGCTGCGGCGCATATGCGTGTCCGCCAGCCCCATCGTCGCTGCCGGCGGTGATCACGCAGACGCCGCCAGCGAGTTGGCGCATGGCCTGGCGAAATGCGGCCGCGTCCACCTTGTCGGCGCAGGACGTGCCATGCGGCATGTCCGCCACCACGGCATGTGCGCCCGCATCCATCACCGCCACCATCAGCGGATTCCGCGCGCGTGCAGGATGGGCAGCACCTCGTCGCGGAAGTACGGGAACTCCTCGACGTAATCGACAAACGACAGCGTCGTGCCACGAAAACCGGTGGATTGCAAGGCACAGATGGAGTCGGCCACCTGTTCGGGTGTACCCACGAGCGGAAAGCCGCCGTGCCCGACTGCCATGCGCTCGCGAATGAGGGCCAGCAAGTCGTGCGGAAACGACTGCGCATGCGCGAATTGCAGGCGAACCAGGTTGTCGACCGCCTCCCAGTCGGCGTTGTCCAGGATCTCCTGCCAGCGTGCCTTGGCCTCGGCCTCGGTGGGGCGGCACACCACATGCGAAAACGTCATCACATCGACCTTGCGGCCATTTTTCTCACCCATGGCCTTGAGTTCGGCGACCTCGTCTTTTGATCGCGCCAGGTCGATCGCCGGCGTGAACAGGAAGTTCGCGTTCTGGCTGGCAAACGCCCGGCCCTGACCGGAGCCGGCCGCATTGAGGATCGGCGGCATCGATTCCGGCCTCGGGTTGCCGTAGGTCGCATGCAGCTTGAAATAGGTACCGTCCCAGTCGAACTTGTCCTCGGATGTCCAGAGCTTGCGCACGATGTCGAACCATTCCTGCGCGTAGCCGTAGCGCGTCTCGTGGTCTTCGGGCAGTGTCAGTCCCAGCGCCTCGTATTCTGGCTTGTTCCATCCCGCCACGATGTTCAGTCCGACCCGGCCGCCGCCGATCTGCGCCATCGTGGCGATCTGCTTGGCCACCACGACCGGATGGTTGGCAACCGTGTGAATGGTGGCGAACACGGTAATGTTGCGGGTGCTGGCCAGCAGCGCGGTGGCCCAGGTGATGGTCTCCAGCACACCGCCATGGAAATCGGTGTCGCCGCCATAACCGATCCAGCGTGCAATCGGCAGCATGAAGTCGATCCCGGCGTCATCGAGCAGGCGCGCGAGCTTGAGGTTGTTGTCCCAGTTCGCGACCCAGCGCTCGGGCAGCTTGGACACGGTCATGCCGCCCGCGCAGTTGGAGGAAAAAGTGCCGAGCAGGAATCGGTCGTGGGTCAGCAAAGACGGCTTGGTCATGAACGTGGCTCCAAATAGGGTTTCAGAACAGGGGAACTCCGTCGCCGATCAACCGCCATTTACGCGACCGCCTGCGACGGAATGAAATCCAGTCTAGGAGCACGTTCGGGCCAGCGCTATCGCGCCAACGCAGCGGCTATCTGATTCGTGCAGGCAATTGCGCGGGCCCAGCGCCGGCGGCGCGAGCCTCGGACATTGGCGCAGCACCTGCGCGCTGCGCCGGCGAAAGGCACAATCGACAAGACGCCCCGCCGCCGCCTGAAACACCCCACCATGCCCCTGACTTTGGTCCACCACGTATCCGATGGCTTGCACCGCTGCTCCTGGTGCGGCCACGGCGACGCCAGTCTGGACTACATCCACTACCACGACCATGAGTGGGGCATGCCGGTGGCGGACGAGACCCGGCTGTTCGAAAAGATCACGCTTGAGGGATTCCAGTCAGGCCTGTCGTGGATCACCGTGCTGCGCAAGCGTGGCCGGTTCCGCACGGTATTCAAGGGTTTCGACGTCGAACAGGTGGCACGCTTCACCGACGAAGACGTCGAACGCCTGGTGCTGGATGCGGGCATCATCCGCCACCGCGGCAAGATCGAGTCCTGCATCAACAACGCCCGACGCGTGTGTGACCTGATCGACCGGCAGGGGCCAGGCGCCCTGGCGCGGCTGGTGTGGGGACACGAACCGGAGCCGGCGTCGCGGCCGGCGACGATCACACCCGAGGCAGCACGCATCCTGTCCCAGTCGCCCGAATCGGTGGCGCTGAGCAAGTCACTCAAGAAACTGGGTTTGAGTTTTGTCGGCCCCACGACCATGTACGCATTCATGCAGTCCATGGGTGTCGTCAACGACCATCTCGATGGCTGCCACCACCGTACCAGTTGCCAGGCAGCCCGCGCCACGTTCACCCGGCCGGCTTGAGCGGGCGGCCGCCACACGCTTTTCACAAGCCCATGTTCAAGTTCTTCGAGACCCGCATCCGCGACCACGCAACCCCGCCGGACGCATCGGACAGCGGACCGCCGCCGGACCTGCTGGCGTTCTACTGGCACTTCATGCGCCAGACCCGCGGTCTGTACCTGACGATGCTGGCGACCGGGCTGGGCGTCGCGCTGATCGACACCTTGATGCCGGTCTTCATCGGCCGGCTGGTCGGGCTGATGGCCTCCGGCGACCCGGCGCTGGCCCTGCAGGAGCAGACACCCGTGCTGCTCGGCATTGCGGCGCTGCTGTTGTTCGGGCGCCCGCTGATGATCCTGCTTGACAGCCTGGTGCGCAACAACGCAGTGATTCCCGGCGTGACCACGCTGATCCGCTGGCAGAGCCACTGGCATGTGGTGCGCCAGAGTGGGCCGTTTTTCCAGAACGATTTCGCGGGGCGACTGGCCAACCGCGTCATGAACACGGCCAACTCGCTGCGCGAAAGCGTGGTGGCGTCGGTACGGGCCATCTGGTACATCGTGGTCTACGGCATCAGTGCGCTGGTGATGATGCTGTCGTTCAACTGGCGCCTGGCGCTGCCCATGCTGTGCTGGATGGCGGGTTACCTGTTTGTCCTGCGCCACTTCGTTCCGCGCATGCGCGACCTGTCGCGCGCCAGCAGCGAGGCGCGCTCAATGGTCATGGGGCGCGTTGTCGACAGCTACACCAATATCATGACGGTCAAGCTGTTCTCGCGCGCCAAGGACGAAGACGCGTATGTGCGCGAGGCGATGGACAGCCACCGCGAGCGCATCGCGGCCCACATGCGCATGACGACCCGGTTCATGGCAACGCTCACTGCGCTCAATGCCTTGCTGGTGGTGGGCACCGCCGGCATCAGCATCTGGCTGTGGCAAGGCCAGCACATCGGCCCGGCAGTGGTGGCGACCTGCCTGCCGCTGGTCTGGCAGATTGCCAACATGGCGGGTTGGGTGAGCTGGGAGGTATCGGGCATCTTCGAGAACATCGGCGTCGTGCAGGAAGGCATCGAGACCATAGCAGTACCCCACACCATGGTCGACCGGCCACAGGCCCATGCGCTGACAGTGCCGCACGGCGACATCCGTTTCGACAAGGTCGACTTCAGTTATGGCCAGAAGGCCAAGGGCGCCAGGGCCGTGCTGCAGGACCTGAACCTGCACATCCGCCCCGGCGAACGTGTGGGCCTGGTCGGCCGCTCGGGGGCCGGAAAGTCCACGCTGGTCAATCTGCTGCTGCGTTTTTACGACGTCGAGGGCGGACACATCACGATCGACGGCCAGGACCTGCGCGACGTGACGCAGGAAAGCCTGCGGGGCGCCATCGGCATGGTCACGCAGGACACCTCCTTGTTGCACCGCTCGATTGCGGCCAACATCCGTTACGGACAGCCCGAAGCGACCGACGCGCAGGTCCGGCGCGCCGCCATGCAGGCCCACGCGCACGAATTCATCGCCGAGTTGCGTGACTGGGTCGGCCGCACCGGCTACGAGGCGCATGCCGGCGAGCGCGGTGTCAAGCTCTCGGGCGGGCAGCGGCAACGCGTCGCACTGGCGCGGGTGTTGCTGAAGAACGCGCCGATCCTGATCCTCGACGAGGCCACCTCAGCGCTGGACAGCGAGATCGAAGCCGCCATTCAGGAGCAACTCGTGACGCTGATGCAAGGCAAGACCGTGATCGCCATCGCGCACCGGCTGAGCACGATCGCACGCATGGACCGGTTGGTCGTGATGGACGCCGGGCGCATCGTCGAGCAGGGAACACACCAGGAACTGCTGCGCCTGGGTGGCCACTACGCCAAACTGTGGCAACGCCAGTCGGGCGGTTTTCTGGCTGAAGACCTGGATGATTCGGCGCCCCCGCTGGAGGCGGCGCTCGTCTGAACACACCACGTTGTCGGCACATGCGCGCAGGCCCTGCGATAAGATACCCGTTCACAGCCGCCCCGATCGCGATTGTCGCCAGCCTTTAGCCCATGACTCTTGCCACCTTCCCCGTCCAGCCTGCCGACGCGCTGCTGTCCCATCACGGATTGCGGCGGTCCTGGACGCGTGCCCTATGGACCTGTCTTCTGGTGGCCATGGTTCTTGCGCAGACGCTGGGTTTCACGCACACGATCGTGCACGCCCTTGCGCCGACCCCTGCGCATCAGGCCGACACCACGCTGGCATCGGTGGAGCACATCGGCGAGCACACGCACGGCCCTGAGCATGACGCGTTGCATGCGCCAACCCAGGCAGGTTGGCTCGCGCAGCTTTTCAGCGCACACGGCGACGCGTCCGATTGCCGGCTGTTCGACCAGTTCAGCCACGGCGACGGCTTGCCCGGCGTGCCAGCGCTGTGCATCCCGGTCATGGCCTTGCCCGTTTTCCTGCAGGCATTTGAGGCCTCGCTGCCTTTGGCGTCTGCCGTACTGGTCCAGGCGCGCGGCCCTCCCCGCATCCGTTGAATCTCCCTTGAGACGTGTTCCCGCAGGCGTCGGCAGGCGGGTCTCCAGGTATTTTTCAATGGACTTTGCATGTTTCCTTCGCAGCGCGGCGGCGACACCTTCATCCCAACATTCATATTCAGGATCTCCCATGACAAAAGCGCATACGCGCATTGCCGCCACACTTTGGATTGCCAGTCTGTTGCTGGCTGCCGGTGGTGCGGCCAATGCCCAGCAACAGGCCCATACACACGGACGCATTGCGCTCGATGTCGCCGTGACCGCGCAGTCCATCACGCTTGAGATGGAGGCACCGCTGGACAACTTCCTGGGCTTCGAGCGCGCCCCGCGAACCGACACCGAACGCAGGCAGGTTGCAGCCATGGTGGCCCGCCTGAAGGCGGCGGACACGCTGTTTATCCCGGACCCCAAGGCAGGATGCACCTTGGCGCAGGTCAAGCTGGACTCGGCCGTACTAGCCATCGGGGACAGCGCAGCGCCGGCCCCGGCGGCAGCCGCCAAAGCGGGCAAGGACACGGTCGAGCATGCCGACATCGACATCGCGATCACGTTCACCTGTACCAAGGCCGGCGAGGCGCGTTTTATCGATGTCAAACTCTTCGACGCATTCAAGGCTGTCAAGGCCATCGATGCCCAGGTGGCGTCCGGCCAAGGCCAGTTCAAGCGTAGCCTGAGCAGGAATGCATCCACGCTGCGTTGGGGCAAATGACGCCATGCGCGACGCCATTCTGGAAATCGAGCACCTGCGCTTCGCCTGGCCTGGCAGCAGTGAACTCTGTCTGGACATTGCCGAGTTCCGCGTGTCAAAGGGTGAGACCGTGTTTCTGCATGGGCCCAGCGGATGCGGCAAAAGCACCTACCTGGCCTTGATCGCCGGTGTATTGCTGCCGCAGCACGGGCGCGTTGTGCTCGATGGGCGCAATTGGGCCGACCTGCGGACTGCACAACGGGACCGCTACCGGGTCGACCACGTAGGCTACATCTTTCAGCAGTTCAATCTGCTGCCCTACCTCAGCGTGCGCGACAACGTCATGGCGCCTTGCCGATTCTCGCCGCCGCGCCGGCAGTCGGCGGTGCTGCAGGCGGGCTCGGAATCGGCGGCGGCGCAGCAGTGGCTGACCGCCATGGGCCTGCAGTCAAACCTGTGGGACCGGCCCGCGCGCAACCTTTCGGTCGGCCAGCAGCAGCGGGTGGCTGCGGCGCGGGCCCTGATCGGCAATCCGGCCCTGGTGATCGCCGACGAGCCGACCTCGGCGCTGGACGAAAACAGGCGCAACGCATTTCTCGATCTGCTGCTATCGGCCTGTCGTGCGGCCAACTCCGCGCTGGTGTTCGTCAGCCATGACCGGCGTATTGCCGAGCGGTTTGAACGTTGCATTGCTTTGCCGGACATCAACCGCGTCGACACGCATGACGAGGCCACGGCATGATGCGCTTCCTCTGGACTCTGGCCTGGCGAAGTGCCTGGAACCGGCGCTTCACACTGGCCCTGACCGTCGCGTCGATTGCGCTGTCCACTTTCATGCTGCTGGGAACGGAACGCATCCGCACCGACATCCGCGACAGCTTCACGTCCGCTGTGTCGGGCACGGACCTGATCGTCGGTGCCCGAACCGGCTCCGTGCAGTTGCTGTTGTATGCCGTATTCCATGTGGGCGCAGCCACCAACAACATCCGCTGGAGCACCGTTCAGGCGCTCGAACAGCAGCGCGGTGTGGACTGGATCATCCCGTTGTCGCTCGGCGATTCGCATCGGGGATTTCCGGTGCTTGGCACCACGCCGGCGTATTTCACGCACTTTCGCCACGGTGAGCGCCAGCCGCTGCATCTGGCCCAGGGCCACGCCATGGCCGACCTGTTCGACACGGTGCTTGGCGCGGAAGTCGCCAACCGCCTGGGTTATCGGCTGGGCGAGCGCATTGTTTTGTCGCACGGCAGCGGCGAACTGGATGGCGGCGAACTGGCCCAATCGCAACACGCCGACAAGCCCTTTGTTGTCAGCGGCATCCTCGCGCCGACCGGAACACCGGTGGACCGTACGGTGCACATCAGCCTGCAGGCGATGGAGGCCCTGCATGCGGACTGGTTTGCCGGCGTCCCGCTGCCTGGCCGCCAGATCGACGCCGCTACGGTGCGCCAACGTGACCTGACACCCAGGGCCGTGACAGCGGTCCTGGTGGGCCTCAAGAGCCGCTCCAGCGTGTTTTCGGCCCAGCGATCCATCAACCAGTTCGAAGCGGAACCGCTGATGGCGATCTTGCCGGGCGTCGCGCTCGACGAACTGTGGGATGTCATCGGCTCGGGCGAAAAGGCCTTGCTGCTGATGTCTGCGCTGGTGGCCCTGGTAAGCATGGCCGGCCTGGTATCGGTCGTGATGGCCGGGCTCAACGAACGCCGGCGCGAACTGGCGGTGCTGCGTGCCGTGGGCGCAAGCCCCTACGACGTCGTGATTTTGCTGACGATCGAGGGGGCGCTCGTCACGGCCAGTGGCGTGTTGCTGGGCATCGTGGGCCTGACCGCAGCCGGCCTGGCGCTGGGACCCTGGCTGCAATCGCATTTCGGCCTGGTGCTCGACCTGGCCCATCCAACCGAATTGCAATACATTTTGCTGATCGCGCTGCTCATGACAGGCTGGCTCGCCAGTCTGGTTCCCGGCTGGCGCGCCTACCGCCTCTCCCTGTCCGATGGACTTTCCCCAAGGATTTGACACCATGACAACCATTTCACACCCCACGCGGCCAACACGGCGCGCGTTATTGGCGCTGGCCATCATGGCATTGGCACATGGCACGGCACGCGCGTCCAAATTCCGCGAGATCTCGTGGGACGACCTGGTGCCCGCCGACTGGAATCCCATGGGCTCGCTCAAGGGTATGGGCGACTACCCGGACAGCGATCCCCGCACACAGAAGCTGTACGACCGCCTGCGCGAACTTTGGGATGCCGCGCCGACCGTGGCTGCGCTCGCCGGGCAGTCCGTGAAATTGGCCGGCTACCTGGTGCCGTTGGACGAGGCCAAAGATGGCATGCGCGCCTTCTTGCTGGTGCCGTATTTCGGCGCCTGCATCCACACGCCGCCGCCGCCCGCAAACCAGATCGTCCATGTGCAGTCGCAAACGCCGTTCAAGGGTTTTCGCACGATGGATGCCGTTTGGGTAAGCGGAACGCTCGATCTGGATCGGGCCAAGACCGACATGGGCGTGAGTGGCTACACGATGAAGGCGCGTCACGTCACGGCCTACAAGAGCAGCGGGCGCACCAGGCCATGACCGAGCACCGGACAGACCCTGACCGGGTGGCACCAGGGGCCGATGGCGTGCGCCATGTGCCAAGAAAAACGGCCCTGTGGCTTTGCTCGATCATCGCGGTGTTGATGCTGCTCGCAGGCAGCGTGAATTGGCTGGCGCGGAACTACGAGAGCGGCAAGGCGCGCGATCTGCCGGTGGCGCAAAGCGCCTACGCGGATCTCCATTGGCCGACGCTGATTCCCAAAGGCTGGGATCCGATGCAGCGTTACCGCAATTTGCCAGTAGGTGCGTTGGACGATTCAGACCCCAAAGCCCGGGCCTTGCTGCAACAGATGCGCGAGACCTGGGACAACGCACCGATCAACAGTGATCTGGACGGAGCCCGCGTACGCATACTCGGTTATGTCGTGCCACTGGAGGCGAACAAGGGCGAGTTGCGCGAGTTCCTGCTGGTGCCCTATGACGGCGCCTGCATCCACACGCCGCCGCCGCCCGCCAACCAGATCATCCATGTCGCGCTTGCCACGGCGATCAAGGACGTACGCACGATGGACACGGTACGGGTCAGCGGCACCTTGCGCACGGCTAGACGCGACTCGCCGATGGGGGTCAGCGGCTATACCCTGCAAGCCGTCCACGCGGAGAAACGCAAAGTCATAGCCTGGTAGCCCACCTCCGGCCGCAGCCATGCTTCATGTCAAGCCCGCCAGCGGCTGGTCGTTCAAGCGACCGCTGCCACGCCCACCGATTCGAGTTTGCCGTACAGCTTGCACAACTCCGAGTTCAGCGCCTGACGCGCATAAGGCATCAATTCGGCGCTCGCCTGGTGGTCCATGCGCGAGCGCTCGAAGGCTTGTTCCAGGATCTTGATGAAGACGTCCTTGTCGTAGGCGTCGCAGCCGATCACACCCCATGCCGTCGCCTTGTTGCACAGGCTCGAAAAAATGGCATCCGACGTGTTGAAATCGTCGCCTGGATGCGCATCGCCATCGCTATCCATCTCCAGCGACAGACTGGGCGGCGACCCCCGGCGGCGCTCGATCTTTTGCCGGACCGCGTCAACCGCCTGCGCGGTTGCCACGCCAAACTCGCGCACCAGATCGGCCTCGCCCACCTTCAGAAACAACATGCCATGGGACGCGTTGGCCTGGTGGCCTCGCTCGGAGACCATCGCCTTCATCGCCACCAGCATGCGCTGGACCATGGCGGGAGCGTTCTTCACCAGGATGGTGGGCATGCGATCGATGGCTTTTTGCAGGGTGGGATTCATGGCTGGGGATGGAAGACGGTCGCCCGACATGGGGAACAGGCTTGAGTCTAGAACGAAAAGCAATCGGGCCCGATCCCACGCTGCGATCGCGTGACTGGCCGCGCGGATCGGCTCGGGCCACAATGCCGCTGCAGCGCAACAGCAAGAACGGAGCCAACGATGCCACCCGAGACGACAAAACCACGCGGCCGCGAACTCGGCCTTCCCTTCTCCGGGCAAACCGGAGCGTTCAACGCCATCACCGATGTGCCGGGCGTGCTGGTTGGTTACGCCACACTTGACGGCCGATCATCGGACGGCAAGACCATCAAGACCGGCGTGACGGCGATTCTGCCGCGCGGCTACCACCCCGAGCCGCAGCCGGTGTGGGCCGGTTTCCACCGCTTCAACGGCAACGGCGAGATGACCGGCACGCACTGGATCGAGGACGCCGGCTATTTCTTCGGCCCGGTCTGCATCACCAACACCCACGCCGTGGGCATGGTGCACCACGCGGCCGTGCGCTGGACGCTCAGGCACTATGCATCGGTCGGCGCCGACACGCACATCTGGGCCATGCCGGTGGTGGCCGAGACCTACGACGGCGGCCTGAGTGACATCGACGGCCTGCATGTCACCGAAGCCGATGCGTTGGCCGCGCTCGGCAGCGCCAGCACAGGTGCCGTGGCCGAAGGCAATGTGGGTGGTGGCAACGGCATGCGGTGTTACCAGTTCAAGGGTGGTACCGGCACGTCGTCGCGTCGCGTTAGCGTCGATGACAGGCCCTACACCGTGGCAGCGCTGGTGCAGGCCAACCACGGCGTGCGCCACTCCTTCACCGTGCTGGGCGTGCCGGTCGGGCAACACCTGCCTCTGGATAGCGCGGTGCAGGGGCAGGAGTTGGGCTCCATCATCGTCGTGCTGGCCACCGATGCACCCTTGCTGCCGCACCAGTTGCAGCGCCTGGCGCGCCGTGCAGCGATCGGGTTTGGCCGCAATGGCACCTTTGGCGGCAATTCGTCCGGCGACCTGTTCCTGGCCTTGAGCACTGCCAACGCCAAGCCGCTGCCGCAGATGTCACCTTCGCATCTGAGCATGGATCACCTCAACGACAGCGCCTGTGATGCGCTCTACCTGGGCGCGGTGCAATGTACGGAAGAAGCCGTCATCAACGCCATGCTGGCGGCCGAAGATGCACCTGAAGTTGCGCCGGGCGGGGGCATCTGCAAGGCGATCGACCATACGCAATTGCTGCGCATCATGGCGCGTTACGGGCGGCTGGGCCCAACGTCTACCGCTGCACCGTAGCCGGCGTCGCGCCCATGCGGGCCACCAGACGATTCAGGAATCCCTCGCATTCGGCGAGTTGTTTCAGCGCTGCTTCAACACGCGTTTGACTTCCGCCGTCAGCCACTTCGCTTCTGCGTCCGTCAGCACCGGCGACGCGGGGGGATTCATCAAATGGTTGCCATCGGACTTGGCGATATAGAGCAGGGTGTTGATCCGTATCACACGCCCGTATTGCGGACGGCGATAGACCCGAGGAAACGGACGCAATCCGCGATAGATCCGGATGTTATAGGCGTCGATGACGACGCGGCGAACGTAACCGGTCCAGAACAATGCGAGCAGCACCGCGATCACGGTGCCGACGATGAGCCAGGGCGTGGGCGCATCCGCGGCAAACCTGTCAAGCCAGGGCACGACAGGCGGCAGCGTGCGCACCCACTCGGAGGCGGGCATGGCCCATGCCGGCGCATTCCCGGCGCGCAGCGCGCTCAACGCCAGCAGCGCGCCGAATGCCGAGATGGCGAGCATGATCCAGAAAGCCATGCGCAATCCGTAGGTGATCGAGAGGTTGCCCGCGCCAGATTCCACGCGGATGCGCGTACTCGCCGGTCGCGGCGCCGGCGCATCGCCATCCTTCGCCGAGTCGTCGATAGACAACGACGCCATGGTCCAGACCTCGGCTGCCGTCATCTGGCCGGCTTTGTCCGAGGCCAATTTGAACAAGGGGTTGGGTGCAATGTCGGGCGCGCGCAGCAACGAGTCATCGGGCCCGGCCGCGGTAATGCGGGTGTTGAGGTTCAGTTCCCGGACGATGCTCTCGACGAACGCAAAATGCCCGGCGATTTCGCGCACCGCCTCCTTCGAGACGGTCTGGACGATCCGCGGTTCGAACAGCGTGCGGCGATAGTCCACGCCGACGTAGGCGCGCCGGCCCTTGAACGCGAGGAAGATCGGTTTGTCTGCCTGTCGACGCAGCGTCAGCAGGCTTTCCAGCATGGCAGGTGTCAGGAGAGCGCGCGCTTCCGATTCGCTCGACGTGTGAACTGCGAACTCTTTCTCGAACGCCGGGTTGTCGAAATTCACCAGGCTCAGCGCATCGCGTACGCCAAGCTGATGCGAAAGGGCGCGCTCGGGATCGACCAGCGTTACACCACTGAGTTGCTGGCCGAAATCGAGGTGAAACAACAGTCCGCGGAACACTTCATAGCTGCGGTTGTTCTTGCCGGTGCCGGTCGAATACGTACGAGCGACCTCGGACGCCTCGAACGGCGTCTGGCCGATCCGCCCGCGCACGCGATCGTCGGACCTGAACCCGCCGCGCGTATTGAACAGCCCGGGCGCGTCGAAGACGTCTTGTGTGATGCCCTGAAGGGGATCATAGACAGCCGAGGGGCACACCACCTTGAAAATCTCCGAGACCACGTCCTGCTTGAAGCGGCTGCGAAAGTTCGCGTAGGCGGTGATGCCCGGCAGAAAATAGTTCACGAAGGAGAAGATCGCGCCAGCGATCAGCAATACCCAGGCGAACGCCATGGTGCCGGTGCTGGCCTGGAACGGCAGGACGGTGTCAAACAGGTCATTGCCGACGAGATGCACGATCGGCGGCAGGACGATGATCAGCGCCTTGGTGATCATCCAGCGGACCTGGCGGCGCGGGTTGTCCAGAGCGTCGATCTTCTGCCGGAGCGCGTTGTCGTAAAACGCGTCGATGCGGCTGCGCGCGTCCGGAGCGAGGATGTCACTCATGGTCGCGACTATAAACGTCGTCGAGGCGACTGCGCCGCGCCGCAAACCCGGAGCTGCGAACCGAAGAACCCTGAACGTCGACCTCGCACCTGCGGCCCTCCTGGCTGCCGTGGGGCGGGCGGGGTTGGCATCCGGGGAGCAACGCAGGCTCGACCGCCAAAATTGACGCCTGGATGCGATTGTCATAACATACAAACAACCATTGATACAGGGGAGCGAGATGCCTGTCCACACGTTTTCAAGCCGCGACTTCACACGCGACGTGTCCGCCGCCAAGCGGGCGGCGGCCGACGGCCCGGTCTTCATCACCGATCGCGGCCGGCCGGCCTTCGCGCTGCTGAAGATCGACGACTACTATCGCATCACCGGCCACGGCGACGCGACGCTCCTCGATGTCATGGACGGCATCCCTGGCGGAGACGGCATTGAGTTCGAGCCGCCGCGTCTGGACGTGCATGTCGGCACCGCCGAGTTCGACTAAGGCGCGGTGAAGATGTTCGTTTTGGATACCAACGTCATTTCTGAGCTGCGCCAGGGCAAACCCAGCCAGTCGCCCGAAGTGCGTGCGTGGGCTGCCGCACAACCGGCTAGCTGGCTCTTCTTGTCGGCCATCGCGATTCTCGAACTGGAAAAAGGCATCTTGGCCCTGGAGCGGCGAATTCCGCCGCACGGCGGTGCGCTGCGCTCATGGCTGACGGGTGTGCGCGCGGCATTCTCCGGGCGCATCTTGCCTTTCACCGAACAAACCGCTGCGCTGTGCGCCGCGCTAAATGTGCCAAATGCGCGCGCGGAGCGCGACGCGATGATCGCCGCAACGGCTATCGAGCACGGTTTCACAGTGGTCACTCGCAACGCGCCGGACTTCATCAACACTGGCGTGCAGCTACTCAACCCGTGGTCGCACAGGGCAGCAAGCTGAGAGCTGGCGCCTTGTGCCTGTCTGGCTTTCAGATCACCACGCAACGGGCGCGCTACTCGTGCGCAGTACGGGAGGCAGTCGTGCGGGGTGAGCTGCGGTCACTGCGAAACGAGCGTGAAGAGTGATGCGGCCGAAACCTTCCGACGTACGACAGCGAAGTCCCGCTGGGAATGTCGCCTGTCCGCCGCGCCGGACGACCAAAGTCACCGTTGGCGGACGACCGGTTGCAGAAACTCGTTATCGCCGGGCAGCATCTGGAAGCGTCTTCACGTGATCGGCGGAGACCAACTCGCCAGCGGCATCGACGGCGAGTCCTGAGAAAGCCAGGGCGCGGTTGAGATTGGCGCGCATCGGCTCGAACCGTTCTGGCCGCTTTACATGACTCGCCGGCAGCATGGCTTGGCGCATGAATCAGGATAGCCCGGCGGTTCTTCGCTCTGTTCTGTCGTTCTACGAAGGCGTTGTGCAGCCGCAGCCATTTGGTCGAGGTCGGCGTTGGATCGATCATCTTGATCGAGGCCAGTAGGTGGCCGATTTCCGATCCAGTCAGCCCTTCTGACGTGTCGTCCAAGGCCGCCGCGATGGCTTCAAGCTCGCCTTTTGAAAACAACTTCTCTGCCATGTCGCCCATCGGGGTTAGGCGAGCAGCCCATGCGTCGTCGCCCAGGTGACCCAATCAACTGCCTCGCTTTGGACGATCTCTAGGCCCGCATCAACGCCCATCCGATCCGGAAACAGGATCAGGTTGTCGCAGCTCCACCGTGCGCAAGGTGCGATCAGCCCGTCACAACCCAAGAACTCGATGGCCGCGCCGATTTCCTGGGTGCGGGGCATGTTGACTCCGCCGTAGGCGCTCTCGGGCACGCCAAGCGTTTCAAGATCGGCTCTGACCAGCTTCAATGTGCGGTGGGCCGCCACACGCAGCCTGTGCAACATGACAGGCTTGGTGGGTCGTGGAGTGAGCTGGCCCCAATGGAACGAAATCTCGGCCAGCGCGCCTTCGCGTGCCAGGCTGGTGTAGAGCACGCCGGCACCGTCGCGTCGCATCCAACGGCCGCCGCTGTACGAGCTGGCCAGCGGGTCAAGGCTTTGCCGTGTGCCCCGGAAAACCTCACCGTCGAAGGTTTCCTTCGGGAGTGCGTCCAGTCGGTCCAGCAGGTCGGGGTCGTGAATCATCCTGCCGCCCAGGCCTCACAGGTGCACTCCGTCAAGCAGCTGGTTGACCGAGGCCAGGACCTCGTCGACGCGGCCTTGCTGGATCAGCTCGGCCGGCACCTGATCGTCCAGAAGACGCTGGCGGGCAAAAAGCCACAACCGTGCATCGTGCGGTTCGTAGATGTCGGCGAGCTTGTCGATAACGAACTCCAGTTCGAGAAGTTGCTTCTCGGTACTGGCGTGCGGCAGCGCCTTGCCCATGTTCCACCGGGAAACGGTCTCGGGCCGCACGTTCAGGACGTTGGCTACGTCGGATGACCGCATGGCCCCCTTGGTTTGGATGGCTTCAAGGCGGCGTGCAATCGCATTGCTCATGGCATGCCTCTATGAGTAGGTGGGTGAATTATGAAAAGGGGGTTCGTCAGTGCGTGCCGCCACGAGCAATGCGCGTGACTGGGTGACGAGCGAACGAGGAGTCACGACGCTTCTTGGCGTAGGGGGCCAGCGTGGTCCGCATGTCGTTCAGCCGCTTCGCCTGCTTGGCTGCCTTCTGTGCCAAGTCCTCGGGCAGCGCAAGCTTGGCAGCGATCAACGCTGCATCGCTTGCCGGCCGCAGGTGGTCTTCTAGGAATTCGGTGGGGCGGATCGACTCCGGGATCTGCCCCAAGCCGGCGACTTGCTGCATGCGCTGGTAGAGGAAGTGCCTGGCCGGAGCTTGCAGCGTGTCGTCGATTCCTCGGCGGCTGCAGTTTGTGTCCCGACATCCGAAGGCAGAGCGTGCCCTGCCCCCTCCCGCCTCGAATCAGATGGGTCGGCGTGATCACTTGGGTGAAACCATGGAGGACTATGAACTTCGCGATGTCCTCGGCCAACTGCCTTTGTTGAAAGGTCGTCGCCAGATCGGCCAAGGCATGGGGCCGCTTCTTAGACCACGGAAGACCATCCATGCCCCTCGCATAGCCACCGACCGTGCCCATTGCCTGGGTCTGGGGGTCCAACACGGCATCGAGGCCGCGCTCTAGCACCAGCGACAACAGCTCCTTTTGCTGCCCTACACGTTTGGCCTCAAAGACGACGCCTGTGAACGCTACCGATCCCGACGTGATGAAGCTCTGGAGGTCTTTCTGATCAAGGCGCCCAGCACGGACATACAACCCAAGGGGGTCGGGAGCGAGGCAGACAAGTCGAAGAGGAGAGGTGGACATGAAGAACCTCGCGACACATGCAAGACCGAACTATAGCGTTTTATCATGCAGTATAGCAATACATATCAATTGACATTTTGATTGCGCCATGAGGACGAGCGGCTGACCAGTAGCGTCGCTTTGGGAGGCCGGGCCTCGTCGACCTGGCCTCGGTTTTCGCCAGGGTATTCACACGATTAAGTGCGTGATGCCGGTAGCAATCAGCTTGGCAGTGGCGTTGTTAATGAACGGCACGCCGTGGTGGCGGATGATTTCGATCCTGGATGGGGGCTGTTGCGCCGGCCCCGCGATCGCAGCATTGAACTGCTTTGGGTCGGCCTACTTGCGGCCTTGCTCCAGCCGTCGTCGCCAGATCATGTCCAACGCGTTGAAGACATCGCCCATTGACCGCCGCAGATGCGGGAAGTCGACCCACAACTCTTGCTCAGGGAGCGCAACGCCGCTATTCCTGTATGCCCGTTCGGCAGCGTCTGCGTAGCGGAACACTGTCGACGACGGGTCGATTCGATGCAACTCGCGAATGCGGCTGATCAGTCGGTCGACGCGATCCTGGCGGTATTTGCCCAGGATCTTCTGCTGAAGGTCCGAAGCCAATTCATCCAGCCCTTGCGGAAATGGCGCATCAAGCAAGATTGCCTTGAGGTAAAGCTCAGTGGTATGCCGGTAGCAGAACAGAATCGGATAGACGGCCTCCCACCCTTCGCGCGCGGAGATGGCTGAATCCAGCAATCGCTCGGCGGCCGTCCGAAACGCCCGTGCAACCTCTATCCGTTCATATCCGCTGTAGGACCCCAACGCAACCAATAGGGCCCCGGGCGTCCAGTCGCGACGGCCGAGATCATCAGGCGGCTCTTGAAACAAGGGTCTCAGCACGTCCCCTGGCGCTTCAGTGTCAGGCATGCCGATCGGCATCTGGATGGCTCGTCAGCTGATAAACCATATCCCCCACAAACCGCCGAAACGACTCGTTCTCGACGAACTGCTTGTAGACCTGCGTGTCGTCCTTCAACAGGATCTGCATGACTTTGCCCAGCGCCTGGTCGTGGGCCATGCGCGCGGTGTGTGGGGTGTTGTCTTTGGCGTTCTGGAAGGCCTTGTCGGCGGCTACCTTTGGCGCGATGTCTTCCCGGATGCGCTTGGCCACGCGGTCGGTGTCGGCGAACAGCGTACCGAAGTTGTCGTTGAAGGTCTTGAGGATGTTGCTCAGCCGGTCCAACTCGGCCTCTGGCTTGCGCCCGCCGCCGTCGGTGGGCACTGGCGCGATTTCGGCATCCGAGTCGGCCAGCGCGATCTTCATCAGCGCCTTCTTTTCGACACGATAGCTGTCCATGTCGATGGCTTCCAGGATGCCCTTGGCTAGGTCCTCTTCCTTCGGCGCCGGCAGTTTGGACACCAGCAGGTTGAGCAGGATCGAGAGCCTCTCCCACTCGGGATTCGTGCCCACCATCACCGAGGCCAGGAAGTCGTAGGTGCGACAGAACACCTTGGCCTTGCCCTTGAAGTCCACCTGCTGGTCTTCGTCGAGCGCGCCCGTGTACGCGGCCACGCAGGTATCCAGAATCGGGTCGAGCTGGTCGCGCTCGGCGCCGGCCAGGAACAATGTCGCCAACTGCTGCACCTGGTCGGGCGAATACACCTGTGCGCTATCGAGTGCGGCCTTCAGGTCGTGCAGCTTGTTCGGATCGGTTTCCTCGGCCAGCAGCGTGGCGCGGTAGTAGTCCTGGAAGGCGAACGTGATCGTCTCGCTGTTGTTCTGGAAGTCGAGCACGAAGCAGTCATGCTTCTGCGGGTGCGCCCGGTTCAGTCGCGACAGCGTCTGCACGGCCTTCACGCCCGACAACACCTTGTCGACGTACATCGTGTGCAGCAGCGGCTCGTCGTAGCCGGTCTGGAACTTGTCGGCGCAGATCAGAAAGCGATAGGGATCGTCCTGGATCTTGTCGGCGATGTCCTTGCTGCGGAAGCCATTGAGCGACGCCTCGCTCACCTTGACGCCGCCGTACTCATGTTCGCCGGAGAACGCGACGATGGCCTGGTACGGGCTCTTGCGTTCCTGCAGGTAAGTTTTGATCGCGTGGAAATACTGCACCGCACGTTCAATGCCGCTGGTCACCACCATCGCCCTGGCCTGCCCGCCGATCTTGGCTGTAGCAAGCACTTGCTCGTGGAAATGGTCCACCATGATCTCGGCCTTCAGCTTGATCGCGTGGTCGTGGCTTTCCACGTAGCGGCGCAGCTTCTTCTTCGCCCTTTTCGTGTCGAACTCCGGGTCTTCCTCGATCTTCTTGATCAGCTTGTAGTAGCTGTCCACCGGCACGTAGTTCGCCAGCACGTCGAGGATGAAGCGCTCCTGCACCGCCTGCTTCATGCTGTAGTGGTGGAACGGCCGGTGCTTCACTTTGCCTTCGGCGTTGGCCGGCAGCGGCGCGCCAAACATTTCCAGCGTCTTGTTCTTCGGCGTGGCGGTGAAGGCGAAGTAGCTGGCGTTGGTAAGCATCTTGCGCGCGGCCATGCGCGCTTCCAGCGCCGCGTTCACCACATCTTCGGCATCACGTTCCTGATCGTCGCCGGCCATATCGGTGTCAGAGCCCTCCTCCAGCGCCTTGCCGAGTGCTCGACCCATGGCCGCCGATGTCTTGCCACCCTGCCCCGAATGCGCCTCGTCGATGATGATGGCGAAGCGCTTGTCGCCGACGGAACAGATCTCGTCCAGCACCCACGGGAACTTCTGCACCGTGGTGACAATGATCTTCTTGCCCTGCTCGATGAAGCGGCGCAGGTCGCCGGAGTGCTCGGCATGGCCCACCGTGGAACCCACCTGCATGAACTGCCGAATAGTCTTCTGGATCTGGTCGTCAAGGATGCGGCGGTCGGTGATGACGATGACCGAATCGAAAACCTCTTTACCATTGACTTTCACGCCGATGAGCTGGTGCGCCAGCCAGGCGATGGAGTTCGACTTTCCGCTGCCGGCCGAGTGCTGAATCAGGTAGCGCTGGCCGGCGCCATGCACACGCACATCGGCCAGGGCATACCGCACCACGCCCAGTTGGTGATAACGCGGGAAGACCTGGGTGCGTTTCTTCTTGCCGGTCTTTGGGTGTTTGACCTCGACGATCTGGGCATAGTTCTCCAGGATGTCGGTCAGGCCTGCCGGCGTCAGCATCTCTTTCCAGAGGTAGTCGGTCTTCAGGCCGTTCGGATTGGGCGGGTTGCCTGCCCCATCGTTGTGGCCTCTGTTGAGCGGCAGGAACCACGAGGCCTTGCCCTTCAATTGCGTGCACATGCGAACCTCAGCGTCGTCCACCGCAAAGTGCACCACGCAGCGGCCAAACTCGAACAGCCTTTCGCGCGGGTTGCGGTCGCGCCGGTACTGCTCAACCGCGTCTTCGACCGTCTGTTTGGTGAGGCTGTTCTTCAGCTCGAAGGTGGCAATCGGCAGGCCGTTGATGAATAGGCCCAGGTCCAGCGAACGCCGGCTCTCGTCGCTGCTGTAGGCCAATTGGCGCGTGACCGAGAAGCGGTTTTCCGCATGAAGCGCGGCGGACTTGGCATTGCCCTCGGACGGCGTGCCGTAGAACAGATCGAAGTGGCCGGCGGGGTGGTGTTCGATGCCTTTGCGCAACACGTCGATGACGCCGCGCTTGCCAACCTCGGCCGACAGTCGGCTCAGGAGCTTAATGCGGTTGAGATCCTTGGCGTCGTGGGCATCAGCCATAGCCAACTTCTTGAAGGCCTCGGGTTGCGTGGCGCGCAGGAAGGAGAAAAGCTGATGCACATCGATCGCGTGGGCGCGGTCGTAGTCCTTCGCGCTGCCAGCAACGTAGCCGGTGCCGCCATAGGGGGCGAGCGGCCTGGCGATGGTGTTAGGCGCGACGGCCAGGCCGTCGGTGCCGGTCATGTGCCGGACGATCAGCGATTCGAGGCCCTTCTCGCTGATGTCGGTGCTCATGCTTCGGTTTCCTCGTCGATGAGTTCGGGGTCGTCGGCTTCGTCATCGGTAGCGGATTCGAGGGGCAGGCGGGCTGCCGTCGCGCGTACGTCAAGTTTGCCGGTCACTACATCGGCGACGAGGCGGGTGCGGTATTCGCGGAGCAGCAGAATCTCGCGATCAAGCCGATCAATGATTTGGTTCGCGCCTTCAAGCTCCGCATCCAGGTTGTCTGCAATGCATTGCTGCTCATCGATCGGAGGAAATGCGAAGCGGTGTCTCCGAAGCTTCTCGTTGGTCAAGTGCGGAATTGTGTTCTCATTGCCGTCAGCAGTGAACACGCCGAGCCCTGCGGCAAGTTGCAATTGATAGAAGAAGAATCGTGGATAGTCACGGTTTCGATCCATAGCTCGCACTCGATGAAGAGCCTTCTGATAGCCGCACATCGGAAGCGCCTCATCCCAAAATGCGCAGCGTCCCACTTGACCTCCTTCACAAACCAACAGGTCGCCGTGCTTGACGGTGTAGCGCGCGAACTCTGCCGGAGTGATGTCCATCATGGGCAAATCATCGACCAGGACCCTGTCCCACTGCACGTCCCGATTGCGCAGATACGGGATTGAATTTCGCCCTGTGATCCGCTTCGCATCGAGCATCTTCCCCAGCTCAACAGAGTACCGCATACGGAGGCTGATGACGCCCCAATGCTGCGGGATTCCGCCGAGCCAGGAAATGCTTGATGTCTTGAGGGGCGCTTGCGGATCAAGCCCATTGGTAACAGCGCGCTGGACGATGGCCTGCTTCTGCTCCAGCAGCAGCGCAATCACCTTGCGCTTCGCCCGAATCGTCCGCTCCAGCCGACCGTTCGCCCAGTCCAGAAACCGTCCGATTGCAACCTGCTCGCCCATCGGTATCAATGGCAGGGCAACCCGGACGAAGTTGGCGAAACTGAGATCCTGTCCATCGCGAATGAAGTCGCCAGTCGCCTGCAATGCGCGGATGTAGCCCGCCGACTTCAGAACGTATTGGAAGAAACTGGCATTCACGCCAGGCCCGGGCTTCAAGACAACGTATGACGAACGGATTGCGCCCGATGACCAGGCGCGCTCGATTCCACCCTGGAAGCTTCTCATGCTGATGACGAAGTCATCCTTCTCAACATGCTTGCGTTTGTCCAAGTGCATGGAAATCTTGACGACTCGATGGCCCGATCTTCGTTCAAACTCCGCCTGCTCGATGACACCATAGGCCTGCGTTGCAGAAAGCTGTGGGTCATCCGGCAGCGCCAAATCCTTGCACGAGGCAAATAGCCGCTTGCTTCGTACTATCTGCCAATGCGCCGGCACTTGTCCAAGCCACGGCAAGCCCGAGTCCTTGTATTCGCCGTACGGCTTGAGCCCGGCGATCACATCGGTCCCCCATCTTCTTCGCTGTCCCAGCGCTCGCGATAGGCCCTGACGTAGTAGGCCGTGGCTGCCGGGTCAATGTCCCAGTAGTGGCGGCACAGCCGTTTGTACATCTCCAACACGGGCGCGTGGCCACAGAAATCGAGCAGGCCATCCAGCGTGTGCTCGATCTGCTGCACGTCACGACTGCCGGTGCGCACCAGCGCATCCACCACCGGCTGGTATTGCTGTGCGGCCTGCAACTGCAACTGCTGCAGTTGCCCGACGAAGGCATCAAGCCCACCGGCGATCGCATCAAACTCGCTCACGGCATGTCCTCGTCAGCCGCTGGCAGCCGCGCCATGCTCTCACGCGCGTGCTCGATGGCGTTGTGCAGTCGCGCGCGTAACAGCGGCCGCGGCGGCAGGTCGGTCAGGTACTCGCTGACGCGGATGGACTTGGCGTCGAGCTGCAGCAACTCCACCTGCTCGGCATCAGCCGACGCGCACAGGATCAGGCCAATGGGCGCTGCTTCGCCCGGCGCACGTTCGTGCCTGTCGAGCCAGCGCAGGTAGAACTCCATCTGGCCGACATGCGCGGGTTGGAACGATTCCAGTTTCAGCTCGACGGCAATCAGGCAGCGTAAATGACGATGGAAGAACAGCAGGTCGAGGTGGAAGTCGTCCTTGCCGACGCTCATGCGCTTTTGCCGGGCCACGAAGGTGAAGCCCGCGCCCAGCTCCAACAGCACGCCTTCAAGTTCACGCAGGATGGCGCTTTCCAGATCGCGCTCGCTGTAGGCACCTTTCAGGCCCAGCAGATCGAGCAGGTAGGGGTCACGGAACACCAGGTCAGGGCTCATCTGCCCGTCGCGCAGCCTGGCGATCTCGGTGGCGACCGTGGCCAAGGGCTTCTTCGACAGCGCCGTGCGCTCGAACAGCATGCCGCCGATCTTCTGGCGCAGGCCGCGCACGTCCCAGCGCTCGACGCGGCACATCTCGGCGTAGAAATCACGCGCCAGCGGGTCCTTGATGGGCAGCAGCTCGATGAAGTGACTCCAGCTCAATTGTGTCGACAGCGTCGACACAATCGTCTGGTCGGCAAAACATTGGCAGAACTGGATGAATCGGTAGAGCGAGCGCAGGCCGAACGCCTGACCAAACTCGGCAGTCAATTCTTGCGACACCGTCACCAAAATCTGCTTGCCGTACTCGGCTCGACTGCCCTGAAGATTCTCATCCAGGAGCCGGCGACCCAGGTGCCAGCAGAGCATGGTCTGGGTAGAACTGGCCGTCAACGCAACCCGCTGGCGGGCGGACTGAATCAGACCGCGCAAATCCGAAAGCAGTTCGGGCTCATCGACAGCGGCAAGAGCGGCCTTTTTCACAGCGGCCCCGGCGCGCCTTCGCACCGCGGCTGGCGCGGACGCTGGCGCAGTTGCTACCGCTCCGGTTGACTTGCCGCTGGCACCTTTCTTCATAGGGCGCTCCCGGTCTTCAGCAGACCATCGAGCAGCCCCTCGGACTCTTTCTCGATGGCCAGGATGTCGGCACTGATCTCGGCCAGCGTGCGCAGTGGCTGCGGTTTGTAGAAGTGGCGCGTGAAGCTGATCTCGTAGCCGATCTTGGTGGCGTCGTTGTTGATCCACGCATCGGGCGTGTAGGGCAACACCTCACGGCGGATGAAGGCTTCGATGCCGCCCTCTTCCAGCAAGGGCACCTGCTCGGTGTCGCGCAGGTCGGCGTCCGGTTCGTACTCGACGACGCAGGCCTTGCCGCCGATCACGGCGTCGTACAGGCCGAGCATAGTGTCGGCGGTCAGCTTGGCGCTCTTGTGCACCCTGGCGATGACGGGCGGTGCCGTCTCGACACGCCAGCTCACGGCCTTGACGATCAGCTTGAGCTCGGCGGCGGGGATCTTGGTGCCGGCATCCTTCAACGCGGCGTCAACGCGGTCGCGGAAAATGTTGTGGTCTTCGAAAAGCCCATCGCCCAGGGCAACACGCAGCTTCGTTGCCACCTCGACAAGCCGGCCATCGCGCTCCCAGGTCTTGGCGTCGAGCAGCTTCTTGCGGCGCTTCTCGGGCAGACCTTTCTTGGCGCCGGCGCCGTCTTCGACATCGTCACCCTGCCCTTCTTCTTCGTCGGTGCCCCATTCGGCAAGCCGCTTTTCCAGCGCGACGGCAACTTGGTTAAAGTTGCCGAACAGGTCGTCGCCGAACTCGTCGTACAGCGTGGCGCGCAAGTCTTCGTCACCCGAGGAAAATCGCAAGGTTTCGATAGCCTTGGGCGACAGTTGGCTATGTAGGCGCAGCGGGCGTTCGATGGTCACCTTCCAGTAGCCGAAGGCGGCGTTGGGGAAGATCTTCGACTCCGGCGTTTCCTTGAAGTCCAGGAAGGTGCGGCTGATACGCTCGATGTCATCGGGCGCCAGCTCGCAGTTCTTCTTGCCCAGGTTCTTGCGCAGCGGTTTGAACCACTGACTGGCATCGATGAGTTGTACCCTGCCGCTGCGGTGCGCAGGCTTGCGGTTGCTCAGCACCCAGACATAGGTGGCGATGCCGGTGTTGTAGAACAAGTTGAGCGGCAGCGCGACAATGGCTTCCAGCCAGTCGTTCTCGATCAGCCAGCGGCGGATGTTGCTCTCGCCCTGGCCGGCGTCGCCGGTGAACAGCGACGAGCCGTTGTGCACCTCGGCGATTCGGCTGCCCAGCGCCGAGCTGTGGTTCATCTTCGAGGCCATGTTGACCAGGAAGAGCATCTGACCATCGCTGGAGCGTGTCACCAGCGACAGCTCTTCACCCTCGTGCATGACCTTGAAGCGTGGGTCACGCATGCCGTCCTTGCCGCCCATCGCCTCCAGGTCTTTCTTCCAGCTTTTGCCGTAGGGTGGATTCGCGACCATGAAGTCGAATTCCTGGCCGGGGAAGGCGTCGTGCGACAGCGTGGACCACTCGGCGCCGCCGACGATGTGATCGGCGTTCTCGCCCTCGCCCTTGATCAGCATGTCGGCCTTGCAGATGGCGTAGGTCTCGGGGTTGATTTCCTGACCATACAGGCGCGCCTCGACCTGCAGGCCGCGCTTCTTGCCGATGGCGGTGAGCGTTTCCTCGGCCACGGTGAGCATGCCGCCGGTGCCGCAGGCGTCATCGAACAGCAGATAGGTGCCAGACTTGATCTGTTCCTCGACTGGCAGGAAAACCAGGTTGGCCATCAAACGCACTGCGTCGCGGGGCGTCCAGTGCTCGCCGGCCTCTTCGTTATTGTCTTCGTTGAACTTGCGCACCAGCTCTTCGAACACCGTACCCATCGAGTGGTTGTCGATACCGGCCGGCGAGAGGTCGATATCGGGATCGAGAAACTTATTGATCAGCGTGCCCAGCGCGTCGGCCTTGGACAACGTGGGCAGCTGGTTGCGAAACTTGAAGTTGTCCAGGATGTCCTGGACGTTGGGTGAAAAGCCGTTGAGGTAGTCCTCGAAGTCGGCCAGCAATTGCTGGCGGCTGCTGCGCGACTTCAGGTCGCGCAGCGTGAAGCGCGAGGTGTTGTAGAAGGCCTGGCCGGCCGCGTCGGCCAGCGCTGCGCGCTGCTCGGTGATGCGCGCGTCGTCCAGCATCTGCTTGGTGTCGAGCACGGCCTGCTTGGTTGGCTCGAGCACGGCGTCCATGCGCCGCAGCACACACATGGGCAGGATCACATCCGGGTACTTGCCGCGCCTGAACAGGTCGCGCAGCACATCGTCGGCGATGCCCCAGATGAAGGAAACGATCTTGTTGTGTGTTGCTTGGTCCACTGCTTGAATTCTCTCGTATAGCAAGGCGATTGGAGGGCTCGCAGGCTGGTGGAGATCACGGGTCGCATGGCGACGCTACCTGCCCAGATGCCCGAGGATTTTTCGCGGACGGTTGCTCAGTTCCCATACGGGATTGCTTTTGCAGCCAGTCCGTGCGCCCCTGCGCCACGAATTCGCCAATGTCCGCACATGCATCGAGCACATGTTGCAAATAGGGCAGGTCGCGCTCCGTCACAAGGGCCGGGCTTGAGCCAGAACCCTCAGACGGAAGCGAGGGTGCAATTGCTCCGCGGAGATTACATCGACACGCTTGCCGAGCAACTCCTGAAGATCCGTCACCAAGCCCCCAACATCGAAAAGGCTGGTTTGCGGTTTCCAGTCAACCAGAAGATCCAGGTCGGATTCCTCGCGGTCATCGCCACGCGCCGTCGAACCAAATACGCGCACGTTCCGTGCACCTGCCTTGGCGGCAAGCGCAAGAATTTCGTCGCGTTTGATTTTGAGCAGCTCTGACGGGCGCATCGTCATTGAGTTCGGCAACAGTGGAAGCTGCAAATTTTCGTCCTCTGAGGCCTCAAAGAGATTTATCGGCTAAAGCAACAGCGCGGGAACGGTGATTTACTTGTTGCCTGCTGCGGGCCGCGCCGCCGGTTGTTCCGACAGTCCGGTGGACTGTTTTCGCCTGGCGAGGTGCCGTGGCACCAGCGCGTCTTCAGTCTGAGCAGTACCTGCCCGGCGCAAACATGGGATCGAGGCAGTGGTGGCGCGCGAACTCGTCCCGGACCAACTTGGGCAGGCCAAAGCCGGTGGTCTCTTCGGCCTGGGCGAAGAAGGTCTGGCGTGTTGCTTGACCAGGCGGCGCGGCGTGTTCTATTCGGGTCACCGGTTGGCGCATCCGCTTTTCTGGGACCTGTTGCCGCGCTCCAGTGCCAGTGATGCAGAGGAGCCGTGCGCAGCGGTCCCTCGCACCCTCAAACGCCGTCGCGCGCGATCGTCTCGTGCCAGTTCCGGCTGAACACCTCTTCATCGCCCTCGAAAGCCCGCAAGCTGGCTTTCACAATGAACGCCTCGGCCGTGCAGGCGATGCGTGTGTGCACCTCGGTTCGTACCCGCCAGCCGGTCCGGCCCATGGTGGTGGTGAGGGTGATGTCCTGCTCGGCGCTGCCGGGGTCGTCGGAGTGTACGGAGAAGCGCAGCAGACCCCGGGTGTCGTAGTCCACATCGGTGTCGATGGTGCGCCAGGCACCGCGGTCGCGCTCGCGCAGCAGGTCTACGCGGCCGCTGTCGGGGTCGGTGACGATGCTATCCAGCGGTCGGTCGGTACGGCGTGGGCGCGTTTCGACCAGGGTCAGTGCGGCGGCCGCCTCGGGCTCGCCGAATTCGGGCAGGCTCGCGCCGTCCGAGCACAGCGGCCGCACCGGCAGCACCAACCGAGCGCTGCCGCATCGCACGGTGAGGGTGTTCGCCACCGGTGAGGGCCAGGCAATTGGCCAGTAGGCGTTGGAGAGTGCAATCCGCAGCCGGTGCCCGGTGGCAAAGTGCGTGGCGGTAGCACACAGGGGGATCACAACACGCTCGAAGCGACCGGGCACCAGCGGCTCGGGCGCGGCCGGCCCATGGCGGTGGGACAGGTTGAGCAGGCCGTAGCCGATACGCAGTGAGCTACCGTCCGGCGCGACATCACACAGACGCACGGCGAGCAGGGCCTGCGGCTGGTCACTGGCAACCTCGATCTCGATGCGCGCCTCGCCCAGGATCTCAATCGGCTCGGCCAGCGGCCTACTGTCAAAGCACACGCTGTTGGCATCGTCGGCGCGCTGATCATCCGACAGGTCCGGGCCGAGGCCGTAAGAACACTGGTAACCCGCGCCCAGCCCGGTGGTCTGCGGGCTGCGCAGGCTGCGCTCCACCAGCGCACCAGGCGACGCGCCCAATCCGTCGGCATTCAGCGCCCAGTTGCGCTCGCAGACACGCGCCGACGGCCAGAGCGCCTCGGCGACCCAGCGCCCTGGCCAGTTGGTGACCAGCTTGGCGGGTTGCACCCAGTCTTGCATCCACACGCGCAGCATCGGCTCGGCCATGATGCCGGTGTCGATGTCCTTCAGCCAGTGGTCCCACCAGCGCAGCGCTTCCTGCAGGAAACCTATGGCCGGTCCCGGGCTTCCGGCATGCGGCCAGGCGTGGGCCCAGGGGCCAACCAGCGCCTTCTTCGGCACACGCAAGTGCTCCAGCAGCGGCAGCACGTTGCGCGCGTAGCTGTCCTGCCAGCCGCTGACGGCATATACCGGCACCCGGATGCGGCTGTAATCCTCACACACCGAGCCGGGCTTCCAGTAATCGTCGCGACGCTGATGGCGCAGCCAGGTTGCGACCGGCAGCGTGGCATGCTGCAGGCGCTCCAGCCACATGGCGCGCCAGCGCTCGCCCACGACCGCCGGGTCGGGTGGACGCGCCGTCCCCGAGAGCAGCGTGCCGCCCCAGCTGGTGTTGCCCTCCAGTACACAGCCTG
>ENA-ORBV01001230-ORBV01001230.1-microbial-mat-metagenome-genome-assembly--contig:-NODE-1230-length-57500-cov-18.916776_pt1 | contig 57500 bp, 69 predicted proteins | sample MGYA00237777_ERZ505514 | MGnify/ENA primary metagenome ERZ505514 (study PRJEB26160, sample SAMN06269048) | microbial mat metagenome | isolation source: Oligotrophic lake microbial mat | place...
AATGATACGGCGACCACCGAGATCTACACCTCTCTATTCGTCGGCAGCGTCAGATGTGTATAAGAGACAGCTTTAAACCACCTGAGTAGTCACAAATATTTAACTTTTAAAATTGGAGACAAAATGGAAATTGATAATCTAAGCTTTTCTATTAAGCATTTCCAATTAAAATTAGATACAAACCATAATAATACTTATATAGCTATTTGGGGTAATAAACCGAATGCTACAACAATATCATTGCAAAGTATTTCTAAAATAGAAAATTTATTCTGGAAAACAACTAATATCCGGTGCGTCACAAAAAAAGGAGCAGTCTTATTTATATATTCGGATTCTTACATTGAAGATGATTTAATAAAGTTTTTAGAAACGCAATCGAAAGAAGAAGATAAGATAGTAAGCGTGTTAGCTGAAATGAATACGAAACTTAATAAAACGATTCATTATAAGTTTACAGAATAATTATGACTTTCCTCGAAAACAATACTGCTGCTTTAACCGCCGTTTGCGAACGCCATCAGGTGCAGGAGTTATATGCTTTTGGCTCCGTGCTTACAGATAAATTCACTCCCAACAGCGACCTTGATTTTTTAGTAAGTTTTGACGCAACGGACCCCTTAGTGTACGCAGAGCATTATTTTGATTTAAAATTTGAATTGGAAGCATTATTCAATCGAAAAATTGACCTTTTGGAAGCAAAAGCTATTCGGGATCAGGCTTTTAAGAATGCTATTGACAGAAAGAAAAAATTGGTGTATGCAAGAAGAAGTCAAGGTTTAGCTAGAGGATATTGAGAAAGCAATAGATGATATTTATTCATTTCTACCCGAAAGTCGAAATTTCCTTGAATTTCAAGCAGATTTAAAAACGAGGCGAGCAGTAGAGCGAAGTATTGAAATTATAGGTGAGGCAATGAGTCGCATTCTGAAAACTGTTTCAGATATTGAAATAAGTAGTGCTCGAAAAATTGTGGATACGCGCAACCGAATTATTCATGGTTATGACTCCGTTTCAGAAGATGTGCTTTGGCTTATTATTATTCGCTATCTACCTACATTACAACAGGAAGTTAAAGTCTTGAAAGATGGATTAAATAAATAATTTTATCGTAATTTAATAATCATCTTTTTATGCAGCCTCGCATTTACTAACGGTTCATACTCCATATCACTTTCTATTAACTGGATATTTTTATATTTTGTAAATAGCTGATGTAGAGCATCTACGGTCATTTGCACTGCGTAATGTTTTGCTACACAAGTGTGAATGCCAGCACCAAAAGTGAGGTGTTCCGCGTTATTACTTCTATTAATATCAAATTGATTAGGATTTGTAAACTTTGCTACATCGCGGTTGGCGGCGGCTAATACGACGATTACGGAATCTCCTTTTTTTAATGTTTGGTCATTTATAATAAGATTTTCAGTTAGAACGCGTCTTGTGTTTTGAATCGGCGGGTCGTACCGCAAGGTTTCAGTGACCACTTTTTGAAAATTGGATTTTTTATAAACATTTATTGGATGATTTAATAATTGTAACAGCGTACTGCTTAAAATGCCTCGTCCAGCATCATAACTCTGAAGGATTAAGCCAATCAAATTACATACGTATAAAGTTAGCTGCTCTTCTTTTGGAATTTCACGGTTTGAATCATTCATTAAACTGGATAATTTTGTTGTAATGTGTTGCTCGGTAAGTGTGTAAATTTCTTGACTTACTTCATTGATTTCCAATATCTGTTGTTCGGTTTTTTGCGGCAGCATAATTTTTACCAAGCGTTCTATGTTTGTTAGAAACAATTCTATCGTAGTATCTGGAAAATCAAAACTTTTTAAAACATTTATTACTGGCAGTTTTTTACAAACGGTTTCTACCCAATCCAATTCTGGTTTACAATCAATTAATAACGAATTTAAAATATCTGCTATTTGAGTAGGCTTCATAGCATTATATAATTGCGCTGCTGCGAGTCGAGCTTTTTGATGTTGCGGCGGATTATTTAAACGGGCTAAATGTTGAATCAAAATTTTACTATGTTCATTCATTTTTTCGAGCGCACCATTATTTTGCAATGGAATGGCAGCGACGGTGGAGTTGAGTATTGTTTGACAAGCATCATAAGAATAAATACCCCATACCTTATTTTCAGCATCCCAATAAACAGGTGATTCATTTAGCATTTTATTATAGAGTGTGTAAGGATTTGTAACTTCAGATTGTAGGAATAATACTTTTTTCATGTTGTGATAAATTATAATTTGTTTTACTAATAAGCGTAAAAACCTCTATTATCGGCTCTGCGTCCGCTGCGTTTCTGCGGTTAAAAACGAAAGTGCTTTAGCACTTATTTATCATGCCATGCCTTATTATCGATGGGAGCTTGTTCGCGTTCAAACATTCCATAATCCCGCACCACTGCCGCCACTCTCAGCCGATAATCTTCAAATACATGCGTTCTGCCTGCTGATTGCGCTTGTCGGTGCGCTTCCAGATTGCGCCAAGTAGCTACGGCATTTTCGTCTTCCCAAAAGGATAAAGACAAGATTTTTCCAGGATTATGGAGGCTTTGAAAGCGTTCGATAGAAATAAAACCCGCTATTTGTTCTAATTTTGGTTTTAAATCCGCAGCAATATTCAGATAGGTTTGTGTTTCCCCTTCGGCGGGTACGACTTCAAAAATGACAGCTACCATATTCATTTATATTTTTATTGTTGCAAAATTAGGTACATTTGAAAAAGGATACTTCATTCAAAAATGAACTATGGACGTAGAAGCGAATTTCGTAATAACAGCAAGTTTGATTGGCGAACCAGCACGGGCAGCCATGCTGTGGAATTTGTTGGACGGCAAAGCTTATACCGCGACTGAATTGGCAATTGCAGCGAATATTTCTGCGCAAGCTGCCAGCAATCATTTGAATAAGTTGCTGGAAGCCAATTTGTTACAAGTTAATAAACAAGGTAGGCATCGCTATTACTCGTTCGCCCGCGCAGAAGTCGCGTATGCCATGGAAGCGTTAGCGAGTTTGGTAACGCAAAAGCAAACAAGTGTAAAATCGAAGTCAGAAGCTAAATCTGGAATAAAATATTGCCGAACTTGTTACGATCACCTCGCCGGAAAAGTGGGCGTTACGATTACAAAAGCGCTCGTTGAGCTAGCGATTTTACGAGAGAAAGAAGCGCATTATCTACTGACGGAACAAGGACGGCAATGGTTTGATAAGTTGAATGTAAATATAGAAGCATCAGAAAAAATACGCCGCGCCTTTGCCCGGAAATGCTTGGATTGGAGTGAACGGGAGCCACATTTGGCGGGGTATTTGGGTGCTCAGTTGCTGGATAAAATGACAGCGTTGGATTGGTTTAGAAAAATGAAGCATTCCAGAGAAATTATTTTAACTTCAGAAGGGAAGCGTAAGCTGTACGAATTTTTAAAGATTACGCTATAAACGTTTCAACTTCATTCGGTAGCACCCACCGCGTCCGCATCACCGCTAATTCTTTCTCATCAGAAGCACGTACCAAGCGATGTAAAAACGTTTGATTGTCAATGTGTTGCAACTCGGATTCAATCGTATCTTTCCAAATTCCTTCCAGTTTAAATAGAATATCTAATTCTTTCAAATAGCCCATTTGCAGCACCTTATCTTCCACCGTTTCCAGCATCCATTGAATGTAGAGCGTATTATTCAAGTGCATATTGAAATCGAGGTCGTGCCAGTTGACTTCATACATTTTACGGCGATGCAGGTGTTCCAATTTCGGCAATTTATCGGTCGGGTGGGGGAGGCAATCGGCTTTGGCGGGCATTTGTTCGTTGTATTTCAAAATAAAATCAGGGATGCGCGCCATTCGTCGGGTTTCGGTATCCATAAGCAGCCAAGTGGAGGAAGAATGCGCAATCAAATTACTTTCGGCATCAAAAACTTTATAATCTCGATGCGTAAAAAACTTCTCGAATCCAGCCGGATACGTAAGGACGCGAATTTGTTCGCCCAGATTTGGTAAGCGATTGATATGTAGGTTCAAACGTATGAGCACCCATGAGATATGATGTGGTTCTAAATCCCACACAGACAATTTTAATTGAATGACATTTTGCATGGCGGCTTCCTGCATCAGGCACACGAGCGCGGCAGGCGTGGCTTTTTTGCGGTTGTCAATCTCGTAAGCTCTGATTATAAAAGTTTCTTCGTATCCAAGTGTCATGTATTTAAGTGTTTTGGTGTTAGGGTGTTTTGGATTTGAAAATTGCTACAAATTCCGCTTGTTCCGCTAGATTAAAACCATTACCTGCCCAAAACTGTTGAAGGGATTCCGATGTCATATATTTAAAGGCTTATTTGTGCAAAGAAAAAAAATATTTTTTCAAAATCACTTTTGCAATTGAAAGAAAAAATCCTACCTTTGCAATCGCTTTTGAAAAAGGCTGGATTTTTATTGTGTAAATGACCGAATAAAGTTTAATCAAAGATACAATATGCCTACTATTAATCAGTTAGTGCGCAACGGAAGAGAAAAAGTGGTGGAGCCGAGCAAATCGCGTGCACTCAATTCATGCCCGCAGAAGCGAGGCGTGTGTACCCGCGTATACACGACGACGCCGAAGAAACCGAACTCCGCGCTGCGCAAGGTGGCAAAGGTGCGTTTAACGAATCAGATTGAAATCATCGCGTATATTCCGGGCGAAGGACACAACCTGCAAGAACACTCTATTGTGTTGGTGCGTGGGGGTCGAGTAAAGGATTTGCCGGGTGTACGTTACACCATTGTACGTGGTGCATTGGATACGCAAGGCGTGAACAATCGGAAAAAGAGCCGTTCAAAGTACGGTACTAAGCGTCCAAAATCTTAAAAACGGTTGTATTCAGGTACGATGTGTTCATGTGTTCATGTAAAGAGCGACACCAACACATTAACACTTGAACACACGAACACGATAAAACAATGAGAAAAAGAAAACCAAAATTACGGATTATACAGCCTGACCCGCGTTACAACGACCCGATGGTCACCCAGTTTGTCAATAACATGATGTGGGATGGAAAGAAAAGTACGTCGTTTCACGTATTTTATGATGCAATGGATTTAGTGAAAGACCGTACGAAGCAAGATGAACACGGGCTTTGGAAAAAGGCATTAAATAATGTGATGCCGCAGGTGGAAGTACGCAGCCGTCGGATCGGTGGTGCTACGTTCCAGATTCCAACGGAAATTCGTGCCAAGCGCAAGGTTTCTATTGGTATGAAATGGTTGATTCGGTTTGCAAGAGACCGCAGTGGCAAAGGGATGGCAGATCGCCTTGCAGCAGAAATTATTGCAGCAAGTAAGGGAGAAGGGGCAGCGGTAAAACGGAAAGAAGATATGCACAAAATGGCAGAAGCCAACCGTGCATTCGCGCATTTCCGGGCTTAACTTTTTAAGACTATAGATATTAGACGATACACCTTAGACATTAGAAAGTGCTTTTTATCTAAAGTCTAAAATCTATCTGCTAAAGTCTCAAAATAATCATCATGGCAAAGGATTTAAAATTCACGAGAAATATTGGGATTACGGCGCATATTGATGCCGGTAAAACCACTACTACGGAGCGCGTCCTCTACTACACTGGTGTATCTCACAAAATCGGTGAAGTACACGACGGTGCGGCTACAATGGACTGGATGGAGCAAGAGCAAGAGCGTGGTATCACGATTACCTCTGCGGCTACCAAATGTTTGTGGAAGATTGGAGAGCAAGATTATGATTTCAACATCATTGACACACCGGGTCACGTTGACTTTACGGTGGAAGTAAACCGCTCACTGCGTGTATTAGATGGATTGGTATTTTTATTTAGTGCAGTAGATGGTGTAGAACCACAGTCGGAAACAAACTGGCGATTGGCGGATGGCTACAAAGTGCCACGTATCGCTTTTGTAAATAAAATGGACCGGGTAGGAGCTGATTTCTTCAATGTTGTAAACGACATGAAGATTAAATTGGGTTCCAATGCGCTGGCAATGCAAGTGCCGATTGGTGCGGAAGATGATTTCAAAGGCGTGGTGGATTTGGTGATGAATAAGGCAATTATCTGGAGTGAAGAAGACATGGGCATGACCTATGACGAAATTCCAATTCCAGACGATTTGATAGAATTGGTAGAAGAGCATCGTTCCAAGTTAATTGAAGCCGTAGCAGATTACGACGAAAGTTTGTTAGAGAAATTTTTTGAAGATCCAAATTCTATTACGGTAGACGAAATTCGTAAAGCCATTCGCAAGGCGACTATTGCCATGGCGATTACGCCGGTATTCTGTGGTTCTGCATTTAAAAATAAAGGTGTACAAGCTACTTTGGATGCAGTTTGTTACTACTTGCCAGCTCCGATTGACATTGAAGCGGTGAAAGGTATCAATCCTAAAAATGACCAAGAAGTATCGCGCCGTCCAGTGGTGACTGAGCCATTTGCTGCATTGGCATTCAAAATTGCTACCGACCCATTTGTAGGTCGCTTGTGCTTTATTCGGGTTTATTCCGGTCGTCTGGACGCAGGTTCGTATGTTCAAAATACACGTTCTGACAACAAAGAGCGCATCTCGCGTTTGTATCAAATGCATGCCAACAAGCAGAATCCGATTGATGCGGTAGAAGCAGGCGATATTGCAGCGGCAGTTGGTTTCAAGGACATCCGTACGGGTGACACGCTCTGCGACCCAGCACATCCGATTATATTGGAAAGTATGGTGTTCCCAGAGCCAGTAATCAGCTTGGCGATTGAACCAAAGTCACAGAAAGATTTGGATAAGTTAGGTACTGGTTTGTCAAAACTGGCAGAAGAAGACCCGACTTTCAAAGTAAGCTATAACGAAGATACCAACCAGACGATTATCGCTGGTATGGGTGAATTGCACTTGGAAATCATTGTAGACCGTTTGCGCCGAGAGTTTCATGTAGAATGTAATCAAGGCGCGCCGATGGTAAATTACAAAGAGGCATTGACCAAATCGGTGAAACACCGCGAGCGTTTGAAAAAGCAAACGGGTGGTTCTGGTTTGTTTGCCGATATGGAATTTGAATTGAGCCCAGCTGACGAAGAATTCTTGCAGACGGAAGAATTCAAAAGCGGTAAGAAGAAATTACAGTTTGTATGGGGTATCGTCGGTGGTTCGATAGATAAAAACTATATGAAGCCCATCAACGACGGTTTCACTTCCATGATGAATAATGGTATTCTGGCTGGTTATGGGATTGACTCAATGAAAGTGCGAGTATATGACGGTTCGATGCACGCGGTGGATTCTAAGCCGATTGCGTTTGAATTGTGTGCAAAGGAAGGTTTCCGTGTAGCTGCAAAGCAAGCAGCACCGGTATTGTTGGAGCCTATCATGAAACTCGAAGTGGTAACACCAGAAGAATATGTAGGTCCAGTTATCGGTGACTTAAATCGTCGTCGTGGTTTGCCGAAAGGACAGGAAGGTCGTCCCGGTGGTGCCGTAGCAATTCAAGCAGAAGTGCCACTGTCAGAGATGTTTGGTTATGTGACCCAGTTGCGTACCATCACTTCCGGTCGTGCGAGTTCCTCTATGGAATTTTTGCACTATTCGCCAGCTCCGACCAACATTGCGAATGAAATTATTGAGAAAGCAAAAGGTACAGTAAAGGTTTAAAAGTTCAGTAGTTTGGAAGTTTGAAAGTTGACTTCCGAACCTCCGAACTTCCAAATATTCAAACGATTTAATAAAAGGCATGAATCAGAAAATCAGGATCAAACTCCGTTCGTACGACCACAATTTGGTGGATAAGTCAACGGAGAAAATAGTGAAGACGGTACGCGCAAGCGGGGCTGTTGTAGCTGGACCGATTCCGCTGCCCACAGAGAGGAAAGTGTTTACGGTGCTCCGTTCTCCGCACGTCAACAAAAAATCTCGGGAGCAGTTCCAGTTGCGCACCCACAAGCGCCTTATTGAGATTTTTACACCCACCCAGAAAACGGTAGATGCCCTATCGAAGCTGGAATTGCCGAGTGGCGTGGATATTCAGGTGAAGTTAACCTAAAGTCAGTTGGCAGTGGGCAGTTTGAAGTAGGCAGACACTTAATGAGTGTTCGCCTATAGTAAAATTGACTCACTTCTATTTAAAACTGACAAAAGATTTAGAACAGGTTATTGGGAATTAAGTAAGCTGATTATAAGTCGGTTGTAATGTAGTCGCACTAAGGGACTGCTTACTGCCAACTACAAACCGCCTACTTAAAAACCTCATCTAAAAATATAAAACGGATGAACGGATTTATCGGAAAGAAAATAGGCATGACGAGTGTCTACGACAGCAAAGGTCGGAATGTTCCTTGCACGGTCATTGAAGCGGGTCCTTGCGTAGTGACACAAATAAAGGACGAAGATACCGATGGTTATTCGGCGCTTCAATTGGCATTTGGCGAGGCAAAGCAAAAAAATACTACCAGACCACTCATCGGGCATTTCAAAAAAGCGGGTACAGGTCCTAAGCGTAAAGTAACAGAGTTCAGAGACTTTGATGCGATGCCAAAGAACTTAGGCGATATCGTGAAAGTGGAGGAGCTTTTTGTAGAAGGTGACATCGTTCATGCAGTAGGTACTTCTAAGGGTAAAGGTTTTCAGGGTGTTGTGAAACGGCACGGCTTTAGGGGCGTAGGTATGGCGACACACGGTCAGCACAATCGCTTGCGTGCACCGGGTTCGATTGGTGCTTCTTCCTTTCCATCCAAAGTATTTAAAGGTATTCGTATGGCAGGTCGGGACGGCGGCACTCGTGTAAAAGTCAAAAACCTGGAAGTTATAAAAGTGCTACCAGAACGCAACCTGATTCTGGTGAAAGGGGCAGTCCCGGGACACAAAGGTGCTATTGTAATTTTGGAGAAAAAACCTAAGTCGTAAAAAAGCTGGCAGACAGCTCAAAATGATAGACCATGACAGTGGACGTTATAAATATTCAGGGCGAAAAAACTGGCAGAACTGCGGAGTTGCCAGACAATGTCTTTGGCATTGAACCTAATAAACACGCCGTATATCTGGCTGTAAAGCAATATTTGGCAAACCAACGCCAAGGTACACACAAAGCAAAAGAACGCAGCGAAGTATCCGGTTCTACCCGTAAGTTGCATCGGCAGAAAGGGACTGGTGGTTCTCGTAAAGGCGACATTAAAAATCCATTGTATCCGGGTGGTGGACGTATATTCGGACCAAAGCCACGCGATTACAGCCAGAAATTGAACAAGAAAGTGAAGGCATTGGCAAGAAGATCGGCACTGTCGAGCAAAGCAACCTTAGGTTCTATCATTGTGTTGGAAGACTTTTCTTTTGAAGCACCTAAGACCAAAGCGTTTCATGGCATTTTGAAAGCATTGCAATTGCACGATAAGAAAACCTTGTTTGTGACGGCAGAATACGAAAAGGAAGTGTTGTTGTCGGCTCGCAATTTGCCAAGAACCAGCATGATTTTGGCTTCAGATTTGAATACATATCAGATTTTGAATGCGAATGCAATCATTTTGTCGGAAAGTGCTATTGAAAAAATTAAGGAAACACTTGTGTAAGCAAGTTCAATTGGAAAAGCCATGATAAAGACCATTCTTATACGACCCGTCATTACAGAAAAAGCGGATCGGCTGTCGGAAAAGCGAAACCAATACACCTTTGTAGTGGCAAAGGATGCAAATAAAATTGAAATTAAAAAAGCAGTAGAAGCCAGATTCAATATAGGAGTTGAGTCAGTCAACACGCTTATCATTCCAGCTAAAACTAAAAACCGCCAGAGCAAATCCGGTTTAATGCGCGGTCGCAAGCCTGCTTTCAAAAAAGCAATTGTAACGGTAGTAGCAGGAGAAGCAATTGATTTCTTTGAAGACCTTTAATAGATGCCAGACGCACTCTGACTTCTGACTTCTAAAATTTGATTTAGCATATTGAAATTGTACAGCAATGGCAGTAAAAAAATATAACCCGATAACGCCGGGTACTCGTTTTAGAATCGGGAATGCGTTCACCGATATTACGACGGATACGCCGGAAAAAAGCTTGTTGGCACCTATCAAGAAGTCGGGTGGTCGTAACAACACGGGTAAACGTACTATGCGTCAGATCGGTGGTGGACACAAACGTCGCTATCGAGTCATTGACTTCAAGCGCGATAAAGACGGCATGACAGCGACGGTCAGCACTATTGAGTATGATCCAAATCGCACGGCTTATATTGCATTGGTAGAATATGAAGACGGCGAGAAGCGCTATATCATTGCACCAAACGGCTTGAAAGTAGGTGCCAAAATAATGTCAGGTAATGGCGCAACTCCAAATGTAGGCAATGCCCTTTTCCTACGCGATGTGCCGCTGGGTGCTAATATCTTTGCGATTGAAATGCAACCGGGCAAAGGAGCAGCTATCGCAAGAAGTGCTGGTACGTATGCAACACTCACGGGTCGCGAGGGAAAATACGGCGTTATCAAGTTGCCTTCTGGTGAAGTGCGTCGGGTGTTATTAACTTGTAAAGTAACCATAGGAGAGACCTCTAATCCAGATCACGGTTTGGAAGATTTGGGTAAAGCCGGTAGAAAGCGCTGGTTAGGCAGAAGACCTCGGGTACGTGGTGTAGCGATGAATCCTGTGGATCACCCTATGGGTGGTGGTGAAGGTAGAGCTTCTGGCGGGCATCCGCGCTCCCGCACAGGTAAGTACTCAAAAGGTATGAAAACCCGTAGCAAGAAAAAATCTTCCAACAAGTTGATTATTTCGAGAAGGAAGAACAGAGTTGGTCAGTAATTAAATTAAGGGTTGCAAAAATAAATAGCAGTGCCAAGATCAATCAAAAAGGGACCGTACGTGTTCCACAAGTTGATTACGAAAGTAATGAAATCGAAGGAATCCAATCGGAAAAGCGTTATCAAAACATGGTCACGCGCTTCGATGATTATTCCTGATATGGTAGGAGAGACGATAGCTGTACACAATGGCAAAACCTTTGTACCCGTATTTGTAACGGAAAACATGGTTGGGCATAAATTAGGCGAATTCTCCCCGACACGTAACTTTAAAGGACACGCAGGGAACAGAAAGAAATAATGGGAAGCCGGAAGTCAGAATTGGGAAGTCGCAATTATAAATGAGGGCTTCACTTTCAAAGTACTTCTACTTTTTGAAATGAAAAAATTGTAGAATTCATGGTTGCTTTTTACAAGCAATTATAAATGGATAAGAAATGGAAGCAGTAGCTAAATTACAAAACTGTCCGATCTCCGCGCGCAAAATGCGCTTGGTAGTTGATAATATTCGCGGCAAGAAAGTAGTAGATGCCTTGGACATCTTACGTTATAGCAAGCGCGAGTCTACGATCTGGTTGGAAAAACTGGTTCGTTCGGCTATCGCCAACTGGGAAAATAAGATGGACGGTACGGAAAGTGCGGATGATTATGAGTTGTACATCAAGACGGTTTTTTCCAATGAAGCAGGTATGCTCAAGCGATTTCGTCCGGCACCGCACGGGCGGGCGCACCGTATTCGCAAGCGCAGCAACCATGTGACCGTTATTGTCGCTAATCGAATTCCATTGCCAGATGAGGCGCAAGCGGCTCAACCGGAAGTAATGGAAACAGAGGAAGCGGTGGCTGAATAAGAGAGAGACCGAGAGAACAAAAGCCAAATAAGGGTAAAAGTCTCGAAGTTATTTAGTCTTTTAATTATTGATAATTAAGTATTTTATACCATAAATATGGGTCAGAAGACAAATCCAATAGGTAATCGTTTAGGCATCATTCGCGGTTGGGATTCCAACTGGTTTGGTGGCAGAGGACGGGATTATGCGCAGAAAGTAGTGGAGGATGAAAACATTCGTACCTACTTGAATGCACGTATTCAGAAAGGTGGCATCGCCCGTATCGTGATTGAGCGTACGCTCAAGCGCATCACGGTTACGATTCACACGTCTCGTCCCGGTATCATTATCGGCAAGGGAGGTCAGGAAGTAGACCGTGTACGGGAGGAGTTGAAGAAACTGACCAACAAAGATATTCAAATCAATATCATCGAAATCCGTAAGCCGGAGATGGATGCCAATATTGTAGGAGAAACAATTGCCAAGCAAATCGAAGCACGTATCAATTATCGGCGTGCGATCAAAATGGCGATTCAATCCACGATGCGTGCAGGTGCGGAAGGCATCAAGGTACGTATCTCCGGTCGTTTGGCTGGCTCCGATATGGCGCGTACAGAGGAGTTGAAAGAAGGTAGAACGCCTTTGCATACGTTCCGTGCCGACATTGACTATGCTTTGAAAGAAGCTCAAACGGTATATGGCAAGATTGGTATCAAGGTGTGGTTGTGCAAAGGAGAGATATTAGGAAAGCGCGACTTGTCACCCAATATTGGTGCGGCTAAAAAAGAAACCAGACCCGGCGACCGTAGAGAAGGCGAAGGCGAAAATAGAAATGAAGGCAGAGGCGGCGACCGCAGAGGTGGCGGCGGTGGTGATCGCAGAGGCGGTGGTGGCGGCGACCGTAGAGGTGGCGGCGGCGGCGGTGGAAGAAATTAATAATAAAGTTAGCATAATTAAAAAAAACGCGATACCTTTGCCGAGCTTTTTCAGAAAGCACAGTTAAGTAGTAGCAAAATCGTTTTTCAAGGTTAAATTTTCAAAGCAATGTTACAGCCAAAAAGGACGAAATACCGAAAGCAGCAGAAGGGCAGAAACAAAGGGCTTGCATACACTGGCACAACGGTGGCATTTGGCACTTTTGCACTCAAGTCATTGGACAGTGCGCGTATCACGAATCGCCAGATTGAATCGGCTCGTATTGCAATGACTCGTTATATGAAACGGGAAGGAAAAGTGTGGATCCGTATTTTCCCAGACAAAGCGATTACCAAAAAGCCACAAGAAGTGCGGATGGGTAAAGGTAAAGGCTCGTTGGACCATTACGTAGCACTCGTGCAGCCCGGAAAAATTATGTTTGAAATAGATGGCGTGTCAGCGGAAGTGGCGGTGGAAGCATTACGATTGGCGGCGCAGAAGTTGCCGGTTTTAACCAAAACTATTACAAGACCCGATTACGTTGAATAATTATTTTAAGATGATAGATATTTAGATAATAGATTTTAGAACCATTATTTCTTAAATTCGAAATTTCTAAAGTCTAAATTTCTAAAGTCTAAGTTCTAAAATCTAAAGTCTAACTAAAAATGGCATCGAATAAATATTTGGAATTACTGGAATTTTCGGATGCGGATCTGGCAAATGAATTGCAGCAAAGTGAATTGCAGTATCAGAAAATGCGATTTGACCATACTATCAAGGGATTGGAAAATCCAAAGGTGTTGCGGGAATTGCGTCGGGATATTGCTCGTATAAACACAGAAGTGCGCCGTCGAGAAATGGCGACAATGACTGTAGCAGAGAAAGCAGGTCGTTCAAAAATCCGGGCGAGAAGACGTATTGGCAAATAAATGAGGTTGCAGTTGCAATAGAAATTATTAATCCACTTAGTTGTAAGTATAGAAAAAGTAATAAAATGGAAGTGGTTGAAAGAAAACTTAGAAAGGAGCGGACGGGAGTCGTAGTGAGTAATAAAATGGATAAAAGTATATCCGTAGCAGTAGAGCGTAGACTCCAGCACCCAATTTATGGTAAGTTTGTAAAGAAAACAAACAAATTCATGGCACACGATGAGAACAACGATTGTAATATCGGTGATTTAGTGCGTATCATGGAAACGCGTCCACTGAGTAAGAACAAGCGGTGGCGATTGGTAGAAATTTTAGAAAGAGCAAAATAAAATTAAAGATTTGAAATTAGATATTTGAAATTTTAATTTTTCGGCTTTCAAATTTCGTATTTCATATTTAAAAAGTAAGCCATGATACAGCAAGAGAGCAGACTCAAAGTAGCAGATAATAGCGGCGCAAAAGAAGTGTTATGTATCCGTGTGCTGGGAGGCTCCAAACGTAGATATGCCTCGGTTGGCGATAAAATAGTGGTGTCGGTAAAGGACGCATCTCCGGGAGGTATTAAAAAAGGTGCTGTGTCAAAAGCAGTGGTCGTACGTACCAGAAAGGAGATTCGCCGAAAAGACGGTTCTTATATTCGATTTGATGACAACGCAGTGGTATTGCTCAACAATCAAGATGAACCAAGAGGAACGCGTATTTTTGGACCGGTAGCAAGAGAGTTGAGAGACAAAGATTATATGAGAATTGTGTCTCTGGCTCCTGAAGTTCTTTAATAAAAAATGAATTGCCGACAACCATCGGAAAATAAATAAATAATGGCGACAAAGCAACCAAAAAAGTCGGATCAAAAGCGCTTTCAGCCAAAGCTGAAAATCAAAAAAGGTGACCAGGTCGTAGTAATAGCCGGTGCTTACAAAGATTTAGAAAAAGTGCGCGAAGTGTTGGAAATATTTCCACATGAAAATCGTGCGGTCGTTGACCAAGTGAATATTGCAAAAAAGCATTCCAAGCCAACACAAAACAATCCGGGTGGTATTAAAGAAATGCCAACTCCGATTCATATTTCTAACTTAATGGTGGTAGACCCAAAAACGGGCGAACCCACACGCGTTGGTCGGAAAGAAGTGGACGGCAAAATGGTTCGTTATTCTAAAAAAACAGGTGAAACTATTCTGTGATGACATATTCTGCTAGACTTAAAGAAAAATATACCCAAGAGGTAGCACCTGCACTGATGGAACAATTTCAATACAAATCCATCATGCAAGTACCAAGATTGGAAAAAATCTGTATCAATCAAGGCGTTGGTGCAGCTACACAAGACAAGAAATTGGTGGATAATGCGGTGGCAGAATTAACACTGATTGCAGGTCAAAAAGCGGTGTCTACAAAGGCAAAGCAATCCATTTCTAACTTCAAACTGCGAGAAGGAATGCCGATTGGAGTGCGCGTGACCCTGCGCAATGAGCGGATGTATGAGTTTTTGGACCGCCTTGTTTCAGTAGCATTGCCACGGGTGCGGGACTTTCGAGGTATCAACGATAAGAGTTTCGATGGTCGGGGCAATTACTCAATGGGCATAACGGAACACATCATTTTCCCAGAGATTGACTTAGATAAAGTGAGTAAAATCACAGGCATGGATGTCACGTTTGTGACGACTGCAAAAACGGATGCAGAAGCGCTGGCGTTATTGAAGCTAATGGGCTTACCATTTAGAAATCAACAACGTAGTCAAGAGTAGTACATTATTTGAAAATTCGTACAATTTAAATAGGAATGGCAAAGAAGTCAGTTATAGCAAGAGAGCGGAAAAGAGAGCGAATGGTAGCCAAATATGCAGACTTGCGTAAGCGCCTGAAAGAAGAAGGCGATTATGATGCACTGGACAAGCTGCCGCGCAACTCTAATCCCATTCGATTGCACAATCGCTGCAAATTGACCGGTCGTCCGAAAGGCTACATGCGTCATTTTGGTGTCAACCGTGTGAAATTCCGCGACATGGCATTAGATGGAAGAATTCCAGGTATTACAAAAGCGAGCTGGTAAAGGGGTTTTGGGTAACAGGTCTTAAGTTAAGGTCTGAATATTCAAACACAAATTCTAATTATTTTTTAATCAAGCGGTTAGGTTCCTATTACAGGAAAACCAGCCGATGAAATTCTATACAATGGCGGTTACAGACCCAATAGCAGATTATTTGACGCGCATCCGCAATGCGCAACAAGCTGGTCATAGAGTAGTAGATATTCCGGCATCCAATCTGAAGAAGCGACTCACCGAGATTTTGTACGACAGCGGTTACATCCTCAAGTACAAATTTGCCGACGACGAAGGCAAAGGCAACCAAGGCGTTATAAAAATTGCTTTAAAATATGACCCGATGACGCGCAAGCCGCTCATGCGGGAGCTACGTCGTATCAGTAAACCGGGGTTGCGTAAATTTGTGAAAGCAGACGAACTGCCACGCGTTATAAATGGATTAGGCATTGCGATTATCTCTACCTCCAAAGGTGTGATGACGAATAAGCAAGCGAATAAGGAGAATGTAGGTGGCGAAGTACTTTGCTATATCTATTAATTGATAAGTTTTTAAAATTTCTGAACCATGTCACGAGTAGGTAAAGCGCCGATTACGGTTCCCAGCGCAGTAAATATTGACATCAGTAAAGGCAATCTGGTAACTGTTAAAGGTCCAAAAGGAACGTTGACGCAGCAGGTTGACCCAGATATTCAATTGCATATAGAAGATGGAACACTGACTTTAGTGCGTCCAACTGAACAAATTCGCCACCGTGCTATGCATGGCTTATATCGCGCTTTGGTCAATAATATGGTGAAAGGTGTAACGGAAGGATTTGTAAAAGAATTAGAATTGGTTGGTGTGGGTTATCGCGCACAAAATACGGGTCAGTTATTGGAATTGACTTTGGGTTTTTCGCACCCGATTATGTTTTATATTCCATCAGAAGTAAAGGTAGAAACCAAGCAAGAGAAAGGTAAGAATCCATTGATTCGCTTAGAAAGCATTGATATTCAACTGTTAGGACAAATTGCGGCTAAGGTGAGAGAGTTAAGAAAGCCTGAGCCTTACAAAGGAAAGGGTGTCCGTTATGTAGGTGAAATTGTGCGCCGTAAAGCAGGTAAGACTGCAGGTGGTAAGAAATAAATTTATATAATATCTGGTAATTGTATGATGCGTTGAGCTTGAGAACGACTTATCTTGCTGGCTTTACGAGATCAATAGCTCACAAGATCACCAAATAATAATCATTCGTAGCACCTTGGGTTTAGTAATCAAGACTTTACACTAAGGTTAAAACCGAAAAAAATGAGTACAGATAAAGCAGGTAGACGAAAAAAAATTCACTACCGCGTTCGTAAAAAGTTGAGTGGAACGCCTTCTAGATTGCGTTTGACGGTTTATAGAAGCAATAAAGCAATCTATTGTCAGGCAATTGATGACGTGGCAGGTATTACATTGGCAGCAGCATCTTCACAGGAAGAAAGCGTTCCAAAAAATATCACAAAGTCAGAACAGGCTAAAATGGTAGGTAAATTACTGGCGGAGCGTGTGTTGGCAAAGGATGTAAACAATGTAGTATTTGACCGGAGTGGCTATCTGTATCACGGTAGAGTGAAAGCATTGGCGGATGGTGCACGCGAAGGTGGACTTCAATTTTAAAAAAATCTAACGATTGCGATAATGGCAAAGAATAATCAAGGTCAAGGTCAACAAGGCAACAATCGAGGCGTACGAACATCTGAAACAGAGATGAAAGAAAAGCTCGTGAGTCTGAATCGGGTGGCAAAAGTGACGAAAGGCGGTCGGACGTTTAGCTTTGCAGCTATCGTGGTAGTAGGCGACGGTAACGGCACGGTGGGACAGGGTTTAGGCAAAGCGCGGGATGTGTCAGAGGCGATTGCAAAAGCGGTGGATGATGCCAAGAAAAATTTGGTAAAAGTACCCATTCATAAAGGTACGATTCCACACGAGCAAAAAGGCAAATTTGGAGCCGGTAAAATACTTATCAAACCTGCTGCAGATGGTACAGGCGTTATAGCTGGTGGCGCGATGCGAGCCGTGTTGGAAATTGCCGGCGTGCATAACGTATTGGCAAAATCTCAAGGCTCTTCTAACCCACACAACGTAGTAAAAGCAACACTTGATGCCTTGTCAAAACTGCGGAATCCATTGGAAATAGCTCGGCAGCGCAGTATTTCGGTAGAGAGGGTATTCAACGGATAATCCATATTTTTAGGAAAACGGACAAATTTGTAAGCGATGGCTAAGATAAAAATAACACAGGTAAAGAGCATCATTGACCGTCCGCAACGCCAAAAGGACACGGTGAAGGCATTGGGTTTAAAAAAGATGAACCAGACAGTAGAGCATGAAGCTACCCCTCAAATTTTGGGAATGGTTCGCAAGGTGCTGCATCTGTTGAAAGTGGAGCAAGTAGAAGCATAAGAAACTTTGTTTGTTAAATATTGTAGTTTTCCAAATCACTTGATTGGAATTTTGACAAAAAACGGACAACTTGTTTATCCTAACTGATAACGATTAAATCGAATAGATAAATGGAATTGCATAATTTAAAGCCTGCGGCGGGATCTACCAAAAATCGCAAGCGCATTGCCAGAGGACAGGGTTCGGGTCATGGTGGCACGGCTACAAAAGGGCATAACGGTGACAAGGCGCGGGCCGGACACAAGCGCAAGCGTAACTTTGAAGGTGGGCAGATGCCTTTACAAATGCGCGTTGCAAAAGTTGGGTTTAAAAACTATACCCGTGTAGAGTATGTCGCCATCAATCTCGAAAGATTGGCGTATATTGCCGAGAAATATCAACTTGCTGCTATTGACTTGAGCGCACTGATAACGAATCGGATTGTAAACAAGTCGGACAAAGTGAAGATTCTGGGGACTGGAGAATTGGCGACAAAGTTGAGTGTAACAGCGCACGCATTTTCAGCTACTGCAAAGCAGGCAATTGAGCAGCTTGGTGGCAGCGTTCATATCGTTAAATAAGAACGATGAAAAAATTAATCACGACTATTCAGAACATCTGGAAGATTAAGGAATTACGCAACCGTATCCTTTTTACATTGGCATTGCTGGCGGTGTACCGTTTTGGCTCGTATGTGGTGCTTCCGGGTGTGATGCCTGCGGTATTGAAAAATGCTGCCCAAAATAGCGGCACTCCTAATGACTTATTGGGGTTGATTAACGTATTTACGGGCGGTGCATTCAATAATGCTGCGGTTTTTGCTTTGGGCATTATGCCTTACATCACCTCTTCTATCATTATTCAATTGTTGGGATTTGCAGTACCGTACTTCCAGCGATTACAGCAAAAGGAAGGGGAATCAGGTAGAAAGAAATTGAATCAAATTACACGTATTCTTACCGTTGCAATCACGTTGGTGCAAGGAAGTGCGTATCTGACTTATATTGCAAGTCAGGGAGCTATTTCGCCAGAGATTCCACGTGGTATCTTTTGGGCAAGTAGCACAATTATTTTAGCAGCGGGTACGGTTTTTGCCATGTGGCTGGGCGAACGAATTACAGAAAAAGGACTAGGAAATGGCGTGTCACTGTTGATTATGGTCGGCATTTTGGCAAGATTGCCACAAGCATTTGTTGGAGAATTGTTGCTTCGTTTGGATAATGGTGGTTTCTTGATTTTTGTGATTGAGTTGTTTGCATTATTTGCAATTATCATGGCAATGATTGTGGTGGTACAAGGGGTACGTAAAATTCCAATTCAATTTGCCAAACGAATGGTAGGGCGCGGTGCTTCTGCAATGCCGGTGGCTGGTCAGCGCGATTACATTCCATTAAAAGTAAATGCAGCAGGGGTCATGCCTATTATCTTCGCGCAAGCATTGATGTTCTTACCAGCTACCGCAGCACAGTTTGTAGGCGGCGATAAAGTAGCGGCCAGTCCAATTCTGTTAGCGTTAAATGATTATACGTCAGTTGCTTACAATGCTATTTATTTCTCGTTGGTACTCATATTTACCTATGTTTATACCGCGTTGATGGTAAATCCACAGCAATATGCAGAGTATTTGAAGCGTCAGAATGCGTTCATTCCTGGCATCAAGCCTGGCAAAGAGACTGCTGATTTTATTGATGCCATTACGACTCGTATTACACTACCGGGCTCTATTTTCCTAGGAATCATTGCCATTCTGCCAGCATTTGCGGGAGGTATGGGTGTCAATACAGCATTTGCGGTGTTCTTTGGAGGTACATCTATGTTGATTTTGGTCGGTGTTACATTGGATACGTTGCAACAAATTGAAAGCCACTTATTGATGCGTCGTTATGATGGACTCGTGAAGTCGGGTAGAATACAAGGAAGAAGCACTGGACGGATGCAAGGCATTGGCGCACAATAGTTAAGTGTAAGATTGAACTTTCTTTTTCTTGAAAAGGTTTATAACAGATTCGATTGAATCTTACCTATTTTTTTGATATGATTTATTATAAAACGGACGAAGAGATAGAGTTAATCCGGCAAAGTTGTCACTTGGTGTGTAGAACGTTGGCAGAGGTAGGAGCTATGTTACGACCCGGCATTACCAGCGAACAAATAGACCGAGCAGCAGAAACCTTTATCAGAGACCATAAAGCGATTCCCGCATTCAAAGGTTACAAAGGAACATTTCCTGGCTCTTTGTGTGTATCGTTAAATGATGTAGTGGTGCACGGCTTTCCCAGCGATAAGCAAGTTTTCAAAGATGGGGATATCGTATCTGTGGATTGTGGTGTGAAATGGAATGGTTATTTTGGAGATGCGGCGTATACTTTTGCGATTGGTAATGTGAGCGAACCGGTGATGAAACTGTTGCGGATTACGAATGCCTCTCTTTATAAAGGCGTGAATCAAGCAGTAGCAGGTAATCGCTTGGGTGATATTGGATTTGCGATTCAAACTTTTATAGAAAGAGAGCATGGATATGGGATTGTCAGAGAATTGGTGGGACACGGTGTTGGACGAGAATTGCACGAGTCGCCAGAAGTGGCAAATTATGGACAACGCGGTAGAGGCGTAAAATTGAAGGAAGGTTTAGTGATTGCTATCGAACCGATGGTGAACATGGGCAAAAAAGAAGTTTATACGGAGCGGGATGGTTGGACGGTTCGTTCAAAAGACGGCAAACCTTCCGCGCATTTTGAACACACGGTAGCAGTACGTAAGAAATCGGTGGATATTCTTTCCGACCATTCTTACATCGAAGCAGCCATTCAAAATAATCCGAATCTAAAAGAAGTAGCAAACAAAAAATCGGTAGCTGCTTAATTGAAGCCTGATAGGCTAAGCATATTTAAATTATAAAATAAATATAACATAAGTTTTTGTTTGTCAATGTTTTGAGAGGCTACCTACTGCCAACTTTGAACTGCCCACTGACTTACTTATTGTTAAATAATTAAACTATACAATTTTTTTGGAGGCAATGTAGAAAAGAAACACAGAAGTTTCCTATCTTTGCACTCCGAAATTTCGCCTATGGCTAAAAAGAACCTGATTAAACAGGATGGTATCATTGAAGAGGCTTTATCCAATGCGATGTTTCGCGTTCGATTAGAAAATGATCACCAAATCATTGCTACCATTTCGGGAAAAATGAGAATGAATTACATACGGATTTTGCCGGGTGACAAGGTTTCAGTGGAAATGTCTCCATACGACTTGTCTCGTGGTAGAATCATTTATAGATACAAATAAAATTGTGCATCATGAAAGTCAGAGCATCTGTAAAAAAACGCTCCGTTGATTGCAAGATTGTGAAGCGAAAAGGGAAAATATACATTATCAATAAAAAGACCCCGAAGTTCAAGCAACGGCAAGGGTAATTTTAATTTACGAAGTACGAAGTACGATTTATGAATGATGAAAATCTGTAAATTGTAAGTCGAAAATTTAACATTGAAATGGCTCGTATTGTAGGTATTGACTTGCCGAGAAACAAACGCGGATTAATCAGTTTGCCTTATATTTTTGGCATTGGAAAATCGGCTGCGCTTGATATTTTGCAGGAAGCAGGCGTGGATGAGAATAAGAAAGTGGCGGACTGGAGCGATGAAGAATTACGTGAAATCACGCGCATCATCACTAACGACTACAAAGTAGAAGGTGAATTGCGTTCTGAAATCCAACTCAACATCAAGCGATTGATGGATATCGGCTGCTATCGCGGATTGCGTCACCGTAGAGGATTGCCGCTACGTGGTCAGCGTACCCGTACCAACGCTCGTACGCGTAAGGGCAAGCGTAAAACAGTGGCAAACAAGAAAAAGGTTACTAAATAGTAGTGTTATAGTGTTCTGGTGTTTTGGTTTGTGATAAGCAACCCTAACACATTAACACATTAACACCCAAACACTCTATAAATGGCTAAGGCAGCAAAAAAAGTAAAGAAGCGGAAAGTAAAAGTGGAGCCGGAAGGCGTGGTTTATATTCAGGCAAGTTTCAATAATATCATCATTTCGCTTTGCAATCGTCAAGGGCAGGTGATTTCTTGGGCTACGGCGGGCAAAGCCGGTTTTCGGGGTTCTAAGAAAAATACACCTTACGCGGCACAGGTAGCGGCGGCTGATGCGGCAAAAGTGGCTTATGATGCGGGTATGCGTACTGCAGAGGTGTTTGTAAAAGGTCCGGGTTCAGGTCGGGAAGCAGCGATTCGCGCCATTGATGGAGCGGGTATTAAAGTTTCCAAAATTAGAGACGTGACGCCTATTCCGCACAATGGTTGCCGTCCGCCGAAACGCAGAAGAGTATAATTTTGTTGTAAATTCATTACCTGATAACTATCGGGAAGCACTTATTGTAAAGAAAAAGTTTGACCTAAAATGGCAAGATATACCGGTTCAAGAACAAAGAAAGCAAGAGCATTTGGCGAAGCTATTTTCGGTTTCGATAAAGCATTCGAGCGCAAAAAATATCCTCCTGGGCAGCATGGGCAGACCAGAAAGCGCAAGCAGCGTTCAGATTATGCTGTGCAATTGATGGAGAAGCAAAAAGCAAAATATACCTATGGCGTATTAGAGCGTCAATTTAGAAATTTGTTTGAGACGGCAAGTCATAAAAAAGGGGTAACGGGAGAGTTGCTGTTGCAATTTTTGGAAGCCAGATTAGACAATACGGTTTTTCGCTTGGGCGTTGCGCCTACGCGGATGGCTGCTCGTCAGTTAGTTTCTCACAAACACATTACGGTGAATGGCATCGTAACGAATATCGCTTCTTATCAGCTTCGTCCGGGTGATGTTGTGGGAGTGCGGGGTCAGTCAAAAGGATTGAATATTGTGAAAGAGAGCGTGACCAACCGGAAAGATGCGAGAAGATTTGGCTGGTTAGAATTCAATCCTGATAAATTGCAGGGTGTTTTTTTGACGTACCCATCGCGGGACCAAATCCCCGAAAAGATAAACGAACAGCTAATCGTCGAATTATATTCTAAGTAAAAAAACAAATTTTGGCAGTCTGGTTTCAGGCTGTCAAAATTTGTATTAGAAAAAAGCGTTTACCCCGCTGTTCAACCAAAACGCGCATTCGTCGGTTATTTCCTATCAAAGTTCAAATCAAACTATGAGTATATTAAATTTTCAGAAGCCGGACAAAATTGTAATGCAGAAGTCCAACGATTTCGAAGGACTTTTTGAATTCAAACCTTTGGAACCCGGTTTTGGACAAACAGTTGGCAACTCTTTGCGTCGGGTTTTGCTCTCTTCGCTGGAGGGTTTTGCCATTTCTGCCGTGCGCATTGCTGGCGTAGACCATGAGTTCGCTACCATTCGAGGCGTGGTAGAAGATGTTGTAGAAATTATCCTCAACTTGAAACAGGTGCGCTTGAAATGCCTGCTTTCTAACGAAGATATTACAAGTGAGAAGATATACATGACTGTTTCTGGCAAAGAGGAATTCTATGCGAGAGACATTGAGGAGCATACGAATGTGTTCAAAGTGATGAATCCAGACCAATTGATCTGTACGATGGAACCTTCTGTGAGTCTGGAAGTAGAATTTACAATTACTAAAGGTCGTGGCTACGTACCTGCGGACGATAACCTTCCGAAAGATGCACCGATTGGTGTGATTCCAATTGATGCCATTTATACCCCGATTAAAAATGTGGCTTACCGCATCGAAAATACGCGGGTAGGACAGCGCACAGATTACGAAAAACTGACGATTGACTTGAAAACGGATGGTACGATTCACCCAGAAGAAGCAATCAAAGATGCGTCGAGAATTCTGATTCAGCATTTGATGTTGATTACAGATGAAAATATCACTTTTGATGATGCCTCTAGCCGGGAAGACAACATTGTGGATGAGCATATTTTGCACATGCGCAAGTTGCTCAAGACTTCTTTGGAAGACCTCGATTTGTCAGTACGTGCATACAACTGTTTGAAAGCTGCTAAAATCAATACGTTGGCGGAACTGGTACGATATGACACACACGAGTTGCTCAAATTCCGCAACTTCGGTAAAAAGTCGTTGGTAGAAATTGAAGAATTATTGCAAGATAAAGGCTTGACTTTTGGCATGGATTTGTCGAAATATAAGCTCGAAGAAGATTAAATTGTTGGGACGAAATGAATACATGACAGGTTTCTGAAACCTGTCATGTATTCATTTAATTAGACAGCTTCGATTGGCAAGAAGCAGTCTGCTTTAAATAACGCTATTTGCAATAACCGAATAGTCGAAAGGCGCGCCAATCGCCCTGAGTGTTTTCGACGAAAAGTGTTGCGAGGCAAACTTTAGGTCAACATGAGACATGGTAAGAAGGGCAACCACTTAGGCAGAAAGGTTGGACACCGCCGCGCATTGCTAAAAAACTTGGCATCGGCACTGATTGAACACAAGCGCATCAATACCACCTTAGCCAAAGCGAAGGCTTTGCGGGTGTACATTGAGCCGCTAGTGACAAAAGCTCGTGCAAATACGACGCATTCCCGTCGAGTTGTATTCAGCTATTTGCAAAACAAAGAAGCGGTCAAAGAATTATTTGGTCCGGTGGCTGAGAAAATTGGCGACCGCCCGGGTGGCTATGTGCGGGTATTGCGCATGGGCTACCGGCAGGGAGATGGTGCAGAAATGGCGATGATAGAATTTGTGGATTTCAATGAAGTCTATAATGTAACCACAGAAAGTGATACTGGTAGTGGTACTAGTACCGGTAGAAAACGTCGTCGTCGGGGCGGCGGTGGCGGTACACAGCAAGACAGAGGTGCGATAGTTGCAGCAGATACTACCACAGCGATAGCCGAGGAAGAACCATTAATAGAAGAAGCAGTCATTGATGAGGAAGTTGCAGCAGTGGAGGATGTCACACCAATAATTGACGACGCAACCACTACGGAATCGACAGACGAGAACAAAACAGAGGCATAAATTGCTGAATTTCAATGATAAAGAGGCGATGTCAAAATACTTGGTGTCGCCTTTTTGTTTTTCTCAATATTTCAAATCGCGCCACTCCAATTTCTCACTGGGAATAGTATCTTTGCAAAAAATTAAAAAGGTGTGCCACATCTTCAAGATGCGGCACACCTAAGTACTAAGAAATGAGCGAATTCCAACAACAATCGGCACTATTACTCTTGGACGACGGCACGGTTTTTCGGGGCAAAGCAGCCGGCAAAATTGGCACAACTACCGGGGAAATTTGTTTCAACACTGGCATGACTGGCTATCAAGAAATTTTCACCGACCCTTCTTATTTTGGTCAATTACTCGTCACCACTAACGCTCACATCGGCAATTACGGCACAAAACGCACCGAGACAGAATCACATAGCATAAAAATTGCTGGGCTTATCTGTAAAAATTTTACTTCGCAATACTCTCGCTTTCAAGCAGATGAATCCATCCAAGCCTATTTTGAAGAAGAACAATTAGTCGGTATTTCTGATGTAGATACGCGTGCGCTTGTGCGCCACATCCGCCATAAGGGCGCGATGAATGGGATTGTTTCTTCTGAGATTTTGGATATTGAAATATTGAAACAAAAGTTGGCACAAGTGCCGCCGATGGAAGGATTAGAATTGGCATCAATAGTGAGTACGAAGGAATCTTATTCGTATGGCAATCCCCACGCACGTTTTCGAGTAGCAGCGTTGGATTATGGCATTAAGCAACATATTCTGGAAAACCTGACGGAGCGCGGTTGTTATGTAAAAATTTTTCCAGCGAAAACTTCTTTGGAAGAGTTGAAAGCATTTAATCCAGATGGTTATTTTTTGTCAAACGGACCTGGTGATCCAGCTTCTATGGACTATGCAGTGCAGACTACAAAGGAGATTTTAAAAGAAGATAAACCGCTGTTTGGCATTTGTTTAGGACATCAGTTACTCGCTTTAGCAGTAGATGTACCGACGCATAAAATGCACCATGGACATCGAGGCATTAATCATCCCGTGAAAAATTTGGTGACAGGCAAGAGTGAAATTACCAGTCAAAATCATGGTTTTGAAGTAGATCGGTCCGTGATTGAATCCAAATCAGACGAAATAGAAATTACACACGTCAACCTAAATGATAATACGGTAGAAGGATTTCGATTAAAAAATAAACGCGCCTTTTCCGTGCAATATCATCCAGAGGCATCGCCAGGACCGCATGATGCGCAGTATTTGTTTGATGATTTTATAAATTTAATGCAAAGTTAATAGAATTTGATATTGAGATATTTTGATATTGCGCCACTTGGACGTAACATGAAAACTATTTTGATTAGTTGACATAAACACATAAGAACATTAATACATCAAAACATTATGAGTACAATCATTGACATTCGCGCCAGAGAAATTCTGGATTCTCGCGGCAATCCAACGGTAGAAGTAGAGGTTTTGACTGAAGAAGGGTATTTTGGAATGGCAGCCGTGCCTTCGGGCGCTTCCACAGGGAAGCATGAAGCAGTAGAATTGCGGGATGACGACAAGGGGCGCTATATGGGCAAGGGCGTGCTAAATGCAGTGGATAATGTGGAGGAAATAGCCGAGGAATTGATTGGCTCGGATGTGTTTGAGCAACGATATATTGACAATTTGATGATCGAACTGGACGGGACGAGCAACAAATCCAAATTGGGTGCTAATGCAATGTTGGCGGTGTCGCTGGCAGTGGCGAAGGCGGCTGCCGAGGCGTGTGAAATGCCTTTGTATCGCTACATCGGTGGGGTGAATGCACACGTATTGCCAGTGCCGATGATGAATATTTTGAATGGCGGTTCTCATGCAGATAACTCCATTGATTTTCAAGAGTTTATGGTGATGCCGATGGGCGCGGAGTCCTTTTCAGAAGGTTTGCGCATGGGCGTGGAGATTTTTCACAATTTGAAAAGTGTATTGAAAAGTAAAGGATATTCTACAAATGTGGGCGATGAAGGTGGCTTTGCGCCAAATTTGAAGTCGAATGTAGAGTCTATTGAAACGGTTTTAGAGGCGATTGAAAAGGCGGGTTTCCGTCCCGGCGAAGATGTATTTATTGCAATAGATGCGGCGGCTTCTGAATTTTATGATGAGGAATCAGGAATGTATCATTTTAAAAAGTCAACGGGTGAAAAATTGACTTCTTCGCAAATGGTGGATTATTGGAAAGATTGGTGCAGCAAATATCCTATTTTTTCACTGGAAGATGGCTTGTATGAAGACGATTGGGACGGTTGGAAATCGCTGACAGAGCAGTTGGGTAATCGGGTTCAATTGGTGGGCGATGATTTATTTGTAACCAACACCATTCGCCTGCAACAAGGGATTGACCAAAAAGTAGCGAATTCTATTTTGGTAAAAGTGAATCAAATCGGTACGTTGACCGAGACGATTGATGCCGTGCAGTTGGCGACGCGTAGCGGTTATCGCAGCATCATCAGCCACCGCTCTGGCGAAACGGAAGATACGACGATTGCAGATTTGGCAGTGGCGTTGAATACAGGTCAGATTAAAACGGGTTCGGCATCGCGCTCGGATAGGGTCGCGAAGTATAATCAGTTGTTGCGGATTGAAGAAGAGTTGGCAGAGTCAGCGTATTATCCAGGTAAGGCGTTGTTGAATAGAAGGTGGTAAATCAGTATGTAGTTGGCGGTTAAGTAATTGACTATTTATAATTGACGATTGACCATCGGATATTAAGCTGATAATCAATAAATTAACTATTTGGGTGTGCCGATTATTTAGGTCGAACTATTTAGGCAGTTAGCAGTATTTTTAAAATAATTTGATGACCAATTGTTTTAAGATTGAATTTTAAGCAACTTTGTTGTTGAATGAACTTGATAATTGACTTTTATATCAATCATTTTAGTTGGTTTAAATTAAAGGTCAATGGTCAATTATAAATGGTTAATTAATTGATGCTATGGCTTCCAATAAACTGCTTCCACCGGCACTGCAAAATTTCTTGAAACCCTTTCGCAATAAGTTTTTTTTAGTGTTGACTTTATTTATTTGCTGGCTGGTTTTTTTTGATAAACATGATGTCATTACGCAATTTCGTTTGCAACGCACTGTCAATCAATTAGAATCAGATAAAACAGAATACCGCGCAAAAATAAAAGAAGCACAGCAAGACCGATTGGATTTGGAGCAGGATAAAGAGAAATTCGCTCGGGAGCAATATTACATGAAGAAAAATAATGAAGATGTATTTGTAATAGAAAAGGAATGATAGCACACTAATTTTTTAAGTTTTTTATGATTTTGACTGATTTATATCATAATCATTCCTATTAATCATAAAAATCAGTGCCCTAATACGTATTGAGGGTCAAAAACACAATAAAACATTAACACCAAAACACAAAGAAAATGTCTGTATTGGTAAATAAAAATTCTAAAGTCATTGTGCAGGGTTTTACAGGAAAGGAAGGCACGTTTCATGCCACCCAGATGATAGAATATGGTACGAACCTTGTGGGCGGAGTCACGCCGGGCAAGGGTGGCACGCTGCACCTTGACAAGCCTGTGTTCAATAGCGTGGAAGATGCGGTAGAACAAGCAGGCGCGGATGTTTCTGTTATTTTTGTACCCCCACCTTTTGCGGCAGATGCGATTATGGAAGCAGCGGAAGCAGGCATTAAAGTCATCATTTGCATCACGGAAGGCATTCCAGTGCAGGATATGGTGAAAGTCAAGGCTTACATTAAAGATTTTGATACACGATTGATTGGTCCGAACTGTCCAGGAGTCATCACGCCGGGTGAGGCGAAATGCGGAATTATGCCGGGCTTCATTCACCGTAAAGGGACGATTGGGATTGTATCTCGTTCAGGTACATTGACTTATGAAGCTGTTGACCAAGTAACGAAGGCGGGTTTGGGACAATCTACTTGCATCGGTATTGGCGGTGACCCAATCGTAGGTACGACGACTAAAGAAGCCGTGGAACTCCTAATGAACGACCCTGAAACGGAAGGTATTATCATGATTGGTGAAATCGGTGGCGGCATGGAAGCCGAAGCTGCGTATTGGATAAAAGCAAATGGCACGAAGCCAGTGGTAGGTTTCATTGCCGGTCAAACCGCTCCCAAAGGTCGGAAGATGGGACACGCCGGTGCGATCATCGGTGGTGCATCTGATACTGCCGAAGCAAAGATGAAAATCATGGCAGAATGCGGTATTCATGTTGTAAAATCTCCCGCTATGATTGGCGCGATGATGGCGCAGGCGATGAAAGAGGGAGCGACGGTATAAGAAAGTAGGCAGTTAGTAATGGCAGCAGGCAGCTTGCTCGTATTTTAAAAGTTTTCAGTTTTCAAGATTAAGATAGAAAACCCTTTCGTACAGTGCGCGGAAGGGTTTTTGATTTAATAAAAATAGACGCTACTTCAAGAATTTTTTATGAAATTTTTGGGACGCATACTCCAATATCGGCGCGCCGTGTCCAAAAGTGGCTATTGAAAAATGCAAAGCAGCCAATTTTTGGACATCCACATGGCGGGAAGAAAAATTTACGTACACTTAATTAAGTCCAATTACTTACTTACCATAATGGCTAATATATAATAATCTTGAATTTCCGCACAAACTTGCTTTCGTATTTTGCAATCATTATATCATTATATATAAAAAAACTACTCTTTTACTCTTTTATATGTTTCAACAATGACGCGGTCAATGCCGAGTTTGTCCAATTTTTCTACGCCTTTCTGAATTAGCGTATCATTTGTAATATGAACAACAAATTGGAATTTATTATTTTCCCATTGTCTGTCAATATAATATTCTAACTGCTCCGTGTAAGTGCTATCCATTAAAGTGTAGGCGCCTCCGCCCGCAGTAAATGCAGCAGTAGTTGTGTCTTTTCCCATATTCAAGTCATGCGTCAAGAAAGCGAAATGCGTTGGATTAATAATTTTAATCATTTTGATTTTCGGATTGAATGTAGAAAAAGTCGTGTCTTTCTCGGTGGTTGTTGCCGAAATCAACTCCCAAGTGCCAATAATTGGAATGGAAAGGTGGTTTTGTTTTGTATTACAAGCAAGTAATGCAGAAAGCACCACTATTAAAATAACTCTAGTTATAAGTTTCATATTTCAATCTTATTCTTATCAAGATACTTTACAAAAGTAATAAAAAAAATTAAATGAATCAATCAAAAGCTTTATCAATTTCATCGGCACTTTTTATGCTTTTTGATTGTTAATAAGAAAATCTATTTTGGAATATGATACTTGCCAAAAAAATACTCGGTCATAAAAGCTACGGCTCCATTCCGCACTTGGCGGGCAGTCGGCTGGGGGAAGGCGACCACCATTGCGAATATTTTAAAAATAATATCAAAGCCAATCCGGTTAATGACTATCAGGAGTAGAATTTTTCTTATGGTAGGGGCGAGCTTCAGTCGCCGCGCCAATATGTCATTCGGCGACTGAAGCTCGCTGGTGCTTTGACGGCTAAAGCTCGCTCCTACTTGTCACCACCTTCGCCAATATTTCCAGCCCAGCCGGATCACCAAAATAACTCAAATGGTCACATGCAGCGGTGTATTGCTGGGGCGGATTTTTCCATTTTTCAGAGCCAGGAATGCCATAGGTGTTTTTCACTGATACGGCGATGTCGTTCTCTTCTTTGAATAGGAATTTATTGAGTGCTTCAAACGCGGTTTGTTTGCTAAAACGGGCGGAGACGCGCTTGAGCAGGGCAGTTTGCACTTCTCGTATGGCTTTCGGTATGAGCGAGGTGTTACCAGCTATGACGGTGTAGGAAATGTTGGGGTCGGTGCCGTCGTTGAGTTCTTTCAGGAAGTCAGAGTCATCGGGGTCCATTTGTTGTAAAGTTTTGAATAATTGACCGCTGAATCTGCCCAATAAATTCAAAGCAAATAAATACGGCTGGAAGAAAGCGGCGCCATTCACGACTTTCGTCATCAAGGCGGTGCTCAATTGATACACATCCGACCAAGGCGACCCACCATTGGGCGTGCCGACTTGAATCAAGCGTGTGATGACTTCGTTTCCACCTTCTTTTTCAATAAACCAGCGCGAGACCAAGCCGCCCATTGAGTGCGCAATGATGGTGAGTTGCTTGCCGTGATTGGCATTCAAACCAACTGCTTCTAATTTGGCTTTCAAATCTTTAGCCGTCTGTCGAATGTCGGTATTCAAATTTTCATAATCAAATGCTAAGACCAAATCATAAGGGTTTCGAAAAGCTTGACCATTTTGTGCTGGAATTAATCGCAGTATTTTGGGCATTGCAGTCGTGTCGCCAATAATGCCGTGGATAAAAACGACGATATTTTTGGCGTTGGTAACGGCTGCTTTTACTTTTTCGGTGTCGGTTTCGTACGAAAATTCGGTTCCTGTTTCCTTGAACTTTGCCATGGACAACTGCGGATGCCGGTATTCAAAACCTAACTTGCTCAATACAACTTTTTGAAAGAAAATCTTGACCGAACCCGTCAGGCTGCGGGTACGCACGGGCGTAGTGTCGGGCAAGGATTCGATTTTCACCATCCCATTTTCATCCGAAAAACCCAGTGGAATGTAGAGTTTCGTCTCCGGGTCGTATGCCATTGGGATGACCATTTCGTTGGCAGCCATGCTTTGCTGAAGGTTTACTTCGAGCGGGTTGTCGGCATCCACTAGGTCCGCACCTTGCACATCATATAATTCTAAAACACTCAAACTTGGCGAGGTACTTCTACCCGTCGTAAACGCAAAAGGCTCCGCTACATAGTCGGCACTGCGCGTCATGGGCGGCAGGAAACGCATTTGTTCCTTTCTATCTGAAAAGGAAAGGGATTGATCGGAACTAGATTCTGGCGACAACGAACGCTCTGCTTCATCAACGGACGTAAGGGCGACTTTGGCAGAGAGACCACGCGGTGCCGCTATTTTTACCTTACTCATCTTAACCGGTTGTCCTTCGGCGAGTGACTGTTCTGGCATTGGGCGCACGACTATCATTTCAATGTCGCGGGTCGTCCAGTCGAGTTCTTCGGGTTTTACATTTTGATTGGGTTCTCGACCGGCACGGGTGGTAATCGCTTTATTGATGTCCAGTTCTAAACCTTCCTGATTGTAACGAGTGGTATCGAGCTGCTTATCATTACTGATAATAATTTTAAAATATTCCTTGATTTCATTAATACCCCAAGAAGCATACGCCTCATTATCAATAGCTAAAGGAATGGTTTTGAAGCGATTGCCTTCAAATACATCAAGGAGCCATGCTTCTTTATTTGGGCCTAATTCCTGTAAAGGCATGAAACGGTTGGAAATTCCAAAATTATCTACCAGATTCAGTGCGCTGAAATAAAGCGTGCGATTGCCTTTGTTGCGAATTTTAAGTCGGAACGCTGGCTGTTGCCATTCGCCAGTTGATTCTAATTTTTCATAGCGGAATACATTACTTTCCTGCCAATTGACTTTTTCTTCGCGGGCGCTATCTTCCATGTTTCCAGGTTCGGTAATTCGGAACAATTCAATCTCAAACTCCTCACTGCGGATAGTGCTTTTCGGATTGGACAATTCCAACAAATTGCGCCACTGGGCTACTTTTTCTATATTGTTTAAAAACAGCGTGGCGTTGGCTTGGTCAATGGGTTCTACTCGTTTGAAAATCGGACGCGCATCGCCGGGCAGAGTTAGTTGAAAAGAATTCTCCGCACTGCGTATCCAGTATTGAGCATCGGTGGTACTTTCTACCAATTCCATAAAAGGCGAAGCGATGCCTGGGAATGCGCCTTTGAGCACGCGCTTTACATCATTACTTGTATCAGTTGCGAATGCAATTTTTACTTTTTTAAATTTCAACCCCTTTACAGAAGCACGATAGCTGAGTTTCGGGTCGCGCCCTTCCATGCCTTGCACTTCGGAAGTATTGACGCCCACTTTTACCAATCGCATTTTCTTGCCGTCTTCCAGCGTTATCTCGCCGCCTTCTGCCGGAATGCCCTGTACAGAGCCGCCGTCCATCACCCATTTGTTCTTATCTTGCTGAAACTGAAGCAGAAAATCAGGTTTTGGTGGAATCGTACCGCCGAGAAAGGGAAGATTTTTATCTCGTCCTTCGGTGATGAGTTGAGGGAGTTGATTGCGCACTTTATTTGCCAGCCGCACTTGTAGAATGCGCAACAAATCGGCGTAAGAAAGTGCGCCGCCATTTTGTTCTAAAGCTTCAATCAGCGAATACGTGAAAACGCCTCGGGATTTATTGTTGATGAGGGTTTCCTTCGCCGTCTCTTGTTCGCGGCAAGCGGATAGTTGTAAATATTTGCCCACCGGCGGAGAAATATATACTTTGCCATTGGGGGAAGTCTCGCGCTTATACTCTTGATGTCCATGATACTCTTCAAACTTGGAGGGGAAAGGCGAGGCAGACGTGGTACGCACCGTAAAGGCAGCATCGCGCGTAATCGTACCGGAATTGCAGCAGTCAAACAGTGTCAAAAAATGTACGTCTTTTCCTTCGGTTGCCTTAGCAACGAGGTAGGATATTTCTTTATCCATCAGGTCTCTGGTGGTATGGCGGCTATCGAAGCACACGATTCCTTCGCTCACACCATCGGGGTCAAGGTGTAAAAACTCAAGCGGCGCAGGCGAGGGCGCACCATGACCGCTATAATAAAATACGCAAATATCGTCTTTCTTGGCATTTTTAAAATGGCTGAAACCGTCTATCACGCCTTGTCGGGTGGCTTCGTTATCGGTGAGGGTTTTGATGTTGAGTGCTACTTCATCGGGGTTTGTAAACTGACGTTGCAGGTAATCTTTGAATTCATCGCGGTCATTGACGCAGCCTTTTAGGGGTGGTACGGGGTAGCTGTAAGCGTCAATGGCGACAAGCAGCGCGTGCAGGGTTTGTTTCATAGCTGGTTGTGTTTTAGTGGTTTTCGTAATTGGTTTAGTGGTTTGAATGGTTGGTTTCGTTGCAATGGTGGAAGGAGTTTTAGTGGGTTCCTTCGGCGGTTGCGTTGGGGTTTTTGTATTTTTCTTATTCCGGTTTCCAAAAATGGATTGGAGACTACGGATGATGGTTTGGAAAATACCTGCTGGACTCACGGTGGTTGTTATTTGTGATTGGTGAATTGTTATTTGTGATTTGGCACTTGTTACTTAATCTCCCACTCCTGATAGCTATCGGGAGCGCAGATTCCGCAGCTTTTTATTTTCTCTCGTCTATAATTATATCACTCCTTCGAAGTTATTTCGTCACTCATTCTCTTGGTCACTCATTCGCTCTGTCCCCCTAATCTGCGTCATTTTCGGATAAGCTCTGGAATTATAATCGTCGGGCGGTGTGGGTGTACTATCCAACGACAACGAACGCTCGCCGGTAGCCGAATAGCGGAACGAGCCACGGTCGCCAGAAATCACACCTTGATCCAAGTATTTTTTGGTGACAAGGGCGCGTCGGTGCGCATCCGTCATGGGCATGGAGCCGTGTACTTCTCGAATGCGTAGGTATGCTTCTATCAATTTTCGTTCGTCTTTGGTATCCCAAAGTGCTGGGTCGCTGGTCAAACCGGTTTCTGTCATTGCTTTTTCAACACAAGGGCGCACGTAGCTGGGGCGATTTACATGATTGTCTAAAAGCAGCGCGACGCCGTATTGAGAGCTAATGATTTGAGCTAAGGTATAGCGTTTTACACCAATATCGGGCTTCCAATAGAAATTTTTCAAGCGGCTGAGGGCGTGCTCTACTTGCACAGCTTTCACGCGGTTATCATGACCAGAGAGCCAGAACCGAAAGGCGCGATGCGGCGGGCGGAACAAATCTTTATCCGCTTGATTGTCCACTTTATTGCCACGAAAAGTAAGGTAGCCGTAAGTCGTACTGGTAGAAGGATGCACATCAATGCCGTATTTTCCAAAATATTCTTGAAAGGCTTGGGGTTGAAAGTTTTTAATTTTTTTCAAAAGAGCTGCCAGTTCGCCGCCATCTTTGCCCGTGCCGAGTGTCCATTGAAATGCACCAAAACTGATGTAAGCATTATCATAAGTATTAATTCCGTCCAGATTGCCTTCATTTTCGGAAACCGCTATCATTACATCTATCGCTGCGTCGCTTACATTTAAACCACGTACCGTATCTCGATTGGTTTGTAAAAAATCTTTAATCGTTTGATTGCCAACATTATAGACTCCTGACTTATATTTTTTGAATACAACATTTACATCCCCAGAAGAAACTTGAAAATTTTTATCATTTTCTTTAATAATCGCACCATGCTTTAAACTCTCATACCAAGGCAATTCTAAAAAATACGGACCGTAAAAATATAATAAACAGCTGCGAAGCACAACGGCAAGTTGCTTATTCAACGTTTTTCCATCGAACGGCACATTTTCTAATGTTGCAAATTCTATTAAAGCGTCATTTACATTGGGTTGTATAAAGCCTAACTCGCGCAAACACGCTTCCACAGCAACGGTCCCTTCTGCTTTTGGGTCTGTTGCATCATAGAATATTTCGGTTTCTTCGAGTAAAATTGCTCGGTGGAGCATTTTTAAACTTTGTAATAACTCGAAGCGTTGGTGGAGTTTTTGTAATAATTCAGGCGAGAGCGTTTTGCCGTCTGTTTCGAGCTGATTGCGGGTTGCAAAATCTTTCAGCGCGGCAGCCGTTACTGCATCAAATGTGGCGTCGGGTGTGTCGGCGTTCCAAGCGAGGGTTTTGTCGAAGCCCATTTCATACAGCCCTTCCCGTATCCATTTGACATCGAAGTTTTTCGTTCCAAAGAGGGCTTGGTTGCTGGTCAAAAGTTGGTTAATCGTTTTTGTAAAAGACATGGGTTTGGGTTTTAGTGCAATATTGATAATGAAAAAATGAAAAATGAATGAATTAAAGAATAAAACGCGAGTACGGCGCATTTGTAATTCCTCAATTTAATCCATTTACTTCATTATTAGCATTTATTTCGCTCGCGGCTTGGTGTTTTTTTTATAACCAAACAAGTTTGGTGTCTACTGCTCACTGCCGACTGCTAACTTCATACGTGGTTTTGCAAACGTCTGCGCCCAATAAGTATGCACGCGTGCCACGCCCATTTCGGTGTAAGCGGCTTTCATCATATTTTTGCAATGGCTCGTGCTTTTTTTCCAACCTTGCACCACTTCCGGGATAGATTCATAGCCATGTGCGATGTTTTCGCCTACTGCCGACCAATCGTAACCGATATCTGTCACCCGCAACGCAACCGTGCTACCGTCCGAACCGGTGTGGCTAAAATAATGATTTTCTTTCATGTCCTGTGCGTGGCGCAGCGAGGCTTTTTGCAAATTTTCATTCCACTTCAACGGTTTTACCGGTGGCATATACACGTCTCCACAAGTACAACCTTTTACACGTAACTTATTGACAACCAATATTAATTCTTCTTCAAACATATCGTCCGTGTCGGTATATCCTTGACAATTCAGAAAACCGCTCAATAAAGTTACCAAAAGGATTGCCAAATTTTTATTCATTGCGCTCTTTTCTCTAAAAATCGCTCATTGCAGTAGAAAAATTGTTCACAAAGTTAAAAAATAAGAATTATTTAAACGATTGTTATCCTTTGTCGTAATTATAGGTATTTCAGCATTTCTTTCTTTGTACGAAAAAAACGGCTTTAAGTTTCAAAAATGGATAGGACACTGATTTGATAAGATGATTAGGATAGTTTATGCTTTTTTTAAACCATTTAAAATCATAAAAATTCAAAACGTATCATACAAAATCAGTGTACCTTCCGTTCTAAATACGTTCAACTGTTTTCCAACTTCAAATATAATACAACACAACTAATGCCTACCCAAAATTACCTCTATCGCGGCGGTGAAAAAATTGCCCTCGAAAAAGAACTCGAAGTTTTTACCACCATTTTACCCGATACGTACAGCGTGCAGGAATTAAGAAAAAAAGAGCCGGTGGAAGAAGTGACGCACGTTTTTGATAATGTCTATAAAGTAAAGACGCTGCAAGGTGCGCAGGACACGGTGATGCAGGATTTGCGCCTGGACGAGCGAACGTTGACGGTCAGTCACCACGCCTACCATCCAACGGACGATGACGCAACGGTTTATTATTTAACAGATATGTTGACGGTTGCTTTTCAGCCGGGTACATCCACTTCTACTATTGAAATGATATTGGCGCAGCATGGATTGAAATTTATAAAATCTTTTAATCAGCCAGCCGAGCCAACGTTTTTATTGAAAGTCACAAAATCTGCCGGCAAAAATCCGATTAAAGTAAGTGAAGACTTGCAAGAGCGTCCGGAAATTGTATTTGCAGAACCCAATATTGTCAATCGTTTTCAAAATTTTCATACGCCTACGGATTCGCTTTTTCGCAATCAATGGCATTTAAAAAGTACGAGCGGTATTGAGTTGTCGCCCGATGCAAATATAGACGCAGCCAGTGCTTGGGACATTACGCGCGGCAGCCGTACCATTGTGGTTGCCGTGATTGACGATGGATTTGACCTCTCGCATCCTGATTTGGATGGATTGGGTAAAATTACGTTTCCGAAAGATTTTGCAGATGGCGATGACCAGCCGTTTCCCAACCGACAAGCAGGTGATTATCATGGCACTCCTTGTGCGGGACTTGCAATTGGAGAGGAAAATGGGAATGGTATTGTAGGCGTTGCGCCGGGTTGTTCGTTTATGCCCATCCGTTTTGGTTTGACGGCGGATGATAAATTGCTGTTTGAAATGTTTGAATACACCGCCAAATATGCCGATGTAATCTCGTGTAGCTGGGGACCTGTGCCAGTTTATGCGCCACTTTCGTCTTTGTTGAATAAACAATTAGCGCAGATTACGCGTACCGGCGGTCCACGCGGCAAAGGCTGTGTTGTACTTTTTGCAGCAGGAAATTACAATTCGCCCATTAAAGATTTAAATAATACCAAATTTACATGGCGGCATCCAAGTAAGGGCTTGAAAGAAACGACTGGCGCTCTATTGAATGGACACGCGGCGCATCCTGATGTGATTGCAGTCTCGGCTTCGACCAGTCAAAATAAAAAAGCAGCGTATAGCAATTGGGGACCGGAAGTAGACCTGTGCGCACCCAGCGATAATGTGCATCCGCTTGATTTTCAAATTCGACAGCCCGGGCAGGCAATTTGGACGACTTATAATGAAAATTTGGGGACGCGCTATACGGGTCAATTTGGTGGTACGTCTGCGGCTACGCCAATGGTGGCGGGTGCTGCGGGACTTGTGCTTTCTACCAATCCTGATTTGACTGCCCTGCAAGTGCGAGAAATATTACAAACCACAGCGGATAAAATTATAGATGAGCAGCCCGATCCAGTATTGGGTTTACGAAAAGGAGTGTATGATGCAAATGGACATTCCGATTGGTTTGGTCGTGGAAAAGTAAATGCGTTTCGAGCGGTGCGGCGGGCATTAGAATTGCGACCAAAACCAGTGGATGAAACGACCCCTGCTGACGAGCCGATTGATACCACGCCACTCACCAGCGGCATTCACATTATGGCGGCGATGGTGAATCCAAAAGGCAATGACAAAGGGAATGAAATGGTGTCAATTCTTAATACAACGAATAAGACCGTGGATTTAGCAGGATGGGAAATTCGCAATAAAGCTGGGGAACGAGAGCGCATTCCGACGCTGGTTATCAATCCGGGTGGCAATGGCATTGTTTTTATAACGCGCATCAACTTGTCAAATCTCGGTGGAAGAATTGAGTTACTCAATCCTGATGGCGTGAAAGTGGATGAAGTGTCGTATTCGTTTATAGAAGGTTTAAAATCAGAGTGGTGGATAAAATTTTAGGTATTTCTAAAAAGATTTAGCAAATCTTCAAGATTTACTAAATCTAACCAAATACTTTATTTAAGCGTTTAAAACAGATAAGTAGTCGAGAAAAAGTGGAGAACATAGAGATTCCGCTTATTTTTAGAATCAAATTTGTAAAGTAGAATGTTCAACAGAAAACAGCTATTCAATTTCGCTGCGAAAACCATAAAAAAGAGATTTATGAGCAACGACGTTAAACAAGAACAGTCGAGACACGCCGAGAGCGTCATTCGCAACCACATGCTGCTCGCCATGGGCGTAGGTTTTATTCCACTGCCGTTCATGGATGTAGTGGCTGCCGGTGCGGTACAATTGGACATGATTCGCCAGTTGTGCAAGGTGTACAATGTAGAATTTAAAGAAAATCAGGGTAAAGCGGTCGTCTCCGCGCTGACCACTTCTATTCTCACCAAAATGGGCGTGCGGAGTGCGTTGAAATTGATTCCGGGTATCGGTACGATTATTGGTGGCGTTGCATTGTCGGTTTTCAATGGTGCTTCCACGTATGCGCTGGGTGAGGTGTTTAAAAAACATTTTGACCTCGGCGGTACAATTCTCGATTTTGATGTAGAAAGGGTACGTAAGACGTATAAAGAGAAGTTTGAAAAAGGCAAAACAGTGGTAGAAGAGTTGAAAAAAGAAACGGCTTCGCAAAAGGCGCAATCAGCGGCTCCAAAGTCTGAACCAACGCCTACGCCAGCTGACCAAAATACCGTGCTGGAGCGCATCAAGCAATTAGCGGAAATGAAAGACCAAGGCATTATTTCTGGTGAAGAATTTGAGCAGATGAAAAAGAAGTTGATTGAGGAGTTTTAAAATATAAGGTGTAGATGTGCCACACTTTCAAAGTGCGGCACATCTAAAAACCAAAATGGAAAACTTTGCGAAGATATTCATCCTATTCGGCGGAGTCCATGCACTGGGCTTCGCCGTTTTTCATGTGTATTTCTGGAAAATATTTCGTTGGAAAACGGAACTGCCCAAACTGCATTTCTTGAACCGAGCCATTCTACAAATTCTTAATATTAGATTGATTTATGTTTTCTTGCTGATGGCAGCCTTGTGCTTTTTCTTTACCGAAACGCTTTACACGACTGCGTTGGGGAGATTTTTACTGGCGGGCTTTTCACTATTCTGGCTGGGACGCACGATAGAACAATTCATTTTTTTGAAAGCAGATAACTGGATGGTAAATGTGCTGACAGCACTGTTTGCAATAGGATTTTTATTGTTTTTATTGCCGTTGATTTTATAAGATGTGCCGCACTTCAAAAGTGTGGCACCTCTATATGCATCAATTATTCAAAGACCCCATGAACTGGGCTGGATAGCGCAAACCTGCTATGTCTTGGCTCAAAGTATTCAACTCCTCAATTTCATTTGCATTCAATGTAACATCAACTGAATGTGCGTTCTCTGTCAAATATTTAACCCGCTTTGTTCCTGGAATTGGCACAATGAAATCGCCTTTTTGTAGTAACCACGCCAAAGCAATTTGACTTGGTTTTGCACCTTTTTCTTTTGCAATTTGCTCGACGGCTTCTACGATTTTCAAATTACTGTTCAAATTTTCTTCTTCAAAACGAGGTCCATGACGGCGCCAGTCATTTGCTGCCAAGTCATCCAACTTTTTAATTTGACCCGTCAAAAAACCTCTTCCCAGCGGACTGTACGCCACCAAAGACGCGCCAATTGCTTGCACAGCAGGTAACACTTCCTCTTCCAAATCCGTCGTCCAAAGCGAATATTCCGTCTGAATCGCTGCAATCGGATGAATTTTATGTGCTTTGTGAATCGTCTCTGCCGACACTTCTGACAAACCAAGATAACGGACTTTGCCTTCTTTCACCAAGTCTGCCATTGTACCCACGCTGTCTTCAATCGGCACTTCTGGGTTTCGGCGGTGCATATAATACAAGTCAATCACGTCAATTTTTAGACGTTTCAAACTTGCATCACAAGCCTTGCGAATGTATTCTGGGCGATTATTTACACCCAAAAAAGCACCTTGTTCACTGCGCTCATTGGCAAATTTAGTGGCGATAATGACCTCGTCGCGTCTGCCTTTGAAAGCTTTGCCCAGCAATTCTTCATTGTGGAATGGACCGTACATATCGGCGGTGTCAAAAAAATTGATGCCCTGCTCAATCGCGGCGTGAATGGTTTCGATAGAATGTTCATCATTGCGCTCGCCGTAAAATTCCGACATTCCCATCGTGCCTAAGCCGATGCGCGACACGTGTAAATCGCTGTTTCCTAATGCTACTTTTTTCATAAGTGGTTGATTATTAAAGTGGTGTAATCGCTCACTGCTTAATTTAACCGCAGAGACCGCAAAGATTCTCGCAGAGTGCGCTGCGTCCTTTGCGTAAACCTTCGCGGTCTCTGCGGTTAAAAAAAATGCCATGAGGGAGAAATTTAATCTTGGTTACAAAATTACAAGTACTCAACCACAAAAGCATTACACAAAATCAGGAAGCTTGTACACTTTTTCCCGATTTGCGATAATCACTCGGTGAGTGGTTGGTTTTATTTTTAAAAAAGCGCGAGAAATATTGTGGATATTCAAAACCCAAATCATAAGCGACTTGTGAAACGGAGTAATCTTGCGACAATAAAATTTTGGCTTCTTCAATCAAGCGGTCGTGAATATGCGTGAGCGTGGTTTTGCCGGTGTATTCTTTCATTAAGTCGCTCAAATAACTCGGCGATAGATTCAAGGCTTGCGCAAAATATTCCACTTTTGGCTGCCCCAATTCCTGATATTGCCGTTTTAAAAAGAAGGTTTGCATTAATTCTTCAAAGCGTTGCAGGGTGCCATTCAGCACTTTTTCCCGCGTCTGAAATTGTCGTTTGTGGTAACGGTCGGCGTAGCCCAGCATTAATTCGATGTAAGAAATTAAAATATCAGCACTAAATGTCGCTTCCGAGTTATGATATTCTTGATAAAATTTTTCAAATATATCAATTAATATTTGCTTTTCTTGGTCAGAAACGTGCAATGCCTCATGCACGGCGTATTCAAAAAACGGATATTGCCGAATACGCTTCGCTAACGGATGATTTTCAAAAAAGCTTGGATGCACCAAAATCGCATGACCCGACCAATTGCTCACACCACTGAGCGCCATGATTTGATTCGGCGAAAAAAAGAGCCAAATCCCATCGGAATAATCGTACTCCGTGCGACCATACATAATCGTACCCTCGCCGCCCCATTTTAAAGAAATCCGGTAGAAGCCCGTCGTATGCGGGTCAGCGGAGCGTTTCACGGTTGGATTGATGTCTTCGTATTTAAAACTATCCACTAGCAGATGCTTGGGCGGATGAATGTTGAAATGGCGGTGATAATCGGAAATGTGTTCGTAGTGCATGGATTAAACGGTAGACTTTAGATATTAGACGGTAGGTGTTAGACTTTTAGGTAACATTTGAAAAGGGAAAATGGATGTGATTGAAACAAAAGGTGTGACAGGCTTTGGAGCAGTAGGTTGGTAAACGAGTAACTCGCTTGGAGCGAGTTACTCGATCACGTTACCTAAAACCGATACCCAATTTTGATTCCGATATTTACAACGTTCAATTTTATTATATCCTCTATTGTCGAATTTTGAGATCCTCCTGGTATAGTTCGTATAGTCATTTCATATCCGAAGTCTGCTTTTTGGTACATTACTTCAAAACCTATTGCAAACTTTGGTGTAATATTATAGTCAAGATGCAGTAAACTGCCGATCATAAAAGCGTTTAAATTAGGTCTTTTTCCATCATGTGCCCAAATCTCAGGAGGGTCGGTAGTTGTGAACAGTAAAATACCTTTATAATAGGGATAATTACAGTTGGCAGTACCCGCAAAGACGCTTAACCCTACATCAAAATTATTGAACTGTTTAGCATATCCAATACCCGGCATTATATAAAATATACTGTAATCAACGTGTTCTACTTTTACTTCTCCATTACTTAATTCTGTCAAAAAATCAGAAAGAACATTTTCCTGAACAGGATTGTTTATCTGCCCTACACGAAGCGATAAGAAAATCCCACTATTAAATTTGAATTGTACATCTGCATTATAATAATATCCGGTCTTCGCAAAGCCGCTTTTCGCTTTATCGAATCCTATAATATAACGAATCGGAGCATCAGGTCTATCTGGCAAATAAATAGCTGCATTTACTGCATCGTTTTTTCCATAACTCCCCACCGGAATGGCTGCTCCACCGCTTAAAGAGAAACTCCATCGCTTAGGCTTAGGCAGTTCATCTTGTGCAAATAAAGATGTATAACCCGAGAGGATTAAAACTGATAAAATAGTTAACTTTTTCATAAATGAAGCATTATTATTTAGAAATCATTACGATTTGTTGATTGATGAGTTTGCCCTCGTGATAAATATGTAAAGCATATTCGCCTTGTTTCAGAGCGGATATGTCTATCATGGATTTACCGCGATAATTACTTATTTCCTTTTTAACCTGCAGGTCAAAGTGCTGCAAGACAATTTTAAATGGAATTTCTTCATTTAAATCAACTGTAATTGAAGTGGAGGCAGGATTGGGAGATACTCTGAATGAACCATAATTGTAGAAAGTAATATTTCGTGTAGATAAAGTGGTGGATCCATTTTTGGCGGTTAGCAAAAAACTAATAGAACCGCCGGAAGTCATTGTAAAAGAAACATTTGCGCCAGAGGCATAGTAACTATTGATATTACCCGAAGTTTTTTGCCATATGTAGGATGTTGCATTAGGACAACTAACCGTTGCGGAGACATTGCCAACTAAAACTGTGTTTGTTGTATTTAAATTTTGATTGCCACCTCCTGCATTAGTAAATGTACCTTCAAGGCAAACATTTGTTTGTATATTCAACGTAATTTGCTGGGTTTTTACAGAACCACAAGCCGAACTGATACTCAATTGAAGCACGGCTGTTCCGCTGTGCGTTGGAGTGAGTGTTACAGTGCTTTGATTAGAAGCGGAGGAAATGTAGATATTTGAATAGCCGCTAGCTATTGACCAAGCATAGATAACAGTAGGAACACTAGTGGCACTGAATGTAGTAGGGCTAATACCATTGATACTTGGATTTCCTGAAATTGGACCAATATAACGCCAAAATTCAATAGGGGTGACAGGATTAGTATCTTTACCATTGATATGATACCAAGATCCTGATAAATTGTGCGCAACTAAAGGACCATCGGTACCGTATTTAGATAAATATTTTGTTATGGCTCCACCTCCAGTTACCTCTTTTACCGCCGAATGATTACCTACTGTTCCTATAAACGTATAAAAAGCTATGTTTGCATTTGTTTCAGAGCAGACTTGGACGTATTTACCAACATCTTTAAAATCAGGTGTCGTTCTATTGCCTTGTTGATTAGGACATAGATAAGGAGCAGGTATTAGGCTACCCGTCCAACTTGGTGTAGTACAACCATTTTCAAAGTAACTCCTTACAAAGCCATGACAATTGTAATAAGCATTTACGTGACAATCGGACAATCGTTTTGAGCCATAGAGCGATTCACTAATTTTCCAGTAGGAGTCCGATACATCGGGATAACAAGTAGCTTGTTGTGAAAAGGTAATGCAGGGTGCAAGCAGCACTAGCACTGAAAATAAAGGTAGTGTGTACTTTTTCATGACTGTGAACATTTTTTAGTTAGGAATTATGAATGACTTCTGTAAGATAGTAATTTTATCTTTACAACTCAAAAATTTCGGTATTTTCTTTTTCAAGATTCGCAATCAAATAGGCACATCATAACTTCATTTCCCAGCCCTTCTCATACTCCCGCGACCACAATTTCATCGCTTCTTTATCTTTGAGAATATGTCCGTTTTTTGGGTCACAATTCAAGGTTCTGCCCGTGCGGTAAGAAATATTGCCAAGCTGCGGTAGCAAAGTGGATTTATGACCTTCCGAAATCGGAGCCGTCAGCTTCGTTTTTCCGCGAATGGAATCTGCAAAATTAATTAAAATCTGGCTGTCCAATAGTTCGCCCATGCCCATGGTGTTGGTGCGAGACGCTTCCTCCAAACCGGTTTTTACCTCTCGAATGAGTTTATTATCCAAACCAAAAATTTTATAATCATCGCCGCCGGGAATGACCATCGTGCCTTTTTCGCCATAGAAAATCACGCCGCGCCCCGCGCCTTCGCCCGGATAACCATTGCAACTTCTGCCTTCCCATTCCATCATCGTGTTGTTAGCAAAAGTGTAAGAAATCGTCTGTGTATCCGGCGTTTCCCAGTCATCTTTGTATGCAAATCGTCCACCCATAGAGGTCACTTTCGTCGGGAAATCCACACCCAATCCCCAGCGCATCACGTCCAATTCGTGCGTGCCGTTGTTGAGCGCCTCGCCCGTGCCCCAATTCCAAAACCAATGCCAATTGTAATGCACCAAATTATCTTGATACGAGCGACGCGGCGCGGGGCCTTGCCATAAGTCGAAGTCAATATTTTCGGGTACCGCTATTTTTTTGCCGACTCCAATCGGTTTCCTCGAATTGGCATACCAGCCTTTTGCAAAATAGGGGCGACCAATTACACCATTGCGCAATTCGTTCATCGCTTCCATCACCTTTGGAAAGGAGCGGCGTTGACTGCCCATTTGGATTAATTTCCCATATTTTTGAACGGCTTGCACGAGCATTTCACCTTCGGCAGGATTGTGCGAGCAAGGTTTTTCGACATACACGTGCTTACCTGCTTGCACCGCCAACATCGCCGCAGGCGCATGCCAATGGTCGGGCGCAGCAATAGCGATAGCGTCTAAGTCTTTCACTTCCAGTAATTTGCGTACATCTTTGAAGCCCTGCGGTTTTTTGCCCGTATCTTTTTGTATTTCTGCGATGGTTTTTTCTAACACTTTGCTATCCACATCACAGATATAAGCGACCTCCACATTGGGCAATTTGGCAAACATTTTCGCCAAGAATAAGCCGCGGCTATTCGTACCGACTACGCCCATCACTATTTTCTCGTTGGGCGAACCCTGAAAGGCAAAAAGATTGGGCGCAGCGAGTATTCCGGTGCCGACAAGGGCAGTTTGCTGCATGAAAGCGCGGCGGTTGGTTAGGTTTGACATAAGGTTTAAATGATTTGCTGATTTGCCAATCCCGCCTTGCGGGACAAGGTTTGGTGATGTGCTAATGTACGAATATAACTTGGACGTAAAAAGTGCTTGTTGACCATGAACGGATTGGTATGAATTTTACCGATTTAAAAAATAATTTCGGAACAATTCTAATTCTTGCAACTCCTGTTGTACAAAACGTTCAAAGAGCCGTTCGCCGACCTGATTTTTCAAAGCAGAAATACCGACATCAATTAAACGAATGCCTTTTTCAGTCAAGAAAATATTATCAAATGTCATGCCCGGCATATCCGAAGGTCTTCTCAAATCCCGATGTACAAAACCCGCTTTGTGCAATTGTCGCAATTCATCTTCTAAAACATCTAACAACAATTCCCGCCGCTCATACTCATACGCTCGAAAGTCCAATGGATACAAGCGTTCCATGACCAACACTTCACTGTCATTTGCAAAAACATCCAAGCGGATAAAGCGAACGACTAAGCCATTTACTGCATTTGCAAATTTCATTTTATCCGCCTCTGAGCCAATATCCGAGCGCGTATCGCCCGTGAAAAGTTTGCCAACTTCGGTATCGGAGAGGGCGATGACGGTATTGTTATCTCCGCGAGATAACCGATTTTTTGAGTGCGTATTCATCCTTTTTGTTAAGTGCCCGTATCACCACAATAGGAACGCGGATGACGCGGATTGGGCGGATTCACGCAGATTTCATTTTCTTTATTTTAAGTACAATCCATACACAAGTAGAAATGCCAAAGCAAAAAGAATTTTACAAAAGTAATGCAGGAAAAAAATCCGCGAAAATCTGCGTCATCCGCGTTCCAATTAATGTTATGAGCGCACGGAAACATTAGTTAGAACTCAAAATGGATATCTCGCCACCGGCGCCACCTCCTGCCCCACAAATTCCCCTTTCAAAAACTTGTAATATCCCGTCACCGCAATCATCGCAGCATTATCCGTACAATACTCAAAACGAGGAATGTAGATATTCCAATTTTCTGGGATGCTCATTTCTGCTAAACTTTTGCGCAAGCCGGAATTCGCCGACACGCCACCCGCGATAGCGATTTCTCGAATGCCCGTTTGACGCGCCGCTTTTCGCAATTTATGTAATAAAATGGTGACAATCCGGTCTTGCACGGAAGCGCAAATATCCGCCAGATTTTCATGTATAAAATTCGGATTTGATGCCAATTCCTTTTTCAAAAAATAGAGAATGGAAGTTTTTAAACCACTGAAACTGAAATTCAAACCTTCCATCTGTGGTTCTGGAAAGTCAAAACGCGGCGTGCCTTGTTGTGCGAGTTTGTCAATTAAAGGTCCTGCTGGATAATCCAATCCTAATAATTTTCCCGTTTTATCAAAGGCTTCGCCTGCTGCGTCATCGAGCGATTGTCCGAGCGTTTCCATGTCAAAATAATGGCGCACGAGCACGATTTGCGTGTGTCCGCCGGAAACGGTCAAACATAAAAACGGAAAATTCGGCTTCGGGTCTTCTGCAAAATGCGCGAGTACGTGCGCCTGCATGTGATTCACTTCAATAAGCGGCAGATTCAAACTCATGGCAAACGCTTTTGCAAACGAAACGCCCACCAGCAGCGAGCCAATTAAACCCGGTCCGCGCGTGAAAGCAATGGCGTCAATTTCATTCTTATTTATACCTGCTTTTTGCAACGCCACATCCACTACCGGCACGATGTGCACCTGATGCGCCCGTGACGCGACCTCCGGCACCACGCCGCCATAAAGTGCGTGTACGGATTGACCCGCCACAAGGTTACTTAAAACCATACCATTTTTTACAATACTTGCAGAAGTGTCGTCGCACGACGATTCGATGCCTAAAATAGTGACCGTTCTATTGCGTAAGTCCATAAATTTGTACTAACTTTACCCTCGCTATCTCGCCAATGACAAGTTGTTTCACAAAGTAGGTGTCTACAGGCTACCAAAATTCAAAAAATTATTTGTTAATTCGCCGATTCATTCCGACTCGTATCAGGATGGCGGCTACATTCATAATCACAAAAACACCGTAGCGTATGTCAATGTTGGACACAAAAATCAGACCGAAGGTAGAAATCCCAATGACTAAAAATGGTAGCCCCACTTCCAGTTCTGCCAACTGCGTGGTGGCGAAGGGTACGAAGATAGAAGGAAATTTTCGTTCGCCGGAAAATATTCGATTGGATGGCAACGTGGTAGGAGAAGTGCGTTGTGATAAGAAGCTCGTGATGGGCGAGGAAAGTTTGGTAGAAGGCAAAATTTTTGCACAAGATGCAGTCGTGATGGGCACGATACGCGGCGATATCAACATCACAGAAACCTTGCATTTGCAAAGTACGGCAAAAATTCACGGGAATATCTTTACGAAGCACCTCGTGGTGGATGAAGGCGCATTTTTTGATGGCGATTGTAAAGCAGGTGTGAAAAGTTAAATGGTAGACTTTAGATCATAGACAATAGACGTTAGACCATAGATGGTAGACATTAGATTTGGGCAAGTGCTTGATTGAAAAGGATTTATCTAATATCTAAAGTCTACCTTCTAATATCTCAAAAGATTGACGAAACCACAAGTAGACATATCAGAAGACGTATTCCATCGGCAAATGACGGCGCAGAGTGAACTGTCTATTTTGGTCGGAATGGATACCTTGGCTTATTTGGTGACGAATGCGCAGCGCAAAGTGCAGTTGTTGCGAACCTATGCTATTCCGACTGAAAACGGTGGGCTGACTGATATTTTGGAACAAGATGAATTTTTGAAACTCCCATATCAGCAGGTGCGAGCGGCGGTGGTCTCGCCTATTTTCACTTTGGTGCCGGAGCGTTTGTACAATCCAGTGGAGCGGCGCACGTATTTGCAGGAAATTGCGCCGCTGACTTATGAGACGGATGTGCGAATGGATGAATTGTCTGCGTTGCAAGCTCGGCTCGTGTATGGTGCACCAAACAAAACTTTGGATGCGATTACTAAACAATTGCCTAATGCAAAAATTTCTCACGCCACGACTGCACTCATAGCTGGATTGTTGGCTCGTCCGAATGCGCCTACTTCGCCGGTTTTATATTTGCAAATTTATGATGGCTGGCTAGTAGCGATTGTGTTGGAAGGTAAAAATTTATTGTTTGCAAATACCTTTCATTACTTGGCAGCGAAGGATTTTTTGTATTATGTGCTACTTATTTTTGACCAATATAAACTCACGCCTGAGGAAACGCCTGTTTACATTTCCGGTCAGCTTTACGAAAACTCCGAGATTTATCCACTTTTGCAGCGCTATGTTCGCTCGCTCCGCTTTCTGCCCGCGCCCGATTTTTTGCAATTGGGCACAAAATTACAGCAACAGCCAACGTATTTCTATTTTAATTTGTTTGGTATGGTAAAATTGTAGCACAGCCTTTACGCTGACTTCGTCCACCAACCTTCAGGTTGGCTAAAAACACTGCTACAAAATCACCAATCCCGTATTACATGAGAATCATCGCAGGGCAATTCAAAGGAAGAAAATTCCACCCACCGGCGGATAGCTGGCCCACGCGCCCTACGACCGACTTTGCAAAAGAAGGACTCTTCAACATTTTAAATAACAATTTTGATTTTGAAGACCTGAAAGTGCTTGATTTATTTGGCGGCACGGGTAGTCATAGCTACGAATTTATCTCCCGCGGCTGCGAGGACGTGACGTATGTAGACAAATTTGCCCCGGCGGTCAGTTTTGTAACGAAGATGTCGAAAGAATTAAAAGTAGAAGTGTATTTACAAATCGTTCGAGCCGATGTGTTTCAATTTATAAAAAATAATGTACAACAATTTGATTACATCTTTGCCGGTCCGCCGTACGCGCTGCCCACGATTGATACAATTCCTGATTTAATTTTTCAATATGATTTGCTGAAGGAAGACGGCTGGTTTGTGCTCGAACACGACCCGACGCATTCGTATAAAACGCATCCGAATTTTTTGCAAGAACGGAATTATGGGAAGACGATTTTTAGTTTTTTTGTAGCACAGCCTTTAGGCTGACCTCGTCCCCCAACCTTTAGGTTGGATACTATCTAAAAAAACGTGTTGTATACTATTTAAAAACCACCTTCTCACACAACACCCCGCCCAAAATCCAGTTTTTATTAAAAATAAAACCGAGCATGAGAATTATATTACTAATCGCATTTTGCACGATATTTTCCAGCAGCTTTGCCCAAGTAAAAAAAGAAACCAATATCACCGGCTGCTGGCGGGGCAAAATCACGCAAAACAAAGGCGGTATCCGACCTGAATACGGGATCGAAATCTACCTCACCCAAAAAGGCACCAAAGTGACGGGTCGCTCCTTCGTTTATTTTGACAAAGTATATGCTGAAATGTACCTCGAAGGCGAGTTTACCGATGGTAAAATGCTGATATTCAGAGAAAGTAAAATAACGGCGTATAAAAAATTGGACGGCATGGAGTGGTGTCTGAAAGGTGCGATGCTGAATCTGGTGAAATCTGGCAGTTCTTCGCGGCTTGAAGGCCCTTGGACGGGCAACACTTCGTTTGGACCTTGTATTCCGGGCAAGATAATTCTGAAAAAATCTATTCCGAGAGCATGAGGATGGTAGGATAGGAGTATTGGATTACGCGTCAGTTACACTTTTACATTTTACATTTTGCGGTTTTACATTTTACATTTTCTAACTTTGCGCCTCTATTTCCAATCAGCCAATTTTTTATGACAATTACTACTTCACATATTACAACGATTATTCAAGACAGCGTTACTCGCGCCGTTTTAGAATTGTATGGGCAATCTGTTCCTATTACACAAATTCAAATAAGCCCGACGCGCAAAGAATTTGAGGGCGATTATACGATTGTAACTTTTCCATTTACTAAAATAACAGGCAGAAAGCCGGAAGTGATAGGGGAGGAGCTGGGCAATTTTTTGGTGGATAATGTCCATGAGATTAAGGCTTATAATGTTATTAAAGGCTTTTTAAATTTAGTTGTAAGCGACCATTATTGGACGAACTTCTTAGAAGATATTTACACGCAGGAGAACTATGGACAGCAATCCCCAAATGGCGAAAAAGTCTTAGTCGAATTCTCTTCTCCCAACACGAACAAGCCTTTACACTTAGGACATATTCGTAATATTTTGCTCGGCTGGTCTTGTTATAAAATTTTACAAGCGGCTGGTTATGATGTAAATAGAGTGCAAATTGTAAATGACCGAGGCATCGCGATTTGTAAAAGTATGCTCGCTTGGCAAAAATTTGGTAACGATGCTACGCCAGAATCCACAGACACAAAAAGCGACCATTTTGTAGGTGAATATTATGTACTGTTTGAAAAGAAATTTCAAGAAGAATATAAAACATGGCAACAAACCGACGCGGCAAAAGCTATTTTTGAAAGTAGAAAGAAAGCAGAGCTAAATGAAATTGATTTTTTTAAAGAATATAAAAATACTTATTTCAACGAATACAGCGTACTCGGTCGAGAAGCCCGTGAAATGCTCTTGCGTTGGGAAGCAGGCGACGCAGATACGATTGCATTATGGAAACAACTAAACGGCTGGGTATATCATGGTTTTGAAGAAACGTATCATAAATTAGGTGTCGAATTTGATAAATTATATTATGAATCCAATACTTATTTGTTAGGAAAAGATATTGTAGAAGATGGATTGAAACGCGAAGTTTTCTACCAAAAGCCGGATGGCTCGGTCTGGATTGATTTGACGGCAGCAAAACTCGACCACAAATTGGTATTGCGTAGTGATGGCACGTCCGTGTACATGACACAAGACCTTGGTACTGCGCGACTTAGACATGAAGATTTTAATATGAATCGGGCAGTGTACGTGGTGGCAGATGAGCAAAATTATCACTTTCAGGTATTGTTTGAAATTTTGAAAAAACTCGAAGAACCGTATGCGCGGGGCTTGTATCACTTGTCGTATGGCATGGTGGATTTGCCCACCGGCAAAATGAAATCCCGCGAAGGCACCGTCGTGGATGCAGATGATTTGGTAGCAGAAGTCATCGCCGAAGCCCGTGAAAACTCAAAAGAACGAGACACACTATCGGAATTATCCGAATATGAACAGGAAGATATTTTACGTAAAATTGGCTTGGCAGCTTTGAAATTCTTCATTGTAAAAGTGCACCCGCAAAAACGAATGACCTTTGATCCAAAGGAATCCGTGGATATGCAGGGGCAGACAGGTCCGTATGTGCAAAATGCGTACGTGCGCATTCAGTCGGTATTGCGCAAAGCGGAAATGGAAGGTTGGGATAATGACCGGCTATCGGTAAGTGCGGCATATCAAACGCTGGAAACCGACGAAAAGGATTTGATTGCTCAATTATACACTTTTCCAAGTCTGATTCAAGAAGCGGCGGCGAGTTACGACCCTTCCACCATCGCCAATTTTTGTTACACCTTAGCAAAATCGTATCATAAGTTTTATCATGATTATTCGATTCTGCGCGCAGAAACAGAAGAAGCGGTGGCTTTTCGATTAAAATTGTGCCAAGCAACTGCCAATGTGCTGCGTTTTGGAATGGATTTGTTGGGTATTGAAATGCCAGAGAAAATGTAAAGTGTTAGGATATTGTGATATTGGCTGCGCGATATTTTGATATTTGTCCGCCTCTGATAAATTGTGATATTTTCTCTATTAAAGTAAAAAATCGCTGAGATAGAATTGGAAAAAAGGCGAAAAAATCCGTGTAAATCCGCCCAATCCGCGTCATCCGCGTTCCAATTATGCAGTAAGGGTTGTAAAAAGTGAGAATCCTATTTAAATTGTAAAATAATGATTGATATAAATAAAATCCCTTCGCCAGCTTACGTGTTGGAAATGAAGCGGTTGCGAGAAAATTTGGAATTGATAAAAAGTGTGCAAGACCGAGCAGATGTGTCTATTATTTTGGCACTCAAAGGTTTTGCAATGTGGCGCGTGTTTCCATTTGTAGGGCAGTATTTGAAAGGTGCAACGGCAAGTTCCTTCCATGAAGCGCGACTTATTTTTGAAGAAATGCGGGTGAAGGCGCATACTTATTCCCCCGCGTACCTACCCGATGAGTTTGCAGAGATTTTGCAATATAGCAGCCATATTACTTTCAATTCCATTATGCAATATCATACGTATAAAAACCAAGTCGCCGCCGCGAACATTTCGGCTGGCATCCGCGTCAATCCTGAGTATTCGGAAGTAGAAACGGACTTGTATAATCCCGCTGCACCGGGTTCTCGCTTGGGCGAAGTGATTGATAACTTTAATGGTAAGTTACCGGAGGGTGTATCAGGCTTACATTTTCATACCCTCTGTGAATCAAGCTCTTTTGAATTAGAAAAAGTTTTGCAGTCTTTTGAAGCCAAGTTTTCCAGCTTTTTTCCACAATTGAAATGGGTCAATTTTGGCGGTGGACATCTCATGACACGCAAGGGTTATGATATCGAACATTTAATAAAATTATTACAAGATTTCCGCCAACGTTATCCATATCTGGAAGTGATTTTAGAACCCGGTAGTGCTATCGCTTGGGACACAGGTGTGCTGGTTTCTACCGTTTTAGATATTATAGAAAATCGAGGTGTGAAAACGGCGATTATAGATGTCTCTTTCACAGCGCACATGCCTGACACGCTGGAAATGCCTTACCGACCGCGCATTACAGGTGCTTCTTCCACTCCTGAACCCGATAAACCAAGCTATCGCATCGGCGGTGTAAGCTGCTTGGCGGGAGATTATATGACGGAATATTCGTTTGAAAAACCATTACAAGTAGGGGATAAATTGATATTGGAAGATATGATTCATTACACGATGGTAAAAACTTCTACTTTTAATGGCGTAAAACATCCAGCGATTGCTATTTGGCAAGAGAACGATACGCTCGAAATTGTGCGCCAATTTGGTTATCCAGATTATAAAAATAGGCTTTCTTAAATTGTGTTCGTGTGTTAATGTGTTCACGTGAAAAGCGTACACGAACACATTCATACACAAACACCTGAACACAATATTTTGAGCATTTCAGAAACATTTCAAGCATTCGTACAAACATTGAGCGGCGTGTACGACCCCGGTGAGGCACGAAGCATTGCGCGGATTGTATTTGAAGATGCGCTGCGCGTGCATGATTTGCAAAGTAAAGCGCCGTTTTTTGAGTTGCAAGAAAAGTTATTACAAGATATTCAAAAGCGTTTATTACAACACGAACCGATTCAATACATCCTCGGAAAGGCGGATTTTTATGGCTTGAAATTTCAGGTTGACCATAACGTGCTGATTCCCAGACAAGAAACGGAAGAATTGGTCTATTGGATATTAAAAACGATTCAAAAAGAAATTAAACATTCTAATCTTGGAATATTAGATATTGGTACCGGAAGTGGCTGTATTCCAATTACTTTGAAAAAGAAAATGCCACATTTGAATATCAGTGCGGTAGATATTAGTGAAGATGCTTTAGTTATTGTAAAAGCGAATGCGGAATTGCACAAAACTTCTATTGAATTTATTCAAACTGATATTTTAAATCAAAATGACTGGCAGCAATTTGGACAATTTGATATCATTGTAAGTAATCCGCCGTACGTTCCTTTACGCGAGCAATCAGTCATGTTTCCAAATGTTACAGGTTTTGAACCTCATTTAGCACTATTTGTAGAAGATGAAAATCCATTGATTTTTTATGATGCCATCGCTGATTTTGCGAAAATACATTTGAATCCAAATGGTTATTTATTTTTTGAATGTAATGAATTTAACGCAAAAGAAGTCCTGCAGTTGCTTGTAAATAAAGGCTTTAAGAATAGTTTATTACAAAAGGATATGAATGGAAAAGAGCGGATGATACGAGCAACACAATTAATTTTGAGATGACACCTTGCCGCGCAAGATGTCACCTCAAAGAAAAGAAAAACATTTAGTTTCGTTCGTACTTACAGCAGCCGTGCAGGCTATTATACACTTCGTCCTTCGCTTTTACTTTATCTGTATCATGTCCGACGGATGCAATTTTATCATGAATACCAGTTAATGATACTTTTTCAGCATCATATTTTACAGTTATCATTTTCGATTCTTCGTTCCATTCCGCAGCAGTCACACCGTCGAGCGAGGTCGCCGCTTTTTCGATACGAGACTTGCACATTCCGCAGTTACCACCCACTTTAAACGTTTCAGCTACTTCTCCTTTCATAGCCACCGTTTTTGCAAGATTTAAGTTTTCTACCTTGCCATTGGCACGTATAATTTTGACATCCTTTGTGGTGTAGCCTGCTTTATCCACTTGACTACTCACTTTTTCAATAGATAAATTGTTGGAAGCATCCGCCGTAAAAGTCATTACGCCCGTCGTAATTTCAATTTTAATATCTTTCGCCACTTTCAATTCTTTAAACTTTTTCTCTAATCCATACGCGCAGAAGGGACAGCCCAAGCCTTCCACTGTCACTGCGAATTTATCCGTCTGCGCAAAAATTGTCACCGTTGAAAACAACGCAATTGCAATAATTATAATGTTTTTCATGATTATTTAATTTTTAAATTTTTAATAGTTTTAAGAAATGAGTACACTACAAAATAATTTTTTATATAAAATGCGCTCCTTTTACCCCAGTCCTAAAGAGTGTCCAACGCGCGGGAGGGTCGTCCTTTAGGAAAAGAGGTAGCGGAGGAAATATAAATAAACTTAATTCACAGCATAATATCTAACGTCTGGCATCTGGCATCTAAATATCTGGTATCTCCCTAAATTATAATAATTCTAAACCCCGCTATCACCGAAAAATCTCTTTCCCACAGCGGATTATCAGGCAAATCCTGATACAGCGGCAATTGTACCGACAAATCAAACGTCCATTTATTAATCGCATACTGAATACCCGGCGCGTAAAACAGCGCACTTTGCATCCGGTAAGTATGTTCATTGTGCTGCACCGGCATCATGGTAAAGCCTTCCGTTTCCAAATACAAATTTAATTGATTGACTGGATACGACGGCTTCAACAGCGGAAAACCGAAGCCCAGCTTGTATTCCAGCATATCCGCCATGTGCCCGGCAGCCATGAAACTGTAGCCCAATTCAGATTGCACGCCTAACTTCAAACTTTCCATACCACCGACAATGCCCAAATACGTGCGCCAAGTGCCTAAGCCCAAGTCAGCCGTATGTGTATCCGGTCCAGTTGGAAAAGTCTGGTCTATTTTGGCGGCGAAACGCACCGTTTTACCAATTCTATCTTTCCGGAAAAACTGGTATTTGAAGATAGCCTGTAAATCACCGATTTCAACATCGCGTCGTAACGCATCGGAAATGACCAGCGAAGGCATAATAGAGAACTCGGTGTTTTCCGTCATATCATAATGAAACATGATAGGGATGTAAGTATATTTTACCAAGTCGTTTTCCCGATAACGAGCAGAAGTCATCACCATACCGCGCCCGGCACCCATCATGATTGGCTTATCGGTAAGAATGGGCGGACCTTGCGCTTGAACACATTCATTTACCAACCAGACGATTAGTAATAAAAAACCAATTTTTTTCATGATAATGATATTTTCGTCTAAAAGATAAACCACCAAGTGTACAAAGATTTTCACAAAGGTCGCTACGCACTGCTTTGTGTGCCTTGTGGTTAGTTGAAGCTATGAGTAGCTTTTTACTTAAATGAAAATACCTAACAAAGGAAAGCTTGCACCCAAATATGAATAGCCCGTGTCAATGGCGGTGGACGATAATGTGCCCAACGCATCAATTCGGTAGATACTGCTGCGACTTCAAAAGTAGGAAGTGGCAACAAAATCGCTATGATATCTGGATGTAAAATAGAATAATCGGACGTATTAGAATCAGTATTAAATTTGAGATAGTCAACGCGGTCTTGACAGCATTTTTTGCGTTGAATACCCTGCTTTTGCTGCGTTTTATGAAGGGAACACGTTTTTTGAACCGGCTGACAAGTATGTACTGCTTTTGCAAATAAAGACATATGCTTCACCCGTTCCATGCAGAAATGCCGGAAGAGCGGCGCGCCCGTCGAAATCACGAAGAGCCACAGCGCGAGGGTGATATGTGTGATTCGCGATAGCATGGTGCAAAGATATGGGAAAATAACAAATGGAGGGGATTTTAAGTTTTTGATAACTTGATGACAAGGGTTCTTGCATAGTTAAAATAATTAAATTAAAAAATAATACCAAATACACTTGCATCATAGCAAGCGTTCCTTTATATTTGGTGCAATAACAGAGGCTATCCGTTTACAGGCATAAAATGTGCTTGTAGGTGGATTTTTTTTTTGGAAATTAGTTTTTAGCTATGTTGTAGTTAAGCAGTAATTATCTGTACAAACTTACAGCAATAAAGTAATTCAATGTGATAAAACAATAAAAATATAAAATATGTACGTTCCTGAGCTAATACCGGAAGAGTGTAGAGTCCTAACAAATTACTTTAAAAGTTACGCAAATAAACCTTCAACTACATCTGGCAAAATTTGGCAGGCTGTAAACATGATTCTGGCAGTCATTTTTCTGTTGGCTGCCTTACTAACTGGTCTTTCGCAGGCCAAAAATTTTGAATTTTGAGAAAAAGTAATATAGTCTGAACTTTGGCTGCTAAA
>ENA-ORBV01001231-ORBV01001231.1-microbial-mat-metagenome-genome-assembly--contig:-NODE-1231-length-57496-cov-12.429562_pt1 | contig 57496 bp, 48 predicted proteins | sample MGYA00237777_ERZ505514 | MGnify/ENA primary metagenome ERZ505514 (study PRJEB26160, sample SAMN06269048) | microbial mat metagenome | isolation source: Oligotrophic lake microbial mat | place...
TGTCTGGACTTTCGGACACCTGCAGTCCGCCGCAGGCGGATTGGGGAAAACTGTTGCACTTCAAATGTGAATCCACCTTCCAGCTTGCGCCGGAATGACATTAACCGTGGTATGCCAATGGTGTCGGACGGGGGTAACCGCCCCGTCGGTTACCCCCGACACCACAGGACAAGATCACACTGCAAGCAGTGTGGTACAAGATATTAGAGAAGACATACCCAACACTGTCGTTGCGAGGAGCGACTTCCGAGGAGTGACGCGGGAATCTCATGCCTGCCAGCTGTGGCGAGTTCTCTCTTTTTCTAATACGAAAACCAATACTGGTTCCCGGCCTGCGGGATGACATTCGATCAGGAGTCAGGATCACGGGGATCCTGATTTACAATATATAAACCGAGAATGACCCGCTATTTCAGCAACAACATCTTTTTTGATTGAGAGATATCGCCAACGGTGAGAGTGTAAAGATAAATGCCGCTTGCGACTCTTTGGCCGTTATTGTCGGTTCCATCCCATTCTATATAATGCGATCCTGCCGCGAGAGCTGAACCCACCAACTCGCGCACGTTCTGGCCAATTAGATTGTAAACATTAAGATGGACTTCACCTGAAGCTGGAATGGTGAAGGCAATAGTTGTGGCAGGATTGAACGGGTTAGGAAAATTTTGCATGAGTTCAAACGAAACCGGCAAATTATCTCGATCATCGTCGGCACCGGTCGGCAAATAGAGAATCGTGTTACCATAAATATTAAATCCGTTCGAGCGCGGATCAGACCAGACATACCATGCCCGTCCCCGCTCGGCATATACTGAAGGCGAATTCATGATCTCAGGGTTACCCGACGCTACTGGTTGATTAGCTCCTATTAGATTGAAAGCCGGATCCAGTAATTGCGTGTAAACCTTCGCTTTTCCTTCTCGCCAGTCAACCCAGGCTGTGCTTACATAGTCATCGTTGTCGATTGCCAGCGCTGGGTCATCGGCCAACGAAGCCAAGTCATTGGTGATTTCAAAGGCCGGAATAGCAACTGTGCTGGCCGATGACACCACCGTCATATACAGTTTTTTTATCCCCGTGTCTGTTCCTGTCCATAAGAGAACCGTTTCGCCGGTTGTGGATATATCGGCGGCCAAACTTCCAATAGGGACATTGGCAATTGATGAGATGTAACTAAATGTCCCGCCGGGGGTCTTGTCAGGATTGTACCAGCGTCCTTTGACGGTCGGAGTGGCGGCACCGTTATCGAGCCAGACGATATAAAAGCGGTTGAGATTATCTTTGCCAATATGGAGCGCGGTGTTTTGCACGTCGGTACTTGAATTGGAAATCTGGAACTCCGCGCCATCAAGCTGGCCGGAAGTCGAGAGCCAACGCCCGTACACTTGAGGTGTGCCGTTTCGGTTGTCAATCCATGCCACCAAGGCTCTTCCGGTGTTGTTCATGACCGCTTTAAGGTCAAGCTTGCCGGAGGACTGCGCACTTTCGGAAATCATGAATTCGGCTTCACTAAAACTTCCCCAGATAGAACCGAACCGACCAAAAATCCGTTGTCCGCCGTTTCCGGCTACTGGCCTGCTGTCAATCCAAACTACGAGTGATTTATTGTTGCCGCTTGTGGCATTTGGGTTTGATTGCAGGCTTCCAGAAGTACTCTGATTAACTTTGACGTTACTTTGAAGCAGGGAGCCGGTATGGGAGAATGTTTGAAGATAAATATCGCCGGCATCGTTGCGCTCGTCGACAAAGAGCGCCAGATTCCACCAATTGGTCGTGGTCAGAATATATGGATCAGTGGACTGAGCGCCAATTGCGTCATCGTTGATGACCCGCTCTGGCGTGAAGAGTCTTGTACCGGCATTATCAAAAAGCATAAAATGAATGTTCTCGTTACTGCCAACCTCGGTCCATACTATGCCATATCTGTTCAGTTGGCCAAGAGAAAGCGACGGGGCCCAGCGTTGTCCATCGGTGGCGAGGTTCGCCGTTCGTAATGTGGAGGGAACCAAACCGTTTGAAATGACTCGCACGGCAATACTGTTTTGAGCGGCAAACGAAGCCCATGTCGCAAGAAGGGTGCCCGTTGAAGAGATGCCAAATTCAAGGTCCCAATTGGTGGCGAGTGTGTCATTTACTGAAATCAAAGTATTGCCTCCGATGAGACCGCCGACCGGGTCGTATCGCTGGGCGAAGACTTCCTGGCCCTGACGACGATCTAACCAGCCGATGATATATTTATCCAGAGGCGAGAAGACAACCTCCGGGGCAAATTGCGGATCGGCATCAAATGGAGGCGGGACGACAGAAAAATCAGCTCCGATGGCAGCGCCCGCGCCACTGAAAAGTCGGCAGAAAATGTCAGCTTGGCCATTCCTATAGTCCTCCCATGCGACCAAAAGTCCGCCGCTCGGTTGGGTAGAGACTGAAGGAGCCCAGCGTTGGGTGGATGGAGTAATTGAATTAACTGTCAAAGGGCCAACAAGTGTTGATCCGTTGGCAGCAAGCAATTTCATTGCAACGGTATTCCCTCCGGTCGAGTAGTCCTCCCAGACAACGACAACACGGCCGTCAGGGAAGAGAGAGACATCATATAATCCGGCAAAGGCGTTTGACGAAGTATCATTTACGATAAACGGAGATCCAGTGAGTACAAAAGATGAGCTATATCGGGTGCAGAATATAAGTCCGTTTGTTTGGTCACGGTAGCAGAGAATAATATTTCCTGACGTGTCGACTAAGAGCTTAGGATCCACATAATCCGAGCCGATTGAAGAGCCAGCCGTGAAAAAGTTAATTCCAGTCTTCACCCCCGAAGAACTCAATTTTTGAGCGAAAATCTTCCAACTTCCGGCGCGATGATCTTGCCAGACGGCAAGCCAGGAACTGTCTTTCAGTTGTTTTATCGAGGCATTGGTTTGCGCAAACGTGGCTGGAGCAACTGATTCGGAGAGGGCAATGTCTGCGGCGCTGGAGGCTGACGGCAAAAATTCAACGGACTTCTGGTTGGAGATGTCTCTTCGTTCAAGTTTCAATCCGGAGAGTTGAGCCTCGTGAATAGCTGCGCGATCAAAGCTATTTTCCCCGAAGCTATCTGTGGTAAGAAAAGTGAAAAAAATGAGAATAAAAGAAATCTGTTTCATAAGGAAAGATGAGAAAAGGTGAAAGTTAAAGTGGTCTGTTTTCCAAGAGGTGTATATGGAAAGGTTTGTCTGTGCCCCATTGAGACTAATATCGTCATAACGTCCATTTTTTGCAAGCAGTTATCTTGTTGAGACTGCGCTCCTTCTACAACAATTATCGGTCAGTTTAGTTGTGGAGCAGGGGGATATTTTCAAGAAAGTTCATATCTTTTTTGCTAAAGATATGGTATACATAGCGAAGAAATGATGCCCCCACCTGTACTACCGTTCGAAACCAATGATTGCCCAAGAATTAGGATGCACCTTTTGAGCCGATGTTTCGTATGCAACAGTATGAAACTATACGATAGTTCTTGTACTTGCGAACATCCTTGGGGCGAGAGCAGACCGGAAGGCTCAACGGTAATCAGACGCCAATGACCGACCTTCTGATAAAGCGACTTTTATCTCTTGCTCTGGTTGGAGCATTCATGCTCTCGGTAAATCCTGTACCTATTTTAGCTCAATCTTCGCCACTGCCCCGTTCTACTGCGGAGGAACTGCTTGAAGACGTGCTGACCCGTCTGAATGAACGCTCAAAGGATGCTGCCGATGAATATCTCGATATTCTTATAAAGCTCCAGGATGTTCTCGAAGATTACAGCGACTATCTGCTCGACCTCGACGATAAGGACCGCCTTCGACATACTCTCTCGTTCAAAACCTTCACAACCGCGCTCAAAAACGACACCTATATTTCAGATTTGGAACGGCTGCCGGATGATATCGAGAACTTCTCTTCAGAAATAGAGACTATTGAGCAGCGGCACCGGCTCAGCGAGAAGAGCAACCAGCCAGCATGTTGCAATCTCCTCCGAAATTTTCGGCGAGAACTCGGTGTAATCTCGGAGCTTGCCGACGATTATATTAGTTCAAATAAACGACGCCATATGGCTGCCAAAGAAATTCGAGCGTATCTGCTCGCCGAATTGGATAAAATCCGAACCAAAGGAGCAAGAGAAGTATTGCTCTCTGAAGAACTGGTTGAGCGTCTGCTTGAACAGGGCGAAATCGATGAGGCTATTAGAGAGAAGCTCGAGCAGAAACTTGAAGAAGATATCTATTCCAAGGGACGTACCGAGGAAGACCTATATAGTGACGCCAAAAAAAACAAGAACAAGCATAAACCTGTCAAGCCAGCACGGCCACCGACCCCGGTCCGTCCCACGACAAAGCTTCCCCCCATTGAATTCAGAACAGGCAAGAGCGGCCATAAAGTGTATGGACGCTCAAATGAATATGCCGAGAGTTTAGCTGTGGCATCATCAAAAGTGCCTATTACCATCGAGCTTCCATTTGGCAATCTTGAGATAGTCGGCTGGGAGCAAAAGATGATTTTGGCAACGATGGAAGTCGAGGTGTCTTCGCAGTCCAGCATCAAGGAAAAGGAATTTCTTGCTCAGTCAATGCTCAAGTTGGCCAAATCGACATCGGGTTATTCAGTTGAGGCGTCGATGCCCCAACATGGTTCCGGCGACACCAAACTGCTGAACGCTTCATTGACTATCTACCTTCCCGCTCAAAACCACCTCATCTGTGATCATCAATTTGGCGAAGTAAAGATATCAGGGGTTATGAACGGCGTTGAGTTGAACTGCAAAAGTTCAAGTATTACGCTTTCGGAGATTACTGGAGGAGCAATCGTCGACAACTCAGCCGGCGAAGTCTCTGTCTCTGATGTCAGCGGCGCCCTTAAAATTGCAAATACCTTCAAACCAATCTCAGTCTCTGACTGCAATGGCGAGATGAATCTTGAGAATGCCTATTCAGAAATTTCATTGTCGGACTCCAAGGGGAATGCTGCAATCCGAAACACAGGGGCAATTCAGATTAGCAGTCATGCTGGCAATATTCAATTGAACAACAGTTACGGCGCGGTAATTCTTGAGGATGTCAAGGGTAATCTTATCATCAATAATGCCTTCGGGAAAGTTGCAATTTCAAATGTCATAGGCTCAGCCTTCCTGGCCAACAGCTACGCCAATATCACTGCCGAGGATGTGCATGGGTTATTAAATGCGAACACGCAATTTGGAATTATCTCGGCATCGCTTTTGAGCGGCCCCATTAATCTTGTCAACCAGAACGGGGTCATTCAAGTCGTTCTCGACGGAGCCCTGAGAGGGACTTCGACTATACATTCAAGCTTTGGAAGTATTGATATCTCGGCCAGTGACCGATGCAATATCATCCTCTCTGCCAGCGCCCGCGAGGGGAAAATTCAGTTTCTCAAACCAATTCAGATAATCGACCGTGGCGCGGTCAAAACCGCGATCATCAAATTCGGCACCGGCAAAGATTCATTGTTTGTCACGGGCGTGAATTGCCCGATTATCATAAGCGAATAAAGACACAAAATCGGCAGTGCTTCTCCGCACCTCAACACACATCTCAATTTTTGGAAATCTTAACGGAATATCGAAATTATTGAACGGCTACCGTTCGTAATCTGGACGAATTAGACGCATAATCCTCAAGCCGATTTTCCATCGCAGCGACCATTGTACGATCCGGGGGAGGAAGTTTGCAGGAATTTGTCAGCACAGTCATTTCCTGAAGAACCGCCCGTATTGCTTTGACACTCTCTATAATCGCATCAGAGGATGGGTGAAGTGTATTCTGGCTGTCAACCACGCTACCGGCGCCGATCTCTGACCTCAAAAATTCCGCCCGGCTCGAAATGAGAGTGATGGCCGTTGAAATCTGCTGAGCCATCTGATCCATAGCCTCACGAAGGGTGTCATTCGATACAAGCCGAATTTGATCCCGGTTGATCTGCTGCTGCATCTGGCGGTTTTCGCGAAGGACCGATTCCACTGTGACATACTGATCGAAAAGCAGACGGTTGGCTTCCATGAGAATTTCCTCGGTCGAGCCGACCTCGATTTCTAAATACCGCGCTTCTTCGATAGTCTTGCTGAACAAACTCTTTTCGATGACGCGGAGGTCTTCCTCGCTCAAGCCAAGATTATCTCTCAGAATCTCGCGCGCTTCCTGTTCTTCTCTCGCCGGGGGCCTGCTGTTGATATAGAGCGAGAAACGGGAAAGTTGATTGGCCAGCGAAAGGACTTGGGAGGGCACAAGTTCCGGATGGGTTGTGTGCGGTGTAAATACCGTGTGGTGCCGACCCACAGCCAGTGAAATCGACTCAGGCAAATGCCATTGGTCGAGCAAGAACTGACCGACAAGAGCGTGGTTTGTTCCCCAAATCTCCTCTTCGAGATCTACAAGATTTCCTTCGCGTCCCGATGCCATCCAGACACGCGGGAACTCAGCAGGAAAGGCTCCTTCGAGAATTAACAGGCCGATATCATGCACAAGTCCCGCGACATAGAGTTCCTCAGGATTGCGGTACTTTATCTTCTCGGCGATCATACGACAGGCAATAGCCGTCTCAAGCGAGTGTCTCCAGAAGCGAAGCCGGTCAATGCCGGTGCTTACTTTCGAAGTCAGTGAATACACCGAACTCGAAAGAGCCAAGGCAGTAACCTGTTTCATTCCGATTGTCATCACGGCCTGGGTAAGTGAGGATACTTTGCTTGGTAGACTGTAGAAAGGAGAATTGACAATTCGCAAAACTTTGGTCGTCAACATTGGATCGCGGGAGAGAATTGTCGCGAGTTGACCGGCGGAGGCATTGTCATCATGAGATAGACGCACTACCTCAGAGAGAGTCTGAGGAAGGGATTTCAGCTCCTTACGTCCATCGAGGATTTTCTGTATAAGTACTTTATCCATAAAGCCACTGTTTAGGTTATTAATTGTATCGGATAAATTGCGGGATGGTTGAGCCAGAACGGACGAAAAGCGCCTAAACAAGAACTATTCAGAGACTAAACAGAGGAGGAATTGGCCGTCGATTTTGCCACAAGTCGGATGATTCGCTTTTCCAGTTGGGCTTTGCACTGCATTGAATAGGTGGATATTGCCAGTGCCTGCCGGGCGTAAAAAAGAGCCGAATCGGGGTCTTTTTGGCGGTGCTCATAGAACTTGGCCAGTTCCAGATTCGCCCAATAACTTTGACGAGTCTGGCTGGCGGAAATTTTTTTCCATAAGAGACTTGCCCGCTCCGACTCCCCTTGCCGTTTCAGCACATTTGCAAAATAGAGCTGTTTCTCTCCGTCCCCATTGTCTGAGTCCAACTCGACTCGCTCCATAACTGTTACGGCCGTATCGATCTGTTTTCTGCGCCCATAAATTCTCGAAAGAGAATAGAGGTCTTCGTCATAATCCAAATTGCCTCCTTTAGTCTCAAAAACATCTTTGAGCTGCATGAGCAAAAGGTACAGACTGACAATATCCTGACGATTATGTTCGAGCACAGAGGGCATTACCGAGCAATCTTCTTCGGACAACCACTTGAAATAGACCGATGGCATCAAAAAGCCGGGGAAATCATCGACCCTGAAGTAGCCAAACAGTTCACGTTCGATATTTGTCAATGAACAGTCTTTGAGCCTTCGTTTAAACAACCGCCTCGCGGGGTGCAAAAGATCCAGATGAGTAGAGCATGGGATTTCCCGCGCTACGCGGTTGATTATCATCCTATCCTTGAGTAACGGAAGATCAAAGGCCGCGCCGTTATAGCTTACAAGAATTACCTCTTCGTTCAGTTGCTCCAATAGTAACTCAAGCAATGCCTGCTCATCGCTGAAGTCCGGCAGAAAATATTGAGTGACCACAAATCCCAAATCGGTTACGCGTCCAACGCCCACCAGAAAAGTGACCGCCCCGCTCCCTCCTAAACCGGTGGTCTCGGTATCGATAAACAGAAGGTCTTTTATTGCCAGTACTCTGTCCTGATGATCAGAAGTAAACGCCGAGTGCGGGATCGAGAGTCTTGTGTCTATCGAGATAAGTTCGGTCTGGCCGAAGGCGCTCCCGAACGGATAATGCTTTACCGAGCGGACGATAGTCCCGCAGAAAGTAGTTAAAACCTCGCCGCCGATTGAATCGGCAAGGGCCTGATATCGGTCAGGCAGTTTTGATGAATAATCCGGCGCAGCCAGAGGGACAATATTGAAATCAGAGCTGGAAGGCGAAGGGGGAACACCGATCAGATGTTTGAATCGTTTCAGTTGAAAGTCGAGATTGTCATCGGTCATTGTAAAACGAATCCGTCTGCAAAGCAGAGCGTACTTTGAGTAAAGCCAGTCGGTCGGTTTCCCGCGCAAGGTATGTCTTAAGATATCCCGATGTATCCTTTGGATCGGCGAGAGCCAGCCCAACTGCGGCATGGGCGCGGCGATGCGGGTCAGACGAAGCGAGCGCTCTGTTTAATGCAGAGATCGACGAATCACTTGCGAGTTTCCCAAGGACCAGACAGATATGATTTCCAGTAAGAGTGTCTTTTGTTTTACTCAGCGAATCAGCCAAGACGGCGATAACCTGGAAGGTGTCAAGCATAAGCATTGAACTCCCGGCGGCCATCCGCGCGCCGTAGAAATCATCGCCGAGCATGTACGTCAGGCCAGAAATAGCGCTGTTTAATCCAAGTCGACCGGCTGCGACGGCCGCGGATTTTCGAACCTGGCCGATTGAATCCAAAAGTCCGGTGAGAATTGAGGGCTCCGCGCGATGACTCTTGATTTTTCCCAGTGCGCCAAGACTCTCATCCCGCACCTGCCATCGCTCATGACTCACTGATTTCATGAGCGGCTCAGTCGCGGCGCTATCTCCAATCTCTCCCAGCGTCCAGGCCGCGCGCTCGACAACCAGGCCTTCGGTTCGGCGTAATGCTATAAGCAGATCCGGAACTGCCGGGGTACCAATCTTTTTCAGAATATTCATGATCGTCAGACGTTCGCGCGCTGATTTCGTGGTGAATTTGTCAATCAAAATAGGTACGGTATTCACTCCTATGGCGGCCAGAGAATCTATCGCTGGCTGAACCATGGTCTGGAACTTCACTTCGCCCGATGAAGCAATGACAAAAAGTGAATCAATCTTCTTTTGCAGATCCGATGGCGCGGATGTCACAGCTACCGAATGCAAAATACAGACCACGATTGTTGACAATAGCACACGTGTTACTTTACTATTTGCTATCATATATCTACTTGTTCGCCTGTGTGCTATCCGGAGCGATCATTTCAATATCCATCCCCCCGCCCCACTGGGAATTGGTTCGCCAGTAAAAATTATCCCGTCCATAGCCTACGTACTGATCGAGTCCACCGAGGTCGATAAAGAGCCCGATTGAACCGAAATCCCGACGGGGATTGCCGTAACCGTGGGTGTTGTCCGGATTCTTTATGAGATAGCGGTCGTTGCCGCCATTATCAATCAAAAGTCCCGCGCCATTGGCTGAACCGGCCGCCTGGGAGAGGTCATGGGCGGTGTAAACATCATCTCCCTGTCTATCGAGCAATATCCCGCAGGAATAGTCATGGCCGCAACCCTGCATGAGCCCTTTTCCGAAATAGACATCATTGCCTAAACCATCAACGAGAATACCGAGCGTCATATGTGTCGCCGCTCCCTGCCCGTACTGATAGCATTGGTAATTGTCATTGCCGCTCGAGTCATAGATGACGCCCAGCGACCACCAGTATGAACAGGCTTGGGCAAAAATATCCGACGAATAGGAATCAGACCCTTTTAGGTCGACGATCGCCCCGATGCCTCCTGACATCCATGGACGGAGGCCGTAGCCGAATCCCTGCGACATTGATAAATAGCGATCTTCGTAACGCAGGAAATCTTTATATTTTCCACCTGCGTAATACGAGTCAGATCCGTCCATCTCATAGATCATCCCGATCCCGTCGATAAAGCCGAATCCTTGAGAAAAAACAGCGGCATTGTAAATATCCCGTCCGCCTTCGTCGATGAGCAATCCAAGCCCGAAAGTTCCGGCTCCTTCGACATGGGTGTCGCCGTCGTAACGGTCATCGCCGGCAGGGTCATAGAGGATACCGTATCCAAAATAGCCCGAACCAAGCCCGAACGATTTGGCGTCGTAGCGGTCATTTCCTTCAAAATCGAGAAGTATCCCGGCAGAAAGGCAACCTGATGCTATAGTGAAATCGGTCAGTGAGCGGTAATTATCATCGCCGCCAAAATCGATAATGATACAGCCATGAGGTTTGCCCGGATCATACGACAAATTGTAATTGTCGTCGCCGCCAAAATCGATGATAAACGAATAATTACCGGTATATGTGTCAGTTCCCTGGCCTCCCACCGCCCACCCGGATTGCTTGCCGAGATATGATTCGGCGTCGAATTTTTTTGGGAGTATCGCTGCTGACTTTATTAAATCGGCTATTGATACCTTTCCATCCTTGATATCTTTACGAAGACCCAAAATTTCGGGCATGAGTTCCTGAAGGCAGTCAGTCCCCGCCGCAACAATCGGGTCCCTGTCAAAAAGATAGCCGAACTGAACAAACCTCTCGGCGTAACTTTCTTCGAGCTTTTCAAGCGAATCCAGAGCGGCCACACCGAGCTTTTCTTCATCGGTGCTCATTGTGATAATATCTTTGAATTGATTGAGCAAAAACTTTTTTTGTGACGCGCTCAATCGACCCAAAGCCGCATCGGTGGATTTAGGAAAAATAACACCCAGATACTTTGACGCCCGGGTCAGTAGCGAGTTGAGTTGCAGATGCGTGTAAAATAGGTTGTAACGCTCGCTGAGCTCTTTCGAAGTCAGCTTATAGGGACTTGAACGGCCCGTTTGATGTTCTCCCAGTAAGTCGGTATAAAGAATCCGAGAAATGATCTCAGGGTGACCGATAACATGCCCGTTTTTCAGACTGGTACTGTAATCAATCATCTCGAGCGGTTTGAGCATCAAATCCGCGACTACTTTTAGACGAAAAGAGTCCGGATCAGTGTAATCGGATCTAAAGCCGATATCATCCGGTTTCAGATTCAAATAATCGCTAATATGGCGCAATCCGAACCATTCAGGCGAGTCGACTTTAGTGCCAGCAGGCGAATCCTGTGCTCCGGTGGAGGCACAGGCTATCATGAATGAAAAGAAGATAAAAAGGCATAATCTCATAGGGGTAATATATAGTATCGGCATTGAGGACTGTGCAATTTAAATGAATCTTCGAATGACTTAAAGTGAGAATGTGAGAAAGAAAAATAAAAAAACGCCCCCGAGGATATCGGGGGCGTTGATCTGTCTTCGAAGTCGCTCTTAGGCAGCGGCGTCGTTTGTGGTATTCGTAAGAGTGCCGAGTTGATTGACTGTCCACACATCGTTGGTGGCATCGTCATCAAGATTGGCAGTTGCAGTGCAAGTAAAGGTATTTGCAGCAGAAACCATGACATAGGTGTAGAGGGCGCTATTCATGATCTCAACGCCAATCTGCGGGAAACTACCGTTGGAAGCCGCGGTTACACCACCGTCACCATAAGTGGCGTTAGCCTGACGATAGCTGTGCTGCATGGTATAGACCTGCTTGAGCAATTGCTTGGCTTCAGACTGCTTGGCGCGAGTGCTCGCAGTCATAAAACGCGGGATGGCCAAGGCGGCCAAGATACCGATGATGACCACCACGATCATCAATTCGATAAGGGTAAAACCCTTTTTGCTATTGAGTTTGTTGAGAACCATCGATTCCTCCTTGGGATATTCGGTTCAATTCGTTTTCGTTGCCTTCGGGGTAGAGTATGGCAAAGCCCGTGCCTTGATGGATGGCCTTATTTGAACAGCTTTCTAATGGCGTTAACTGATTGAATCATAACGGGTCTATTGAACATTCACAGATTATCTGAGTCATCGTTTTAATTTTGAACAAGGAAAGCTCTCGAAATGCAGGGCAAATTGCCGGACGTAGTTGCAGATTGCAATAGCAATAGAAGTAATCTTCCAGCGTTCTCCGAGGAGACAATACCGCGTTGTGTTGTGTTGAGTCTTTGCGAGGAATGAGGCAAAGCCGAATGACCGCCAAGAGGACAGGCAAAGGCGCCATAAAGAGGGCAACCACGGGGGGTTGCCCCTACGGAATATCGAACGTTTGGCATTGACATAATCGGTCTGGATTTGTAGGGGCAGGTCCCCGTGCCTGGACCGACAGTATGAATTATCTGTCAAGCGGGGTCGCGTGACGTCACAGAAAATTGGGGCCCCTTCTACTTTTTCCTTGATATATTTTTCGAAGGAGATGTCTCTTTACCGGCTGGATCATCGAGCTTGTAACGCTCGATCTTTCTATAAAGCGTCGAAGCATCAATCCCAAGTATCCTTGCGGCTTCGGCTCGCTTGCCATCAGTCTGGCTCATTATATAATGTATATATGCCTTCTCTATAGACTCCAAAGTCGGTGTCACCGGAGTCGACTCGTTGACAATCGAAGTCTGGTTTGGTTCGGCGAGCTTCTCAGGGAAGTCCGCGGCTTCAAGTCGATTGGTTCGGTTGAGGAGTATTGCCCGCTCAAGTGTATTTTCAAGTTCACGAACATTTCCCGGCCAGCTATAACCAGCGAGAAGCTTCATAGCTTCGTCTGAAATCATTTTCGGCTGAGTGTTCGCCTTGCCGCAATACTTTCCAATAAAGAATTCGACAAGCACAGGGATATCTTCGACCCGCTCTCGAAGGGGCGGAATGGTGATAGGAATGACATTGAGCCTATAAAACAAATCGGCCCGAAAGCGATTGGCTTTGACATCGTCTTCAAGGTCTGAGTTTGTGGCGGCAATGAGTCGAACATCGACTTCAATTGGTTGTGTCCCTCCAACCGGCGTAATTTTTTTATCTTCGAGAACGCGAAGGAGTTTGACTTGGATTGCAAGCGAGGTATTGCCGACTTCGTCGAGGAAGAAAGTACCCCCATGAGCTACGGTAAATAATCCATCTTTATCTTTGAAGGCTCCGGTGAAGCTCCCCTTTTTATGGCCAAAGAGCTCGGATTCCAAAAGCGTTTCGGGGAGCGCGGCGCAGTTGATTGTGACAAAAGGGCCGCTGCACCGTGGCGAGTGACTATGAATAGCTCGCGCCAGCAAATCTTTTCCTGTTCCTGACTCTCCCCGAATGAGAACAGTGGAGTCGGAGGATGAAATGCGTTTTGATATCTTTTTGACATTGGCGATGCTTTCTGAGCTGCCAATTATGGTATCAAAAGAATTCTCACCTTGAAGCTGTTTTTTAAGAGACCTATTTTCTCGCATTAGCGATTTACGATTCAGTGATTTTTCTATCGCGAGCTTTATCTCATCGACTTTGAACGGTTTGGTTATGTAATCTGCAGCCCCCTGTTTCATCGCCTCAATCGCGGTATCGACCGAGGCGTAGGCTGTCATAATAAAAATCTCCTGATCGCTTTTGAATGCCTTCACCTCTTTGAGAACATCGATTCCGGTCATTTCCGGCATCTGTAAATCAGTCAGGACCAGATCATAATTATGCTCTTTGAGCAAAGCTATACCATCAATGGGCGAACTGACAGCATCGACAGAGTAACCCTCTTTGGACAACATAATTTCCATGAAATTGCACATGGAATCTTCATCGTCGATGACAAGAATTTTAGTCGGCATTGTTTCTCCGGCACAGGGATACGTTCATAGGTTTATCGTATAAATCGGCAAAAAATCCTGTACCTATAGGCAGAACCTTATATCTGTCCATATGACAGTCTGGGAGTTGACCGAAGCCTTTCACGCCGTTATCTTGAAACAAAGGATTGAAATGAGTTTTAAGTCAAAATTATCCCACCGAGATCGAATCGCCTCAATCTGCGCTGGCGAGAAGCCTGATCGTTACGCGGGATCGATGTGGCGGCATTTTTACCATATGGAGCACCATGCCGAGGGGACAATCGAGGCTATGCTCATGTTCCAGCGGCAGTTCGATTGGGATTTTATGAAGATAAATCCAAGAGCCGACTATCATATTGAAGACTGGGGGCTCAAACAAACATACTCCCGTAACGAATTTGTCAAACATGTAAAAACAAGTTTTCCTGTAAAAAACGCCGATGACTGGCTCAAACTGCAAGTGCTACCTCCTACATCGCCAGCCTTGGCAGAACATTTACAGGTCGTCTCCGAAATACGCAGGCGGTCGGATAGAGAACTTCCCTTGTTCATGACAGTTTTTACTCCACTGGCAATCGCCGGGAGGATGGTTGAAAAGGATGAAATGCTGGCTGAGCATATCAGGTCAGCGCCAGATAAAGTCCTCGCAGGCATTGAGACAATAACCAAGACATTCGAAACCTATGTCGGCGAACTTCGCAATGCCGGAGCCGATGGTCTTTTTTTTGCGACAACATCCTGGGCGAGCAGTAACCTGATAACGTGGGAAGAGTACCAGCGATTTGGAATTCCGTTTGACTTGCGGATACTCAAAGCCACCGAATCAAGCGCTCTGAATCTGTTTCATATCTGCTCAAACAACAATTTCCTACCCCAATTGGCAAAAGAGAATTATCCGGTACAAATGATCAATTGGAATAGCGCTGACCCAACAAACATTCCGCTCGACAAAGCATATGACATCATCAAGAATAAAGCATTGGTCGGCGGAATAGACCATGATGGTTGGGCGCGAATGAGTGATCCGTCCGAAGTGAGCTATCTGGTCAAAAAGCTTCTGTCGCACCATGATCCATCGCGGCTTATTCTTGGCCCGGGCTGTACCATTCCGCCTGAAACGCCGATTATTAATATCAAAACGATAAGAGAAAGCTTGGGATGAACGCCAAAGCGCAACAATTGATTCGTGACATCACTCACACCATTTCGGATAAGCAGACCGAGACGGCGGTGCTTCAGAGCGCGGTGGAATTGCTCGACGCCTACTCCGACACCTTTAACTGGACAGGCTTCTATATGATGCGCGGGAATGTTCTAGAAGTCGGCCCGTATATTGGGCCTGTCACGGAGCATGTTCGAATCGAACTCAACAAAGGGATTTGCGGAGCCACGGCTACACAAAAGAAAAGTATCGTCGTCGATGATGTCAGATCTGATCCTCGTTTTTTAGCTTGCTCACTCACAACCCGCTCGGAAATTGTCGTGCCGCTCATGGACGGGGATGTATGTTTAGGCGAAATTGATATCGACTCAGACAAACCTAATGCTTTTAATGATGATGATAAAACAATGCTTGAGGAAGTAGCGCGGATAATAGTAGCGCGATTGAAAATGTGCTGAACGTTAGACAGTGAGGTTGTATATGTTTATTGGTGTGCTCCTGGTCCTTCTTGGCGTCCTGATGCTTCTTGAGCGAACAGGAATCATTTATGGCCAAGTCTGGGACTATCTTCTCCCGGCGGCATTGGTCGCTCTTGGTATTCACATTGTATCGCGAAATCGCTCTAAGAGATAACTCAGAATTCGGCTATTTGTTTTCTCTTTCTTCAAGTTCTATCAGCACTCCGCCTGTCGAAGCTGGATGGATAAAGGCAATGCGCTTTCCTTCGGCGCCTATGCGCGGCGTCTCGTCGATTAAGCGCAGGCCGGATGCTTTGAGTTCCGCCAATTTTTGTTCGATATCATCGCAGTACATACAAATATGATGAAGTCCTTCGCCCCGTGTTGAGATAAATCTCGCGATGGGACTCTGTTGCGATGTCGCGGCGACCAATTCGATACGGCCATGAGTCATACCTTTGAGATTGCTTTCAAGTCCGGCAAAGATGGCAACTTCCACATGCTGGTCGGCGACTGATTCGCGATGCGCTGGCGAATTCCCTAATAAGGTGGAATATATCGCAATCGACTTTTGTAAATCGGCAACAGCAATGCCAATATGCGAGATGATAGACTTTTCGGACATAGTGGATTAGGTTACAAATCTTCGTCTTCTTCAGCCTCTGCGGCCGAATCGGAGGCATACTGGAGCGAATCATATTTAAGCTGACCATCAATTGTACCGACCGTTGGTTGAATCCAACGTCCACGGTGATGATAGACTCGATTAACAGTCGGAAAACGCGTAATATTCCCGGACGGACCTTTCATCACAACCACTATTGAAACATCGGCTGAATCACGACCATAGATTGTTACATCGCTAACGACCATTGAGTCAGTCGAATCGGCTTCAGCCGAAACGATCTGCGGGAAAGCAATATAATCGTCGAGCGTGAAATGCTCCTGTATGTATTCAAACTCATTATCAAAGAGCACGCTCTTATCATTGTACCTCAGCCTTTCGATAGCTTCGGTAAAAGTCGCCTGAATTTGCTCTTTGTCGGATAGTGACGAATCCGCATTCGCCTGATCTTCCTGTTTCTCGCTTTTGTCGCTGCAACCAGTGATTAGACCTGCGCAAGCCAAAATAAGTGAAAATCTGACGCGCCTATCTATTGTCATGATATTCTCCCCAAGTATTTCGCAACGTATCGGAAATCTCGCCCACGGTGCAGTAATTCTCGACAGCGGCCAGCACCGATGGGACGATATTGTCATTTTTCACTGCGGATTCCTTTACCAACGCCAAACTCTTTGTAACCGCCGAAGAATCTCGGGAAGCCTTCAGCTTTATCAACGCCTCAATTTGGCGGCGTTCCGATTCCGGGTCAATCTTTAACACTACTGGAATTTCCACTTTCTCCTGACGGTAACGATTGACACCCACAACGATCATCTGCTCTGATTCGATATTTTTTTGATACTCATAGGCAGATTTGGCAATTTCATTTTTGAAATATCCGTTTTCGACACACTGCACCGACCCGCCCAGTTTTCTAATATGTTCCATAATTTCGGTAATCTTCTTTTCAAGTTCGTCAGTAAGATATTCAACAAAATACGACCCGCCAAGCGGATCGGCGGAATTTGCGACACCGGACTCATTGGCCAAAATCTGCTGAGTGCGAAGAGCGATTTCGGCCGACTTTTCGGTCGGCAGTCCCAGCGCTTCATCGAAAGCATTCGTGTGCAAGGATTGCGTCCCGCCAAGAGTCGCGGCAAGTGCCTGCACGGTTGTGCGAATGATATTATTCTCCGGCTGTTGGGCGGTCAATGTCGAGCCGCCGGTTTGGGTGTGAAAGCGAAGCAGCAGCGAGCGTTCGTCTTTTGCGCCGTACTTTTCTTTGACAATCTTCGCCCAGAGTCTCCGGGCCGCGCGGAATTTTGCTACTTCTTCAAAAAGGTCATTGTAGGCTACGAAGAAAAAGGACAGACGCGGGGCGAATGAATCTATCGTCAAGCCCGCTTCAAGTGCGGCATCGACATAGGCAATGGCATTTGATAATGTAAAAGCAACTTCCTGTGCAGCGGTCGATCCGGCCTCTCGAATATGATAGCCGGAAATGGATACTGTGTTATATCGGGGTGTCTGTTTTTCTGCAAAAGCAAAGATATCGGTGATTACGCGCATTGACGGCTTTGGCGGAAAAATATAAGTCCCGCGGGCGATAAACTCTTTGAGAATGTCATTTTGCACCGTGCCGGTCAATTGATCAGGTCTCACCCCTTGTTTTTTGCCAACCGCGATATACATCGCATAGAGGATAACCGCGGTGGCGTTGATAGTCATCGAGGTTGAAACTTTATCGAGCGGGATGCCGTCGAAGAGCGTTTCCATATCGTGAAGCGAGTCAATGGCCACACCCGTGCGTCCGACTTCACCGCGCGCCATGCGATGATCGGAGTCATAGCCTATTTGCGTAGCAAGGTCAAAGGCTACCGAAAGTCCGGTCTGGCCGCGCTCCAGAAGATATTTGAATCGTCGATTTGTTTCAGTCGCGCTGCCATAACCGGCATATTGGCGCATCGTCCATATCTTGCCGCGATACATATCGGAATAGATCCCTCGTGTGTAAGGATATTCCCCCGGTGCGTCCTGCCTCGATTTATTTCGGGGGGCATTGTCTTCTTCGACGACTCGCGGAATCACAATGCCTGAAGTCGTTTTCATTTCGCGCTCGGCCATCAAATGAACTCCACCAATCTGTCTCCTTTTTCGACAGACCGTCCGGTTTCGATATGGATGGATTTCACCGTCCCATCGGCTTTGGCTTTAATGCTGTTTTCCATTTTCATGGCTTCAATTACAACCAGCGTCTCCCCTTTTTTAATTTTGTCGCCGGGCGAAACTTTGATGTGTAAAACCATTCCGGGCATAGGCGCTTTGAGAGTCGTTTCGACAGCATGACCCAAAGTTGTCCCAGCGGTTTTTCGCATTTGTGCCAACGAATAATCCTCGATCGTCACCGGAATCTCAATGCCTGAAATCAAAACAGACTTTTCGCCGTAGGTCTCGCTGTTCCTCACATCGACTTCCGCCGTGTGATTGTCTACAAGCATGAGCATTCTACTCTCGCCGCTTTGTCTTGTTCCGAGCGGATAGCTCTCGACCAGACAATTTCTTCCATTGACTGTCGCCTGAAGTTTTCCACTATTGCCAGTCGCAAAGTCCAGATGAATATCGAATTCGTGCTCGTCAATTGTTACCGTATAGCGAGGCATCAGCGGCTTCCCCTAAACTGTTTGAGCGAGTTTTTGCGATGGACAGCTGTCCAAGGCGAAAGCGACTGTTCTTTCGAATGTCCGTTACCAGCGCCGACAGAAATTCTTCTATCGCTCAGAAACTTATCAAGAGAGGAGGCGATTGCGGCTTTTTCCGCAAGATCGGCGTCGTATGGGCTATATCTGTTGTCAGGATATTCTTCAGAGAGAAATCGAGTGGAAAAATCGCCGGCCAGAAAACGCGGATGCGCCAGCACCGTCTTATGAAAGCCGATTGTCGTCTTCACTCCTGAAATCCGATATTCATCCAATGCCCGTTGTGCCCGGGCTATTGCCTCTAAGCGGTTTTTGCCCCAGACCACAAGTTTTGCAATCATGGGATCATAGAAAATTGGGATTTCAGAAAATATTACAACTCCGGCATCGACCCGCACACCCGGCCCGGCTGGAGGTCGATAGTTCTTCAATACTCCAGTGGATGGTGCAAATCCTTCATCCGGGTCTTCAGCATAAATCCGAAGCTCGATTGCGTGGCCGTTAATTGTGACATCATTCTGCGCAAAGCCAAGCTTCTTCCCTTCAGCGATGGCGATCTGTTCTTTTACCAGATCAAGCCCTGTTATCATTTCTGTCACCGGATGTTCGACCTGCAGGCGGGTGTTGACTTCGAGAAAATAAAACGACCCGTCTTTGTCGACAAGAAACTCCACGGTTCCTGCCCCGACATACTTCGCGCGTTTGGCAATATCGACCGCCGCTTGTCCCATCTTATGGCGAAGTTCCTCCGTCATCACCGGCGATGGGGACTCCTCTATAACTTTCTGGTGTCGGCGCTGGATCGAGCATTCACGTTCGTTCAAGTGCAGATAGTTGCCATGTGTGTCGCAGAGGATTTGGATTTCTATGTGTCGCGGTTGAAGCAGATACTTTTCAATAAACACCCGTCCATCGCCGAAGGCCGATTTGGCTTCGCTGCTCGCCGATTTTAATGACTCGTCAAACTGATCGAGTGCGTCGACCACACGCATCCCTTTTCCGCCACCGCCAGCCGCCGCTTTGATGAGCACCGGGAAGCCTATTTTCACGGCAAACTCTTTGGCTTTCGAAATATCTTTTTCATCGATTGTTGTCCCCGGCACTACCGGAAGCCGTGCCGCAACCGCCATCGCGCGAGCCTCGATCTTATCTCCGAGCACAGTTATTGTCTCGGGGCGCGGCCCAATGAAAATGAGCCCTTCATCGGTGCATCGTTTTGCAAATATCGCGTTCTCTGACAGGAATCCATAGCCGGGATGGACGGCTTCGGCTTTAGAGGCTTTGGCCGCTCTGATGATATTGTCCTGGACAAGGTAGCTCTTTGCGGACGGCGATTCGCCGATATGGTAGGCTTCATCGCACATACGGACATGGTAGGCGGTTTTGTCGGCATCGGAGTAGACGGCAACTGAGCGAATACCGAGTTCGCGGCAGGCTCTCGCTATGCGGACAGCAATTTCGCCTCGATTGGCGATAAGGATTTTTTGGATCTGCTTTATCATTCTGAGTTATTCTTGCGAAAAATAGTCCTCATCAATCTTCTTAAGCTCATATGTTTCTTTTGTAGCAATTCCTATATTATAACGCAACATAAGGAGCGCAAGCTGGTTACCTCCAATCAACACAACTCTCTTGTTAATAGTCTCTACGTATTGTTCGGCATCTTTTGTAAAAGAAGACGTTGTTATCAAAACGCCTCTATGGGCCTTTTTTCCTTCAAGACTTCCCACAAATCCTTGAATGATTGGTCGACCAACAACATTTTCCCATCTCTTCGCTTGCAAAAAGATTTCATCAAGACCGAGTTTGTCTTGTTGGATTACTCCGTCTATTCCACCATCTCCTGAGCGGCCAATTCTTCTGCCAGCGTCAGCCTGAGTACCTCCGTAACCCATCTTGATCAGTAAATCGACAATGAGTTGCTCAAAAAACTCGGGAGACGATTTCTTCACTCGATCTAACACTTCGACGACCAATGCATCATTGATTTCCTTGATTCCTGAATTGATTAACTCTTCGGGCGTCTGAGAGATAGTATCACTGTTACCTTTTGTAATGTCTTCCAGCCTTTTCTTCTTGCTGGGCGGACCTTTAATCGCTTGAAAAACTTGAAACTCTTCAAAACGCATAAGATATTTCCTGTCAATCGACGATGGATTTTCTCGTAAGACGTTAGTTCCTCGTTCAGTTATCTTAAAGACTCCTTTCGATACCCTGTCAATCAATCCAGCCTTCTTAAGATAGGTCCGCGCCCAACCAACCCTGTTACGGAAGATAGATTCAAACCCACTCGGCAACCTTTGAATCATTTCCTCCGGGGAAAGCGTGAATTGTTGAGCAAGAATATTACCAACTTCCACAAGGAGCTTTTCCTTTCCATCGCCATAATGTTTCAGCAATGGTAAAATCAATGCATCATAAGTTGGAATTGCCATTCATTACCCCTACAGCGGAATATTCCCGTGCTTTTTCGCTGGATTTGAATCTTTCTTTGTCTCAAGCATCTCAAACGCCCGAATGAGCCGCAGTCGAGTCGATTTCGGCTCAATTATATCATCCACATATCCGCGCGCCGCGGCAATAAACGGATTGGCAAATTTCTCGCGATACTCGTCTTCCTTCTGTTTAGTCGCGCTCTCAATATCTTTTGACTCCGAGAGTTCCTTTTTAAAAATAATCTCCACTGCACCTTTTGGTCCCATCACCGCAATCTCCGCTGACGGCCAGGCGTAGCTGATATCACCGCGGATATGTTTGGAACTCATAACATCGTATGCCCCGCCGTACGCTTTGCGCGTGATGACTGTGACTTTCGGCACTGTCGCCTCGCAGTAGGCATAGAGCAGTTTTGCGCCGTTGCGGATAATACCGCCATGCTCCTGATCGACACCGGGCATGAATCCCGGCACATCCTCGAATGTGAGCAACGGGATATTGAAGGCATCGCAAAATCGAATAAAGCGCGCCCCTTTGGTCGAGGAATTAATATCGAGAACACCAGCCATGACCGCCGGTTGGTTGGCAACTATCCCGATTGACCGGCCGCCTATCCGTGAAAATCCGACAACAATATTTTGCGCGAATTCCTCATGTACCTCAAAGAAAGTGCCAACATCAACAATGGCACTGATGACATCTTTGATGTCATAGGGCTGGTTGGGGTTTGTCGGAATGATTGTATTGAGCGAATTTTCCTCGCGCTCCAACGGGTCCCCATTAGGAGTAAAGGGCGCGTCCTCGCAGTTGTTCTGCGGCAGATACTCCATGAGTCGTCGGACTTTTGAAATGGCATCGGCTTCGTTTTCACAGGCAAAATGTGAGACGCCAGATTTGCTGGCATGCACCATCGCGCCGCCGAGTTCTTCAGAGGTTACCACTTCATGGGTGACAGTTTTAACCACATTGGGGCCGGTTACAAACATGTACGAGGTCCCTTTGGTCATGAGCACAAAATCAGTAATTGCCGGACTATATACCGCCCCGCCGGCGCATGGGCCAAGGATAAGCGAAATCTGCGGCACAACCCCTGAGGCCAGAGTGTTGCGCAAAAATATATCGGCATAGGCGCCGAGCGATACGACACCCTCCTGGATGCGCGCGCCGCCGGAATCATTGAGTCCGATAATAGGCGCACCGACTTTCATCGCCATATCCATAATCTTGCAGATTTTCTCGGCATGAGCCTCAGAAAGTGAGCCGCCAAGGACAGTAAAATCCTGCGAAAATAAAAACACCTGACGGCCATTTATTTTGGCACATCCGGTGACCACGCCATCGCCGAGAAAGACCTGTTTGTCCAGCCCAAAATCTGTCGACCTATGCGTCGCAAACATATCAAACTCTTCGAAAGAATTCGGATCGACCAGCAGGTCAACCCGTTCACGCGCTGTCAGTTTTCCTTTTTTGTGCTGATCATCTATCCGTTTTTGGCCGCCGCCAAGTTTTGCCTCGCGGCGCATAGCTTCAAGATGGTTGAGTTTGTCTTCGATGGACATTATATTTGAAAATCCTAATGAACGGTTTTGACTGGAGACGTTTTGGCTGTCGATGTATCCAGAACCGGCTCGACAACAATTTTACCTTCGCGCTCGAACACCCGTCCGAACGGAAAGGCTATTTCATGGTCATAGGCGACAATGACCTGCTCCTGTATAATCCGTGGCAGGAGTTGGCGTTTGACATTGAGCGAAGTCAGCGGGAAGACATCGGTTGCAGGAACAAATGGCAAACGCATATGATGCGAAGATGGAAAAATATCGGCGTAATAAAATACTTTGCGACCTTCAGATTCCATCTCTATTCCAAAATGCCCAACTGAGTGGCCGCCAGTGTGAATGGCTCGAATGCCTTGAAATAATTCACAATCGGGCTCGATCAGTTCGAGCTGGCCGGATTCTTTAAGTGGATAGAGTCGTTCAGGGATATACACCGCCGAGGTACGCTCATCGGAATGCAACGCCGCCTCCCACTCTGTTTTTGAGACAATATATTTGGCCTTAGGGAAACGCGGCACATATTTGCCGTTCGCGTCAAACTTGACCGCCCCCCCGCAGTGGTCGGTATGCAGGTGTGTTAAAATCACATAGTCGATGTCTTCGGGCTTGTAACCGAACGACGCCAGCCCGGCATCAAGATTTGAGATGCCATCAGTGCCATAAATCTTCTTCTCCCTGTTGCTCAACGTGTCGCCTAAACCGGCATCAAAAATCATGGTCTTGCCGTGAGCGTTCAGAACAAAAATATTATTGAGCATTGGGATAAGATTATTTTCATCGGCGGGCAACAAACGATTCCACAAAGTCTTGGGAATCACCCCGAACATCAGTCCGCCATCGAGACGGAATTTCTGCTCTACAAACGAACGGATTTCGAACCGTCCAAATTTCATCGGCCACCAATGACATGACCGGCAATGACCAGACGCTGGATTTCCGAAGTCCCTTCGTAGATTTCCAATACGCGCTGGTCGCGGTACATTTTTTCGATAGGCGAGAATTCGCCGATATAGCCATAACCGCCATGAATCTGCATCGCGCGGTCACAGCAAAAACGGGCGGCCTCTGTGGCATACAGCTTTGCCTGTGCGGCTTCGAGACTATACGGCTGTCCTGTATCTTGCAACGTCACGGCTTTATATGTCAGACAACGCGCAGCCTCAAGCCGCACCGACATGTCAGCGATCATCCATTGAATTGCCTGAAGTTTTGCGATAGGCTGGCCGAATGCCTGCCGTTTTTTGGCGTAAGCGACCGATTCATCGAGCGCTCTCTGTGAAAGTCCTACCCCCTGTGCGGCCACGCCAATTCGCGCGCTGTCGAGAGTAGCCAGAGCATAACGGAACCCGCGTCCGTATTCGCCGATGAGATTTTCTTTTTTGATGCGAACATTTTTGAGAACTATTCCGCCTGTTGTAGCGGCCCGCATACCCATTTTGTTTTTGAGAATCCTCTTTTCCCACCCGGGCTGGTCGGTTTCAACGACAAAAGCGGAGACTTTTGGTTTGCCTTCAATTCGGCAGAATAAGACTGCGGTGTCGGCAACATCACCATGCATGATAAAAATCTTCTCGCCATTGACTATGTACCCATCGCCGTCTTCAACTGCGACCGTCGCCTGATTGGCGGCATCGGAACCGGCCTGCGGTTCGGTTAAAACAAAAGCGGCCACGCGCTTTCCATTGATGCATTCAGGGACAAAGCGGGCTTTTACATCCTCGGAAGCAAAATTCAAAATCGGATACGTTGCAAGCTCAGCGACATTGGTGAGTAGCCCCAACGCCGCATCCCAGTAACTGAGTTCCTCGGTGAGGGTGATGTACTCAAGGTGTGAGAGTCCGCGGCCACCGTATTGTTTGGGCATGGCATAACCGATAAATCCGGCCTGTCCCATCTTCCGATACAGTTCAAACGGAAACGGACGCGGCTCGGGGAGACGATCCCAATATTCCGAGACCGGCACCATATGCTCAAGCGCGAATGTGCGCACTTCATCGCGCACCGCCTGTTGTTTGGGGTCGACATTAAACGGATGCTTGCGATTTTCCGATACCGACGGAGTGACAATTTTTTCTTCGAGAGTTGTGTCCACTGTTTCTATCCTTGTGAAAAATTACATAATCTTTTCGTCTGATGATTTATTTTCGATGGCGCGCCGCAAAAACTGAATAGCTTCCTCAGTCGGGGCGCCGGGGGTGAAGATTTTCGCGACACCCATTTTTTCAAGTTCGGCCTTGTCGTCGTCGGGAATAATTCCACCGCCGAAAAGCATGATATCCGTTGCCCCGCGTTTTTTTAGTTCATCGAGAATTGCCGGAAAGAGTGTCATGTGGGCGCCGGAGAGAATCGAAACGCCGACAGCATCGACATCTTCCTGCACCGCGGCATCGACAATCATTTCGGGTGTCTGGCGAAGTCCCGTGTATATAACTTCCATGCCGGCATCGCGAAAGGCGGCGGCAATAACTTTGATTCCCCGGTCATGGCCGTCAAGTCCGGGCTTGGCAAGCAGCACTCGTATTTTTTTAGGCATTATTCCTCGGTAGTAGGATTATTCTCATGACACCTGCATCGCCGCTTGGCTCTCGACCCATTCACCCCATGACGCGCGAAGCACATCGCACATCTCGCCCACTGTGGCATATTCTTTCGCGCACACCATAAGCGCTTCGAATGTGTTGCCGTTTCCTCTGGCGATTTTGTCGAGATTATCGAGAGCCACCTGAACCGCGCCGTTGTTGCGCTGGGCTTTGATTTTTTGCAGGAAGGCAATCTGACCCGGTTCGACCGAACGGTCAATTTTCAGCACAGGGATATCTATCTTCTCATCTTCCATAATGAACTCATTGACGCCGACTATTATTCGCTCTTTGCTCTCAAGTTCCCTCTGGTGCTGATAAGCCGATTTCGCCAGTTCGCGCTGGAAGTATCCGTCTTCTATACAAGCAATCACACCTCCGCGACGGTCTATCTCAGCGAAATATTCCTCGGCTTCGGCTTCCATCTTATCGGTAAGAGCCTCGACAAAATACGACCCGCCCAGCGGGTCGACCGTATTCGCCACACCGGTTTCATAGGCAATGACCTGCTGGGTGCGAAGCGCGATGAGCGCGGCTTTTTCCGATGGTAACGCGAGCGTCTCATCCATTGAATTCGTGTGCAAGGATTGTGTGCCGCCTAAAACACCGGCAAGAGCCTGAATAGCAGTACGTGTAATATTATTTTCTGGCTGTTGCGCTGTCAGCGAGCATCCGGCCGTTTGGGTGTGAAAACGCATAAGCCAGCTTTTGGGGTCTTTTGCGCCGTACTTATCCCGCATACGTTTGGCATAGATGCGGCGTGCCGCGCGATATTTGCAGATTTCTTCAAAGAAGTCAGAGTGCGAATTAAAGAAGAACGAAAGTCGCGGCGCGAAATCGTCGATATTCTGACCGGCAGCTATCGCCGATTCGATATAACAAAAGCCATCGGCAAGTGTGAAGGCCAGTTCCTGCACAGCAGTCGAGCCTGCCTCGCGAATATGATAGCCGGAGATTGAGATCGTATTCCACTGCGGAACATGCTTTGTGCAGTAGTCCATCATATCGGTGATGAGTCGCACCGAAGGAACCGGCGGGAAAATATATTCCTTTTGCGCGATATATTCTTTGAGAATGTCATTTTGAAGCGTGCCGCGGACTTGGTTGAGCGGTACCCCTTTTTTCTCAGCGACTGCAAAGTACATGGCCAAAATCATCGAAGCTGGCGAGTTGATAGTCATCGAAGTCGAGACCTTGCTTAAATCGATGCCATCGAAGATTATCTCCATATCCGCAAGCGTGTCAACGGCCACTCCGCATTTGCCGACCTCGCCGAGAGAGCGCGGATGATCGGAGTCGTAGCCCATCAGGGTGGGCAGATCAAAAGCGGTCGATAGTCCGCCGCCTCCCTGTTCAAGGATATATTTGAAGCGCTCATTTGTTTGCCGTGGCGTTCCCATTCCTGCAAATTGACGCATCGTCCAAAGTCTGGTTCGGTAGAGGGTGTGATGAACTCCGCGAGTGTAGGGGAATTCGCCGGGCAGGCCGATATTCCTCCAGAAATAGTCTTCGCTGTCGGCTTGTTTCAAATTGGCCGGGGTGTAGAGTTCATCGATATCGACACCTGAAACGGTGAAGAAACGAGGAACCGATTTCTGAGATCGGCTTTTGGCGGCAGTTTTATCCCATATTGTGAGCCGCTCTTTAAGTTTTTTTAAAAATGTATTGTCAAACATAGTGCATTTCTCCGTATTTAGAGCAAAAACATAATAGAAGGCCGCTACAAAAGCAAGCAAGATGGACAGTTAAACACTCGTCGAGATTTGATTTTCTATCATCAATTCTCCCACTGCTACACTGGCTCTTTACTATAACAAGCAATGTCTATCAGTTGTTTTACGTACCAAATTCTGCTATATATCCTTTATCCATGGAGAGGTTCATAAATAGGAAAATCGAATGGCGAGAATATGCCTTTCCAATCGCTGTAATTATGGCGATATTGGCTTTATCTGTGCTTGAGCATTCTACCGGCGGCACCACTTTTAATCAAAGCGAAAAAACCTGGCAGGCTAAATTAGACCTGCACCTCGGATGGGCACCATTTGCAGTTAGACCGCTGACTTCATATTCGACATTGATTATCCACAATCTCACTCCTCTGTCGATAAAAGAGTCGTTTCTTGTTCTTCAGTACACACTCGCATTTTTTTTCGGTCTGGCATTCTATGTTTTTCTAAGACAATTAAAAAATACTCGAGATTGGTCACTCATTGGATTGGTACTCCTTATGACCGCGCTGCCAGTCTTCCTCGCTCATTCAGAACCTATCCATACCTGGGATGATTTTTGGGCATATTTGTTTCTAACTCTCACTGGAATTGCGCTGGCTGGAAAGCGAGCGATATATGCGGTCGGATTCTTCACCCTCGGATGTTTCGCGCGAGAACAAACTCTTTTTTTCTACCCGGTCTTTGCAGGCGGGATTCTTTATCTCACTCGAGACGAACCGCCGTTAAAGCGATTGATGCTCCTTGCTGCGCCTATCTTAATTTTTGGAAGCTACTATGCCGCTGTCTGGCGGCCACAGGATCCAAACCGGCTCAAATTGGCAAATTTCAATTTTGCCTCTCCTCTCCGCACCAGCGACACATTGTTTTCTGCCTTTGTCGCACATGGCGCGCTTTGGTATGTCTGGTGTGTGAGTGTAATAACTCAATGGAGCAAATCGAAAACGGAAACGGAACGATTTCTGCTAAAAAGCTCTCTCTTTGCAGTGCCTGTCACTCTGGCAATTGGATTTTTCTTTTCGTACACCAGAGAAACACGCATAATGTTTCCGGCTTTCATTTTCACTATTCCGCTTAGCCTTTTTTGGCTAAAGAGACTTGGCGAAGGGCTTTACCAACGCTGGCATTCACAACCAGTCTTATCTATATCCCTGCTATCACTTGCTGTTGTCTTATCGATGACCGGAGGAATATGGTTGGCCTACACGCTTTTCCCAATATTTGAGTACCGGGGCTGTTCTGATTTCCAGCGCAATTTTGCCGGAGCCCACTTCGGGATGATTCTATTTATTATTTCTTGTCAGCTTTCTTTGATTAGAAGAAACACAGGTGATTTGAATCAAAGGCTTTCAGAGACAATTAATTTGAATGATGAAACTGCTTGAGTCGGTCAACAGGTCAAAGAGTGCTCGCCGCCAAATCTTTGCTTGCACCTTAAGCGCTTGACTTGGTTTATCTAATAGATATTTTTATAAACATGTCACACCAACAGTCGAATCATGTCAGTTTAGGGCGTAAAGCCTTTCTTATCATACTTATTACCGCTATAGGATTAAGACTGCTCTGTTTCGGTCTTATGTATTGGCAGGTTCCCCCCGAAAAGTGGTCTCGACTCACTCCGGACTCAGATCAGTATGCACAAGCCTCATCTACAATTCTTAAAAATTTCGATTTTGACACACATACTATCAAAAAACAGGGACCCGGATACCCGGCATTTCTTGCGCTTGCAGGATGGCGGAATGACGATGACTCAATTCGGATTATTCTTATCCAGATAATTCTTGGAGCATTTTCTTCGGTATTGATTGCGAAACTCGCTCTTCAATTGGGGGGGGCGCGAAATGTTGCCTTTATAGCCGGTATGGCCCATAGTTTGTCACCCGCGGCTATCAGCCTTTCAAATATTTTATTAACTGAATGTCTCTTTGTGTTTCTCATGCTGTCTGGATTTACGCTTGCCTTGGGCGCATTCAAATCATCGAACCCGCGACAATTTATTCTTGTAGGATTGCTTTTTGCAATGGCTGCGCTGGTGCGATCTACTGGGGTTATGTTGTATGGCATATTCGGCGTACTCTGGATTGGTTGGTGCCTACAGCTGACGGACGCGTTCGTGCGCTGTCTTCGACGAACTTTGCCCGGAGTCCTAACTGCGACGGCGGTTTGGGGGCTGATTTTGGGCTCGTATCTCCTATATAACTATAACACAATCGGTGTTGCTCAAATATCTCTCGCAGGCTCTGGCGGGCTCAAAAACGTAATTTGTGTGGTGGAGGAACGAACCGAACAATTGCCTTTTCAAGGTATGAGAGACCGATTCGATGATTCGGTTAAAGCCCGAATGGAGAGATCGAATAAATCATACGTCTATGAGTTTACCCACTTGGCGAACGAGAAGACCTCGTATCAGCTGTCGCATCACAGAGACGTGTATCTGGCTGTTTGCTACAAAAACATAATTGACAATGTCCATAATGATTTTGAGTTGTACACTGTGCAGACTCCAGTGTGGAAAAATGAAGTGAATGCCGTTCGCGCATATTTAGGCGATCATAAACTGCACTTTCGGACGTCAGTTTTAGCCTTATTAGGATTACTGTATATGATTTGGCGCCGTCAATATCTTCTGGCTTCATTCACTGTGACAATATTTCTGTATTTTGCGCTAACCTCAGCATTCTCGTATTGGCAAACTTCCCGTATCATATATCCTGCAACTCCGGCAATTTCAATTTTTACCGCCAGCGTAATAGTTGCCGTGTGGGATGTTTTGATGAAGATAAAGGGAATAACGAGGAAGATGAAGCCGTTGGATGCTTCTGCTTCAAATTAAGCGAACCGGCTATAAATCTCTGACGCTATGGCGTAGGGACTTTCTTTATTCTTTTCCACCCGATCAATAATTTCATTGATATTCTCTTCGGTTGAAACTTGGCTGAGAAAATCCCTGTCAAACTGCAATTTTATCGATGCCAGTATCGTCCTTTTGATCTGATCCCTTCTATGCGCAGTGAACTGATTGCGCTCCTTCCGAAAAGCAATAAATTCGTCTATCCGCAGAATAACACGGTCAATATTTTTCTTATTCACCGCATCGGTTGACTCTATCGGCGGACGCCAGCCCGAAGCCGGATGCTTGCGAATATCCAAAGTCATCTTGAGTTCTGCCGCGATTCGTTCCGCCCCTGGACGGTCGGCTTTATTGACAACAAAAATATCGCCGATTTCCATCAGACCGGCCTTCATCGTCTGCACCGCATCGCCTGATTCAGGCACAAGAACCACCACCACAACATCACAGGCATCCACAATATCAAGTTCAACCTGACCCACCCCGACCGTTTCAATAAGGGTAAGATCAAAACCAAAAGCATCAAAGATGGTTGCCACATTGTTGGTGGCATCGGCCAGCCCTCCGCTTGCGCCGCGTGTTGCCATTGAACGAAAATAGACCGAGCCATCTGAGGGAAACTCATACATACGCACCCGGTCGCCCAGTAATGCGCCGCCGGTGAACGGAGAGGTTGGGTCGACAGCGATTATGCCGACCTTGTTTTTTCGGGCAAGGTATTGGTGGACGAGCGCGTTCACGAGGGTTGATTTCCCTGCGCCGGGCGGGCCGGTTATGCCTATACGAAGGGCATGGCCGATTTTGGAATACAATATCCCAAGCAGATCCTGCGAGCCATTCTCACCATCCTCGACATACGAGATGAGTTTGGAAAGCGCCCGCACATCCCCGCCCTGAAACTTCTCCAGTACTGTCATGGCATACTCATGCGTCTCATTCTCACACGAGAACCGCGCGGCAGATTAACTGTAACGCGGCGACATATCTCCCACGGTGAGTTTTATATCACGAAGTCGTATCTGTATGCGGGTAATGTCATTGTAGGTATTGTACTCGACAGCATAGACCAAATCAACCAGACAGCCTTTGTCGGAGATGACCCGCGCCATATCACCGAAACTAAAACCGATAACATCGAGCACAGCATCCCCTTTACGAACGCGCATTTTGAGATGATTGTTGCCGACAAGCGATGGCTGTCCGACAACTTCGCAATTACGCGTGAGAAATATCGGCCGCATATTCTGCGGACCAAACGGCGAAAAAGCTTCGATTGAATCCATGAACTTGTCATTTATTTCGCTCAATTCAATCTCGCTGTCGATAAATAATTTTGGCACTATATCATCGTTGCTGAGATTTTTAGCCGAGACTTCTTTGAACCGTTTTCGAAACTCTTCGATTCTTTCAGGTTTTATCGAGAGCCCCGCGGCATACTTGTGCCCGCCATATCGCATGAGAAGATCTTCGCATTCTTTCAACGCCTCGCACAGATGGAAGCCGGGGATAGACCGCGCCGAGCCTTTGCCTTCCCCGTTTGAGACGGCAATCATGACGGTCGGGAGATGAAATTTCTCCACAAGCCGGCTCGCGACAATCCCAATGACGCCCTGATGCCACCCTTCGGCGGAAAGCACGATTGCTTTATCGGTCGCCAAATCGACTGTTACAGCCATCTGTTCGAGCGCCTGTTTGAGCGTCTGCTCGTCGATTTCCTTACGGCGTTTGTTTTCTGTGTCCAAAGTGCGGGCGATTGATTGGGCAAGGCTTTCATCACGAGTTGAAAGAAGGCGAACTGCCTGTTTCGCATCCCCAAGACGGCCGAGCGCGTTGATGCGCGGTGCCAGAATAAAAACTACTTGGCCTGTTCCAATATCCTTACCCATGAGCCCGGAGACAAAGGCGAGTGACTTTAATCCCGGTTTTGTTGTGCGAGAAATCTGGCGAATGCCAAATTTTGTGAGAACCCTGTTTTCTCCAACCAGCGGCACAATATCAGCCGAGGTTCCTAAGGCAACCAGATCAAGATGTTCGTACAGTTCCGTTTCATTCTGATTGAGCCGCTTGTAGAGCGCCTGCGCAAATTTAAAAGCAACTCCAACACCCGACAGCTCTCCGCCGTAGGTGCAACCGGCCTGCTTGGGATTCACAATCGAATACGCTTTGGGTATGACATCGCCGGGTTCATGGTGATCGGTCACGACGACTTCAATTCCCAAATTGCGGGCATATTCGACTTCTTCTACAGCCGTGATGCCCGTATCAACCGTCACTATTAGAGTGACACCCTGCGAGTGGGCTTCATCGATACCATCCGGCGAAAGACCATATCCTTCAATAAGCCGGTTGGGAAGATAGAAGTTGACTTGGCCGCCCAGTTTATTGAGAACCATATAAAGCAAGGTTGTGGCAGTTATGCCATCGACATCGTAGTCGCCGTAGATCATTATCTTTTCGTTGTCGAAAAGAGCTTTGGTTACACGGTCAATTCCCTGCTCCATTCCCTTCATAATGAACGGATCTTTGAGGTCGGTCAACTCGGGATGGAGGAACTGCTCAATCGCCTCAGCCTTATTCAAATGACGATTGATGAGAATTTTCACAATGTCTGCAGGCAAACCGGTCTTGCTGCTCAAATCAGCGACCAGTGTCGGGTCCGGATCTGGTGCCAGAACCCAACGGAGCGGAATGACGCGGTGGGACACTATCATAGACAGCCTCCAAGGCATTTTTGAAGCTATTGAAAGCAGGAAATAAGCCGAGTTCTGTACACCCCGCGTTAGCGAGGCTAACAGTCATTTATCTGGGCGCACGGTTACCCGAACGCTCATGCGGCCTACCCGGGAATCAAACGAGACGAATCAGCCTCTCTTCCCTTATTTGGCCTTGCTCCAGGCGGGGTTTGCCCATCACGTTTGTCACCAAACGGATCGTGGTCTCTTACACCGCGTTTTCACCCTTATTCCGCGCAAGCGCGAAACGGTTTAGTTTCTGTGGCACTTTCCGTCGAATCACTTCGCCCCGGCGTTACCGGGCGCCTCGATTCTGTGGAGCTCGGACTTTCCTCATCCCGCTTTGACACGGGACGCGACTGTTCCTCCTGCTTTCAATAGCTTTCGTTTATATATAACACAACAACACAATATCTTCATAGTTACAACCTGCGCCTAGACCAGCCGTCTGTAATTGGGCGACTCTTTAGTTATCGGCACAGAATGCGGATGGGATTCGGTTACTCCCGCCGAAGTTATTCGGACAATTCGGGCTTTCTGGCGCAATTCCTGCAGATTAGCCGTGCCGCATAAACCCATTCCCGCGCGCAGACCTCCGACAAGCTGATACACAAGCTCGCCTAATTTTCCTTTAAATGGAACGCGCCCTTCCACACCTTCAGGCACAAATTTTGAACTACCTGCCTGATGATCCTGGAAATACCTATCCGCGCTTCCTCTGCTCATCGCCCCGATTGAACCCATCCCGCGATATACTTTGAACGAGCGCCCTTCAAAAAGGACTGTTTCACCGGGTGATTCCTCGACTCCGGCCATGAGCGAACCAATCATAACTGCATGCGCTCCACAAGCAAGTGATTTTGTAATATCCCCTGAATAACGTATCCCGCCATCGGCGATAACCGGCACTCCCGCCTTTTGGGCGACGTTTGCGGCGCTAATGACCGCAGTGACCTGGGGCATTCCGGCTCCGGTGACAACACGAGTCGTGCATATCGAACCGGGACCAATTCCGACTTTGATGGAATCCGCGCCGGCATCAATAAGGGCCGATGCGCCGTCGGCGGTCGCGATATTGCCGGCCATAACAGGAACGGCAGAGAATTTTTTCTTAAGCGTTTTGACCGCCCTGAGAACCCCTTCGCTGTGACCATGCGAACTGTCAACCACAAGCATATCGACTCCGGCAGCGATGAGACATTCGGCTCTTAGTTCAAGATCGGAGCCGACACCCACTGCGGCGGCAACTCGTAATCTGCCGCGGCTGTCTTTACAGGCGTGGGGATACTGAATCTTTTTGAGAATGTCTTTGACTGTTATCATCCCTTTAAGATGATAGTTGCTGTCTACAATAAGTAATTTTTCTATGCGATGTTTGTGCAGCATCTCTTTTGCGGTGTCCATATCGACACCTTCCTGCACAGTCACTAAATTCTCTTTTGTCATTACATCGGCAATCCAAGCGGAAGTGTCTTTTTGAAATCGAAGGTCTCTGTTTGTCAGGATTCCAACAAGTCTGCCATTCAATGTGATTGGAATGCCTGAGATAGAGTAGCGATCCATTACAGCCAAGGCCTCACCGATTGTTTTATCCGGCGAGAGTGTAATCGGATCGACAATCATTCCCGATTCTGAGCGTTTAACTTTGTCCACTTCGCCGGCCTGATGTTCAGGACTGAGATTTTTATGAATGACTCCAATGCCGCCCTCGCGAGCAAGCGCAATCGCAAGCGAGGCCTCGGTCACAGTATCCATGGCCGATGAAATAATCGGGATATTGAGCGTTATAGACGGCGCAATTTGGGTGGTGAGATCGACATCTTTCGGCAAAACATCCGAGTGACCGGGCACAAGCAGGATGTCGTCAAATGTGAGAGCAGTATCTTCGGAAATTCTTGCCATTATTCTAATCTTACTTCAATTTGTAGCCGTTGCACGATTTCTAAAAGGGACGACGTTTCCGGCTTTAACTGAGAAAAAAAGGGAAAGTGCCGGATAAAATTGTCTCTTAGTTCGATTCAGCTTCTTCCCAGTAAAGCAGCGAACCGCAGTTATCGCAGGTATGAATCCGGTCGGCGCGTTTAATTTCCTGCACCTTCTTGGGCGTCAAGGCTTTAAAACATGCTCCGCAGGCCCGTTTTTTAACGGCATTTACAACCCGTCCGCCTTTGCCTCGGCGCACTCTTTCATAGGTCGAAAAGGCCGCGCGGGGAATGGTGGAGACTATTTCCTGGCGATTGGATTCTTTATTCGAAACTTTACTACCGATAGAATCGACTTTTTCCCTGAGAATCTGGAGTTGTTTTGTATTGTTTTCGCGGATCGAAACCTCGCGCTCCAGCAGGGCTTCGATTTCCTTTTCGGAATTCGAGCTGAGATCAATAGTTTGCAGCAAGAGCGTCTCCTTTTCGGATACAAAAGCTTTGATGGCATCGATACTGGCGACCAAAGCGTCATACTCTTTGTTTGTCTTGATTGACATCATCTGCTGCTGGTATTTTTGGAGGTCGGCTTCTTTAGATTTAATATCCAATTCGAGTTGTTTTTGTCGCACACGAGCCTCTTCAAAACTCTGCTTGGCCGTCTCAAGTTTGCTCTTGGATTCCTGCATCTCGCGTTCGAGAGTGTCTATCATATCGGGGAGATATGCTTTGGAACGTTCAAGTTCGCCAAGGTCGTAATCAATGATCTGAAGTTTTAAAAGCAATTCGAGTTCGTTGTGCATTATCTCTATTCCTCCTCAGTCAGTCGAAAGTCTTTTGGGCGAAAAAAAACGCATATGCAGGTTTTTGGCCTGTAAATGCGTTTGATCTGCTCGGTATTCCAAGTTCTGTTTTTCTGCAGAGCGGCACCGGTGGAAGACTCCTCGAATTGTTAACTTATATGTCAAAAGCGGCATCATACCTTTTCTTTGGGCAATACAGGACTCGAACCTGTGACCTCTCGGATGTGAACCGAACGCTCTAACCAACTGAGCTAATTGCCCTCACATCCCAAATCATTCATGGGCCCTGCAGGGCTCGAACCTGCGACCCGCTGATTATGAGTCAGCTGCTCTAACCAACTGAGCTAAGGGCCCGTTCAGTTAGTCGGTTAGTATAGCAGGGCAATATTCCTCGGTCAAGAGTTTATTCTTAGGTATAACTGGGCTAGTTGACTAAATGTTTCCTGTGTATTGATTTATCTGAGGCGATAAAAGATCAAATATTCTCTGTTTGATGCCAGCGGGAGACACTAAATAGTCCTATGCGGTTATGCTTGGCTGAGTGATAAAATACGACTTTATTTACAGCCGCTATGAAAAAAACACTCGAAAATGACTTCCTCTGGGGTGTGGCAACTTCTTCTTTTCAGATTGAAGGCGGCATCGCCAACGATATGACCGATTGGGAGAAGCAAGGTAAGTTTCGTGTGAACGGCAAAAATCCCCTTGTCCGAGGCGCCAGTGTCGGGCACTTTCGACCTCGACCGGAAGCCACGGCCGTGGCTTCAAAGCTACATTCCTGAAGTCATTGGGCAGTGTACTTGACCTACCTCGCGACTGCAGCCTTTGCGGCGTCCCTCGGGCGAATCCAATGGCTCGGGCGCAGGGCGACTCGCACGTTCGTGATCGCGAGCTTCTTTGCATTGCTGTGCCTTGTGAACAGAGGTTTGCAGTTCCCGGACCCAACAGTGGTCTTCATGCATTGGTACACGATTCCAGCTTTTGTTGCCGGAATTCCGGCCGTCCCATGGATCATGCCCTGCCTGTTCGGTGTCGTTTTACTGCGCCGTGCGGGTGATGAGCAACGTTGACGACAGCGGCCTAACAACCAGTTCGGGCGAGCGGGGGCTTCGCACAGTTTGATGGAAATGGGCTTAGCTTGTACTGCTCCCCATTAGTCAAGCTGATTTGATGAGTGTCTCATGGTCTAAGTTATAGGTTGCTTCAGCCTGGTTCGGCGTCCGGTATTTGTGCGTCGAATGCAGGTATGTTTCATTGTACGTTTCGATCCAGCCCGATATGGCCGTCGCCACCTCATGTGGCGAACTCCACTCCCGCAACCATATCAGTTCTTCTTTTATCGTCCGCATCTTTCCGAGGCGAGCTTACAGCATTCGCTCGGTGTGGTTCCACCATTCCCTTAGGTTATCAGCATTCCCCTTGGGATTATTGTGACCAAAGGGAATGGTGTAACCATAGCTCGTGAAGGCTTGGTCAATCCCCAACAGTGAACAAGTTTTCATAAACCTCACCGAAGTCGGCTGGCTACCGTTATCAGACATAAGATGCACCTGACTGGAACGACTTCCATCGCGAAAGCGTCTGGATACTCCCAGTTCTAAAGCCTGCAACCATTCTTGGGACGTCGAGCTCTTGCCGCAGTGATGTCCCACTATCTGCTTGGTATACCAGTCCAGCACAATAACCAGATAGCACCAGCCAGTCTCAGTCATTATCTTAGTCATATCAATACCCCACCATTGGTTCGGTCGCTCCGCTCTCGGTTTGGGACGGAGAGAGGTTCGTGGGACATCATGGGTTGTCTGGCCGGCCCAAAACACCTCCTGTAATTTACATTGACAGTTTTGGCTTTTTGGGCTATCATACCACAAGCAAGTATGGCACAATTCCGCAATTTCCCCCTTCAGTTCACGCATCTTTCAAAATCTGCCTTGATTCTATTGGCTTTTGCCTGTCTGCATGAGCCTGTAACCGCAGGTGATGCCAATAAAAATGCAGGAACAAGTTCCTTTTCATTCCTAAAGATAGATATCGGCTCAAGAGCGGTTGCCATGGGCGGAGCATACACAGGTCTTGCCAACGACGAAGAAGCCCTTTACTATAACCCGGCCGGGCTGGTGACGATGGAAGGGAAACGGTTTATTGCCGGTTACCATAACTATTTCATCGATCTGCAATCGGGATTTCTTGGGTATATTCATCCACTTGGGGAGAATAGAGCCTTTGCTCTTTCATCGAGTTATCTGAGTTTTGGCACATTTACACAGACTGATCTACAGGGAAATGTCGAAGGTGAGTTTAGCGGCGGGGATTTGTTTTTTGCTGGTTCGTTTGCGCAGAGATACAATAGGGCTTTTTCGTTTGGCGGTACGCTAAAATTTCTATATGAGAAGATTCAGGAATATTCTGCCACAGGTGTTGCCGCAGATTTGGGTGTTCGCTATTCTTCAGACCGAGATCGGTACGGAGCAGGATTAATGATCCAAAATATTGGCTCCCAGCTTTCAAGCCTCGGAAGTAAAAAGGATGGTCTTCCGACCTCGATCCGTTTGGGCGGTTCAATGAAGCCGCGAGGTGTACCAGTACTTTTTGCCGCCGATATTATCCTTCCGACAGATAATGATCCGGTTTTTGCTGTCGGTATTGAATATTTTGAGCAGAATCCGTTTTTTATCCGCGCTGGGTGGAATAGTTACGGCTCGAACTTTCGGGCCCGGGACTCCGAAGACAAACTTGCCGGATTTGCGCTGGGCTTCGGTTTTAACTACAAAAAGAATTTGAAATTCGGCTACGCCTTCATGCCCGGAGCAGACCTTGGCGACAGCCACAGAATCACGCTTTCAGGAAGACTGTAATCGAACTTGTATGAGACAGTGGAGTATATGCAAATGAAAAAACAGGGTATTAAATGGATTGGGATTTGTGCTATTTTCTCAATTTTCTCAGCGCTTATGTTTTCGTGCTCTCAGAACGCTCAAAGTGATCCACGGGAGGTCGTTATTGCGCTCTTTGGAGCGATGGAGAAAAATGACGATGCCGCGCTCTTTCATCTGCTTGATGTGCCTGAGCTTATGAAGAACAAGGAGAGCGACTATAGCCTCAACACGGATGAGCCGCGAGTTTTTCACAATCCGCAGGATGTAGTCAAAGATTTGATGGATGGCGGACTGACCAAAGAACGATGGTTCGCATACCAGCGAATTATCGGTAAAGCATCGATCACGGGCGATGCTGGCTCGGTCGACGTGATGTTTGTCGACAAGGATAAATCCCAAGGATATCGCACCCGATTCGGCGTCCACAAAGTGGGCGAGAGCTGGAAGATATATTCTTTTAAGACCATCGCTGAAGGCTCATAGGCCTTTCCCATTGTCTATGTTAAGGTCGGTTAATCTTTTGACCCTACAACAACTATTCTATCATAAAATATCTTCAGGGGGATTAAGTTTTGTCTGATATCGAGGCGCCTGCTGTCACGGTTTTGGAGTTACAACGCATCCTGGATTCAGGCCGTAAGATTTTCCTTTTGGATGTTCGGACGGCTGGCGAGTTTGAAGCGGGACGTCTGCCATTCACCGACATTTTAGTCCCCCATGATGTTCTCTCGGCACGAATTGAAGAAATCCCCAAGGACAGAGAGACTGAAATCTATTGTTTTTGCCGAAGCGGACGTCGGAGCGCGATTACGACAACTTTTCTGAGAGGTTTGGGCTACGAGAAAGTGTTCAACATAACCGGTGGAATAATTGCGTGGAAAGATGCCGGCTTTGATTTGATAAGCGGCCCGGCTGAATAAGAGTCTGTGACATTCGTCTCGTATCGCATTGTATTACTTACAGTTAATTAATGTAGAGAGAGCTTGAGACAGTTTTTAAGGGTGGACTTGGGCGCTCGACTTTTGGCCTGACTAATTTGGAAACTCTTGATTGCACATCTGCGAGCCTTAATCGTAATTCTAATGCATAGAAAATCGAAAATTTGGTTGTGCTGAAGCGGGTGGGGCTGTATATTGACTCCCACTGAAATCGATATGTTGTCGGAGGAAAAAATTGTGATGAAAAAAGTATTAACTTTCATAGTTGTATTGGCCGGAGTCTCTACTTCGGCATGGATTATCAGCTGTAGGAACGATGTCATTGTGCCTGATCCCCCAACTCTCATTGGCGATTATAAGGGCATTTATTCGTATCTTGAGTTGGATGGAGTTGACACCGTTGTGGTCAAGGGCCAATACATAACGATGAGGTTCACCTCCTCCTTTTTCCAGATGCGCTGGGATGAGACGGTCAATCTTGCGCTCTACCCGGATACTGTCAAGACAAGAAATTTCTGCGATATTGATGGCGATTACACGCTTAACAATGGCGTTCAGTTCATTGTTTTGGATTCAAGTACGACCCCGGTTGTCTGCAGGGAATCCCAAAATCCTTACGGATCATTTGCTCTTGATCAATCACGAGTGGAAACTATCGACACTACTTATATGAACCAAATCCTGCAGGACCCAGTTTCCGGCAATCAGTTGCGACGCACCATCCGTCTTGTTGCAAACAACAATTAGGTTTTTTCTTTCATACTGACTCCTTTTAGTTAAACCGGCCCACGGCCGGTTTTTTTTGTCCAAATTAAGTCATTCCAAAAATCTACTGACAGTAGCTGTCAGGGCTATCCCTGATACTTGTTGCGCAGACAGGATGATGGTAAATCAGACCTAAAAGCGTATTCAGGATGGAGGAATATGTTAGCAAAGGTAGTATCGTCGGCGACCCTCGGTGTGGACGCTTACACAGTGGAAGTTGAGGCTGACATTCAGCAACAGCTTCCGGCATTTGTCACAGTCGGGCTTCCCGATGGCGCGGTACGTGAGTCAAAAGAGCGCGTCACTGCCGCAATCAAAAACTCAGATTTTGTTTTTCCGGCTAAAAAAGTAACTATTAATCTCGCGCCGGCAGATATTAAAAAGGAAGGTTCGGCATTCGATCTGCCAATCGCGGTCGGTATTTTGGCGGCAACAGGACAAATCCTCCGTGAGCGATGCGATGACTATGTCCTGCTCGGGGAACTCTCTCTCGATGGCGCGGTCCGGCCAGTCCCGGGTGTTCTGCCTATGGCCATGAATATTCAAAGCGGCAATGGCATAAAAGGGATAATTGTGCCGTATGAGAATGCCCGCGAGGCCGCCATGGCAGACACAATTCCTGTCTATCCGGTCAGGTCTCTCAAAGAGACTGTGCAGTTTCTGGAAGATGAATCCACTATAGCGCGCTATCTCATAAATATTGATACGGCCTTCGAAGAAGCGCGAAAGTATGCAGTCGATTTTTCCGATGTCAAAGGCCAGGAGTCAGCGAAAAGAGCGTTGGAGGTTGCCGCCGCCGGAGGGCACAATATTATTATGATCGGCCCACCCGGCTCTGGTAAAACAATGCTTGCGCGCCGCATGTCAACTATTTTGCCGGATATGACAATCCCTGAAGCTCTGGAAACGACCAAAATACATTCTGTCGCTGGACGCCTTGCCGAAGATGCCGCTATTGTCGCTACCCGGCCGTTTCGTTCACCTCATCACACAATTTCTTATGCAGGGCTTGTGGGTGGAGGGGCAATTCCAAAACCGGGCGAGGTCTCGCTTGCGCATCATGGCGTTCTCTTTCTCGATGAACTTCCGGAATTCAAAAAGGATATCCTTGAAATGCTTCGCCAGCCGATGGAAGACAAACAGGTGACAATTTCCCGGGCATCGACGACCATCACCTATCCGGCGGGATTCATGCTCATCTCAGCTATGAATCCATGTCCGTGCGGCTATCATGGGGATCCAAATCATTCCTGCAACTGCAGTTCGGGGGAAATTCAGCGCTATATGTCGAAAATTTCCGGACCGCTGATGGATAGAATCGACATTCATATCACTGTCCCATCGGTCAAATTCAAAGACCTTTCATCGAATGAAGCCGGTGTAGATTCATTGAGCATCCGCTCGAGAGTCAACAAAGCGCGTCAGAGGCAATTGGCGCGATTCAAAACTGAAAAGCACATTTACTGCAACGCCCATATGGAAGCGCGTGATATCCGGAGAGTCTGCACGATAGACGAGAAATCACAGGCGTTGCTTGGGCTGGCAATTAAAAAGCAGGGACTATCGGCGCGGGCGTATGACAGAATCCTCAAAGTCGCACGAACGATCGCAGACCTTGCCGATTCAGACGCCATCGAGATGGGTCATCTGGCCGAGGCGATTCACTACCGGACGCTTGATAGGCATCTGTGGTTATGACAGTTTTTCTCCTTTCTCCATCAACAGGCGGGGTTCGGGAATGACTGGCGCGCGTGTGCTACTCGTCGCGCCGCTCTAGTCCCGGCTCCCCTGTTAATTGGAAGGTGATTTTTCAGGTTTGGGGGAAGGGAAGAGGTGGAGACCGGAGAAAGTTTCGGCATACGAATATCGGATGAATATGAGATTGTCAGGACCGCCCGCCGTGGCGGACGGTGTGAAGAAAGAGGGAGGGCAGCCCTCCAATGTCGGGCAACCACAGGGTGCCCCCTACAGGACAATCAAATGATAACTCTGTTTATTCCGTAGGGGCAGGTCCCTGTGCCTGCCCTCTTTCGTGAGGGGGACAGCCATGACGGATATGAGGAATTTGTTGGTGCACGGAAACGTACACCAGCCACGTAAGATGGCCTGCGGAATCGCTGAACCACAGGGGTTCATCGCTACAAGACCAAGAGAAGAGAACCCGCCACAGCTTGCGGTGTGATCTGAATGTTGGCGCCCGACAGTACGCCTGAAGCGCGTTTTATCCATTGACAAGAATGGATATTCGCCTATCTTATCACAGTATTAGTACATCTGGACGTGCAACGTATTCAACGCGCGACAAAACATTCAGTTCTGATCGGAGTAGGTTACATCATGAAGCGATTTTTAATAGTCTGCGCTGTTTTCTGTTTTATTCTTTTTTCGCATGATGTCGCTCTGAGTCAACAATGCTGTGTCGGAAGTACTGGTAACATCGATGGTTCTCCCGGTGATTCGACCGATGTCTCTGACTTGACATCTCTCATCGATTTTCTTTTTATCAGTTATGCCGAGCCGGCTTGTCTCGCCGAGGCAAATGTCGATGGGAGCATCGATGGGGTTATCGATGTGTCCGATTTATCGGCATTGATTGATTTTCTTTTCATTAGCTACGCGCCGCTTATTCCTTGTGAGGATGAGACTCTGATGGACCCGGCTGTACGTATGGCAGCTATTGACAGTGTTGACAGTTTCTCTAGCACCCTTAACTGGTCAAATCTTGATGCTGCCAACAATCAATTAGCAGATTATATCAATACCCTTCCTGAATTTGATACGGCGGGGGTTATAGGTGAGACTGGAAACGTGTGGGCACTTTTTGCCGACAGTGTGATGCTCATGTTTGGCAAAAATCGGCCACCATCGGATTCTGCTTCCGCTGTAGGCCCGACAGTTTATGAATCCATTGATGAATTGAATCAAATCGTGATACCGGATAATTCTAAGCCAGTTGGGAACGTTACCCCGCAGCCGTCTGCCGCAGCAAGCGAGGAATTACCGGAATCGGCACAAGTTCGTATGATTCAGACTTTGGGGGCTTATTTCACGCCTGCTGGCCCAACTATACGGTCGTGGCTGACATTGAATGGTTATTTCATGGCGGCGTCAACATCGGGTACGGTCAACGCCCTCAAGTCCGTGAGCGGAGATGGTATTCTCTATTTTGACGGCCATGGCGGGGCGGGTTATTACGACCCGACCCTTACCGTTGGAGAGTTTGCTTTGTGGACAATGACAGAAGTGACAGTTGCAAATATTCCTTCGTATACCGCAGATATGAAGGCTAAGCGTTTGGTTCTCATGATCGAAGTTGTCGGTGTGACGGTTGCTGGAGCGGAAATAAGAGAACTCCATTACGGCATTACATCTAAATTCATAAGCTACTATTGGGGAAACTTTGCTCCAAACGCGATGGTCTTTATTGACGCCTGCGGAGCAGGCGGCTCCTTGGCGGCAGGGTTACGAAACGCCATGTTGAACAAGAATGCGTCGGTCTATTTCGGCTGGTCTCACATAGTAGGTAGCGATGCCGCCGCATTGGTTGCGAAGTTCATGTTTGATCGCCTGCTTGGGGCAAATGAAGCGGCTCCAAAAGAAACTCCGGACCAACGCCCCTTTCCGTATCCCGACATCTACGGAGATTTGGCAAATAGGGGGTTACATATTCATCCAAGCCTTAGCGCTGGCGGTTTGACAACGTTCAAATCATTTCATGGATCTGGGAATTTCGGCCTGCTCGCGCCAAGTATTTCATTTATGAGTATGGAGGAAGCGGTTGATGGTTTGACTATCAATGGCATTTTCGGGACTGACCCGGGCGCGGCCGACAGGCGTGTGCAAGCAGACGGGGTCGATCTCAATGTGGTAAGCTGGACACCGACCGAAATAAAGTGTGACATCGGAAGAGACGGCACCGGCTCAGCTGGCCCGGTGGCTGTGGAAGTGCGTGGGTCATTCGGTGACCTAACGCCTCTGACATATCGAAAAAGCAACGTAGTCAATCTGACTTCCTGGCGGATTCCATTCCATTACGAGCACCAGGAGGGTGGGGCGAAAGTAGTGGTAGAAATGAATGTTCATATTCGCGCCGATATACACGCACACCGCGAGGTAATACACGAGCCGCCGGTCAACCTTGTTGGTGTCCCCTTCTACCATGCCCTGGACTCCTACGGAAGTTTTACGGCCGGCGGGAGCGGAACTGGCTGTACTGGCGGATGCTGTTGGACGAGCACCTGGTCGGGTGGCGGAGAAATACCCATAATCGAAAATGCAGTCGACGCCATTTCGTTTGGCGCACTTGGAGGTATAGATCCACTGCATCACACTTTCACCATGTCCATGGGAGCCGGAATAGATGTCGGTATAAACACAAATGATTGCGGTTCGTGTTCTAATGACTGTTACAATTCCACTTTGAGTTGGAGAACGGAGATAGCCATAAATGAAGGTTTTGACCCTGAGCCGTACTTTACTATGTATTTGAACAGCAATTATGATCTGATTCCGGGCGAACGCGTTCCGTCTGGAATTATCCCGGTGACGAATTACATATTTTATGACGATGGCGTAGCGACCATCAAGTTAACCTGGCCGGCTGTTGTCGCTGAATTTCCACCAGACCCTGACGGGGCGGTTCGGTCGCCTGAGATGTTGAACGCGCCCGTGAACATTACCCCCGAGCCTCCGACAGGCGCGAAGTAAGCCACTTTTTTTCGTATTACTGGCACAGTAACGCGTTTTCTACTATTAAGACGCACGTATACTCATGGTATTGAGGTCATTTCAAATATGATTGACTTTATCATTGTGATGCGTACCTTTTCAGTCCCATGTCCAAGATTACACAGCGCACACGTACCGAAAAGCTTCTGCTCGAAGCCGCTCGGATTTTCAACTCGACATTAGAATACGAAGACCTCCTCGAATCGGTCCTCAAACTGGTCATGACTGCCGCTGGTTCCGAAGCCGCGCTTGTGTTCAGAGTCGACCATCATCGAAGCGACATGAAAATCCGCTTTATGCTCTGCGCCGAATGCGACATGAAAGTCATCAAGAGAGAGTTGAATGAAGAAGTTACACATTGGGCATCGCGCTTCCGGGAGCCGTTCATCGTCAATAACGCCTCAGACAACGGTTTTGTAGACCCTGAATTGAGCGCATTGGTAGGCATAAAAATCCGAACCGTGCTCACGGTGCCGCTTATCGGCAAAGGGCATATGATCGGAGTCATCCAGGCTCTCAACAAAGCCGATGGCGAGTTCACCGATGCCGACCAAGATATGCTCACTGGTCTCAACAACCAAATTGCGGTGGCAATCGACAACGCCCATCTCTATCGCGAAGTTAAACGCGAAGCGCTTGAGAAAAATCTTCTGCTCGAAGTCGGGATGAAGCTTTCGAGTTCGCTCAATCTCGATGAGGTCCTCAGGGCAATTATGTCATCGCTCAAACAAGTAATATCCTACGATGTCGGCGGCGTCTTCCTGATCGACCCGGAGGAGATGAAAGTCAAATCCATATTTGTGGTAGGCTATGATCCGAGCTATGATGAAAAACTCCAGCTCAAAATCGGTCAAGGCCTTATCGGTTCGGTGGCCCACACGGGTGAGCCGGTCAATGTGCCGGATGTTTCCAAAGACAGCCGATATGTGGATGCCAACCCGAAAACCAAAAGCGAACTGGTTGTTCCGATAAAGCTCGGCGATAAAATCCTGGGCGTCATAAATCTTGAATCCGATCAGCTCAGAGCATACGACCGGCGCACGATCTCGCTTGTTTCGGCCTTTGCCTCGCAGGCGGCGATATCGCTCGAACGCGCGAGACTTCATCAGAGCTTGCTCGACGCCAAAAAACTCGACGAACAGTTAAACATCGCCAGAGAAATTCAGCGTTCGTTTTTGCCGGAGCGGGATCCCGCCGTGGCCGGATATGATGTTTGTGGGACAAACATTTCATCGGGGCAGGTTGGCGGTGATTATTACGATTTCATACGAATAGTTGACGGCCATACCGGTATTGCCATAGGCGATGTTTCCGGCAAAGGAATGCCGGCGGCTCTGATTATGGCATCTTTTCGTGCCTCGCTTATTGCAGAAATCCGCAACAATTATTCCATCAGAACTATCTGTCAGAAAGTAAACTCCCTCCTGTTCGAATCCATGGAATCGGGGAATTATGTAACGGCCGTGTATGGTGTGCTCGATGCCCGTCATCACATACTAACATTCTCAAACTGCGGCCACAATCTTCCGGTCTTATTGCGCAAAAACGGACAGGTCGAATATTTAGCTGAAGGCGGCCCGGTGCTCGGAGTCACCAGCGATGCGACATACGAAGAGCGTGCGATGGTTCTCAGCCCCGGCGACACGGTCGTTCTCTATACGGACGGTGTGACAGAAGTTTTCGACAAAAATGGAGTGGAATTCGGTCTCGACAGGCTCATCGAGGTTATAAAGAAAAATAAGGCGAAGTCAGCCAAAGAGATTCAGGCCGCGATTTATGCTGTCGTGACAAAATTTGCGAGTGAAGACCATATTTACGATGATCTCACGATGATAGTCATCAAGCGGCTGCCCGTTTAAGTCGATAAGGGTGGAGTATCCAAAAGATTCGCCTGTCGACGAGAGGCGGATCGAGATTTATTGAGTACGTGGAAACCCGATAGGGTCCGGGGGGCGAGCATGTCGAATAGAAACATCATTATACAACCTATAAATCTTCTCAAAGTACTCCTCGCCTGTATTAGTTTTCTTACCATCACAAGTCTCGCAGGAGTTTTCAGCAAATACTACCTCGGATACGATCATCTTCGAGGAATCATTCCGCTCTTTAATTTGGCTTATGAGTCAAATATCCCGACGTGGTTTTCGTCGGTCATCCTCTTGGTTGGCTCGATCATAGCATTTGTTATCGCTTCCCAGAGACGGCAATTCAAGAATGTCGGTTTTAAGTATTGGTATGGATTGTCCGCGATATTTCTCTATTTGTCGGTAGACGAAGCGGCGAGGCTGCATGAGTCGTTGGAGGAATTGTTGAGGCTTCGGGCCTCAAAGAGACAATGCCCAGTTTCGGCTGGGTGCTGCCATTTTCAATTGTGACTGTGGTGGTAGGGATAGCTCTCTGGCGATTTATCGCACAGCTTCCTAAACGCGTGAGGAGCCTGCTCTATCTGAGCGCAGTCTTATATGTGGTGCTGGTCTCTCCACGGCGGACAAGCAAAGATGGCCTGCACGAAGACGAAGATGGATTCCAGCTTGCGCTGGAATGACAGTTGGGAAGGGAATGACATTTAGATCTGGAATGACATTTGGCGCGAGATTGACATTAAATGACATTATATGTGCCCCCTCAATATATATGCCCCCTTCACCATGAAGTTATCGTCTTATTGAGAATGGCCTCCACCAGACGCGCGACTGCTTTCGATTGTCCGACTTCTTCAGTCTCAGTCGCGGCATCGTAGATCCCTTCCTGAATTGTGACTTCTTTCCATATATCAGTCTGGTCTGTCGGATTCCTCAAAGTGAGATCAAAACTCATGACCACTTTGTACTGCTCAACCTGATCGTTCTGGTCAAATCGATGCGGCAGACGTTCATACCGATTCAATGAGCCAATCAACACGGCCTCGGCATTTTCTTCGGGAAGCAATTTGATACTTCCCTCCGCGATAAAGGCATCGGTGATGAGGGTTGTTAATCGTTCAGTCAAAGTCAGCTCCGAAGTTATGTTTTCAAACGGGAAAATATAGATGGAACTGATACTCGATTTCCCTTTCGGATTGAACGTGTAGACACTGCAACCGGAACACATAATCAAAATAACCATGAGAAGAGCAACTGTCCGAACAGTGTGAACGAAGTACTGATTTCCAGAAATGTTTCTCATATACGATCCATCATTATCAGCCGACAACGAGCTTCCCTTTTTTAATTACTTTGGTCACCAAATTCACTCCGTAATGATAGGGAAGTTCGCGATAATCCGCCATATCCCAGAGCACAATATCGGCCTGCTTGCCGGAGACAATCTGGCCGATAGTTTTCTCCCGATTTATTGAAACCGCGGCATTGACTGTGACCGCTGAAATTGTTTCCGCCGCAGTCAGTTTCATATGTATTGCCGCCAACGACATAACCATTGGCAATGACTCAGTGCAGCTTGAGCCCGGATTGCAGTCTGTCGACAGGGCGATAACAACACCGGACTCGATCATTTTTCTTGCTGGAGCGTAATGGCGTCCGCCGAGCGAAAATGATGTTCCGGGCAAAAGCACAGCCGAAGTTCCACTACTCGCAAGTGCCTGTATGCCGTTCTCTGAGATAAACATCAGATGATCTGCGCTGACGGCGCCCATTGATGCGGCGAGTTCCGCACCGCCGGTCGATGCGAGTTCATCGGCATGGAAGCGAAGTTTCAACCCCGCGCTTTGGGCGGTTTGTTGAATGAGGCGCGACTCTTCGATACTAAATACCCCCTCTTCACAAAATATATCTGAAAACTCCGCGAGGTTAGCCTCAACCACAGCCGGTATCATTTCGTTGAGAATTAAATCTATATATCCTTTGCGGTCGTTGCGGTATTCATCGGGGAATTCATGCGCTCCCAAAAAAGTCGAGACCGTTTCCATCGGATGATGATTTCTCAGTTCGCGAATGACTTCGAGAGACTTTATCTCAGCTTCCGTTGACAAGCCATAACCGGATTTTGCTTCGATAGTCGTCACCCCATGCGCCAGAAGCCGGTCTAATCGCTTTTTTGCTTTCTGAAACAGAACTTCTGATGATGTCACGCGAAGGTCCCGCACCGATGATCTGATTCCGCCGCCGGATTCGGCAATTTCCATATATGTTTTGCCCTGGGTTCGCATTTCAAATTCCCTCTCACGCGTGGCCGAGAAAATGGGATGGGTGTGGGCATCGATAAAACCCGGTGTGACCACACATCCGCCAGCATCGATTACCCGGCATCCGAACGCAAGCGGCGAACGTCGTTCTATTTCATCTGAATCACCCACCGAGACAATTTCTTCGCCTGCGGCGGTAATGCCGGCATTTGTGATCAGCCCAAGATCATTCATTGCCTTGCCCTGCCGCGGAACATCGCCGGCCATTGTGACCAGTTGTCCGATGTTCTTTATAAGTAGAGTCGCTTTCTTATTTACATGCATTGTTATAGTGATTTTGTAGGCGTCTCATCGTGACGTTGAATGATTCAGGTATGCGAGACTTAGCGTTACATCATGGAACTCATTTTTTCGCCATCGGAATCTTTACTTTATTGTCTTTGGCGAACTTGGTGGCATCGTCATACCCTGCATCGGCATGACGAATAATTCCGGTGCCCGGATCGTTGGTCAGAACGCGATTCAATCGAAGTGACATCTCTTTTGAGCCATCGGCGACAATCACCATCCCGGCATGAATCGAATTGCCAATGCCGACTCCGCCTCCATGGTGGATCGACACCCATGACGCGCCTGAGGCAGTATTGAGCATGGCGTTGAGCAGCGGCCAGTCGGCGATAGCATCCGAGCCGTCTTTCATGGCTTCGGTTTCCCTATAAGGCGAAGCAACTGAGCCACAGTCGAGATGGTCGCGGCCAATGACCATCGGCGCGCTAATTTTGCCCTTCTTAATGTAGCTGTTGATTATTTCCCCGAACTTTGCCCGTTCGCCATATCCAAGCCAACAGACCCGGGCAGGTAGACCTTGAAAGGGAACTTTTTCGCGGGCTTTTTTGATCCACCTCACAAGCGGCTTATTGTAGGAGAACTCTTTGAGAATAATGTCATCTGTTATGGCAATGTCTTTAGGGTCTCCCGAGAGTGCAACCCACCTGAACGGCCCTTTCCCTTCGCAGAAAAGCGGCCGTATATATTCCGGCACAAAGCCGGGAAACGAGAATGCTGTTTTCAGTCCGCCGAGCTCAGCTTGGCCGCGAAGGTTATTTCCGTAATCAAAAACAATCGAGCCGGCTTTCTGAAACTTTATCATGGCATCGCAGTGTTTGGCCATCGATTCGAACGAGCGCGCGATATACCCTTTGGCATCAACTGTGCGAAGGCGTATTGCTTCGGCTACGGTCAGTCCTTCTGGGATGTATCCATTGAGTTCATCATGGGCCGATGTCTGGTCTGTCACAATATCGGGAATAATCCCCCTGCGGAATATCTCAGGAAAAACCTCGGCGCAATTGCCGACCAGCCCTATAGAAATAGGGACGCCGGATTTTGTCTGCTCTTTTATGAGCTTAAGGGCCTTATCGAGCGTTTTGATTTTGATGTCGCAGTAGCCGATTTTGACTCGTCGGTCGATGCGGGCTTCATCAATTTCGACAACCAGCGCCGACGCGTTATTGAGTGTCGCCGCCAAAGGCTGGGCGCCGCCCATCCCTCCCATGCCGCCGGTCAAAATCCATTTTCCGGTCAAATCGCCGTTGAAATGCTTGTCAGCGGCGGCGGCGATCGTCTCATAGGTGCCTTGGATGATCCCCTGTGTGCCTATATACATCCAGGACCCGGCTGTCATTTGGCCGTACATAATAAGTCCAAGCTTCTCGAGCTGGCGGAATTTCTCCCATGTCGCCCAGTGCGGCACAAGATGAGAATTGGCGAGAAGCACTCGCGGAGCATATTCATGGGTCTGAAATACGCCTACCGGTTTTCCCGATTGGATTAATAGTGTTTCATCATTTTTGAGTGACTTCAGCGAGCGGACAATGGCCTCATAACAATCCCAGTTACGTGCCGCTTTGCCAGACCCGCCGTAGACGATTAGTTCCTGTGGTTTTTCTGCAACCTCGGCATCGAGATTGTTATTGAGCATTCGGAGGGCGGCTTCCTGGTGCCACCCGAGGCAGGATAGTTTCAATCCGTGCGCCGCAGAAACGGCTTTGGCTTTCATCGAGTTACCTGCATACAAGCGGGCAATATACTTGTCGCATGCGCGATAGTCAAACGCTGAGTTTGGAGGGGGGAATGGATAATAGTTGCTTTGGATTCTCACGAGAACAGTTTGTGGGATGACTTCTCTGAAAATTTCAAACGAATGACTTGACAACAGGTCAAGAATAAGCTTGCTTGTTTCTATTATCAAGAATGTCAACTGAAAGCTAAGGCAACTGTGATCATGGTTTTGTCAAGAGAGAAGCTCGCTAAATCGAGGACTCTTCTCTTTATTGCCCCCCCCCCGCGATAAATCGCTCTTTTCTCGGCTTTCAAGAATCTGTCGATTCGCGACCGACTTTCATCGAGAATCATTCTTTTCACATACCGAATCTATGTCAATTGGCAAGCGCGAACTCTTCACAGGGAGGGCAGCTTGATCCAGCATAAGAATCAAAGTCCACGAGCAGGCCACCGAATACTCTCGGTTTCGCTCGTTATCCTGTTGGCATCAGCGCTCGCCTATTTCGGCGGTACTTTTGCAGGGGGTATCATTAACAATCAAAAAGAGGCCGAGGTCGCGGCTGAAAGTCAGACCGAACGTGAATTATTTGCTAAACAGCTCTTGGAGCGTATGGGCACACTTTCGGTCGGCGATACCCTGCCTGATTTCGAGTTTGATGCCACCGATGACCATCATTTCATGCTATCGGATCTGATTGTAGGCAATACGATTATCACCTATGTCGAGCCCACTTGTAATTCCTGTCATGGCCAGCTTCTGATGATCGATTCGCTGATAAAAAGTAACCAGTTGTCGCCGGAGCGGATAATTATGATTGCAACAGGAGATTTTGAGGCGACCAAATTCATCCATGAAGAATCGAATTTCTCGTTTCGGATACTCAATGACCATCAGAGGGAAATCGGTCAGAAATATAAAATCTCTACATACCCGTTTAATATATATATTGACTCATCCAGAGAGATCACCGCTCTTCACCCGTACGCGCTTAGAAGGGAGGAGATCATCTCTGTTCGGTAGTTTCAGTTGATAGTTCGTTTATGTCGAAACGAGTGTTCCCATCTGTTGTGGAACACCACACAATGGAAGTGTTACTATGTTTACAAAACAATTACTCGGAGTCATTGGACTAGTATCATTATTTATGTTCATCTTTGCCATGGCATTTACTGTGGCGGCTCCGGCCTTCGCAGGCCCTGAACCGCCGCCGGGTGAATTTTGTTGTTATATCATGGCTGCGATGATCCTACGTATTGGTCTTGCGAGGGTTGGTTGCAACTGCACACTAATATCTGCGTCAATAATCCTCCGCAGCCCCCGCCCGCCAATTGTCTCACGCGGTGTCGTACCTGCCCGCCGATTTGAACAATTGATGGATCCTCATATCAAGCTATGTCGCTAGGCAAGGTTTCCTGGCGGCATAATTTTGCTGTCGGGCGCATTCGCGCTCGACAGCACTAAGTTAATGAGTGGCGATGAACGCAATACACTATTTTCGCCCATGTACGTCTCAATGATGTATGATGCGATAATATGTGCTCACTCATCAAGATGGACCAAATGTCGTCGGAGATTGTGATTTCAATGCTCAGAACAGTATTCCTCGTCTCAGTCATAGCAATAACCACCTTCACGATCTCTACCGCTCAAGACAGTTCAGCTTATATTTACGGTCTGCAAACGAATAACAAATTGAAGATGCTGTTCTACAATATGGGCGTGTTCTATCAAGTGCCTCATGATATCGTTCTTGACCCGTTAACCGGGCTTCATCATAAAATATTTACTTATCCACCTGAGAGCGGTGGGTCATATCTTGCCGGTCATATCACAATTGGCGGCATCGTCAATAGTGATACGCTCAGTACACGTTTTGGATCATTCGAACTTACGACTGATCCTTCAACCTTTGGATATTTTGGCTATCAAACCAAAGATAACCGGCAGAGTTACTACTCGCACGAGGCCCGCTCAGAGCTTGATCTTGTCTGCCAGTATCTTGATACAGTAATCAAGACACCGTTCTCGTCACGTTTTCCCTTCTATCCAGAAAACAAACATACCCCGCTCAATATCAAAATACGCCAGCGGTCGATGGCTTGGTCTAGCCCCCCCGTCGATGATTTTATCCTCGTCAGCTATGAACTTGAAAATATCGGCAAGCAAACGATTGAACAGGTCTTTGTCGGACTCGGGGGCAATCATTCGAGCAATTTTAATCCGTCTGACTCTAATCCTGGATGCTACGTCGGTCATCTCAAAGACTGGCCTTCTATTGATGGTTGCAACTATCGGGACACAGTCGGGATCTCTTATATCATCGACACCGACGGCAGGTTCAGTAACGGAGAATGGAGTGATATAACTCCGAAGGCGGGCGTCGGAATGCGACTTTTAGAAGCGCCAAGCGATGCCAAACGACGCAATTACAATTGGTGGACGCCAGCTCAACTTCACTTCGGGTCAATGGCTTTAGAGCTTCCGTGGGGTCCGCGCCAATTTGCGCAGCCCGGAGAACGGTTTCGGGATTTTGGTCATGGCCTCGGCTTTCCTTATTACGATAACAATTATTACTATCTTATGAGCAAACGCGAATTTGACTACGATCAGATGTTTGCCGCGGTCGACCATACAGCAGAAGGCTTTCTGCCGCCTCATGGCGGTGCTGTCTCGTTTGCAACTAATAGTAATGCCAGAAATAATGCTGAATTCGTCTACAGCTTCGGCTCTTTTGATCTGCCTCCCGGCGCTAGGGCTGAATTCACCATAGCAATTGTCGCTGGTGATTCAATCCATGTCAATCCCGATGATTACAAAAATCTCTTTGATCCGGCTAATCCGACACCATACTATAATTCTTTAGACTTCTCACAGCTTGCCAACAATGCCCGGTGGGCGGAATGGGTCTATGATAATCCCGGTATCGACACGGACGGTGACGGCTACATGGGTGAATTCAGAGTGTGTGATGCCGAAACGACTTGGTACAAAGGAGATGGTGTCGCAGATTTCAAAGCTGATCTTCCGCCGCCACCACCGCTTACTAAAATACTTCCTACTGATGGAAATCTTCTTCTCCGCTGGAATGGCTATAACTCTGAGACCGCCAAAGATCTGTTCACTAAAATAGTCGACTTTGAAGGTTATAGAGTTTATTCGGGGTTGGACAGCAGAGAATCAAGCTTAGCTTTGTTGACCAGCTATGACGCTGAGAACTTTAACCGATTTAAGTTCACGCTTCAGGATAATGGACAAGGAGTCTGGAACAATACTGAGTTGCCATTTTCTCTTGATTCCCTGAGAAGCATTTTCAATGATAGTCTGCTTGAGCCACTGGCCTATACTCGCTCCAATCCCTACCGAGCCGATGACACCAGCTACTTCTATTTCACAACACAAGATTTCAATGCCTCTGATTTGATTAACCCAGAAGGCATACGCAAAGCATATCCCGATGCTGTGAATCCCGGTCTTGACTCTCTCTTGTGGACTGATGAAGACATTACTACCGAGCATGGCAAACGCCTGCCCAAATTCTATGAATACGAATATCTCCTGGATAATCAACTTCCATCTGTGCCATACTTTGTCTCTGTAACAGCTTTTGATTTCGGCTACGGTAAAGGGGGCATTCCGGCATCAGAGTCTGATAAACTCGAGTCCGTACAGCGGGCGTACGCGTTAGCTTCAGCTGACTCAGTTGAAGCGCTTGACTTGGACGTCTATGTCTATCCCAATCCATATCGAAGTGATGACAACTACATCGATGACGGTTATGAGTTTCGCGACCAATCATTTCAATCACAGCGAGCAAGAAGAATCCACTTTGCTAATTTGCCTCATGAGTGCACAATCTCGATTTATTCTATCGATGGTGATCTCATCCGACGACTCAAACACAGCTATCCCAAAGGCGCTCCAGATGCCTCGCATGAAACATGGGATTTGGTGACGAGAAACACCCAGCTGGCGGTATCTGGTTTGTATTATTGGGTGGTAGAATCAGAGGGAAGAAGCCAGATCGGCAAGCTGACGATAATTAAGTGAACCATGTGGTGTCGGGCGGCGGCGGCGGATGCCCGACACGTCGAGACAGTCAGGTGAGGGCTTTCAAGTCCGCCGAAGGAGGACGCCGGACTGCACAGATGACGGTCGTCACTGCCTCGCCCACCTACTTCAGCACCTCGGCAAAAAATGCTTTCATCGCATCCCATGAGCGCATCGCAGCTTTTTCATTGTATGCCTGGCCTTTGGAGTTATCATTGCCGGCATGGGGGTGTGTGAAGGAGTGAACCGCCCCGCTGTATTTAACCAACTGCCAGTCAACCTTGGCATCGGTCATCTCCTTCTCAAAACCGCGAACTTCCTCTGGTTTCACATAGGGATCATCGGCTCCATGAAGCGCCAAAATAGATGCTTTGATATTTTTGGCATCTTCAGGCGTCGGCGAGGAAAGCGCTCCATGAAAACTGACTACACCGACAATATCCGCGCCGCTTCGAGCCAACTCCAGCGAGCTCGCCCCGCCAAAACAGTAACCAATCGATACAATACGTCCGGCATCGACAGTTTTCTCGCTCTTCAGTCTGTCAAATGCCGTGACAACTCGTTGACGCCACATTGGACGATTGGAATAATATTTGCCGACATTGGCGCCAGCCTCTTCATCTGTTTTAGGACGAACTCCTTTCCCAAAAATGTCAGCTACAAATGCGACATAACCCATTTCCGCAAGCCGCGCTGCCTGCTCTTTGCTGAAATCATCCACGCCGCGCCATGCCGGCACAACCAATACGCCGGGGCGTTTGTCAGTCGTTGCGTCGTCGTAGACCAAATAACCTTCAAGCGTCGTTTCGCCTTCTTTGTATTCGACTGTTTCAGTGTGCATAGCGGCATTGGCTCCCATTGCGAACATCGTGATCAGGATTATAAGAACTGTCCATTTCATTATTTGTCTCCTTTTGTATTTCTCATGCGAAACCATTGTTAATTATCAGCATTATGCTTTGAAGATGTAATGAATTACTGTGGTCAGGGCAAGCGGATTTGTTTCCGAGATATGGGCGCTTACCGCGATGGCCTATCCGCCTAAAAAATCTTCGTACTGGTTTATATAAAACATCTCTGCTATCATATCAACCATGATGTGTGACATACATTCTCATCATTTAACTTCCTAACTCTTTGAGAAGATCAAAAGGAGATTAAGGTGATGGCAATTCCTGAAATTAATTGGTTGGCTGTGTTTGTGGCCGCCGCTGTAAGTTTCATACTGGGCGGATTATGGTATTCGCCTGTGTTATTTGCAAAACCATGGATGAAAGCGCTGGGGAAAACGAAGGAGGACTGTCAAGGCCAAAGCGCGGGCGCGGCCTATGTCTTCGCTTTCATCGGAGCCTTAGTCTCGGCAATCGTTCTAGTTATTTTTCTGAGCTATGCCCAGGCTGATACTATTGGCGAAGGAATAATGGTCGCCTTACTCGCATGGGTCGGATTTTCTGGTATTCATTCTTTTGTGAGCGGCCAATTTCATGGCAGACCGGTCATACTTTTCCTTATCGACAGCGGTTTCAATTTTGTCTGTATGTTGATCGCGGCAAGTATTCTTGCTGTGTGGCGATAATCGGACTCACCGGTTTCTCATTAAGTTCTTATCCGCAAAGAGGATACAATCCTTCTTTGCGGTTATGTGCGTCAGTCACATATCACATTTTGTTTCTTTTACTTGCGTGGCAGGGGTTCTTTATTGTATGATATTGCCCGCTTCGAACGTTACGAAAGAATATGAATACAACTTAACATATAACTACTAACACGCACCGCGCTTTGTGAAAAAAGCGTCTAAGACAAACGGAGGAATTATGATGTCTAAGAAAAACTCAATTCGCACAATGCTGTTGACTGTAGCAATCGCTCTGGCCGCTATCAGTCTGAGCGCTGACGACAAAATAGCTCAAGCCCCTGAAGGGATGCCACCGATGGGCCCACCGGCTGAAATGAAAGCGCTCGGATGGCTTGTTGGAGACTGGGATTTCACTTCAAAAATGAAGATGGATCCGGCATCGACAGATTGGATGGATTCCAAAGGCACTGCCACGTACTCCTACATGTTCGACGGAGCGACTATGATTATGGAGATCGAACAGCCGATGATGGGTATGCAGTTCAAAGGCGGCGGATTCCAGTGTTACGATCGTGAAACAAAAATGTGGCAGATGTCATGGACCGACAATATGTCCGGTCGTCTCTCAACCTATACCGGCACTCACTCCAATGATTCTACCGTGTTTACCGGCGAGGATATTATGGGCGGCCAGAAGATGCTGACGCGTATGACTTCATATAACGAATCGCCGACAAGCTATGATTGGAAAATGGAAGTTTCCATGGACGGTGGCAAGACCTTCATGACGATGATGGAGTCCAAATACACCAAGAAGAAAGCGTAATCGTAATTTGAATTCGCTCAGCTAATAGCGAACTGACGACATCTTTCAAGTCAATAATAGCGGTGAAGCAATCAAGCTTCATCGCTATTTTTATTGTCTGTCTCTGTTCAATGCTTGAACAGTATGCATTGCTGCTTACATCCTGCGAATTATTCTGCATAGGTGCAGTACACATGTTAATGAATCGGATTTCTATGTCATTGAACCACATATCATTTTTTAAACTGATTCTTGGCCTGATGATTGTGACCTTGCCCCCAAAAACCGGTCCAGCTGTTATGTTAGTAAATCTGGATTTTGAAGGAGGCCGGTATGAACAAGAAGCGGTTGCGCCCGGAACAGAT